>Ga0116229_10007452_pt1 | contig 17299 bp, 7 predicted proteins | sample S1TSphgellanicum_3_FD_87313 | JGI IMG/M metagenome (GOLD analysis project Ga0116229, IMG submission 87313) | Host-associated microbial communities from peat moss isolated from Minnesota, USA - S1T2_Fc - Sphagnum magellanicum MG | ecosystem: Host-associated > Plants > Peat moss > Unclassified... | reverse complement strand
CCCATCCCCACCTTTTCCCATCTTTAACTCTCACCCATCCATCCCTTGTTATGTTCAAGAAAAAGTATTATTCAAATGTGAGACCCCACTTGTGTCTGGAGACTACAGATTCATTTTACAACTTGATCTTCAGGTTCCGTTTGAAAGTTAGGCCCACCAACGGAAAGCCAACGAAAGATCACAAGAATTTCTCAATTTCTATTTCCCACCCCCAAGATATTTAGACAATCCAAAAATATATAATCCCGGTCTTCAACTCTTCCTTCATTTTAGCCCCTCCGTCCAACCAATCCCCAAAAGAAAGTGCACAATATAATAAAACCGGACTTGATGGGAGGCCTTCCTACCCCAAAACAAAGTGCACAATATAATAATACCAGACTCGATGGGAGGCCTCCATACCACTCAAGTTGCAGGTTCTCAACATGGGGGAGCAAAAGAAAGAGAGAGGTTAGAAGGGAAGTATAGGAGATACCATTTCAAGCAAAAATAGAATAATATCAAAAATAAAATAATATACGAAAGCCGTAATACTCTCTCAACCTTCATTTTTGCATGTTTTTTTTGTCACCTAGCCAAATGTTTTCTTTTTTAATTTATTATTCCCCATAACATCCCATTTCTATGTCATTTAGCATGCCATTCCTTTCGTACATTAGGTATAATATATCATGTCAAAAGTTTGTCTCTACTAGAAAATGTTTCCTTTTTCCCCCTAAAGTATTCTTGTATTGCATTCTTTATTTTGATCAACTAGCCCATGTGTAGACTTTTATGTTATTATTTTTGCATAGCATTTTATGTTTTTTCCTTCAAATTATCATTTCCATTTTTCAAATCTAACATAATATTTCTAGCACCTTTTTTATCACCTACAAAAACCTATGGGCTTTTTTTTTCTTTTTCTCCTCCCCTTAAGCACCCTTCTTGTTGTAGGCAAATTGTCATGATTTTTGGGCAAAAAATTTTTATTTCTTTTTTTGGAATTTTATTTTCTATAAACAGGGAATTTGCGACTGGGTATTCGCCCAAATAGAATCACTGCCTAAAAAATCCTTAAGAATAAATAAAGAAAACCTGAATGCCATTCCATTCCATGCCTCCCCCCTCACCTGCTCCCCTCCTTCCTCAAATTGATACTTCCATCGTCGAAGCTCCCCTTGCCAATAAAAATTTCACTCAACCAATCAGAGAGCTCAACATACACCCAACAGGACCCAATTTTTAATATAGCTTTCTGGCTATATAGTAGCATCCTTTTCTTTTTTTTTGGCTATATTTAGCCAGAATTCAACTAAAATTTTAAATAAATCAACAGATTGCTATACATAGTTCTTCAAGTAGGTAGTCAAAATAAAAAAATGATTTTTAACAAATATTACTTTCATGTTTAGCTCTTAGCCAAATTTGGCTTTATCTTCCTGTGGATTATAGCCACTTTGGCTACACAGAATTGACAAAAGGGAAACACTGTACAATAGTAGCCAGCGAGAAAAAGGCTGGCGAGTAGTAGTAGTGGTAGTAGCTAGTGCTTTTCTTGTCAATTTTGTGATGTAGCCAAAATGGCAATAATCTAAATGAAGATTTAGGCAAATTTGGCTACAAACTAGATATGAAAGTAAAATTTGTTAAACATCCTTCTTTTTTCGGGGCTACCTACTTGAAGAACCATGTATAGAAATAATCTGGCGATTATTCTTACATTTTGGTAAAATATACGGCTATGGAGAATCTCAAAATACATTTGATTTTAGCAGTTTTCATTTCTCATATAGCTTTGTGGCTACATACTTCAAGAACCATGTATACACTTTGACGATTATTTTTTAATTTCGGTTAAAGATATGGCCATCGATAATCTCAAAAAGACTTGATTTTGGCACTTTTCATTCTTCATATGGTTTTTTGGCTATATGTATATAGCCAGGAGAAAAAAGGCTGGCAGGAGTAGGAGGATACTAGCAGGTACCTACCTCGTCTAGGTCCTGTCATCACAAGTAGTAGGACGGTACTACTTGGTACCTACCTCTGCGCTAGGGTCTTTTCAGCACCTCTCTAGGTACTCTACTACGTCCTTAGTAGCGGCCCTTGTCGTGTCCTGCTGGCTTTCTGCACAAAAGGTGGCCGCGGCGCTCTTCTTCTCCATCGTTCTCTCTCGCAGAGTTCTCCAGCTCCTTAAGCGAGCAGCGAGCAAGCGAGTGAGCAAGCGAGTTCGTTCCTTTGCCACTCTCTCCCTCTCTCTCCCTGTGCATCTCTTTCTCTTCTTGTGGTTCAGTTTTTTCAAATTTGAGTTCAAGTTCTCGTTCCTGGAGATCTGCATTTGATGTGTAGTTTTGGAGGAGAGTAAGAGCGGGAGAAAAAGAGCATACGAAAGTGGTCTTGTTGAAGAGCAAGCTATGGCTGGGGGTGCGGTGCTTGTGCATGATGTTGTGGAGGAGCAGGAAGGAGTTGCTATTGTCGATGCGGGGGGAGTGATCCTGAGTGTTGATGAGCAGCAGCATTATGTGGCATTGGCTGCTGGACCCGGCGATGTGGAGGCGTACGACGGTTTGGGATCGGGATCGGAAGAGAAGAGTTTTGACGACTGGGGATCGGTTGGTGTGATCGGGAAAAATGGCAGAAGAGCGTTGCTATTGCTTGCCCTCGGTTGGCTGGCTGCACTCGTGTTCGTCGGAATGAGGAGTTTTGGATGGCAGAAAGTTTGGAGCGGCAGTAATGGCACTGCCATTGCACTCAAGGACCCTCCCTTGGGCCCTGGAGACCCCGGCGTGCCAATTCCTTATCCCAAGACATTGACTGCGTACCATTGCAGACCCGCAAAGAACTGGATCAGCGGTAAATGTCTTCTCGTTGTACCTTCCAGACTACGAGCTCGTCAGGGCAGTAATGAGACGTTGTCTATGTTTCCTCGTCGTAAACTACTGATTATGTTCTTTGTTTGGAATTCTTCAAGCAAAAATCCTTCACTGCTAAGCGTGCTTGCAGTCGCAGATATGCAGTTGTTCGACCAGAATAGAAGCTATGCAATATCTCCGATGATCGTTCTGCGAATGTTGTTGAACGCTATTAGCATGTCAGAGATTGGATCCGATTGTTGTTTAAGAAAGAGAACTATACATGTGATAATTGCTGAGCCTGTAGATTGATGTGGAAGCTATGGGATCAAAAGATCCGAAGCTTTGCAAGGAAGTCGTTGTAAACGAGAAGATAGAAATCCTACTGAAAAGATAGTAGGAGTTCTCACGGAAGAGTCGATGAAGTCGCTTGTCTAATGGTGCGCTTTTGTTGCCTTGTCTGTGTGTCGTGATCTGTGGACCGTCGTGCTTTCTCATCAGATCCTTGTGGTACGTTCTCTAAGCTTTGATTCTTCTTTCCTTCCGTTCTAAGATTGCTTTTAGGCAACAAAAGAGGTCATTGTTTTTCTTCCGCATTTTCTTGTTACGAGTGATTTGCTTGCTGCTGATAGGCGAGTGTTATTTTTTTATTTTTTTGGCAATTTGGCTACAGGTCCTATGTACTACAAAGGCTATTACCATATCTTCTACCAGTACAATCCTGGCAAGGCTGTGTGGGGCAATATCACATGGGGACACGGTGTGTCCAAGGATATGGTTCAATGGACTTTCCTCCATCCTGCTTTGGCTCCCAAAGAGTGGTATGACATCAAAGGGACTTGGTCAGGCTCTGTCACAATACGTCCAGATGGTCTCCCTCTCATTTACTACACAGGTGTGTGCCATCATACTCCATTGCTTTTCTCAGAAAACATGTCTACCTGTAGCAACAAAGGATTGATTGTAGAGAGACTACTGATGGTCTTTACAGATATTCAAGAACAGGAAGTAGAATTCTCCATCCTGTGGATCATAGTTTTTGTGATAGTTTTTTTGTGTCAGTTTTCTGAAATTTTCTGTGGGTGAGGTGCAGGTTCTTCAGCTGCAGATGAGCAGATGGCAAGCATTGCGGAGCCAAAAGATCCTTCTGATCCCTTGCTCAGGGAGTGGGTGAAGTATACACGTAATCCTATCCTGAGACCACCACCTGCGATTCTCATTAGGGATTTCAGAGATCCAACTACTGCATGGATGGGTGCTGATGGGGTTTATCGACTGTCGGTTGGATCCAAAATTGGAAGAGCTGGAGTGGCACTCATGTATAAGAGTAAGGATCTGTATAACTGGGAGTACCAAGGTGAAGAAAATCTACTTCATGCTGTTGCTGGCACTGGAATGTGGGAGTGTGTCGATTTCTATCCTGTTGGACCTCTCGGTGAACCAACACCTCCCCTTGGGACCCATGGCCCTGGTGTCCATCATGTGTTAAAAGTCAGCTTGGACGACGAGCGACATGACTGGTATGCCTTGGGCTTCTACGACACAGAGAAAGATATCTTCATCCCTGACAACCCTATCATTGATGTTGGTATTGGACTGCGGTACAACTATGGAAAGTTCTATGCATCAAAGAGCTTCATAGATCCAGTAAAGCAGCGGCGTATCATCTGGGGTTTTGTTAATGAGTCTGATCCTGAAGTCTATGATGTTGCGAAAGGGTGGAACACTGTCATGGTAAGCTTTAGTACTCCAGACAATTAGGTCTTGTTTGTGATCTCCCTTTATTTGTTGCACTTTCACTGGCCTGATACAAGTTTATGTGGCCCTTACATGTTTACAATAGAAGATGTACCAGAGACTAATCTTGCTATCTGGCAATATTGACAGGGAATCCCAAGAACAGTCTGGTATGACAACGACACTGGTATCAATGTTATCCAACTACCAATTGATGAAATCAATCAGTTGCGGGGTAGTAAATTGACCAAGAAAGCAGTGCACTTGCCTCCTGGGTCAGTTGTGCCAGTGGAAGGAGCTATTGGTGATCAGGTAATACTTCACTGACTGAGCATAGTGGAATATGTTTATAAAACTCCACAGAATTCACTTCCATTGAGCAATTGTACCATATATTCACATTTCTTTTTGCCAAAAGATGTTTGTCATTCTCTTATTTGAAATATGCAGTTGGACATCGAGGTGGTGTTTGAATACCCAAATGTGAGCATTGTGGGCGAGTCGGAGAAAAATCTGGATGAACATTTTGAGTGCGGCCAAGGGGGTGCACAAGCACGAGGCACCTTTGGACCTTTTGGTCTGCTGCTTTTGGCTGACAAGAACCTTACAGAGCTATCTGCCGTGTTCTTCTACATTTCACATGTGAAGAATGCAGGCTGGACAACACGATTTTGTGCTGATCCAACAAGGTGTGATAATCGCAGACCTTCTGCAAATGAAAATCTTCCCCAATATTGCAGAAAAGAATTATTGAAAATGTTTGTAAACCACCTTCCAGGATTTTTTAGCTAATGCAGATAAATTCTATTGTGCAGAGGTTCCCTTGCCAAAGGCATTGACACTACTATTTATGGAAGTTTTGTCAACGTTCTGGAGTCTGAGGATTTCTTGTCTGCTCGGATATTCGTAAGTCCTGGACTTTGGAAACCTTTCAATGGTTTACAAAACTATAGGAATCATCAAGATAATAATGTTTACATATTTAACTATCAAGTGTAGAAGATATGAATTTTTATAATGAAAAAACCTAAGCATTGTGAAATGTTCTGCAGGTGGATAAATCTGTGATTGAGACTTTTGTACAAGGTGGGCGTATGACAGTCAACATGCGAGCCTACCCAACCATAGCCTATGAATCAAATGCCAATGTTTTCTTCTTCAACAATGGAACTTCACCCATCAAGGTCCGCAGTATTGATGTCTGGCAAATGCAAGCTGCAACCATGCTCAACTTGTGATTTGACTAAATCACTGCCGCGGCCCTGCCCAAAATTGGGCCAAACATTTCTCTACTATCACCATAGTTGTCACGACTCTTGTGCAGTCATGGGTGGTGATTCATGTCTGCAGCATGTAATGTAAGACCTTTTCCCCGAAACTAGAACTGAAAATGTAGAACTGAAACTGAATTATATGGTTTTCTACACATTTTTGGCCGCAGTGGTGGAATGGGTGGGTGGAATGGGTGGTACCTTCCATCCAAGCTATGTATGGCACTATGTGGGAGACGAACTGTTTCGTGGATCATTATGACCTGCTCTTTCACACAGGCACTTTTATTTGTCTGAAGTGGATGTTCTGTTCCTTAGAGGTGGAAAGTAGAACAGCTTAAGACACAGCCTCAGCACGAGTACTTACACGTCCTGTTGTAGTGTTCCAAGTGTCTGGCATGTTTATTTATGAGATCAAAGATAGGAAAAGCTACTGAGAAAACTTCCTAATGATCAAATTGCAATGTGTTCAAAGTGGAAAAAACCTTGGGCATCAAGCAGAGCAGAGATATTTGTTCTTACTTCCAATGTCAGTCAGGTTGAAATTTCATTACGTTCTGTTTGTTATGCCTCAGATATTTGATTCCTAGTTTTCCACTGCAAGCAATGCAAGAGGTTGATGTACTACTGCTGTTCTGTGAACTAGAATAAAAACTAAGCATTGATTTAGATAATGGTTCCTTTCAGTACATGAAAGTGGTTTATTTTTATGTATTTTGTACTTGGTGTAGATCTCTCTTGGATTCTTTCACCAGCTTTCTTCCATTACACAACATCTCTGTCCTAGTTCCAACTATGAAGCTTGGTGGGGAAAAATATCCAGCTAGATATCTTGGCTTCCATCCATTTCCCAATCCATTTAACAAATTTTCATTTTGCAATAAATGTGGAAACAAAATCTAAATTTCAACTCACAAACTCACACCACCTATAAGGAAATTCACTAACAATGAAGGTCTAATTTCCTTTGAGCTTATTGATGACCCCTGGTATGTACTTGGAGAATTTTGAACCACCCTTGCAATTACTAATTGAAACTCTAGAACCATCAGACAATATGAATTCTTAGTATTATAAACCTCCTTTCCAAATTCCAATTGAAATGTTCAATTCAACTATTAAGGCACAAGTACGAAATTCGTACCCATAATAGATTCCTCATTAGATATAAAATTCACCAAGCCCTCCATTCATTAATCACCATTTTGTTCTAGACTAAACTTTTTTGTCCATTTTGATCTAAAGAATAGTCTTGTTTATTGCCTCAAATCAAAATGGAATGGTCCTACATCTAGGTATGCATCTTTTCACAAACTTGAAGTGAAATAGTATAAGGGAACATCATATTTATATAATAGTCCACCATATATATTATCACCACACAACCTGTGGAACAAAATGATACCATGGGCATTATTACATTTTTGTGTGCAAACTGAACAAAAGAAAACAATTGCACTTGGTTTGTCACCAAGAACAATGGCATATCCCTAACCCTAAGTAGCAAAAATAACAATTTTGGGTTTTGCAGGGTTGGGGTCAAGACAAGTTGACCGAAACAAGCTTGTTACTGACCCATGAATCTCAGTGTCACATGTACTGGGTGAAAAGTTGAGATTCTAACACCAAAGCAAACAAGGGGGTGTGTCACACTTGTGGCCTTGCCATTTACATTAAAAAGTATCTTAAGGCAAAAGAAGAATTATAGAAATTCAAATTTTTCACCATGCAAAAATATTATCTTCCAAAAATCCTTAAAAGAAACCAAAATCCTTCAAGATATTACAACTATATAACTAATCTCAACTTTAAATACAAGCAAAATATTATCTTTCAAAAATCATCATGTAAAAATAGGCCTACTACCTACGGGCAGAAATCCCTTCAGCTACTATACTCTATAATGAATTTAAACACAATATCTTTGCCTTGTAGGCAAGGCCAACAAACCTGTTATTAGGTACAGACCCATGAGAAGGTGACCAGAGTGAACCAGCACCCACCAGCACGCCATCCACCCTGTGCCTGTTATGACTCACTTGTGGACTAACCTCAACTGGGTTAACAGGTTGTAAGTAAGTAGGTAGTTAAAAAGCAACTGAACTTAACTACCATGGCTAGCTAGGCAACTCGAACCTAACAAAACTGTTTGCTGACCACTTACCATCCATCCTTCATGGTGTGCTGGTGGGTGTTGGTTCATTTTGACCGTTAGTTGCAGTTGTATGTCTGGGGTGTAAAGCTGGAAGCAAAGCCTGCTGTTATCAGCCTTTTTTTATTGGCAAAATTTGGTCGAAAAGAGAAATTCAAAATTCAAAAATCATGTGATTTTAGATTTTTTTTCAATTGCCCAGATGTGAGAAAAAAAAAAGTAGTAAAAATTGCCAGGTTTATATACTTACCTTTTAATGTGTAGCCAAAATATAGAAGGATGATAAAACATTTGAAATTCATAATATAGCCAAATTTGACTAATTCTTCCCTGAGGTTATCACCACTTTTTTTACATTTTCCTATGGATGGTAGCCACTTTGGCTACAAACAAAAATTCTTAAAAAAGGCACTGGCTGTTATTGACCCATGAATCATAGTTACATATACTTTGTTGTACTGGGTGCAAAGTTAGAGATTCCAACTGGAAGCAATCTGAAACCGACACGGAGAATGTTTCCAACTATTACTGTTGTAAGGAAATCATAAAATGGTAGTTTTTTTGCCTTTGAGGCAGGGTATAACCACATAAAGGATTTCCAATCAATACTTTTTCTTTTTTGTCAGGGTAAAAGGTTGGAGATTCTTTCTTTCAGGGGAAAAAAACCAGTATTGGGCGGTTCTTAAAATGAGGGACAGATACCTTCCGGTTATCAACCCAGATATATATCCAATTACCTGCTGATTCTCAAGATTTTCAAATAACTGATTTTGGTATATAAACATGTTTCTCAAAAAACTCTACAAGTTCTTTGCCGATTCTTTCATGAAAACCATTGATTTTTTTGAGGGTTTAGACACTTGCCCAACATGGGTTTTGAGTTTAGGGTTGGTTGTGCCTGCTATGCCATCCTGGTGCTCAATATGTGACTCCAGATAATAAAATTTATTGTGAAAAAGTCAAATTGTGCCGGTTTAGCTTAGGAAATTGGTTTTTCTGCACCAAATTCATGTAGCTTGCCGTGGCTGGTAGAAGGCGTAACACAATTATGCACCTCCAAAACAGAGTGTAACAAGTAGCTCATCGCATAATGGCTCAACCCAATGTTCTATGACCATGATCAATATTTTATTCCAAAGACCAACTGCTTAGGAAGGAAAATAAAGAATTTTTAAGAATTTTTTTTTTGAAATTGAATACTCAAAATTAATCAATTGTTTGGGAGGCATGTGCCAAACCTTCCAAAGTACTACAATATATGGAATGTTTGGAATCTAAAATTTTGAAAACTGAAATGTTTGAATTTCAATGTGTCAATATTGAAAGCTGAAAACTGAAATTTGTATTTGAAATGTTTGGAATTTGAAATTTTGATAACTAAAATGTCTAAATTAGGATGTGTGAATACTTAAAGCTGAAAACTGAAATTTGAAATTTGAAATCTCTATGTGAAGCATCTAGATTTTGAAATTTCGAAAATTGAAATATTTGAATTTGGATGTGTGAATATTGAAAGTTGAAAATTGAAAACTAAAATTGAAATATCTAAATATTGAAATGTTTGAATACTGAAAATTAATAATTAAAAACTAAAATTTCAAAATATTAAAAATTAAAAACTAAAATGTTTAAATAACAAAAATTGAAAATTGAAATGTCTAAATATTGAAAATTAAAAACTGAAAACATCTTACATTAGTGACAAAAAATTTAATGCAAACCCTGCTTCTGTAAAGAAATTCTCATCTTGTGTAGTAAGTTCATCAAACAAATCATGGACCCAAAGCTTCTCATCCTTGGATTCCCATAGCTTCTTCCCACGTTTACATTGAACTTTCCTTTTGAGAGAAAATCCATAAAGGATTTGCTTTTGTGCCCCTTTTTTTAAGTGTTTGTAATTGAACTATCAATTGGCACTATTTAGGTTTCAAACTTTAAGTCAAGTGGGAGAATTGTTAGAGGGAGGTAGGAGAAGGAAAGGCATGTACCACATCCCAAACTAACAATTCAAGGGTTCTACCTTGAACTTTGTCCTCTCCAACCACAAAAACCTAATGCCAATCTGGGTTTAAATTATGTGGGACAATCTTAGTCTCGACTTTCACATGCCCCACTTGTATCCTTGCAAACTATTGTATGCCAACCCCAACACACCATACGCAAATGTAGGTCATCATTGCAATAAATACTCATATCATAAGCTCCATCAATAACAAGTCAAATCTCAATTAAAATCTCAAGCATTTGTTTAAAAAAATGTCTGGTTGGGAACTTACCATTTCTAGCTAGTTACATTACTACGGAAAGAGGTCAGAGGGCAACAAGGCTACCAAATGTCACAAGTGTCTTCCATCAAAGTGGTTTCCAATCTTTTCAATATATTCACACATGTTATGTACATTTGTGTTGGTAATGGTGCATTTCATTTCAAATGCACCACTACCAACATTGCTTGAAACAAATGCATGTGGATTTCAAAGTTTAATATAAGCAAAAATGTGTGATAGATATTTGTCTTCTGCTAATTTGAATGAGCCCTAAAAAATTAAAAGAAAAGAGAAAAAGAAAAAGACTATGTCAACGAAATCTTGCTAGGTAATCATGAAATTACCTTGTTGGTTTTTTCATTGAAAACAAACCATCATTTAGCCCAGTCATTTTTTTTGCTCTTCTTCGAGAAATATCTTGAAAAATCCCAATAGCCCACTTTGTTGGACATCATTCAAAATGAACATCTTCATTGTACACATTGTATTGTGTGTAGCAATTGAGAAATACAAGCCAAGGGTTTATTGTTTCAAATACTCCAAAATGAATCATCACATTCACTAGACCTTTGACCATGGCTATAAAAGAAATAGAGCACTTAGTACCCAATTTACCTTATTCATATGTATAAACTACTACACAACACCCAAAAACATTAGAGGAAAATGATATAACAAACTCATCACCATACCTATAGTGTTGTCTCCAATAATCTACAATGTTGATGGTCTGCCCTTAGTGTCATTGTTTGCTTGCTTCAGTGATTTCAAACTTCCACCTTGTTGTGATGCAAGTGTTGTTGCTTGCAAAATCATCATCACATTTCCACACATCAAATGATTTCTCACAATTGTTACCCCATGTCTTGGACTAGATTTTGTAGCAGAGTATAGTGTGATGTTTTAACAACAATATAAAATTATTAAGAATGAAGTTACACTTTGATTTCACATACGTGAATCCTCTTCTTTGTCACAACATAGTATCTACCAACAAAGCTCCTGTGGATCAAGATATGTAAATGGGTAGCACCCATGGCTAGCATCAATGAATAGAGGTAGAAGAATCGTATGACATTGAAACCCACCCACCTTGTTCAACAAGGATTGTTCCATCTCTTGTGCCTTCTTTATAATCCTTCCTTTTAATTCCTCTTCTTGTTGAAGTTTCTCCATCTTGGAGAAAAATATAATAGGTTTTTTCTTTAACATCAACTAAGAAACCATGTTGAGTATTACATATCATATCTCACATATTGGGTTGTTTTTATTCACAACACCCAATTGAGTGATGCATCTGAACTCTAGTGGTGGGACATAATTGGGAGGGGGGGGGGGGACTCAATTAGCTTTGTTGCATTGCAACTAAAAGCTTGAAAAATAAAAAATTGAATCTAACCATAGTTGTGCACATGCGTTACACAAGCCTTATGAAGTGTTGTGGTGGTATGAAAAACTGCTCCATGTCAACAAAAATAATCACCATCTTTTTGGAATCAAGACGATACTCATCCGATGTAGCATTTGGAATCGCGACAACCGGAAAAAATATTATTTCCCAAAAACAATTTATAAACTTTTGTGTGAAGATATTTTATGACAAAAAAAAACACACTTCAAGAACTAGAACATGCAATAATTCAAGATATATGTCGCAACCCCACTTTGAGGGAGTTGTGAGGTCGCCACTCACACTCCCGAAAATGGGACTTGGGAATCCTCCGGGACTCCCAAAAATTCAGTGCGCAATTGTAGGAATCAAAACACCTTACATTGGAATGTTCTTTATACCGTTGGAAAGGTCTTGAAGTGTAGATGTCCAAAATGGCCTCGCATGAGCCATTTGGACATTTTCAGCACAAGGTATGGTCGAAAGAAGGGCTGAGAGTCAAATTGACAATTTGACTCTTGACCACTAAAAGTTGGGAATCGACCCGATTCCTGTGCATGCAGGTAAAATGCGACACACTGTTGGAAAGCTCTCGAGGAAAGCTATAACTTTGGTTCAGACCTCGTCCCGATCTGAGTTCGGGGCGAGAAGTTATGCGCGTCCAAAGTCCCGGGAGTCCAAACTGGGACAATTTCGGGACTCACTTTGGGAGTCCCGGGAAAAAAAGCCATTTGGATGCAAGTGTGGCGGAGAGCTGCAGAGAATACTATATGGGGGAAGGTGGTGGTTTCCCTCGAGTCCGAGCCATGGTGAGTCAAGTGAGTCCAAGGTAGCCCGTGGCTGGTCCCAACACCAAAAGGGTGCAGAATGAGTTCTAACCAACTTGTTGGTTGGATTTGGATTCAGGACCGTATAATTGAGTAAGCTTGTCCCTCTTCCTAGTCTATCCCAGAACTTTCAGCACGCCCCTCTCACCCCCTTTTAGTGTTGGAAGCTGGGAGCGTGCCCCGAATCCCAAAAATTCCGCAACTTGAGTGACTTAGCCCAACTTGGGGCTAACTTGGGACTTGGGAGCATGTCGATATAAGACTTTCTTATTATGTTTAGAAAGAGAAAATGCATTAGGGATCAATCTTACTTCTCTCCTCAAAGGTGTGTTTTGTCCCAATCTAGCAATTACATTCTACACCAATCTGTCCAAATAAGCATCACAAAAAATAAACATCATGACCCTGTGTCAAGCTCACCATTTCAAACTTTATGTAAGCATCTGTGATGCAAAACTAATCTTCATTAAATTCCTCAAAGTGAAAAAGGTAACTACATTGTGGCATGTTATCCAAGATAATGCCCATAAACCCAACACCTAAAAAGCAAAATGTGGCACAAATGATTGTAGAGAAAGCCAAAAAAAACTACCCAAATAAAAGGTTGGGGAGGTGTTGTATTAACCTTTTTTGCATTTGAGCAACAAGTGTTTCGACAAATGCCACTATTCCAAGCTTTATTGGTGATGCACAGGACATAATTGACTTCAAGGTTTCTGCCTCTGCCTTCCAAGTTGTTTCCAATGAGTTGTCAACACTAACAGACCCTGCATGTGCAACTACAATTGACATGGATTAACCAATCAAGGCAACCCATGGAATGTCCAAAGTTTGAAAATTGGCCTAAAAAAAATGCTTCAACTACATCTAGGCTATGCTGATTTGAAACTACTTGATCCACTTTACTAATAACTCCAACAATTCTTGTTCTTGAATCCCCCATCAATCCCACACAAAAACGTGAAACAAATCATTTACTACAACAATCTCTACACCAAGATTCATGATGTTTTCTATAGATTTCCATATGGTTACTAGATTAAACACCATGCCGCATTAATTTCACAAATGAAATCTCAAACAAAAACAAGAACAAGATCCGTTTCTAGTTGTTTAAATTGCAACTTCCAAGTTCCATCCATGATAACAACAAAGTTTCAATCTTGGGGGAGGGGGGGGGAGGTGGGGAGGGCACATTTATCATTAGAATCCAAGGCACGAACTAACTTTAAAGCTCTAGAAGTTGCAAAGTCATAGGGTGAAGTTGCTACTATTACAACAAGAAGTATGGCATCAATGTTTTTAGCAAAATTATGCACCTAAATATTGAAAACATATAGGATGGGTTAGAAAAAAACACACCCAACAACCATGGATGATGCCAAATGAAACAATGCAAGCATTGCACTACCCTGGGCTTTACATTATGACCAGTAAGGAAAAAAAAATAATGTGAATAGTGAAGAAGCAATTGGATCCATCATGCTTAAATATAATTTGTTATAGATGAATAGAGAAATGTGGGTGACAAAAATGCTGAAAAACCATCAAACAAGTAAAAAAACAAGCATGAGGTTTTCTTACAAATGATTCATTAGATGTTTATGAGTCAAGTTTAAGGAAATCAATTAGCTTCAAAGGTGGAGTTGCACAAACACACAAATTGAGCAAAGAAAAAACATGAAGGCATTTTCCTGAACATCCCTTTTTTGACAAGATTCAAAACAAGCTCTAAGAGGCTTCTTGAAGATTAAGAAGAAGACATCTACATTTGAAAATGGAACATCTAGCAATGAATTTTGAAAGAAGATGAAACATTAATCACAAAGCTATAGTAACTTACCTGCACCAAACTAGAGGACCAGTTGCATACCATCATTTCCCCCACCACCATTACTAGAGGAACTTGGTGTCCAACTTTTAAACCTTCCTTGAAGTGAGTGACGAATTTCACCTACAAAGTAGAACTTTTGTAAGAAAGAACAAAGATCACATTGACAATAAATTTTATGCTAGCGGATTGGTTCAGTCCCCACCCAGTTTGGAATAGATTCTTTTGTATAATCTTTTGCAAAATACCGAGAGTGTTAGTATAGAAAGATGATAGAAAAAAAACTAGCAGTTTTTAGAGAAGGAATTGTGTAATGGCTCATGAATGCAACATAATGACAAACCCACAAGGTTTAGCTACCACCACAAAGCAGATAGAAAACCCACAGGTAAGACCTAGCATGCACCTAGTGAAATTCCAAGGGACAAGCATCTACAAAGTAGCCATGAGTTCTAACCATTAGGTACATGCAGCATGACATCCAAGCATGTTCATGTGGGGGAGGGAGGGAAAAAGACTTGGAAAGCGTCAACTACACCTTCTCATTCCACGTAGGGTTGAAACTCTTTGTGATAACCCTAGTTTTCTTCCACGTTGAGACAAGCTTTGTTGAAAAGAGAATCCTTTTGGCTTCTGTGATGATTATCAAAACCTGCAACGTTTAACTACCTGGAAACCTAATGTTCTTAGGGTTATATTCACCCAAACATGAAAAATTACATTCATATGAAAATTTTCATTCTGTGAACACTTGTCATCTCCACATTGGTCAATGAGTGAGCCAAAATTTTATCCCCAAATCCAAATCCTACACAGATGCGTAGTCTCTTCCCTATGGAAAAAGCCAATAAATTGGACCTGACTATAGCTCAGTATTTATGATTGGTTGATCATAATGATTGGTCTAGGTGGTTTGCTATTAGTAGTTCCCACATATATGCAGTTTGAACTACAGTTTTATTGGTGGGGTTGCCAAACTTAGACATTTAATTTTATTATCTAGAGTGACATACTGAACACTGGTGGAGATGCTCGTAGCTGAACTAACAGAAAGTGTGCAATAGTACAGTGTGTTCAGTATATTCCAGTGTTGAACACTCCTTTACTTGTTTGAAAAGTTGGCCCATCATAATGATTGGTCCAGGTGGTTTGCTATTGATAGACCCCACCGATTTGCTGTCCTAGTTTCAGTTTTATGGGTGGGGTTGCAAAAGAGTACATAACTAAACTTGGATGTGAAAAATATTTTTGCAAGGTCATATACTAAGCACCGTTGGAGATGCTCTTAGAGGTACATTGTGAGAAATATCACATCCTCCATTTCGCTGAAGGGCCCGGTTCCCGGTCCAATTCTTCAAAATGAATTCTCATTTTGGTTTCAGTTCCTGTTTTGAAAATTAATCCAGTTCTAGTTTGGTTGTTATTAACCCAGAGTGGAACTGAATTTTAACTTATGGTTAACCTCCAGTTAACAACCGGTTGTAGTCACTTTTTTCAAAAGCATTATTTTCAAAAGATTTGGTTTTGGTTCAAAACCTAAATAGATTCAGCAACCCAGTTCTGGATCCAATTCTTGAAATAAAATAATAAAACTAGGTTCATGTTCTTGCTCCGACTTTTTAAAATTAGATCAAATTCAAGTATAATATTTATTAACTGGAAGTGTTGGCTGGTTATTGATTTTTGACCCAGTTATCAAGCCAATTATTAATAATCAACCAATCAGTAATTGATTTTTTTAAATAATTGGTTAAATTGATATTTTCTTGGTATTGAATTTTCAAAATTTTAACAACCTACTTCAATGATCATCCAGGTGGGTTATCAATCTTTCAACAACAGTACTATTTTATTTATTTTAAAATAATATTTATATTTAAATTTTAAAAAAAACTTATGATCGATGTATAATTGGCAAGTATTAACTAACAGTTCTGAATTGGTTATTTGATAACCTGTGTAATCTCCCAATAATAATAATAATAACCTACCCAATGGTTATTTTAAAAAGAGATAACCAACCAAAATTAGTTCTTACTTGCTAAAATGGGTACCTGCCCAACATTGGTACAACCATTTTTTTTTAAGACTAGCAGTTCCAATTCTTCTCAGAACTTTAAAGAATCACCCTAATTCCTTGAATTTTGTTAATTTTTAGGCTTAAGAGAACCAGTCAGGTTTCAGATTTTCAAAAGAATAATTCTAAGATAATTCTCAGATTGGCAATTCTCTCAAAGGTGACAACATTCGCAATTTTTTCCACACAGTTATCACAATTAAAAATTTTAAATATTTATAACAAAAAGAAAAAGAATCAAATTAAATGTTGCAATGCCTTTTCAAACATTTTATTAGTCTTTGTTGGTTTTGCCCCAAAGTGGAGATCTAGGCATGGTATCATTTTTTTGGGACAAACTTTTTCTTTATGACAAGCTTTCAATCTTTTTTTACTTTCTATTGTTCTTTAGTGGATGAAAATTGGTTTAGGGTTTAGGGTTTGACCATTCACATCTACTTTTTTTTAAAAATCCCATAAGGTTGTGTGACCTTGTGTTTGGCATGATTCATATATAATAACCCAAAAACAAAAGATTGTCATCTAAAGTATGAGAAATTAAACATGAAAAAAAAACATTTTATATTTGTGCATGATGGTAATGTAAAAGCATTTTAGTATTAAAAAATTTGGTAATCTAATTCTAGGAACATGTCAATTTGTGAAGAAATGGTTTCCCCTTCAACAAAAAAATATTAATTGGAAAGCCCTTGAAGACTAGGGATGCACCAAGATAGTTTATAATCTTGAAATAGGTACAATGCAAAAGCTATTGAATATTGAAAATCGAGTGTTTGCATGGTGCAATATAGACAAAAAAACATTAACAAGTTGTTAGTTTACAATGCAACACAATTTTTATGTGGCTTTCTAAATATTTGGAGAAGATTTTGTATTGAAGATATATAATTAAAGTTGGATAACATCCTAAGTT
>Ga0116229_10007451_pt1 | contig 17300 bp, 14 predicted proteins | sample S1TSphgellanicum_3_FD_87313 | JGI IMG/M metagenome (GOLD analysis project Ga0116229, IMG submission 87313) | Host-associated microbial communities from peat moss isolated from Minnesota, USA - S1T2_Fc - Sphagnum magellanicum MG | ecosystem: Host-associated > Plants > Peat moss > Unclassified... | reverse complement strand
GATTCATATAATTTTAAACAATTCATTAAAAAAATGATAACAACCTAATAGTCACATGAAAAAACACTCATAATTTTAAAAATATGAAATTCTAACATTTTGAAAGTTCAAAAAGGTTTTCAAATCATTTCAAAATCTTTAAATTTTTCAAGTTCTTCACCACATATATATATGGGGTATAATATACATCGAGTATAAAAAAAGTTGTAACTTATATTATAACAAAATTTAAAATGTACAAATTGAATTTTTTGTTATGATTTGAAATTATGATCATTTTTCAAAACAAGACATTGAATATTCATGAATTTTGTGTATATAATTTTAAATTTTCATATTTATTCAACTATGATTAACAAAAAAAAATGATAAATTGAAACAACTTTAAGTATTTTTAATAATAAGTTGCAAAAGATTTCATTAAAAAATTCATTTGCATGAAAAAATTATTTTGGGCAAAAGGACTTGTAATCCTTATTGAAAATAATGTCATCGCCTCCTTGTTACATGTTTTCATATTGTTGGATACATTTTTACACCTGTGACTTCTTTAATATCAACCTATATAAGGATTTGAACATTAAATCTAGATTTTGGGAAAGTAATTGGCTCTTATCCTTCCATTAAGTTTTGGGACATGGGGAAAAAAATTAACTTATTAAATGTTGTTTGTAATAATAAAACCAACCCAAATGGTTGAATATTTGTATTCAAGCTACAATTGAAACCAATTCAATCTTCTAAAGCATGGAAATTAAAGGATTTACATTTGACATGGATGAAATACAACAAATTATATCCACATGCATCCTATTTAGCAATTAGAAACTTGTGTATCTCTTTCAACTCCAAACACATAGCATTTACCTTGCCTTCAAGTCCATTCATCTGTGCTTGTAGCTCTTGGCACCATCTCATGTCAAAAGATGATTGATTTGAAAATGGTTGTCTAGGTGATGATGTACTTGCCCCCCTCGCCTCATAATGTACCTAGAAATTTATATCAAAATCAAGTTTAATGGGTTGCATACAAATATAACCATGTAACTAATATATTACATGTACTATAATGAACTAAGGCATAAACATATATTGTCCCAAATATCACAAAAACATTTCCAAGATTATTGAGTTTAAATTAAATCAAATAGGTAGCCATCACAAGGTGTCCATGGGGTTATAAGCTATAACATTATGTTGTGCAACACAAATAAAATACCCCAATAATGTTTTCTGAATATGTAGTCAAAGAATGGTCAAATATCTCGTCTTCCTCCATTGGTTTTTTTCCCTTAATGTCCTGCAACCCATAATAATCATGTTCAATTTGAATCCAATATTCATGAGCATGTACATGTACACATCTTCCTTGAACAAAAATGCTAAGGCCAATAATTTCAAATTAAATCAAATGAGCACAAGACTAGTCCTTGAATTCTAGCTTATTATTGTTCAAGGGTCTCATCCATTCTTGCTTGGTGATCCTTCCATGGTTAACAAGCTTTTGATAATAAAATAGACAAACCCCCGGTCGTTAGATGATCATGTAGTTTTTTTTGTAATAGAAAAAAAATGTGGATCCCATGAATTTTCCTTGCAATGCTCATCTAAAGGTTTCATGTCTTGTTTTAATTCACCTTTTCCTCATATGCTACCAAGAAGGTTAATTACCATGATGCATTTTGCAAGTTTGATTGTTGTTTCTTCTTTTGATTGGTTAGCTTTGGAGCTTATTGTTGATAGGTCATGCATTAGGTTTTCAAAAAAATTTGAATTGCACTCGATTTTATTTCTTGTCGAGCTGGGATCTTCACTGATTTCTGTTGACTCGTTAGAACTCAAATATTGATTCGAATAAAATGTTTTGGACACCTTCACATTTTCCCAATTCTCAGGTTGTACTTCATTTTTTAGCATGGCCACTACTATAGCAATGGATGGTCGAAGTGAAGGATCAGTTTGCACACATCGTAGCCCAACATGTATCACATTTAATATCATTCGATTATCTTCAATATTCAATCTTGAATCCACCAACTCCAAAAGGTTGTTTTCTTCATTCAATTCATGAGCCTACATCAAAACCAACAAATATAAGAAACTTTCAACCTTAAACTGAAACAATTTTTACTAACCTTAAAGGCAATAATTAGATTTGAAAAACTCCCACACAAAAACCAAAAAAAAAAGCCATTGATATTAATTTAATGGAGGATTCAAATTATTTCGTTTGGACTACAAGTGAAGTTTCCCAAATGATGAAATGTTGGTTTAAATTATCAACTTTTTACATGAAAGCTAACCACTTACCCAATCAATAAGAAACGTATGTTTCATCGTCCCGCGAACAATGCTCCTTCTCCCACTCACAATTTCCAATAACAAAACCCCAAGGCTATATATATCTATTTTTTCGCTCAAAAGTCCCATAGTAGCATACTCTGGAGCCAAATAACCCCTGTATATAATTGACAAATATCTATAAATTATTTTCTCCATGCTTGAAAATTACTATGTGACCATTTCGATATCAAACACACAAAGGGGTTGATAGTTAATTACCTAGTGTTATACTATGACAATAGATGATTATGAAAAAGTTGTGCATGTGCTTGACAAAATTAAATTATCAGTTTTTTAAACAATTACACATGGCCATAGCTTCAACAATTATATATTGTGCTGATTTTCAAACATATATTGTCCACATACATAGTAAAGTTTCATATAACATGTCACAATTTCAAACAATATTGGAACATACGAACACTTACACTGTCCCAGCAAATGTTGTCGTTTTTGGTTCATCCTCATTGAAAATCGTAGCTATACCAAAATCTGCAATCTTTGCATGGAGGTCTTTGTCAAGTAAAATATTGGATGTTTTGATGTCTCTGTGTATAATAAGTGGTTGAACACCTTCATGAAGATATTGAAGGCCATTAGCAACCTCCAAGCATATGTTTTGTCGAGTTGGCCAATCCATGACATGGTTCCCTTTGCCCTCTAGTTTGAAAAAGATAACTAAATGTTAGAAACTTGGAAACAAACCACTTGTCAAAAGCAAAAAATGTACATCCATTATACAAAATAACATGTATTGACAATCCAATGATTAGGTATTTTTGAATTGGAAGGTAACATATTAGCTTTGTAATCATAACATCATGAATCAAATATGTCGGGTAGTTTGGATTCATGGCCATTTAGTAAATGGTCATATGAGTACAATTCACCATAAAGCCATGCTAGATGTTTATTTTTACGACCAACTTAAACTTCAAACCTTTTGAAGGAGGTTTGGTGAAAATTCACCCTTTTCAATAGTTAGAAAGTGACATTTCTTACATGGAGGTTGCACGACAATATGAAGTGTATTGATTGGCAAATCTAGATGTTTCCATTTCAAAAACATTATAATAACACTTAGATGACAAATTACACTTATCCACTTTTCAAAAAGTAATTGTTCTTTAAAGACACGGGTTTTATTTGGCTTTTGTTTATACAAGCTTGTTATTTTGCAACCCATCCAAATGGTTAATCTAAATTGTGGTGGAAAATTTAACATGTGATCTAACATATCCACCTTATTTTGAAAATTATCACAATCATACATAGCAATATTATATTTATGGAGATGAGGTTTAAAGCTCATGCTCACATATGAAATTAAAGTACATTTGATAACACATAAATAACCAATTAGAATTTATCTTGATGTCATGCATTTATGTATATATATATATATATATATATAATGTAGCTTGTGAAGAGTTAAGTGTTGGTATAAAGAAAACATAAAGTTGATAGTCATGATGATTGGTTTTCATATTCATGCTTATTCGTGATGTCATCAAATTATCACATGCACACAAAATGACAATAGACTTATTTACCACATAATTTCAATAACAAATTTGTAACTTAAACATGTTTTTTTATAATCATTTTAACGACTTGCACTTTTTATAGTGTCCCAAAATTTGTCTAATGTTTTCATTTCTTTTTTGTTTAGTTATTGAGTTTAGAATATTACCAAAAAGAATTTCTGCCAAGGAACCATTTTCGACAAACTCATGCACAAGAAATTTCCTTTTTGCATGTAGACAATAACCTTTGAATTCCACTATATTCCTGTGAGATATGCGTCCCATGATGCCAACTTCATTCCAGAATTCATCATCACTAACATTTGATGAAATGTACAAACATTTCACAGCAACTTGCTCCCCATCTGGTAGGACTCCCTATAAGCATATAAGCAAATTCAAAACTCAGTTTGAATTTAAGCACAATGTGTAAATAAGTTCGACATTTTGACCTATTTATAAATCCAATTTAGTGCAATAAACAAATTGATGAATTGAGATTAGTAGCTTATAAATTGAAGTTTAATATTGTAATTACCTTGTACACAACTCCAAAGCCTCCGTGTCCCAATTTCAACTCTTCGTTAAAGTTGTTGGTGGCAATCTTCAATTTTTTGTATGAATACAATGTTGTGTGCAATGGTTGTGTTGTTGAAGGTAACCCTAACATCCCATGATTACAATTCACTTGTAAGATATTTCTTTCTAATTGAGCTTTATCTTATGCGTACTTTTACCCAAATAATTGTGAGCCCTAGCTGTCTACAAGAAAGGAACCTAGGAAACTTCTTCTAACGAAAACCTCTCCACGAAATGAACCTTTAATAATTAAATTTTATTATAACAAAATGTTGTTTGGTGCTCAAGTTTCACAGAACTAAAATATAAGACCCACTACATAGTATATTGTATTATGTTTGTCAAAAGAAAGTTATAGATGAGACCTTTACATTGGCAAAACTCTTTCTTAAACAAAAAGGTTGGAAATTGAAATCTAGTGGTGTCTATTTAGTTATTTAAAACAAGGTAAAGTTTGGTTAATCACATATGCATGGCCTTTGCCTTGGGACCTATACTATAGTACCTTGGCCATTTCAACACATGTTCGTCAAATAATTAATTAATTTTGAAACATTCATTTCAACAAATGGAATTTTTGAAATATTCACTATTTTCCTTCACAATATTTTTTGATTTGGAAGAAATAATTTTTGAAAATTTTAAGATTTTTGAAAATAATATAATTAGTGTTGAATTGGCCAAGGTACTAAGGTAATTAACTTGAGGTCCTTATTTCTACAAATCAAGTAATGAGGGGATGCCGCCACACTTAATTGCTTTCCAATTTCTTTTTCAAGACGAGCCATTTGATTGTTTGACCAACAATATTTTTCAAAACATGGGGCACTCCCCAACATAGAAGCCTAAATATGCTTCCCATCCCCAAAACAAAAGCATGTTTTATTATGCTTCGCTTTGTCATGCTTTATTTAAGTTAATTCTTCTTTAAAAATAACAGCAAAGACAAAAGGGTAAGAAATTTTGAAGTTGTGGATTGTCGATCAATGTGCCATGAAAAGAGGGTGGTATTCTCACCAACAAGAGTTTTTCTTTTGGTCCAACCAAAGTGGAGGAATTTTTTTGCCAACAATGAACTCAAAGGCATGTTGAGATCCAACCTACACCAACACAACACATCCACCAACCAAAGGTAAAATTTTCTTTCTTTGCATGCAAACAATGAAGCTCAATGTCCTTATATTTTATTCATCAAGGTCAAATATCTTGTTCATGTTGTCCTGTGAGCCCTCTATTGCCAAGACTATACTTAAGATAGTCCAAATTATTCGGTATGAAATCCTTGTACCTTCCAATTTTTCCATATTCAATCTTGTCATGTTCCAAATATAAGTTTGCTACACATAAAAATTCCCAACACATAATTTTTTAATTTTAGGAACAATTTAAAATATCAATGAACTAAACAAAGCTCATCCATATTATACAATTTATATCATCTCCTTGTTAATATCTTGTATGGACAATTCATATAGAACTGCACAAGAGTTTTGTATTGCTAACCATAATGCAAACAAGTTGATGCCCATTATTGGTCAAGGTAATAATTGACATCCATTTAGCTCTTGATGAATTTCCGACACTCTCAAAGAATAATCTTTCCACTTGCAAATATTTACTAACTTCCCAAATAGTGTGACATTTTAATTGCCATGTTAAGTGGACAATATGCAAACACTTAACAATTGCTAATCTTTCCACTTGAAAAATATTTACAAACTTCCCAAATAGTGTGACATCTTAATGTACAACTGAATCAGACAATATGCAAACATCTAACAATTGCTATTCTACCCAACAAAGAATTGGACAATGCAATTGATTTTAATGTCATTGAGCTCTTGTATATAAGGATGATCACTAAATGGGTGAGATACAGTTGGAATTAAATTTGAGTATCAGTTAGATATATGAATAAAAACGATTTAAAAGAGTTCAGAAATTTGGGCAAAACAAACAAACAAAGTGTAGGGTTACCTGTTTTTTGGATTGGCCAAGGTAGGATGGTTCGGGGAGAACAAAAGCTTGTGAACATCAAGGCAAATTATTCCCAAGATTGCTGCTTTTGCAAGTTTGAGCATTTTGCAAACTTCCACAAATGTTGGTCGTTTTTTTGGATTTTGAGCCCAACAACTAGTGATGCAAAAATGCAAGGTTCTTGGACAATCAGGTGGCAAATCAGGTCTAATGCCCGATTTCTTAATTTCATCATGAAGAGTAGCCCTTGGGATACCATTGAATGGCACTTCGCCAGTGAGAATTTCTGAACATACCATAGCAAAACTCCAAACATCAGCTTTTGGAGGAAACATTGAAGTATTGTTTGCGCGCACTGGTTTCTGTTTGAACACCTCAGGTGCAGCATACATAGTTGTGCCTTTCTCTGAAGTTTGCAATGATGGGGTTTCAGTCCTGTTGTAAAATTTTGATGTTCCAAAGTCTGCCAATTTCACAAGTACATAACCTTCAGCATTGTTTATGTTAGGTTGCACAAGAATGTTTGATGTCTTCAAATCTCTGTGAACAATCTTCCTGGGCTTCTTGCTGTGGAGATACCGCATGGCCTTTGCAATTTGTAGCATTATGTCAATTGCAACATGCAATTGAAATGGTTTACCACCATTTTTCTCAACTTGGCGTTCAATGTGGGTGGAAAGGTCTGTTGGCATCCATTCCATCACGATGTGGGATTTCCTCTGATGCTCCCAATACCACAAAAATCGCACAATGTGCGGATGATTGCAACCTCTCAAGATGGTGGCCTCTTTCTCGTCAACAACCTTCAATACTTTTAGTGCACATTTCTTGTCCAACCATGTGGCCTCAGTCACATTCCCAGATGCACCACTACCCAAAAGGTTGCCTGGCCGCGCCATCAACTGCTTTGATTCTACATTTGCAGCAAATTGGTCATCTCCTTTAATGCGGGACCATAAGTAGAGTGAAAGAATGTACTCGTCACCAGTTGATCTACTAGCATGCTCCTTCTTCACTTTCTCAAGCTTGGCAAGTAGATGGTCTCTATCATCAGAGGCTGCCTTCTGTAAAGAGCTGCCTTCTTCTAACAACTTTTGAAGAAGGTCTTCATGTTTTTTCACCGCTTTTGCTGTAGATCGAACAACTTTAGACTCTTCCGTGTCTGAATCAGCAACTGCAATCTTCAGCATGCTTGTCCAAAAGCAAAGGTCAAGCACAATCTCCAATACCTCCTCTTTGATATCTGCCAGGGTTATTGCTGCATCAAGCCATGATGACTGTTTGCACATGCATTTTGACTCTAGTTCCTCTGCACGCGTCATCACCAAATCCACTTCTGTTAAAGCTCTTTGTTGGGAACTATTTCTTGCTCTACGGATAAAGGTTCTGTCTTCTAACACATTCCTTGTCTTTCTCAGTCTTTTTCTTAAGTAGGTACACAGATGCTTATTGAGTTGAATTTGGTCAAGATCCATGATTGTAAGATGCTTCCCTCTGATTGTTTCTGTTGCAACAAGTACTAGCTCCGATTGTGCACAACTTGATTAATGGAAACAGCAAAAAATTGAGTCCTAGGTAATCTGTTTACAAAAATGTTGCAACACAAATTGATACCCAAAATTTCATGATGCAAACAACAAACCCCCAATATTTTCCCCTTGTCAACTATTTAGCAGGCCATTAGCTATATTGCAAGTAACTCATTGAAGCAAGCAGCAACAGAATCTAGCCTAGCCCTAAATGTGTATGAGTTCAGACTGCGCATATACTCAGCAGTCATCCGCTATAATCGTTGCAGCAGCTCCTGAATGTGCTAAAAGTGTGTGTGTAAGTGAGCAAAGGAGGACTGGGACGCAAGTAAGTGCAAGAACACCAAAGGAGGAGAAGAAATCAAACAAATCATCGAGACGGAAAACAACGAAGAAAAAAAGCGTGATGAGGAGAAGAAGGCGTGGAGCAGCCCAATAATGATTTGCCTCACAATCTTCTAAGGCAATGATGTATGGGTTCCTTATGTGGTCGACGCATGAAAGGAAAAGGCCAGAAACCCTGGAAACGCGTATAGATGCAGCGTTTGCAGCGTGGAAACGCGTATAGATGCAGCGTGGAAACGCGTATAGATGCAGCCCAGGCACAGGAGCTAGCACCCACCAGCTCATCATCTACTGGATGCCCACTATGACTCAGTTGTGGATGAACCTCAATGGAGTTAATTGGTGACCATTTTTGTAAGAAATAGGTCTCAAATATAGGTAGACATGTCAGAAAATAGGTAGTTACTAAATAAGTAGATGGTTTGGGTGAGGGCTACTTTGACTACCTAACTACTAACCACCCACAACCCACTTGTGGCTAGAAAGTACGAATGTGTATGACTAGGCACTGGGCATGGGATGTGACAAGGAAGCGTGCAATCTACAAGGGATGATTATTTTAAAGAAAGACAAATCATAACTGAAAAGAGGTCTGTATTCCAACACAAGGTAAACCACTCAACTCATAATTTAACAATACAAGAAGTGTGCGGTGTAGTTTCCCACAACGCCCCCAACAACTACACATGAGGAACCATGGGGCATTGTGGGAAATTATCCAGCATTTCATAAATCAGTCATACCTCCATCAAGCATATCATCCATTGACACTACGGGCCTTCATTGAACAAGCTTTACACCATGCAACACCCTTGGGCCAGGGTATTCCCAATAATTGGCCCATGGACTCCGACCTTGGGGGCCCATTATTTCAGGAATGCCCCAGCCCTAAGGCATTACCTTACACCTTTGTATCTGGTGACCCTACTAAACCAGTTCCAGCCCGGTCGGGTGAGCCGTAGTTCCTTAGGTGTTAAGGATTTTCCCAGGGCCTGTTTGGGACGGCAGTTTCTCCATGGTTGATTCACATGTCAAGCATGTACTCTCCACCATTGTTTCACATTACAGCTGAAAGTGCCAACCGACGGCTATTCCGTCCCACCTAGGAAAAGCCCAAGAAAGCGCCGTTCATGAATAGGACACCCCCAACAGGTTACATAATCGGACGGTGTGTGAAAGAAAATTTCACAGAAACGGGTATGAATGGGCCTGGGTTGAGGGAAGTGGAAAGGACACCAGGCAAGCAACAAGGGATAAATCAATGCTTGTATTTTTAAAGAGGAAAATGGTTTTTTAAGCAAATAGAGAATTTTTTTAGTATAACAGGCAAGCCCCGGGGAGTTCTAGAAGTACACAGCAAATGGCTGGGAGACTACTTATAGCAAACCACCTGGATCAATCATTATGATTGGCCAATCCAAATTGGGACCACCCGCCCAAGGTGGAGTTGAGAGACACTTACTTCTGAACTTCCCCCGCTTTGAGGGTGTTACCGAGTTAAAAATCAGATGATTTTTGTAATAATGTTTTCCTGATGATACCCTGTGGGTATCTCATTGAGTGCCGCTAGAAAACCACAAACTATGGAATGCTCTCATGCTTACAAGTGTTTCATTTTCCAAAATGCTCCCATGGGATTTTATGTTGTGTAAGTATATGTAACAATGAATTTATTTTGGTAGCAGATTTTCTCCATTGTGTGAAAAATATTTGAAGAATAACATTCTGTCAAAACTTCCCTGTTTAAAAAAAAAAAAAATGGCCAAAAAATGAAATCACCAAAAATTTCCACAACTGATTACAACATGAAAGGGCGCTTAAGATTTTTCTTCTTTCATATTTTGAACATTGACATATTTGGCTAAATATTCTTATTGATGATTGCCACTTGAGCAACATCCCAAAATTGAGAAGAAACAAAACAAAACACAACACACAAAGAGGTAAAACCCTACCGGCTTTTTCTCCAATGATACTCGAGGAAATTTCGTTCCAAAAGATCAACTGCGGTTTTTTCGCCGCACGTAAAGTTTTAAGTTTTCAGCCAAAACATAGTGCCCAAGATTCCATGGAGAGCCTGCGTAAATTTTATTCCACAAAATCAACTGCGACTTTTTCGGCTCACGCAAAGTTTTCCGCCAGAAGAAAGTGCCCAAGATTCCATGGAGAGCCTGTGGAACTTTTGCTCCAAAAAATCAACTCCGGTTTTTCCGCCACACGCAAAGCTTTCCGCCAAAACAGAGTGCCCAAGATTCCAGGGAGAGCCTGTGGAAATTTTGCTCCAAAAAATTAACTCTGGCTTTTTCGCCACACGCAAAGTTTTCCGACAAAACAGAGTGCCCAAGATTTCAGGGAGAGCCTGTGGAAATCCAAACCAGCCAGCCCCACCACGTGCACGTTCAATGGCGCGGATGCATCTGCTTTGTACCACTCAAGTCAACGCTTCTTTGTTGCCATCCAGAATATCTTTTCTTCTCTTCCGTTGAAATCCCTGCCTTGCATCGCTATTGTGTAGCTGAGGCCTGGCACTCGCAGTAATTGAAGTTGTTCTCATGCCTGCCACCGGCCTCCGTGCTGCCTAGAGCAGAGACCTGCTCGATTGGACCGGGGCCGCTGTCACGTGCTGCGTGGGTGCGGGCGAAGTCCTGCTGCATGAAATCGAGACACTAAGAGTGATTTCTTTTCTATTTGAACAAGTTCTACAACCAAAAAGTCAAACCCTACGGCAGAACCGCATGGTTCTTCGCAGAGCTGCACTGTCAGGCCCAGAAAGGGCGCCGACAGTGCTCAATGGGGCGGGTATTTAGCTTCTCGCAAATGGGATTGCCACATAATCCATTTATTTTGGGAGTGTCCAAAGATTAAATTTTTTTTGTGGTGATGGGCCAATCAAAGAAGGCCATCACTAAGACAAAGACATAAAGGCCCCTTATCACAGAGATGCTTGTTCTAGGTCTACGATTACTATTAAATCTCATGATTTGCATGCAAGCAACATTTGAGAGGCCTTGGGTGAGATAATTTCTTATCATGAAAGGGACTAAGTCTCTCCCTTCTTTGGTTTGGGCCTACACGTCATTTGGCCTTTTTTTGGCCTTCCTTTTTGTCTTTCCTATGATAGTTCCGGCCATCAAATTTTTTTGGATTTTTGTTTTCCTCATGAAGAAGAATCCACTTGATTTTCATAGCACCACCAGGTGCAACTGACTTGGCCTCCACACCGTGCTCATTACATCCCTGCAAAGGACAACTCAATTGATGCTGCTTACGTCATAGGAAAACACAACTCAATTGGTCTTCCTTGCATTGGAAGAAAAGACAACTCACACACAACTCATTTGGTCTTGAAACGTGCATTCCACCAATGTTGAGCATGTATATGGTTTAGGACTTACACTAAACCATATATTTGTATATGGTTTAAAACTTAGATGGTTTTACACAACAATAAAAACTAGTGTAAAAATGTGTCACTTTTATTTTGGGGGGCAAGGGACAAAGTTTCAAAATGTTTTTGGCAATAGGCCAATCAAAGTGGCCCATTGCAAGAAGATTTGAAAAACATTTGTGTTTTGAGATGCACCACAATCAATTAAACTAATTAATTCGAATCACAATAAGTACCCAAACTCTTATGAAAGCCTAGGCAAAGAATTGGTGATGACCAAAATTAGGAATGAAAATCCTACTCAAACAATGAGGCCAAACAAAATGAACTTCAAAATGTGCATCCAAGATACTCCCCAAAGTAGGATCATAGTTTGTCCTATATCCTTTGCCCAAATATTAGCTTTAATATTGTATAGGGAAACATTATCACATCCCATATTGGTAGAATTTGGAGAATAAATTAAAAATATCATGATTTTTTTTTTAAGGGTCAAACAAAATGGTTTTTCACACAAAATAAACATTGAACTTTGGGATGCACCCGCAATTAATCCATATGGATTGCAAGTAGGTATATTCACTAACAATATATGATTTGCACACTTACACTTACATGCCTTAAAGCGTTTACACAACCCTGTGTAAATATAAAGAATAAATTATACCCAATAACATTGTAAGTGTATAAAGTTTGTGCTTGTAAATGTAAATGATTTACATTTACATGAGATTTACATGTCATATATATGTTTATTGACACTTACACACATAACATTGATTTTCAATAATGTTGGGTGTGTGTGCATAAATGTAGAGGAAAATTTGAAATTTATTTACACTTCATGAAAGCATAAAACCTTTCCTCCACATTAGTGTAAGTGCAAATGCTTAACTATGGGCATGTAGGTGTAAAATTGTGTAAATTCATTTAAATTTGTGTAAAATTGTTTAAATGTAAATGATTTATTCTTACTTGCCATGTAAATATGTGTAAATCCATGTAATTCTTTTTGAAAAGTAAATTTTTGTGTTAAAAAATCAACATCGATGCCAATGGATAAAACTACTTTTTTTATTTAAAAATTAATGATTTTCCAATCATAATTATCAATTTTCAAAATAATAAAACATGGTGCACTACAACTAATTTAATTAATTAATATGAATCATCATAGTACCCAAACTCTTGTAAAAGCCTAAGCCAAAAATGGTGATGAAAAAAGTTTTAAATGAAAATTTTCCTCCGGCAATGAGGTGGTGCAACATGCACCCAAGAATGTGCACTCAAGATATTCCCATATCCTTTATCCAAAAGTGTGGACTTCAATTGTATACAGGGACCTACAAAGAAGCCCTTCCACAACACCTAATTGGTTTTGAACAACATTGGGACTAGGAAGCGTAAGTGTAAATTCACATATAGGGTAGACTAACCCATCATTGATCACATGCCTTTGATCAAACATTTTGGCAGATCTTTTTCAATTCTTCTTCATTTTGAGTGATTTAACATGTTATAGGAGCACCTTCTCAAGTTTTACAAATCATCTTTAAAATGCAAAGCCAAAAAATAACAACAAAGAAAATACATTTTTTCAACTTGCAAAACATGTTTCTTTTCATTTTTCTTCATTTTGACCCCTCCTAATTTCAAACCTCATAACTTTCTCATTTCTTATTCACCATAGAGGCTTAGGATTTTTTCTAGTGTAAGGAACGGGGGAAGGAGATCTGAGTTTTTTCTTTTTATCTTGTGAATGTTTTCTTTTCTTTTTTGGGTCCATTGAAGAAACTTTAAGTTTTCAATAAATTTGCCATGTGCAAAGTTTGACTTTAATTTCAATCAAAGTGATGCTCTACATGAGATTACATGATGAGTTATTGTTTTGCAATAGCAAATCACTTAGACAAATTTTATTTGAAGTGTGTTATTTTGAGTAAAGGGGGATTATGAGTGTTCTTTCAGAGGAACAACATAGGTGGGTTTTTGTTGCTTGAGTCTTGTTTTTTTAAAAAATCTTTTGATTGAAGATTTGGCTGAAGGTCAAGTATTTTAGAAAATAATTCGTACAAGGAAAAGGCAAGAGTGTTTTGGAGGTTATTGTCACAATTAGTGTGAGGTGTTCTAACATTCCCAGAGACTATTTTCATTTCAATTCATGTTATAGAATTATTTTAAATCATGTTTTTTAGATTTGGTAAAAATTTCAAGTTTTCAATCAATTTTGTCATGTTTGAAACTTGATTTTTATAAATATATGTTGTGTTTTACATGAACATGCATAAGTTTTAATTGTGCAATCAACAATCCATCTGAACAATTTTTATTATAAGTGTGTCATAATTACATTTTATGCTTTTGGCATCGGGCAATGAAAGAGTTAAGAGGGGGAGAAAGAAAAAAAAATGAAGGTTGTGCACCCTAAACTAATTGATGTGAATCACACTATCACTTGGTATCATTTCTAAGGTGCTTATTTATTATATTTCATACTAATTAATGGGGACGTGCTTCACAAGTCCAACCTTTTGTTTTTGCAATAAACCAATTTGAAAAATGAGCCCATTGCAAAAGAAAAGAAAGTCGAAACTATGGAGGCTCCCCAAAGTAGAAGATTCCATGGAAGGATGGAATTCTTCACCCTTTGGCCCAATTATATAGGTGAGAAGGGAAGGACTTTGGGCAAAACATATGGGATTAAAGCACGGTGTTATTGGGAACACCCTTGGGAAATGCATTTGGAAACTTACCCTCCTCCATGTTCCCCAAGTTTCAAATGTTTTTATACACAATGTCATCATTTGTATTGTGTGGGGCATGTTATGAAATGCTTTTGTGTTCACCTTTTGTGATGCGCTTAAACAACCCTATTAATGTCTTTTGTTCTTTTTGTTGAATAATTATACATACCAAATTGATAATAAGTTTTCTCCACTCACACTTGAATCCATTGTTTTCATTGAATATTTCCATTCATTCCTAAATGTAACAAGTTTTTAATTGCAAATTATTCAATATAAATTGCTCCACAAAAATAGGTATGAATAATGCTCTGATAATTAAGTTATTTTGATTCACATTTATAGGCATAAACATCATGAACCACACCTACCCCCATAAGCTATTTTTTAAAATAATATTTTTGGAATTAAAAAATTAATGTATTTTTAATTATATGTTATTATTATACTAATTTTTTTTTCCAAAAATAGTTAGTTAGGTAAGTAGTAATATCTGCCAAAAATAATTAAATGAATTTTTTTACATTGCAAAATGAATGTTTACAATTATTTTAAATGTGATTTTAGGTTTTTTAGGTTTTTTATTCATTAGATGGTCATTGACGCACCCCCAAACTCCTCATAACTTTCAAATGCGAATTTAAAGAAGAAAACATCGGAAGAAAAAGGAATTGGGATGCATTCCTTAACTCATAATATTTCGGGGGTAAAAAGGGGCATGTTGGGGCTTCGGGATAGGGATTAGGAAGAATGACAAGTAGGTTAACTATTCACATGGGTTTGCACAAACCAAATAACAAATTGGTTAGTGCATAGTTGTAGCACTATTGGTGCACGGACGAATCACGAACATACACGAACTCACAAGATTCACCACGGCCCAAACTTGAGGGAAGCCATCACCTTTCACCTTGTAGTATTCTATGTGCCTAGCCACGGGGTTACACTGGAATGTCATTTTGTTTTGGGTCTCCAACTTGGGAATCCAATGTGAAAGTCTCGAAATTCTCGAAATTGGGACTTCCGCGACTTTGGTGGCCCATAACGTTTTGTGCAAAGTTATAGCCGTCATTGAGAACTTTCTAATGGTATGTTGCGCGTCACTTGCACATAAGTAAATCGGGGCGATTTCTGACTTTTAACAATCAGGAGTCAAATTGGCAATTTGATTATCGACCCTTCTTTTGGTTACAACTTGTGTTTTAAGTACTCAAATGGGTCATGTGAACCTACTTTAGACATTTACATTTCAAGAAATTTTCAATGGTATAAAGGGTTTTCAATCCAATGAATTTTGGCCCTTAAAATTGTTCTTTAAAAATTCAAAAATCCATCAGAATTCCAACTCCCAAAGTGAGAACCCACTTGGGAATGTGTGAGTTCATTCCCTCACACTCTCCTACACTCTCGAGAGCATGAAATGTGACTCCCAGGCTTCACTCTTGGGTTGAACCTCTACAAGCCCTTACATTGGTCGCGAGCCTAAGGTTAAGGTTGCGATAAGTGGTAGGTCTATGTGAAGGAGTCCCTTCCTTTGGAAGATCATAGCTTACACATTACATAATGAAATTAGATGATTCAAAAGCTTACTAAAATGTTCAAAGATGAGTTGCATTTTATTTTTAGACTCCATCATCAACCAAACATTGACCATGACACCATTTTATTTTATTTTGATGCATTAAATGTTCATTCATATGCATGTTATCTTAATCAATAATGAATCAAACACTTTGATTCTTACATTTTTGGCATTATATTTGGCATTAGAATTTTCTTTTAACTTCCGAAATGTGGACCTTGTCCTATATATATATATACCTTTACTCAAAGATATTTTTCAAAAAAAATACTTCCACAACATTAATTTGAACCTTCCATTGAAATACACTACCAAAAAAATTGCAAAGGTATTCATTGTATCACAAGGCATCAAAATATATTTGTTAGTGCGTTTGCAAGCCGCCTTACCAAATTTAATGAAATATTTTGTCCACTAAAGGCAGGGCAATTCAAAAAATGAAACATTCATTTTTCACGTTTTAAAACACTTAACATCTTTTTGTTTCATTTTTCTTGTAATACCCAGATGATAACTTCTGGGTATAACAAAAGAAACTTGGAAAAAAATTATGCATCCTTCCACACAAAATTATTACCCAAATTCTATGTGCAATTGCCAGACCCATTCCATGTGAGGAATGTGATGATAATGGCCAATCAAAAGGGCAAAGGTATGCTCGTGAAAACACAAAGACTTGGAGCAAAACCTTCATGAGTCCTAGGAGGTCAATAGTTGTAAAGTTTTTTCCTTTTCCTTGTAAAATGTTTGCCTTATGTAAACATAGTATCACCCCTGGTGACATAATTTACCCAAAGTCAAAACTTAAAATGTAAGCTAGTCAAAACTTGTTAACATTTTTTTTTTCAAACCTTATTAATAGCACATTATAACCTATGCAACCAAACTATATAATTGTTGTTAAGATGTTGCATGATTTGATTATATTACTATAACAAACAAACTTGACAAAAAAAAAACCATAGTTAATAAAGTAATAATTATTTTCAAATCAAGCACACATGAATTCCTTAGCTTATCAATATTGCTTCACCTTTAAATGACAAGAGTGATATGAAACAAAACAATCACATAGAGGACAATGAAAAATTCATCATTAGTAACCATTAATTATTTATTAATTTCATCTATGACACTCCTAAAGTGGCACTATATATATAATATTTTTCTACAATTGGACACCATCTCAAAAATGATTAACAAATAGTAGTCCAATTTGAAAACAAAACTAATGAAAAGAAAAGTTCTAGAATATTTTTTATTTAGTTAAGACCCAAGAAGTCG
>Ga0116229_10007450_pt1 | contig 17301 bp, 17 predicted proteins | sample S1TSphgellanicum_3_FD_87313 | JGI IMG/M metagenome (GOLD analysis project Ga0116229, IMG submission 87313) | Host-associated microbial communities from peat moss isolated from Minnesota, USA - S1T2_Fc - Sphagnum magellanicum MG | ecosystem: Host-associated > Plants > Peat moss > Unclassified... | reverse complement strand
ATATATATATATTTCAACAATGAAAGTTGCATCAAGATTGTTAAGGACCTAGTTTATCACTCCGAAACAAAACATTTCGCCATTCACCTCAAGTACATACAACAACTAACAAAAAATGGGCGAATTAGGGTCATTTACGTCTTCTCTATAACAACAGGACCAACCAATTTATTTACAAAAGTTTTAGGAAAAATAAAGAATCTACAATGTAGAAACCCAATGGGGATGGCAACATAAAAGGAAAAATTACCTTGTTTGATTCAACAAGGAGATCAACACTCCAAGTGTGCTCCTCCTCAATGAAGTTGTTAGCCACTATTGGTAACACTAATGAGACTCCTCCAACTCCTACCTTGTTCACCACTTTGTCGAGGTATCAGCATACTTCCTCCACCATTTACAAACGAGCCTCAAAGGTCCCAAGTTACAAAATGACTCCACTTCAAGCACCTTAAACTAAAGACTCCAAAACATGAATTCATCTAGAACTCCAAGAAAAATAAAACCAACAAAAAATAGCCCATTAAGAACATAATTTCCCCCGTTTAAAATCACTCTACTCACTTCACTCCTAGCTCCACATCCAAGACCACCAATCTTGACATTTATGCCTACAACTCTTTGCATCGTGCTTTAACATGAATATCATAATGGGATGAAGAAAACAACACATTCTGTTGAAATCTTCTCAAGTTCACCATTTAAGGCCTGAACTATGTCTTATTATTGAGCTTCTACTTAAGAATAATTAACTCGCCCATTAGAGGTTGAAAGGGGTTGTTAGGCTTTAGGGTTGATTTGTCTATTCATCCTTCTAATGTTCTATTCATGTCTATCTTTTGTCTTGTTTTTCCTTCTTCTAAAAGGTTTTAGACTTTTCCCTCTCCCTCCCACCTTTTCTTATCCAATCCTTGTGTCATCCTTTCTCTCGAGGGGAGTTTACACCTTCACAATAGATCATCTTTGTGATCTATAGTTAATCCCTTATTCGTATGTCTCTCTCTTCTCTCTACTTCAATTGTTAGCACCATAAAACTTGATTAGAAAATCTAACAAAGGAGGAAGACAAAGTGGTTATTATGAATCAAAAAACTTTGCATTCATGAAACTTTTTTTGTCATGGTTTATCTCATGAAAAGGAGGGAGACTAAGAGGTCATTTTGAATCCAAAAACTTTGCATTCATAAGATTTTGATTGTGATAGCCTTGTGACTAAAGATCACATGCCCAATTTGAACAAAGAAAAAAAATTGGGGACCAAGGGAAGTGTCCAAAATTTTCAAATTTGGAAAAGCTAGATCCTCTAGTTCAACTCAAAGAATGCAAATGTGTTGTGCACATGCAAAAACAAGGACTTTGATGTTTTACTAAAAAGATGTTCAACATTGAACAATGCAAGACAAAGCAAACATTCATCATTTCTTGTGCCACATACCAACAACCACTCCAATGTTGCCTTCTTTTTCCACAACTAAATGACACTAAGATTAATTAGGCTTTAAAGCAACCCTTATGGATCTTGCCAATTGAAACAAGTTTAGCAAAGTTACGCATTTAAATAATTTTTGCACACAAAGTGCATAGCAAATCCTTCAACTCTCAAGTTGCCAATTTATGTTCATTCAACCATGGTCCATTGCCATCATTCATCTTCACAAACTTACAAACTCTCTCACAAGTGTCTACCAAAAAATGGCAATCATATAGTTATTTTAGAATTCCAAGTGCACGTGTCTCAGACTAGAACTATAGATGTTAGAGACATTGAACACTAGTCCCAAATTTTCATCACCAAACAAGTTGAAATCTTCAATCATATCCTAATCAAAGTATGCAACAAAAGAAAGGGGGTAGACATTGTTACTTAGTGGCTTTTAACTCAATATGGCTAATGCTTCCGTTTCAAAAGTGTCAAATTTTTAACCATCGTTAAGTGTCAAATTGGTTGCCTCAAGCTCTTCTTGACCCATAGGTATCCCACATGTCTTCAATGACTTGTTGACCCAATAACCCACCTTATAGTTGGGTTGCAAATAGTAAGTGGCATCTAACATGGCCTGGTGATGAACTACATTCACAATATGTGCCATAACTTAATGTCAAATTATAATTTTCATGTAATATATGCCACAATAAATATCACATATTGTACATTGTAGTGAATGAAACCACCAAGTTTACGTACACAACCTTGTGTTTGAGAAAAACCACATTCTCTTGAAGTTACAACTTTCAAATGCCACCACATAACCATATCTTTTCTTTTTTTATATAATTTCCATTGGCCAATTCGACATTTGTTTTGGATTCTATGATTATGAATGTGCCCCAATGAAGGAAAGGGAAGGAAAATGACAAGGCAAATGTCTTATATTAGTTTTCAACGACTAGTGATTCTAGAACCAAATGTTAAACATACAAATCATAATTCAACTACCAACAATAAATTATCGACATCCTAATTTTGTTAACCAAATGTTAATAATAGAAATCATACCAACCATTAACACCAGAAAGAGATCCAAAGTGAGAATTCGAGGTGGGGTCCACTTGAACACAAAATCAAAAGGTAACCATCTAATAAAATATCAAGAATAAGAGTTGACCAAGGAGGAGAGAAGTGTGAGGTATTGGAAATAATCAAGGCAGCCCAAAGAAGTTCAAGCTCAAGATTGGAAAATGGGGCTTCTAAAAGCACAAACATGTAAGAACCATCTTGCTTCTGCAAACATTTCAACATTTTCTTTCTTACAGGAGGAACCAAGTCCATTATGTTTACTTTGTTTTCTCCACATCAAAGACAAAAGAGATTCACAAATTTACAGAGCCTTGTGTAACAGAAACTTAAGATCACTCACACCAACAATCATAACATACAATCATTAAGAAGCGAACCCCGCTTTGGATATTGTGATAGTAATATCATAAAGAGAAGACAACCATGAATTGAAAAGTGAAGACAGTAAGTAAGCACAAGACAATGTATGGATTCATTTAGTATAGAGCCTGTGTGTCCATGGAGTGGTAATTATGGGTAAATGTATTGCTTAATCAAAGCATTCCCAAGTTTTAGAGATGTGTGTTTTTTGTTGCTACAGTAATAGCAATTCAAAACAGTCCAATTTGAATCTGAGTAAAACCAGGTGGAATTAGGGTTTTGGAGAGAAAGAAAACGTCCTTGTATGGTCTGAAAAATTATCTTTGTTCAAAATTTCCTGATGCAACAACCCCTCTCCAAGAATCAGAATTGGGCCTCCTGTCTCAATTGTTCACAATGTGTGACAGTAATTAGATTGAAACAGTACAGATACAGTTTTTCTTCAATCATAGACTCAGTTTGATTCAATACTAGTTTGAGATTTCATGCTTTCTTTCCAACCTGACAGAATCCTAACCCAGCAAATTAATGTATCTAAATGGTTTGGTGTTGAATGGAGAACCACACCTCAGTGTATATGGTTGGATGCTCAGAACTAATGTACAAATAAGACTTGACAGATAATTACAGAGGATTAAACAGAAGCTGTGGTCACCAGGTTTTCATCATATGGTAGTAGGGAGCCCCAGGAGGACCCAACTTGAAGTTTAGCACGGAGAGGAACTGCAATACAGTAATCCAAAACACAATTAGTACAAGGAACAGCAAACAAGCAAAACTTCAATCAGTAGATGTCACAGCAAACAAGTTGTTCTGACTCAGTGAGTGCCAATTAGGTGAATCTCTTTTCCAGAGAAAAGATAATGGCATCTATGGATGGAACTTCATTGGTACCAATATCCTACTGTTGGAGACCTGTTGGTGCAGAATACCAGGTATAAATCATCTTCCCATGGGGAATTCATAAATCTGAACTTAGTGCACTTTGAAAGGGGCTTAGCTTAGTGCACCCTGCAAGGTCAGAAAAACCCACATTAGAAAAGCCAAGAAATGTTTGATGTGCTAAGGTTAACTTCAATTAAGTTGAATGTTAATACCTTTAAGAGTCGCAGCCCCTTCCATATAGTAGCGAAGCATACTTGCAACTTCCTTCAAAACTCGCTTGTCAACTTCCAAGACTAGCTCATCATGAATCTGCAGTCAGCAGCTAGCTTTGTCAATGTGTGCTTCATGTTACACTGCATTCATCCATTTAAACAGGCCCGAATTGCATGAATGGCAGCCTCTGGCTAGTACCACCTCTTCTATTCAATGTTCTGCTTCTCCATGTAGACCACTATGCTACAAACCAAGAGTACCAGACCAGTTTTCAGGACTACACAAGAATCATAATTTCAATAGCTTTTCTAACGATTAGGGGGTTCAGCATGGTAAACCAGCTGCAAGTGAGGTTCAAAGAAATTGAACTGTCAAGAAATGTCTGAAAGGTACTGTCCATATTGACCAAAAGGCAGTTCACCTGAAGTAGCAACCGACAAGAACCCTGAAGAGGCCATGCTGGAGTCTCTAGCTGCACCCTCTGTTGACTTAGAGTAGATACTCTTTCCCTACGAGGTGTTGACATGGCATTATGCACTTTAATCATTGCCATTTTGATCAAATCAGCTGCAGATCCCTGTATCAACAGAAAACGTGTCTATGACTTCTCTAAATGTTAGAGGATAACTCTCATATGCTTGATTACCTACCAACATCTACATAGAGTAAGGCTCACATAAGGTGAAATTCATCTGCACTATTCTGAAGTACAATCATCAGAATTCCTAAGTTCTTTCCAGGTAGTACTTGCAAACAAACAAAATGAAGTGTGTTAAGCCAAGCTCCAACTAGTATTTTTCAGAAAAAGAAGAAAAATATTGTGATCACATTTATAGCACCCAACCTGACAGATAGAATTGACAGCCTGCCTTTCTGCCTTGGCCTTCTCTCCCCATTTGCCATAATTTATTTTATCCAAATAACGCTTCCGCCCACATAAAGTCTTCACATACCTGTACAACAAAGGCCACCCAATCAAGTTGCAGAAGTCGCTGCATGCACAACACAATATCCGTACATTATCTGTATCTAAACATAAGTGAATATACTATACTGAACTCTAAAATCTGGTCCTGCCTATAATGCATAACACATACAGGAAAAGGTAACATACCCATTTTGACGGCAGGATTGTACAGCCTGGTTAAGCCAGACAGCCACTGCAGGAAATGTGGCCTTGAACTGATCCAGCATCTGTTGAGCATCTGTGAGGGGACATTGTAGGTGCTCAGACAGAGTGTTCACACCCATGCCATAGAGCAATCCATATACTAGGCGCTTGGTGTGTTCACGCTGCTGCTCAGTAATGGCAGATTCTGAAAGTCCTGTCCATTGAGCTGCAAGCATACGGAAAACATCTCCTGCTGGTTTGCTGAGTAGGGATATGAGTGAAGGATCCCCAGAGAAGTGGGCCATCAATCGAATTTCAATTTGTGAATAATCTGCAGACAGTAGAACCCACCCTTCCTGCATACAAATGCATATAGTAAGCATACAGCTTTTTGGAGTCTCATTACCAAAAACTAACAAACCTTACAAAATTCCTGAGAGCAAATTCCAGCACTGCTACACTTAAGTCCCAGTCATTCAATGCTTGAACCAATTATTGTGTGGAAAAACTGAGTACAGGGAATTTCTTCAACATCCCTGGTCATCTCTCATGTCATACCTGGAGAGGTACAAAAAGTTGACGAGCATTGACCTCAATATCCCGACATAATTGTATATCTCCAGTATGACTGCTCTCTTCTTCAATGGTGAAGCTTATGGAGTGCTCAACACACTTGCATGTGAAACAAATCAGAGTTAACATTTCAGCTACTGAAGTGTCAAAAATTACAAGTTTTTGAGGAGCACAGTTTTTCCTCCATAAATGAGATAAGCAAATGACAACATATCAAATAAACAAGCATGAAAAGAAATTACATGAGATCCAACCTTGAGGCTTCCAAAACCTAACCTGAAGATTAGGATTTTCCATAGAAAGCCTCCCGGTTGCTGTTGAAGTCTGAAGCCAACATCCAAAAATGCAGTACACGTCATCTCTTCTAGTTCCCTCATCCAAGGAAGGCAATGGAACAGGCGACTGCACATGTTCTGCTATAGCACCAAGTGTGCCATGCAGCAGCTTGGACAGTCTCCGATGCTCTCTGATTACTTCTGCAATTGGGTGCTGATCCCTGTAGCCCAACATTCTCATGTGAGACAATGCATGCAATTCCTTCATTTTTGGGTAGAGTTGATCCAAGGGGTCTGGATGAATTGGTCTATGGGGAGATACCAAGAAAATTGTCTTAGGCATGCAAATGCAGGTTCTCCAGTACCTGAGGAGGTCAAGAGCATGCTTGTCAGTACTTGGATGCTGCTTCCCCTTACAGCCAGCAGGCACAGGCAGCTGCAAATGTTGGTACAGCACATGTGCCACCTCTCCGGGTATAGAGAGCGAAAAGGGCATTCCTGCTAGCTGCTGAGCTTTGACTTCCAGAGCATGAAGTTTGCAGTTAAGTAGTTGCTGTGCCTTACGACAAGCCTCCATGTCCACACCAACTCCCCATGTCTCCATGTCTGCCAGCACTTTCACCTGCCCAGATGCCTCTTTTCACTCAACTGCCATTTGCTGAATAATTCAACTCAAACCATCATAACTAAGATTGGTCATTCAACTTTTAGTGCTTGTCACTGAAATAGTCTGTACAAGTCTCCACATACATCTTGATCTTGGGTGGCCTCACTTTGCACCCTTGTGAATTCCTTGGACCCAACAAAACACAGGAGACAGACAGTAAGATCCTATGGTTTGCTTTTGTGGTATTCCGGCATCAGGATATCTAGCTTACAGAACAGTGACCATCTTGCAACAAATTTTCATTTCATGCAAGAATTTCTCTAAACAGTGCCTTGACATAAAGAATATCACCAGAGGCATTTCAAGTTGCAGTAGAGGCTGATGTAGACCCTCTGCCTGCAAGAGCTTCCAAAAAGCTGAATGCAGTGCCCACACTTGCGCTGCTCGCCTACAACACCCATTATGTGCCACACGACCCATCTGATTCATCCACCTGCCAGCCCTGCTTGCAGCAGCTGCCACCTCACCAGGCAATCTCCTCTTAACTTCCTGGAACAGGTCATAGCATTTAAAATAAATTAAGTGCTGCAACTTAAAATACACATTGGCCCAAAACAGCCAGGGGAATACTGAAATGATGGTAGTTACCTGCTCAAGAGAAAACGTTTGGGCACTTTCTTCATCAGGCCAAAGAAGCCAAGCAGCCACTCGCACATCAACCAAATGCTCCTGCACCTTCAAAGCAGGCAAAGCCCTTAACTGGACTGGATTTGGCTTTGAATCAAACACAACTAGGGTTTTTCCATTATCCTGATGCTGGAGAGGAACATGGAAACCAGGATTGGTCAAAGCATGAAGCTGGCCCTTCACATCCCAGGCAACCTTTTTAACACCTGCCTTAAGAAAGACCTCAGAGGCCTTTTCCCACCGCATCCTAGCTACACTCCATGCCTCCTCTCCCAAGCACGTCACAGCATTGATACTAGTTGAATTTGCCACAACCAAGACATCAGACTTGCCCACATCTAGGGCAGAACCATCCAGAGGCTTTTGACCTCTAGAGAAACTGACATAATAAACAGGCGAGTCCCTCCAACACAAGGCCATTCCCTCAACCTCAATGAGCTTTGTCATGACCTCTGTTGCTGGAACTTTGCAATACAGATCAAATGCAAACTCCTCAACTGCATTCCACTTCTCCCAAAACTTGTTGAAACCACCAGGTATCTTGTCTACATCTACAGGTCCCTTGAGAGGCTCCTCACTTTGAATTGGCAGAACCTCCACATCTTCCCCTTGTGCAACCAATGAGCCAGAGAACAGGGCAGCTGCATCTGACTCATTATGCATACGGACAATGTCAGATTGATGATGATTTGTTAATACAGGCAGAAGTTCATGAGCAGGTAAGCAATTGTCCTTTTTCATTTGAAGCTCTAGATTTGCAGTATGAATGTTGCTCAACTGCTCATGCTTGACTTCTTCAATGCCAATCTCAATCATAGTACAAGGCACCTGAAGACCACTGCTGCTAGTGGCAATTGCAAACTCTGGAACAGTCTCCATTCCTATTTCCTTAGAATGTCCTCCTTCAACTCTGAAACAATCTCCATTCCTGTTGACCTCTGTCCTTAGAATGTCCTCCTTAGGACCTGCAAAACTTTTGTAAATCTTCTCCCTGGACTCTTCCCTGTCCTGATAAGGTATATTCACAGGAAGAGGATGGGTCAGACTGGTGTCTGCACCTTCAATCACTGGCATGCTTGTAGAAACAACAGGAATGGCAACACTGGAAGCTAGTGCTGCTCCCATTTGCAACACATCATCAGTGGCGGGAGGGAAGGGCATTGCCAGTGCTGCAGGCACTTGAAACCCAAGGGCTTGAAATGCAGAGAAAGCTGCTTTCCGTGCTTCTTCAGCACGATCTAATGTGATCTGCCGTGCTCCATTCTTTATTTTGCGGGCTATCCCTATCTGTGCCCAATGCTGGCCATCAGTTTTAGTACCACCTGTATGCACACCATTTATTGTTCTATCATTTTTTTTGGTCCTTCCAAGTGCATACCACTAGGTATACAGTAAAAAAGAAAATGAAGATGAAGACCATGAAATTCCCCCTTTAGTCAGAAGCCCAAATGGAAGGTAAGAGTGATTGTAAAGGCACACCAACACTACATCTACTTCTGCAAGAGAGAAAATTGTTATACCTTGAGCTGGCCAATTTGATCCATCATACAGAGCCTTGAATAGTTCTGGAAGTGTTGCTTCAGCTACTGCCTGTACACTTCGTAGCCCTGCCTTGAAGAGTGCTCTTGCTCTTGCAGCCTATGGATAGAAGCAATGATCATGCAACCACACTATCAAACTCAAGTTTTAATTCACCAGGGAGGTGTGCAGCAAATCAGCCATACTTCCACCAGTCTCAGACTCATAATCTTAAGACAAGTGAGAGCTCAAGGACCAGCTTCATTTGAGTGCAATCCAACTTTTTGGTAGAGAGACATGTAACTTTGACAGTTCAACCAAGTTTCAATCCAAACACTAGAAGCATCAGCTATATATTGCATGCCCTCTTTATGAATGAGATGTAGAAGCATGCATAAGACAGTTGTAGGATTGTATGCCCCCACCTTGACAAAGGGGATTTCTGTCAATTCAACAATTTCTGATTTGACCCCAAAAGAGACACGGCTTTGAAATTTGGAAACCAAGCCCTCCATGTCACTCCACCCAAGCCTTTCACAGAATGCTGCCACCATGCCTGAAAATCTGCCTGCACTCTCTTGCAGGCCTTGCACTGTGCCCCTGGGAACTTTGAACATTGCACAAACCTCCATCAAGGATACTTCCTGCTCACAACAGAGACACTCTCAAAACAGTTTTCAATTTCTGCCTTCACCACAGGTCATTGCCACTGTCAGTATACTAATCATAATGAAGTGAAACAGTGCATATAGCTGGAAAGAAACCCTGTGTAGAAGGTGTTCTGGGTTTGGTTACCTGAACAAGTTTTGAGAGCATCAATGCAACATAGAATCGTTTGCACACCCGCAACATCTGGTCGGTTGTAAGTTGTGGCCCACTGGGGCTGCACCACTTAGACTTCTGAATTGCAGGAGAGATTCTGCCTCTGGAGGAGCCTCTTCCATTCCTTGGCCGCCCACCACTACGCTGCTCCATAATGGGTACACCATGTGCCATGCGCAACAAAAATGGCTCAACAACCCCCACTCTGTTGGCCACTGCCTGCTTCCACACTTTATGTTCAGATGGAAATCTAGGCAATTGTCTGGGAGCAAGGTGAGTAAGTGTCCTGTGAACAAAGGGACTATGATCTGATATATGCATCAGTGATACCCATCCCAAGTAGTCTACAGGTTTCCTCCTCTTACAGTACAATGTCCATAATTTCCACCTCAATAAAACACAGTTGTAAGACCACCAACCTGGTCAATAGGAGAAAGCTCAACAAAGTGTTGGTAGTAAGCAGTCCAGTCTGGTTCGAGGTCCACATAAGTTGGAGTGACCTCGTATAGCAAGTGCAAATCAGAGGCAAGCACAAAACCCTCCCTTGCTTTCACAAGATCCTCAAACACCACCTGGAATGAAGATATTGCATACGCTAAAGCCTTTGCTTTGTATAATATTGCCTCTACATTGCATGTAAACTCCCAACCGTCTCTCAAAACTCTTGTAATGAATTGTATATGTGACCACTCTACTGAGTACAAGAAAATGCATGAGGTAGAAAAATCACAGAAATACAGAACTCAGAACTGAATGATGACAAAAATACCAGGGACTCCTCAGGACTCAGAGAGCTGCCAAAAGCAGCTCGGCCCAGTGGGGTAGATGTGTAGAGTTGAGAATCAGAATTCCAACTTAGCAAGTGCTGGTGGCACAACCAGCGCAATGAATCTTGTGCAGCTTTCACCACTTGGTCAAATGGCTGTGTTGCATTGAGCAATGTACACCTCACGTACCGTTGCACATCAGCTGCACTCTGCACTACTCCACCAGCCACTACTTCCAGCAGGGCCCGCATCATGCCATTCTTGTCATCAGCCAGGCATGATTGCAGTGGCTGACAGGCACTTTTCATGATTCCCTCCATCCGCTTTGCTTCTTCAGACTTGCATATCAATATCTGAGATGCAATTCAAGCTTATGCAGTGAGTCATTCTCTCTTGGGGTAACTGTCAAATCTTTACACACATTTCATCAAGATACTTAGCACCTACATCATAGGCAGAGCTATCTGCATCAAAATTGTTCTGCATAGGAACAAAACAAGGACATACACTTTCTCCTTTGGTGTCAATGCCGGCACGCCCTGCTCGTCCTGCCATCTGCCGATATCGTGTTCCGTCAATGAAATCACGCCCAATTTTTGGCTGCCTAAATATCACCCGCCGGGCTGGTAGGTTCACCCCTGCAGCCAGAGTGGATGTGGCTACAAGTACCCGAACAACCCCGGACTTAAAACATGCTTCAACAACATCCCTTTCTTCCACCTGCTCCCCCAATACATCAAACCTCTCAGATCCCACAGCTTTGGGTGGCTTTTATTCTTGTATTATTTCACTGTAACACATTCCATACTCCATCCGTGAAAGAAACAGGTGCAACAAAGAGATAATCCCAGTTATACAATAGCTCTTCTCCCACTTCTAGTACTCCTATTTGCTATCATCCTCTCATGCAACAGGTATGGTAGGAGACAAAATAGAACCGTGAGGCCTGCATGATGGTATGCAACACCAGCTGGAAGTGTTTCTGCCAAGACAGGGTCAAGGCCAGCTGGTGACTTCCGTAATTCCTCAACAGCAGCATTTCCATCTTTAGGACCACTCATGTTTGCCTTCTCAACAATTGTGAAAGCTGGTAAGAATTTGGCAATGTGCCGAGCCGAAGTCTCACAACCTTTGCGGCTTGAGCAGAACAATAAGACTGAATGCCCTTCTCTTACTACCTGCTCAAGGGAACAACCATTGAGTCGTAGTGACCCGTTTGCCTTGTAAGATATAACACAGCAATTTGCAGTACATCATTGGGGACCTGCAACCCAATACTAGTCCTCCACAGTAAGCAGGACGATGCAGGATAGACAGCACCTAGAAGATGATGGACATTCACCTCATGGCATAACTCCACAACATGGTCAGGATCCTTGCCCCCAAGGTCAGCTTCTTTCTGTATGGTCCTCACAAGTTCCATGTTCTTCTTGTGGATTTTGTTGCCAATCTTCATGAACTCCTCCAATGGCACAGGTCGAAAATCTGTTTCATAGAATGCAGCCTGCATTTCATGCATCACAATCATGATAAATTTTTATGAAATAACTTGGTAAAGTCAATGACAATTGAGAACAAGAGCCAAGAGCTGTGTTCAATGAAAGCTTAGACAGACAACTCTATGTTCTTCAGAATTCTCCACTGTGCCCTCCTCTGACTAACCAACAGTGTGCTTGAGATCACAAGATCAGAACTACTGGTGTAGCATGATGCACCTGCAGCCAAGTAGCCACATCAGACACATTTGGCATTGTCGCACTCATGCCAACAATCTGCAAGCCAGTGTTCCACAAAGCACTTGAACCCAAACCCTCACCAGGACTGCTGCCAGCTGATACAGCTTCTCCACCACCAGCTGCGTACCGCAGCTTAGTCAACAGCAACTCCAACAAGTATCCACGATCCCTGTCACCAACCTGCAATCCTTTGTGGGTTGTATTCTTGTTGGAACATCCTTAGAAAATTGGATATGAAAGCTCACAAAGTAATGGAAAAAGTACAAACTGCCCTGAATATTGTAAGCCAGAATCCAGGTGATTGTTTACAGAAGAAACAGAACCAAAAAAAACTCAATGGTACTGTGCAGTTTCATGTTGCATGTCAAACAGGTGACAGAAAGCACAGCAGTTTCAATATGCTTGACAAAGGAAGCATCCCTCACCATATGAAGCTCATCAATAACAATGATGGCTAGCTCTGACAGGCGTCCCTCCTCCAGAAGCTTATTAATCAACAGATTAGCCTTCTCAATTGTACACACAGCCACAGATGTATCCTTAGGCAAACTTGCACCACCCTGTGCACCATAAAATCCCCGGACACGCTTGCCAAGAGGTTCCAAAAGTGATTCCAAATGTTCTGCCTGCCATCCCATTCAACCACATGGTGTGTATGACAGTTGCTGCCAATAATCCTCTTGATCGCAATCCAAGAATAAATACTTGTTGCAGATCACATGCAGTCATCATCATGCAACTATGAGAGAACAAGTGTTATACATCCAATTTGACCTTGACAGATATCAGTAGCATTCAACAAAACCCTTCTGGTCAGATATAATAGATGCTTCAAGGTTACAGTTGAAAATCTGTTCTGAACATAGGAAGATCCAGTAAACAACATTGTGCTCAAGAGAAGGGGCTCAAAGCAACAGAATAGACACAAGCAGTCTCACCTTCTCTGAGCAGAGAGCAACATATGGCAGCACCAAAAAAGCCTTCTTGCCAGTTGACAAAATTCGCCGTAGCATCAACACTTCCGCAACAAGACTCTTCCCTGCACTGTTCAAACCAACCATGATGGTAACAACTGTCAAGCCAGTCTCAAGCCCTCCATACAACTGGTTTGAGAAATAATAACAAAAAAAATTGTTCCAGACTTCACAATTTTTGCAACAGTCAAAAAGATATTCAACATTACAAGGGCCTTAATCTGTGGGACCCAAGGAGGAATGCACCCATTTGCATTTGGATACCAGTATGACCTTCCTCTCTTCTGATGCGCAACATTTGAGGACATTACAAACCACCACACTGACAAGACAGACACTGTGATTCTTACCTGGTGGATGCACAATACACAAGACTTCGCCCTTGCAAAACGCCATCTAGCTGCAAACACTCTACCTTTCACACCCGCCAAGCCCAAACAAGTTGAAACACTCTTCATCTGAATCATATATACATAGATCAATTGTACCTCTGTTCCAGTGCAGCAAAACCTTCAACAGTTATCTTCATACAGTCCAATAGACCAGCCAAAGAGTAACTTCTTGTGAGAGCTGGCTCCTCTATCTCAACAGAAACTCGCTGTCTAAAATAAAGATTTAGTGCCTTCAACATGGAACCAAATTCTAAAAAGAGAGAAGATGGGTATTTGTTGGAGAATGAACTCTGAAGGACATGCAAACAAATCCTTCTACTTCCGTGATAATATTGTAGAAAGGAGAACTGAGTGCACCTGCCACGGGTACAACTTTCTCAAGCCCTTCTTGATATATGTGGCACATATGTCAGGTGGAAGCCATTCACTGAGATCCACATGGGATTCATCTGCACTTGGCACAACTAACAAGGCCTCCTTCCCTGTCTCCAGTGCACCTGCTGCCTTTGACAATTCTGCAGCCATAGCACACATTTCTAATTTATTGCTACATGTTTGCTCAGCCTCTGTGTTTGACCTGGTGGCAGTCAGCTCCTCTTTCAACGTACCAGGGGCTGCTGAGACTTGCTCAGTCAACCCCAGGCTTGTTGCAGCAACAGTTGGTGCAGAACTCTGTTGCATATCTTCTATCTCTGATCTTCCATTCACCATCCCCATTGGAAGACATTCTTGGTCACCCCCAGTGAGCTCTACATCATCAACTCTCACTCTGGTCTGCTGACTTGTGCCAGTACCTCTTTCAATCAGAGATCCTTTGGCAAGTACAGATCTGGAATGACATTGAAAATTGCTTTGAGAGGCATCCTGACACAACAATTCATCAATGCTCTTGTTCTGGGGACTAGTTTGCGAAGTGAAGTCAAAGTGTCGGACTGGCAAAGGGGACACATCCATCTGACTAACCTGTGCTGAAAAATTCCTGCTAACTATGCCCTCTACATGTGACAGTACTGTTGCTCCAACAAATCCTCTTCTCGACTCAGCTACCAAGGGACTGTGACTAGAATCCACTGATCTTTTGTCTTTAGCTGGCTCCAGAACTTGTTTGACTGGTGGATAGCTATCAGTCCTTTCTTCATACTGGCATGACTCTACATCATGTGTACACCCTGAGGGCTTAGTATTCATATCCACTGCTCCTCCCACTTGCAGTTCTTCAACATTAGATGCCAGCAAACCATCAGCTGCTTCTATTGCTTCGTCCCAAAAGGCATCCCCTGGTGAAAATAATGAACTATGGTACACCCAACCCACAGACTTGAGACTGCTAGAAGATCCCCTTCCTGTCTTTTTTGTAGAACTTGAATGTGGAGATTGGCACAGTCCTCCTCCTTCCTCATGTTTGGCCATGGACTTTGATCTTGACTTTGGTGTCCTATACCTACTCCTAGTGCCATTCCTGTCATGACCCCTTTGCTGATTTGTCTCCTCCGGTGACTTTGAGAGTGGAGGAAGTGAAGGACCTTTTTCCTTCCAAGTGGGTGTCTTCAGAGCATCATTTCTGTCTGGCTGAATATTTTCTACCAAGTCTAATCCCTTGGTGAAACTACTATCCAGCTGCCGAGGAGATACACTCCACTGATTGCATATCCCTGAAAATCTTGAGGTGTCAGTAACAACCTGAACAGTTTCTCCCCTGTTAGGGGAATCAACCCCATGCAACACTCTATCAGCCATGCCAGTTGCACTCTCCAGTTCCTTGTCCTCAATTTGTACTACAGCAACACTTGCAGACTCTTTCTGATTGAGCAATTCCAAATTCCTTTTCTGTTTTTGGACAATGCTATCTTCTGTTGTGACCCTACTCTCTACTGTCCTCCACCTTGAATCAACTATCTCTGGATGCTGTGCATGGTGGATTTCAATTTTTTCTTCCTCCACAAAGCACTGCTTCTTTGAACTCCCCAAATCGACTTTCTCCAACAGTGCCCTCTTCCTATTTGTTGTTGCATCAGAGTTTTGCACATGCTCAGTAGTAGTGAGGGAAGGCTTCGTCAATGCTACCCCACTACAAAACAAAATGCAAATCATCATGAGAGACAAATATCTCAAGCACCAAAAAAAAAAAACAAAAAAAACTTTCACAGGACAAGCAATTTCCTCATGTAGAACAACACCAAGTCTTGCATGCAAAAACCTTGGTTATCTCAAATTGCTGAAGTCTGCATTGAACTGGAGTTTAGTGAAGAGAGGATTTAGGGCTTAGTTTTGCCAACAAACATGAAGTAGAGACAGAAGTCCTGAAGCTATGATGAGGGCGGGGATGATTGTGCCCCAACTGCAGAGATGGCTGATTACCTGCAACAGATGGCGAGAAACTCATTGGCGAATTGGGTGAGTTGGCGAGACTTCCTGGTGTCGTCATCTTCAAGAGTCTCTCCCTTGTTCTGCTTGGCAACTTGTAAATCGACCGGTCCAGCCGTCCTAGCTACTTCTTCACTTGCAGTAACAGACTCCACTTTCTGTACCACTTTCCAGGGACGTGGTTGGGCTCCGATGTCTCCATGTTCTCCCACTTCTTCCGTAGTGATCGTCCTTTCGGAACCGGATTTGGTCGCGCAAGCAGCTGCAGCCTCACATCTTTGAAGTCGACTTTCGGTGGTGGAACGAAGGCAGTTGTTGCTAACCCATTCCAGAGATACTGCAGGCTTAGCCAAGGTGATGTTGCTCTCGGTAACCTCCGAAGCTCCACCTCGTTTCTCGCCGCCCACAGCATTGGAAAGAGGCAACAAATCATCACTATTTCCCTGTCTATCACGGACAATAAACCCTTCTAAACTCCCTCTTCTGCCAGGAGACTTGTTTTTCTTCTGCTGCTTCTTTTTCTCAACCGACAACGCGTCCGAATCGGTTGCTGTCAAGAAAACTCCGGAGTTTCGAACCTTTCTGGCTGGAAAAATCTGTAGAGGTAAACGCACAAAATAGACCCAAAAACAGGAAAAAAAAAAAAACCTTCAATCCGGGAAAAACTCGCATTACCCACAAGACTACAACAAACGTTTCCGCTAAACTCGTGTAAACACAATTCTCGAACAGACCCACAAAGTATAATGAAAGCGATAGAATACCCAAACGGAAGCTGCGAAAGGCAGATTTACAGACGCGATGGCAAATGCAGAATGCACCTGATCCAGACGGCTTTTACGACCCTCCATAGCTGTTTATCAGAAGCAACTAGTCGCCACCATGAAAGGCAGTATTGAAGAACAACAGCGACGATGCTCATCGCCCACATCCATCGCTCAATTCTTGCAACGATGGCGAGAAGCAACACCAAACCCCCGAAAAGAATCACAAGAGCCAAGAGCGTCGTTGAAAGCGTTTGAAAAAACAAACAAACAAACTTCACTCATACGCTTCCCGCTCTGCCCGCTATTCTAGGGTTTCTAGGATTTTTTCTTTTTCCTTTTTCCTTTTTCTTTTCCATTTTTCTTAAACAAACAACCGGGCTCGACCCGCCATAACTGTATTTTCTTTTTCTCTTTTACCTTTCTCTTTTTTCCTTTCTGAAACAAGCAAGCAGCTCCTCGCTCATCGCCAGAGTTTTTTTTTTCAATTTCATGAGCTAGGCGGACTGGCGATCCTCCACAAGAGGATTTTAGCCAAATCTGGCTACAGGTCAGAGAGAAATTTTCAAAATTTTTTTGAAACCCAGTTCGGCGCTATGTGCTCGTGACTTGCGAAGGACCTATAGTCTAAATATGGCGATTTGTCCTTTCTATCCTCGAAATATGGCAAATTTGAAAGTTTTTTCTCTCCCCCCACCGCCCAAAATTCTTTTATCCTAAATCTCCGACCTCTTT
>Ga0116229_10007449_pt1 | contig 17302 bp, 12 predicted proteins | sample S1TSphgellanicum_3_FD_87313 | JGI IMG/M metagenome (GOLD analysis project Ga0116229, IMG submission 87313) | Host-associated microbial communities from peat moss isolated from Minnesota, USA - S1T2_Fc - Sphagnum magellanicum MG | ecosystem: Host-associated > Plants > Peat moss > Unclassified... | reverse complement strand
CTGACCATTTCAAAAAGCGAATCATTTTTTGAAATGCTCTGCCATTTGTGGAGGAAAAGTTCCACTTGATAATGTGCCTGCCAGTGCTTTACATACATGTGCAATGCTTCAGATGTGTTGAAAAGGTATTGATATTGTACCATGTAGAGTGTTAACAACAGCTGTTAAGATGCATTCACACCTAATGTTAAGTCAGTGTTAAGTGAAAATCTAGGTGGCATCTTAGGTGGCACCCAATGTTAAATGGGTGATTGTTTAATATTAAGTGAATGTTAACTTAACATAAAAACTTTCATGGTAAATAGGTTTAGGTCCTAAATGACTAGCTTGGTGTTAGGGGACTTAATACTAGAGTCCTTAACACCAACTGTGAATGCACCTTTAGGTCTTCTTCTCGCTTTGAATCCACTCATTCTCATGCTGAATGGGTTGCTCAGCATGGGTGCCGATTCTGTGGACATAATAGGCGGTCCTTGCTGATTCTGTAATGTATGTTTTATGTCCTATAGGATCTAACAGCTGTGAATGCCAGGGAGCGGGCAGGGTTAGGCTGATTCTGGCTCTCTAGCTCACCCAAGGCCACAGAAGAGCTACCAACCAGAATCTGCTTGCTTTCTTGTATGGAATTCCTACTTGAGTATGTATTTCAACTAGTTGGACAATTCAACATCGCTCTTATCCGAGGAGGATCAAATCTGGCTATTGAGACTGCAAAGAAAAGATAAACCTACATGGAGTCAATTGCTGAGTTGGATTAACATGCCACAATCCTGGATTCACTTTGTACAGAACTTCAAATCCTTGTATAATTTTCAAACCTTTGCAACTCCTACTTAGAATTTTCAAGATTTCTGAAATCTTGATGTTTATACTTTATTCATCTCCTACTTTCAAACGTCAAACTCACGTTCTACAAACAGTTGAATGCAATATTATGTTTATTTTTCATGCTCATCCCCGTTTATGCTCAATTTTGCAAACTCGTTTTCTAGTTTTCTTTCCAAACTAGGAGTTTTCTTGTTTTTCCCTAAAATATGTATAGTCTCCACCATACAACTCTCTCACACTTTCTTTTCACAAAATTTTGTTCTCCTTTTCACCCTTACACTATCCATTTTTCAATGTCGTTTCTTTTGTCCAATCACCTCACATTTTCCTCATTGGATATATGTGACCCATTGTGATGTGGAATGGTGATTGGGCATTTTTTTAGCAAGTGGGAACAAAGTTGAAGAAGTGTCTAACCTAAATGGATTTTGAATGACAAGAAAAAGAAGATGTTGATGGGAGGAAAGCAAGAATGCTTTTGGTGATTGTAATGATTAGGGTGTATGAAAAAGATTTGGGAAAGGATCAATGGAAATTAAGGAGGATGGGTGTATCTCTTTAACTTTTTACTATATTGCACTTTTGTGTTATTTCATAGTAAGTGAATGTGTGATGGTAATTTATTTGTGTTTTTAGGTGATTTTAGTGTTTTGTTCATGAAGGCAAGGTAAGCATTGTGTTTCTTTAGCATTGTTATTGGTTTTAGTGTATGATTGTGTTTAGGAATATTATGTGGTTACATAAGTTCATGTTGTAAAGTTGAAGTAAAGTGTGGTGATGCATGTTTTCCTTTTAGTCAAATCATAAAGTATCCATGTTCGATTATGATGTTCTTTCTAGTGGATTACATGGATTATGAAGTTCTTTTCAATGTGGTTTGGTTCTTACTGTTTTTTAGAATAATTGATGGGGCATGATCTTTGTGATTTTATTTTTTTATGTCCCACATAGGATTTTGAAAATTACTATTATCAATCTACAAATGTAAGCAATATCTTTAGTTGCCAAATTCCCATGCATAAATTTCCATTTCCTATGTTACATGTTTTTATAATATTCATTTGTTATGTGTAAAGGTTTGGTTTTGAAAAGCCTTATTTAAGAACCACCTAGTATAATGTCAAGGTAGGTTTTTGTATGCACAACTTGTTCCAAAACCCAAAAAGAAAAAATCATTTCACTTTCATTCCTCATAGTTGCCAACTCAAACTTATTATATTCAAGTTAAAAATAGATCTAAAATTGAAGAATTGCAACCAAATAAAAGTGCCAACTCAAAGGTTCTAGATTTCAAGAATTCAAAAACCTCTTGAAGGGAACATGGAAAGCTACAAGGTGGATTGTGATATTCATCAAAACAATTTAGTTATATGTAAAGTAAGTGTGTTAGGGAGTTCTTTTCCCAAGTTTGGTTGAAACAAGGTGCAAGTGGGTGGAACAATGAATAAATGTGTGATAAAGGGAAATAACATTGAGCCAAACTTGGAAACCCACCAAAGTTGGTGGTCACTAGATTTTGTTTTGTGTTTTCATGTTTGGTCTCAATCTTGTTTTCTTGTGTTCCAAATAAAGATGCAAGTTGTCTTTCACAAGCATCCTCACCACTTTATGTCCACATCTTTTTTTTGTTCCTTATTTTTCATCACAAATGTTTTTCTTCTTCATTGCATAAATTTTGGAATTTCAAAAACTTTTCTCATAAATTTTTCTTTTGTTTATTTGGAGTTTTTTTTTTTTCCCCCTCCATATTCTGGCATTGTTTTTTTTTATTTTAAATTGGTTCACAACACTTTTGCTCCAAACACAACAATGGAGTTTATGCCATCTTTTGCTTAGGTGTGGCTTTTCTTAGTAAATTTTTCTTTGGTGCCCTATTTTTGGACTAGGAAACAAATATGTATATTTTTTTTTCCATACAACTATGGAAGTTTCCAAATCTAGTTTCTAGTTTCTAGTTTTGGTTTTTGTTGAAACTTTGTGTGTTTGGGCTAAAAGTGTGTTGTGTGAAATTTTGTGTGTTGTGGGGGAAGCAACATATTTGTGATTTTTGTTTAAATTTTGTGTGTTGGGAGGCAAGTGTTATGAGAGATAAGTTTTCTAATTTTTTGTTTTGAATTGTGGGAGTGAAGGTTAATCGAAAAATATGTAAAAGGAAAGGTCACCATCTTGTGTTGAGTTTTAAATATTGGTCCTTTTGTACGAGTGACTTTAAGATAATTCAAAAGTCAACATGAGAGATTAAGGCAAGCCCAAAGGCAAGGTGACTTTAAGAATGGTAACTCTAATATTTTATTCATATTAAGGGTGTCAAGTCTCTAAAATATAAATACCATGTGTGTAGGATCTTTGTTTGATTCTTAATTAAATTCAAACATAATAGATTAGTTATAAATAACCTACCTTTGGACCCTTGTTGATAACCTAGTTTACCAACATTAATTCATTCCATATATTGCATTCTTGATAGTTTTGGCCTTATTTCCCTTATTTTAAAAACAATTGGATAAGTTTTTTTTTTAATATAAAAACAATTTTTCCTTGAGATGATTTAATTGACACATTCATTAAAGTCTTTTGGATGGCTTCATATGACTTGTCAAATACAACTTGCTTGAAAGGAGGTAAAATATTTGTCAATATCAAATTTGGAGAAAGAAACAATTGGTGATGTAGCTAGAAGGGGTATTTTGACAAGTTTTGCAACAAAGCCTTTTGTTGTGCCAATATGAATAGAATTGCATCCAAAACCCTTTCGTAAATTGATTGGTCTAGGTTCCTTAACCTAAGGTCTTGATGGTTTTTTTTTTTGAATTTTCATATATTCAAGCTTGCCACTATAAAGTAACATGTGTGGTTTAAATTGTCAAATATACCTCTCCAACTTAGATTGACATGTGGATGTTTTGCCAATTTTAATCCACTTTTCCATGATAGGAACATTTTCACCCAAACACCTAGTCAAGGTGAAACAATACTTACATTAATATTTCCCACCTTGAATGAAGCCTTATCATTTAACTTATGAAATGTTAAATTTGAATTCAAAAACAATAATTTAGTCAAAAAATGAACATTTACCAATGTTTGGTAGTTCTTTGAATTTTTTAAGATGGGTCTTTAAAAACTCATCATGAGCAAATCCAAATATCACAACAATATAATTTCCTCTACCCATTTAAATAACTTGTCCAATTTCAATTCTTACATATTTCACTTTCAATAGAAGACTATTTCATGATTTAAAAACAACCAATTATACATATGTGGTGGTTTTTTAATTTAAAAAAACCATGTCATGGTTCCTATTTATTAACTACTTGTTTAAACATTTTGTGAATGAATAACAAAGTAAAAAGCTCTGTCATCAAAATGTTTGAAGGAAATTATAAGCACAAAGAATTTTTTCCATAAATTTACCACCATTTTTTTGAACAACATAGTCTCATGCCCAACACAATCTTTACCAAATGCTAATTAACTTATTAAATTCTTCAAACTTGATTTCATTTATGGATGGAAGGAAACAAAGAAATGCCTACACACTGCACACCAAGATGGGTGTCATGTGCATAAACCCAATGAACAACTTTCATAGCTATGTTTATTGTCTACATTAAGAACTTCCATTCTACCTTCAAAACCCATGGATATTGCTAAATGTAACAAACCTACAAGCTCCACCACCAACATTGTTTACATTTTTTAAAAAAAAAACATCAATAATTAGTTACCCTTATCCAACAATATTAATTGTCTTTAAAGAAATGTAGAGCTTTGACAACTTATGTTGTAGTGAGCCCATTAGATTTTTCCACTCCATTTCATTGCATCAACAAAGATGGTGTTTTGAACGCACCAAAATGTTCATTGAAATTCTTGTTCTTGCCACCCGCTTGTGACAAATTGAAGTTTTAATTGACACATTGGTTTTCTTTTTTACATTTTTAGGTATGTTGTAATTTCCACACCCTACAAAAAATCTATTCAACAAGTTTGGGATCATGCAATTGAACTTGTTGAAGTTCATATTCACAAAATGTGCTTGTGTCATAAGGTCAAAATAAGATAAAATATGCAAATAATTTACCTATGTAATTTACTTGTTAAGTTAATAAAGTAACAATGAATTCAACAAAAATATTATACAATTCAATGCTTTTACATGAATGATAAACAACAAGACATTTCTTCATTATTGTGCATTAATTTTCAAATTTCACATTGGAAAAGTAGGTTGAAAATATTTTTTTAAAATGGAAATAACTTTTGAAGGTTGTTTTTTGTAATGTAACATTTGTTTCAATGTGTGTCAAGTATGTTTTAAGATGGAGAAAACAAAATTTGTTTTCAATTCCTTGCTGAATATACAATGATCTTTATATTTTAACATAATACATTATTTCATTAATTTATTTTCATCAAGTTTTCTAATGAAAAAATACTTTTGAACACCATTTTGATTAGTTCATTTTAGACGTATTTATTTTCTATTTTTATTATTCTACTATTTTTCAAATTTTGTAATTAATGTAGATTAAACTCAATGAAAAGAAAAATGATTTAATATGAAGCTTGAATATATTTTAAATCTAATTTATTGTATTTATGTCAAAAAAATATTTCATTTTAAAACTTGCCTTTAGTTTGTTAATTTTTCTATATACTTTATCATGTTTTCATTTTGGAATGCAAACTTTGCAACTTACAACCTCTATCATGTTTAAGGGTTAAGCAAATAAAAATCATGAAACAAAAAAAAAATGTTGACAAGAATGTGATTTTGTAAAGTTTGTATGTGTTGATTGTCGAACCTTTGAGATAATTGTTACATTTTGCTTTGCTTAAATTTCAAAGTTACACAATGTAAAGATCATGCAACCTTCAAATATTTATTGTTTTAAAATAAAAAGATAAAACATTATGTTGCCAAACACATCCCAAACATAGGAAATAAAGATGACTATAGGATGAAAAGTGCCACATCAAATATTAAATGACTATTTATCCTTTACAATTTGTTCATTACCACTAAGGGCCTTTAGTCATATAATGTTAAGGTATCATATAATGAATGATTAAAATATGATTAATAGACATTAGACCATTTGATTATTCAAATTTATACCTAGATTAATAATATTATTAAAAAACATTTTTAACAGGTTGATAGGTGAGTAGTAATTTAACCTGCTTAATTTGACTTATATAACTTATGTAACCCACCTATGTAACTACTTTAGTTTAACCTACTTATTTTAGCCCTTTGAAAATGCACATAGGTTGCAAGTATTAGGAATTGAACCTTTCACTTTCATAATGATAAATCAAGTCCTTATCAATGGACTACATCATCAAAAGGAGTCTAACTTTGATCAAATTTTTTACTTCACATGTTTATTTCATATCATTAAAAAACTATGACATAGGTAACAAATGGTAGGATGATAGGTAGGAGGTGAGTAGGTTATAACAAATAGGAAATAAAAGGTAGGTAAATAAGTAGGTAGGTGGATGAGTGGGTAAGTAAATAAGCGAATGGGTGGGTAGGTGGGTTGATGAGTGCTTGGGAGGATAAGTAGGTGGGTGGATGGGTGGGCGAGTAGGCAGGTAAGTAGGTAGGTGGGTGGGTGAGTAGGTAAGTAGATAGGTTAGTAAATAGGTAGTAAATAGGTAGGTGGGTGGGTGCGTGGGTAGGTAAATAGGTAAGTAGGTACGTAGGTAGGTGGTTTGGTGGGTAAGTAAGTAGGTAGGTTGATAAATGGGTGGATGGGTAAATAAATAGGTAGGTACATAGGTAGGTGAGGGGGTAAGGTTGTCTATGTTCATATCAAATGACTTATAGTCATTATTTAATCATTGTAATGATAATTGAACATCCATGTCACTTTGTCATTAGTAATGGATGCCATATAGATGAAATAAAAGTGATGAAAATTAACATCCCCATCTTGTTACCACCTCATCATCTACTAATCACATGCCCCATTAATATATGACTATGAGTTTTTACACATAGGATTTAGAGTAATAGTTTATGATTAAAGTCATACATATAGTCACTTAGGGCTTGTAGTCATAGATTTTTGGTTGCAAAGGACATAATTTCTTCTAGTGTAATAGGAGTTTTGAAAAAAAATTGCATGTTTTGTCCATTGTCAATTCTTTAATTGCCATGGTTTTTTCAACAATTTGACTTTAGAGGTTCTTAACATCTCCAATCCTTTCCATTTTCGATACCCATAAATGAAATGGGTATATATTAAAATATAAAAATGACAAATATTTGACCTTGTTTGAAATAACCACCCAATGTTGGTATGTACCTATAATAATGTTTAAAAGAAATTCTAAAAAATTGAAGTTTGATTCAAAGAAAATGATTATATATATAATTTGGAAAAAAACCCAAAGAAATTTGAAGTTGTTACCATCATACTAGTGTAACCAATATATTTTCTAGTAAATTTAGCCAGTTGATTATTTTTTCAAAAATGGCTAAAATTTTGGTTCTTTACTTGCCAAATTTCAACAATGTTTTTTGACAAATCACCAAATTTTTCTATTGGGCTCTAACATGTAACCAAAAATGTGAAGGATTTTTAAAATGTTCTTCTTTTCATACATGGTCTATAGCTAATTTTGACTAAATCTTCTTGTAAATGATCTCCAATTTAGTCACATTACAAAATTGAGTGATGGTGCTTGTTCACCCAATGCTACAACTTTGTCTGGGCTTGTACCAATATTTACCACATCCAACATATAGTGTTACTTCTTCTTTCATCCTTGCCCATAAATATGAAAAAATGAATAGAATAGTGAAAGAAACTATTTAAATGTTACCACCTAAGCCAATCATAATAATTAATCAATCAAAATTAGTGGTTTCTTTTTATTGGTTCTCCAATAAGGCATCAAAGTGTTTCCACATTTATAAGTCAAAAGTGACTTTCACATTAACGATTTGGTAGATTTGATCCAAATATAGTGTCCAAGCCACTTTTGTGTTGTAGGTGCACAACATGGGGGGCCAAAGGGTGTTTAGGCATCATCCATTTGTTTTTTTGAAAAAAAAAGGATCAAGCCAAGAGCAAACAAGGAAAAAAAGAACTAGATTTGCTAGCAACAAGGATTCAATGGTAATTTAATATCTTTAGGTTGAAATATTGTAACAACTCCAGCAATGTTGAGTATGTCACTATTGCACCCGGTTTGCCTCAACACCTTAGAGCCCACACCTCCAACCATGTTTTTCGCAAACACCTAAACTACCTGCCATGGCAAGCCATGCACTTGATCAATTCTAGCATTTATCTTTTTTGTAACCTATTTAGCCTTGGGCTAATCCTAACCCCTATACAAGTGGGATTAAAATCCATTGTGGACTTCCCAATTGGTTCAAAACCTTGTCACCTAAGATTACCATTCTTGTCTTTTGTCCTAATCATGCTCTTTGTCTATCTTGAGCACTAAGCACATTGAAAACATTTCCTTCGACTCCAACCCTCACTCCCCGCACCTATGCAAGTTGTGAGCAATGTCAAACTGAGTGTCAAGCCCAGCCCAACACTTAGACTGGTAAGTCAATTCATCACAAGAGTCGTGACTTGGGCCCTGACTAGGCAAACCCTCTCACTTGAGGGTTCGCCTGAAAGGGCATGTGAGTCACCCGGCAAAAATATTTCTCACATCCAAGTTTAGTTATTTACTTTTTTCTTACCCTGCCCATAAGATTGAGACTACAAATAGGTGGGAGACTTCGAATAGCAAACCACCTGGACCAATCATTATGGCTGGCCAATCAAAAATAGAACCAGTCAGATCATATTTTCTGTCAGATCATATTTATTAGGCTCTCCCATGCATTTAACCAGTCTACACACCCTGCAGAAAAAGTATTCTGCCAAAACCATTTTGCCGAGCCAAAATTACGTCCATGTTTTGACTTTTTTTCAGCCGGTTTTATTTTGCTGGACCACATAATGAGCACCGGTGAAGCTGCTCTGAGTCATTCACATTGATCACTGTCAAAAGTTCTAGTGTATTATGTGGGGGAGTGACCTTTGAATTTTCCAAGAGTATGCGGCGACGTGCTATCTACCGGCCCCGGGCCCCCCCCGCCCCCCATCGAGCTCTCTCAGGCGCTTCTTTCGCTTGTCTTCTTGCACATGATCGTGCAGTGCAATGCAGGAGTTGGCAAAGGAGACCCCACACACCAAAGGTCGGCAAAGGCACTATTAACGTATTGGGCTGCTTGTGGATGGGATGGAGGTTCTACATAAACTAATACATAAGATTGCAAAGACAAGCGGAGGAAAAGCACCTACACGGTTTTGAGGACCCTCTGTGGTCCCAAAAGCAATTTCCTAGGGAGGAGAAGGCAATGACTGAGGAGGGTTCTTTCTCCTTTGCGCGTCTGAAAGGAGAGGTACAGAGGACATTCTTGATGTGAGCAGCCATTAAACTTGCAACTTGCAGCCATTATGAAACCAGCCAAACCAAAACTCCCCAATATCTTTGTCACCTTGTATTAAATAGAATAAGATAATCTCTCATCTAATCTATAAATGAGCACAATTTTAACTATTCAGCAAGCACCAAATAAGGGTTTAGAAAATCCATCAAACAAATCAAAGCTTAGCTTGGTGAATGGTCCAAAGCAAAATTGTAGTTCATGACAAACTGAACATGGTGCAAATAGTAGCTCCTTTGGTTCCGGGGTAAAGAGTTGGATGGCCTTCAGTGGCGAAACGGATCAAAGTATCATTGAGTTACACAATTTATAAAAAAGGCCATATGATGCAGTAAACACTTTTCAAACTTTCAATTATTGGTCATATTTGGTAGGGAAATGAGGGATTCCCAAATTCCTTCAAAATGAATAAATGTAAGAAATTTGGACTTTTGATTTCTTCCTTGGTGAAATAAGAAATTTTGGTCATAGTCTCAAGAAAAAATTAATTTGTCTCATGAAGGTTATTTTTTGAAGCGCCTTGCCAAACCGCAAGGTGAATATCCTACTATTAAAAATGGTTGTTTGCTTGTCGAGAAATCCCAAACCACAGAGCCCCACTTTGTGTTCTTGGTACAACTAGAAAGCCCTCAATGAGTAAGGGTGCACCAATGTGATTTGGTAATGTTTAGATGTGCAATGAAAGAGTTATAAAATTTTGAGCATTTTCATCATTAAAATTTCAATATAAACAATCAAGTTTTTAGTGAAATTGGGAGTGTGTTCTTGGTACAGGTGTGAAGCCCTTGATGGAGAATATAATTGCTCAGAGTAGTGGTCTCTGAACTTCAGGCCTGTGATGTGGGACTTATTGAATTCTGGGTAATTTTTGTCATTTGAAATTCAAGAGAAACTCAAAAAATATTTTGCAAACTGGGCTACAAAATATGTGCTCAACGCCATAGGACACACAACATGTCATTTTTAAAGAAAGCACCCCTCACACCAAAGGTTGGCAAAGACACTATTAATTTATTGGGCTGCGTGTGGATGGGATGGAGGGCTCACAAAAACTAACACATAAGATTACAAAGACAGGCGGAGAAAACGCGCCTACGCTGTTTTGAGGACCCTCTCTGGTTCCCCCCAAAAGCAATTTCCTAGTGAGGAGAAGGCAATGACTGAGGAGACTACTTTCTGTTTGCGCGTCGGAAAGGACCGGTACAGAGGACCTTAGCGTGGGAATATCAAGAGTGTTTACTTTTAGTGTTCTCTGCTCAGCGTTCCTTCCTGGGTGGGAGTTTTACTCAGTCCGCATTGGTTCCCTCCGCCTTCTTCTTCTTCTTTGCAACTTCTTGCTGGCGATACGCGTTCGAAAAGTCCTTCCTATTTTCCTATCGACTCGGTTTCCATCACTTTAAAGAGGCTCGTGCAGGCTGCCATCTAGTGGTACGAAGGCCAGTACCTACTGTGGTGGAAATATCAGGAACGAACTCATCACCACCTGATTGACTGTAGGAGCTTGCCCTCTAAGGTGAACATATTGAAATTTCTGTTTTCCGACAGTTGGATTTTCTACTCTGGTTGTGGTATTTTCGGTCTCACGCTTTGTCCATTCATGTCAATTTTTGTGCCAATTCGTCCCCTGAATAGAGCACGGATCTTCTTTGGAGAAAGATTTAGATCCTTTCCATATACTGTGTGCGAAACTTTTTTCCTACCTGGATCAAGTTGGAAGTAATTCATGAGTTAGTGTTCATCACAGGTCGGACAGTATGGTGAGCATGCAAATGACAATCTTATGAAGGCGTTGCTTTCAGGAACACCTCCTGGCTCCTGTGAGGTGCATGATAGAACTGGAGCTGGAGTGGAATTTCACACAAAAGACTTCCCACCAGTCATCAGTGCGCACCAAGGTACCTTCTAATTATTTTTTCTAGCCACACAAATTACTATCTGAAATCAGAAGGGGTTCTCTAGAATTTGTGGGGGGTCCTGGGCAACATGAACCCATTCAACCAATGTTTTAAGGTGATGTAATACTTGTTCACAACTAAATTCTTATGTATATGTTTTGCGTCCGAGAACCTACCTACCTGTAACCACCAGAGTCTTTGCGCGTCCTAAAGATGAGCAGAAGATGTTGAATTGACCTTGCAGATATACCTACTTTCATAGTGATTGCAATCAAATTTTTTTGTTAAGCAAATGTTTACTTGCTATCCACTTTTCAATTGGTTGTAAATATAGTACTTCTAGGACCAATAATCAATTCTCCTTTCCTAATTGTGTGTGCTTTCCTTCCAATATTTATGTTACAAGCAACTCAATATTTCCATACCTTTTATACTTGGGACTTACAAATTGAATAATTCAAAATCTTACCAGTAGAGTAGTGACATTTTAGGTCGATGTCAAGGAGATAGGGGCCTACAATAGAGAGCTAGAGACAAAAAGACTACCACCATATATTTGTGACAAAATCAGTTGAGTTGCACCAATATAACAACATTCAAGGCAAGTTGTCAAATGGTAGATCCAACAATTTATCATTTTTGGTGTTATAGTATGTTATAAAACTTTAAAAGAGCATTACATGTTACACATGCAACATAAAGAGGAGGTTTTTTTCACATATCAATAGCATCAATCTTCCATCTCTATATGTCCTATTCTTATTGACCCAAACACACCAATTTAGAATCAACTAAAGAAAAACAATGATGAAGATGAGCACCCAAGCTAATACCTTGAAGAGGAAGGCACTTTGTTCCAAAAAGAGGCTACACATTTGTCAATTGACATTTGTTGTATTACTTTTCAACTATTTTGAAACATGTATGTTTCTTTTTTGTGTGCAGATTTGATATTTTTGCATTTGTCAATATGGAAAATTATAAGACCAAGATTTTGTTATTTGGTCGAACAGGGTCTGGGAAGTCTACTATTGCGAACATGATGATCAAAGGGAATTTGAATAGTCATTTGCTCTTTGAAACAAGCTCTGGAATTCGAGGGAAGACAATATTTTTCCAAAAAGAAGAGAATGAAAAATATATGGTCGTTGACACTGTGGGGTTTGGAGAACCAAAACAAGGTACAGTGAGTGATGTGGAGGCAAGAAATCGATTATACAATTTTTTCACCAAAATCAATGAAACTGGCTACAACTACTTTGCATATGTGCACAAGTGGGGGAAAATAGATGAGCTTGATACTCATCTTTGGAGTTTTTTCAAGAAAGCATTTGAAGGGGTGGAGCAAAACTTTGTCATCTTGTTCACACATTGCAAGCATTCCACACTTGAAGAAAATTTGGAAGATGTGAAGGCTAGCTTTGAAGGATGTAATAAATACATCGCTATTGATTTTCCCCCATGTTCAAGCAAGCATGAGGGTTCCAATCTTGCAAGATCAAGACGAGATGAAATGATGAGAGCAAGATCTTTAAAATGCCTTCAAGATGCACTTGATAACTACAAATGCCCCTTAGCTATGCCTTCATTACGTTCCACAATGCGTAAAGGAAGAGTATTGTTGCTTGGGACATGTGCAAGTGTTAGAAACATGATTGCAAAGTTGCTTGTCAATGGGACTTTAGACCCCAATTTGATAATTGGAAAAAAAGGAGGACAACAAGATGAAGCCAGTTGCTCCTCTTCAATAAATGGATCCACTAGGGATATTACACCTTCTCTAAATGTCCCCACTGTTGAAGCAACTATGTATGAAGAGCTTGAAGGAAGAGGATGGCAAGTTGTTAATGTTACACTAAATTTTCACCCTTTTCTAGTTGAAAGCAAAGATGTTTTTTGCAGTCCATTTTTCCTAGAAATTGAAGATCCCATGACACATGGGAGTTATAGTCACATCATCTACATTGAACAATGTGGAAACACATCTACAGAAGTGAAAATAATGCAAGAGCGCATTACACAAATGTTGATGGCTGTAGAGGATCATTTGGTTGCAATCATTGTTGAAACCAAAGGTGGTGACCACAATACAAAATGGAACAACACACGAAGCCAAAGAGAAAAAGATGTGATTGAAAGGTTCAAAAGGTGGAAGACTTTGTTGTACTTGCAATTTCCTAGTGTGAGCAATAATCCAAATGTGGAGGTGGAGAATATTGTTGTGAGGAACAAATCATTACATATGTTGGAGGAAGCTTTGACTGATATGGTGCTACCATATTTCTTGTTCAAATATCCAACACAATATGATTTACTTCCAAGAACCTACTATGTAACGAAGGCACTCGGTCCTCTTGATGCTTTATCTAGGTTCTATCGAAGAAAATTTTCCAAGTATGACTTCCGAAGTTTTATTGACAAAGCAATGCAACCTTTACATCTTGCATTAGATTATCCAACTTCTTATGAAGTTTTCCGCATAACTCCTCCTCCTTTGAGGTATGGAGAAAAAATGATTTTCTTGGAATTGAAATCAGAAATCTCATCACCACAAAAAATCTCTTTGGTTATGGAATATGCAATAACTTGCAATTCAATTGACCAAAATTGGACTTGGGGAGAATTACAAGTTGTGGACATGCATCATGTTGACAAGAACATTCCTAGACTTGCACTCACCTTTAACCAATGGAAAGAGGAGTCAAAGTATACAAATGTGTTTCATAAGGTCCCTCGCATGAAGTTTAGTACAGATGTAAGTAGGTATAATGAAGACATAAGGAATCAAACCTTTTTAGATAATATTGAAAAGGGTGACACTATTATTTTTTGGCACTGCTACTATCCTTTAAAAGACAAATTTCATTTAATGAGTGTACGCATGCAAATTGAACCTTCACAAGCAACCTTTTCAACTAGCTCTTAGACTGGTTGGAAAATTTGTTTTTTCAACGAGCCTTTAGAATAGTTGGAAAAGTGGTTTAGAACCAATCCTTAGCCCCTTAATGGGTAGTAGAAAGTGAATTATTGACTATATGAATGTCAGTTAAGACACCTTTGTTGAAGAGATAGGAGGTTTCCAATTGACTTTAGAATGTATGTCCAACCTATCACATTGGTTATGATTAACATCCAAATTTATAAGTTGCATTTCAAAAGCACCATCTAAAGGTGCATTTAAAGCACCTAGAGAATGAATGTGAGATTGGATCATTCCTTTTTTATGCCTTTCATTGCATGACCAATGACATTATTTCTCATTTTAAAAAATTCTTAGGTTTTCTTCTAGTACCATGGAAAGCTTCATGATAAGAGATTTAAATGAGCAAGTTATGTAATGCTTTTAATCAACATAGTCAATTTGTATGACAATGCAACATCATTGTTAATAAGGTGTGGATGGAACTTTTTCCTTGTACACTGTTATCCAAATCTGAAATTTCTTCCAAAGATTTCAAATTTGCGACATAGCACAATTAGTAATCAGTATTGCTTTCTTGATTTTCAAATGTTGGAAAATATGTAAAATGAGATTGGACAAGTGCTAGGGAGAAGAATCCTATTTTTTTGGGAATGGAAGACCGAGGAATTTCATATTGAAGGGAATGTTAACAAACCCTTCTCCAACATTTATCTGAACTGTATTTAGCCACTTCAGGTGAATCAGAATGCGAAGCAACATCAAGAAATAAAATTTAAAAAAGAAGCCATAGTAGGCAAGAGAGCTAAGACATTAAGACTTGCACATGCTAAAAAGAGATTCATAAAGTCCAAAAGCTACTCCTATAATATGTGGAATGTACCTTTCCAACAAAATCACCCACCACACTACCTCTTGCTGGCCCTACCAAATAAATAATTGTGAAATAGAAGCTTTATTCAAGCCACTGAATGAAGCACAAGAATTCAAAAAACCAACCTCACAACATGCAAATAATGGCTCAAAGTTTACATAGTTTTGTAACCCAAAACAACCCAATGAATCCAAAAACACCAAACATATAGTTTACACTACAAGTGTGTCGAGGTCTTTAGCATATGTAGGTGGAAATATGTCAATCTATGAACACAATGTATAGTACTGAAGTGGCATCATAGCTTGTTGTGCCCTTTGAGAGATCCACTGCACGAGAAGACTGAACCACTTGTTTTGTGCCCTGCACAACACAAATCCAACAAAGTATGTCTGAACTTCCCAATAGCTGCAGCACTTGTTGCAAGCATGAATCTTTGAAAATATCCTTGGCAATAACCAAAAAGACTTCAAACAATCCATAATCACATCTCTTGTTGGCAATTGGTTTAGAAACTAAAATATGCTGGTGACCAACATGATTTTTTAAATAGTCTATAGCCACCTTTGCAAGAGAGTAAAATTCTCATGGATGGACTCCAAATGTACCAGCTGGATACAATTGAAACTTCACAATCAGAATGTTTGTAGCAACACAAAAATATCCCATAACCCATGAGGTGAGAATTATGCTACGAGATAGTCTTGAAATTTGATAGGCACAGTCACCTTTTATTACAAAACTGACATATTCACATTGCTCCTCAAATTCAAGGGATGTGACAAACCTCTTCATCATAGGAATTTTTTCAGTCATCACACAAAACCTTCATGAGGCCCAAATGCTCAAGAAATTCATTATGTATAAGTGAGGGCATTAGTTGTATCTCAATGGTGGTAATATGGTTCTTCACATCATACCTTTGCATTCTTAAGTGCTAGAAGAAAAGTCTTTGATTCTTTAAAAGCCAAGCTTGAACTTCTTTTTACAGTTCTTAGGGCCTCCGAAGTTCTTGTGGTGAGGGAGAATTAGTTACAACGCATCTCCAAAGGTTGCTCACTTAAGGTCAGAGACTCAAAATGTTTCTGTGAACAGTAGTCAAAACACATTAGGATTTAAAGCTAGGGTGAACCTATACAAGTCTGTAATTAGTTGAATGTTATTCTAGTCAGGAGTGATGGCTCAACCATATATAGCCCATTCTGGGACCTCAAGGAGCTCGCGGAAGACATCGCCCCAACGCTGCTCAAACATTCACGGCAATGCTCAAACTAGGGGAGACCTCAATGACAATCAACAAGGGATTCATAAGTTTAATTCCCAAGTCTAGGGACCACGCTAGGCTGGGCAATTGGCGCCCAATAACACTGCTTGGAAGCCTTTACAAAATCCTGGCCAAAACTCTGGCCAGAAGACTATAGGGCATCCTTCCCAACACAGTCAGACCTAACTAGACTGGGTTTGTCGAAGGGAGGAGCATCTTCGACAACACTTTCCTGGCCCAAGAAGCCCTGGAGTGGGTTGTGGAAAGCGACCAAGACTTAGTTTTATTGTTGCTGGACTTTGAAAACGCCTTCGACAAAATCGAATGGGGCTTTCTTTTTGAAGCCCTGGCCAAGCTCGGTTTTCGCAATTAGTGGACCCGCTGGGTCAGCTCACTATACAACTCGGTCACCTCAGCGATCAAACTCAATAGGGTGGTAGGGGATAGTTTCCCCCTTGCTAGATCAGTCTGGTAGGGGTGCCTGCTAGCCCTTTACCTCTTCATCCTAGACACGGATGTGCTTGGACACATGTTAGACGACCGTCGGTTCGAAATTGAGGGCCTAGCACTCCCGAAAGGAGGCTGCGTCAAGGACCAAACTTTTGCGGATGACATCGCCTTATACTTGCGAGGCTCTCGCGCCAACATGGATAAAACACAAAGAGTCCTGGACCTCTTTTGTAAAGCGTCAGGGGAAAAAGTGAATTGGAACAAATTGGCTGCAATATGGGCCAGTAGGAAAAGGAAAGAATGGGACTGGGGCCAAGAAGTGGGTCTATAATGGATCCCGGAAGGCAAGGGAGTGAAGTACCTGGGAATCCAAGTCGGATTCCACCTCCCCACTGAAGCCAATTTTGATAAAATGATTGTCGCCCTTAAAAGCAAGCTCATAAATTGGAGCACTTGTCGCCCATCATTGGCAGGGTGACGCGCTCCCAAGCCACGGGGTGAAACCCACTTGAGGGTTTCACAAAGTCAAGTTGCGGAAAGTTGAACTTGGTAGCACGCTCCCGGCTTCCAACTCTAGAAAGGGGTAGAGGGTCGAGTT
>Ga0116229_10007448_pt1 | contig 17304 bp, 11 predicted proteins | sample S1TSphgellanicum_3_FD_87313 | JGI IMG/M metagenome (GOLD analysis project Ga0116229, IMG submission 87313) | Host-associated microbial communities from peat moss isolated from Minnesota, USA - S1T2_Fc - Sphagnum magellanicum MG | ecosystem: Host-associated > Plants > Peat moss > Unclassified... | reverse complement strand
CCCCCCCCCCATTATTGCCATAAAAATGCATACATTGTGAAGTATACCCATCTCCAAACCACATACAATTCACAAGTCACATGTATGTTAATTTATTATCTCAATACTAGGTCATTGCTTTTACATTAAAAAAACATTGTTTTTTTAGTAAATGCCTTCACTCAACAATGTATGTCAGAAATTGTTAAAGCTTACAAGACTGGCCATAAACCATTATATTTTGTATTCAAACTTGCAGATTATATCTCACAATACCATCACATAAATTTAATTATATATATATATATATACACACACACACACACTAGAAGTCATTGACAATAGCAATAAAGTGAAATACTGTGAATAGTTGAACTCGTATAAACCTTGCATAACATGACAGTTTCAACAGCATTCATGCATGTTAGAGCGAAGACATTATCCATAAAGTCACGCGATTAGCGGGCAAGAACGGCCAGCATAATAGGGCATCAAATTGGGAATGAAAAATTGACAAAACGAAATAACTGGGACCCAAACTAGTTTTTCCACCAATTTTGGTGATAAACTCAGTTCCATCATGTCTTTTCCTTTTTCCTAAGCGCCTCCGCTACTGCTACATATATTTTCACTGCTCCTGCCTGTACAACTAGTATAATGACTCTCGAACCTTGTGCATTAAATGCTGAGTTTGAGCCCTTCATACTGAGATTTAATAAAATTTCCTTACTTTGCTGATACCACTGAAAGAGAGGATAGTGAATGAAGGAGAAGGTGAAGACAGGGTGACTTTACGAATAACTCTATTATGCAGTTAGTTTTTTTTTGTTAATTATGAAAACAGCATAGTTTTAGTTAGGTATTTTTGTAGGTGCATTAGTATAAATGAAAAAAACATTTAAATCTAAAATTACAAAATTAATCACAAGGCTAATACGAACATTTGGGACGATTGGGAACACTTAGTTCACAACATACTTAATATAAAGCCTCACCATTATTGCGTAGGTAGTCTCTCTCCCCTGCCGGGCAGCGTGAATAAATGTTGGGCAGATTCACGTATGAAAGAAAAAGTAGGCACGGTAGGTACCAGTGTGGGGGGACGGTTCTCTCTTCTTGGGGTGAGAACCTTGACGGGTACCTATTTCGCGGGGTGGAGACAAATTGTTTGATCGCCTGCCCGTGGTAAACAATCGCGGGAAAAAAAAACCGCGGCGAAGACGCCGAAAATGCCTAGAAAGAGAAAGTTACCGCGTTCAGTTACGGCGGGATGGGGACGGGTGAAAACGCGGGGTCTTCTTCCTGGCCGAACGCGGACGGGTGTGCGCCATCGCCGCGTTTCTCGCGAACTCCTACTGCGTTCGCACTTTTGCGAATTTGTCCGAATTTGGCGGAGTTTGTCGACAGTGGGAGGAAAGATTTCGGAAAGAGAAATTCAGTGAAGAAAGAAGTTGAGGGAACGAGTCTTGTGGAGCCAGGAAGGGAGGATTAGAGAAGCGGAAAAGAGGTGGGGAAGTCGAGGAGTTGGGGTTGGTTGGGGTTTGGCGAGACCAGGGAGAAGAAAAGGAAGGGAAGCTCCCAGAAGTAGAGGGAAGGAAGAAACGGTAAATTGTGTCGGAGGAGGAGGAGGAAGAAGAGGAAGAGCAGGTTTGTTTTGGGTGTTTGGGAAGAAGGCGACGTTGAAGGGGGGGGGGGGGGGGGGGGGGGGGGCGGAGGGAGCACTAATGGAGTGCAATGAGACCTAACATTTATCGACCTTTGCATCTCAAGGATGTATGTTCTTGGAGTGGAATGAAACTTACTAGCAATTGTAGAGCCCACATTCATTCAACATGACATAGTACAATTTTGGAATGCAATGAATGTTTTGCACTTGGAGAGTTTAACCCTTCGGAAGGATGTAATTCCCAAAATGACAAAAGGGATGAATTGAGGTAGGTGACCTTTAGAGTGCAAAGACTTAATTGAGTGCCACTTCAAATGGGGAAGAAATGTACCTATGCTTTCAATCATGCTAGCTTTGGGATGTGTCAAACTTATGAAGGAAAAAAGGTGAAAACATTTATTTGGCAAGGTCACATATTTGGGCCTTCTTCACTAAGGTTGGATCCATTTAAAAGCCTTCCTTATGGGACATTTCAAATGATGCCACATAAATGTCATGTATGGAACCCTATCACCAATGATTGTGCCACATAAGTGAAGTGTTGTTTCATATGGTTATGCCATTTGAGCCATTTATGCATTTCAACAACCTTGAAAGCAAGTGGCGCAGGCATAATAGCCATAAAATTAGGGTTGTTTAAAGCCAAGTTATTCGGATTCTTGAAAAGTTGGGATAGACTTGTGTGTCATGTATTATTTATTCAACTTGTTCAATGATTATATTATCCCCCTATTTGGATTTATTTATTTGTTTATTTGTTTTTCCTAATTAACTGAAAAATTTAATGAAGACGAGCTTTGAAATTTTAGATGTGGCTAAATGATTTCAGCCTTCAAAGAATTTTTTTTTTGGGTTCTAGGCAGCAATTTGTTCTATGATATTCATTTATTTATTTATTTATTTATATTTCCAGTGGGTCACAAAAACCAATCCAGATCATTTGTCTTGATATTCCCATGACTCAAATTGCCTTGATAATTCCAATTAGGAGTTCGATTATGGGCAATTCCCTAGAAAACGCAAAATATTATTTCATGAAATTTTTGATTTTGATATTTACCATTATTTTCTTTATCGAAACTTTGATAACTAGAGGTTATTTATTTATTTATTTATTTTCCTAAAACTGTGCTAGTTGTGAGCATCCTGAGAGGGATCTTGCATTAAATGGCGACCCAAAACCAGAGTGAATATTTTTAGAATTTTTTTCCAAAAAAAAGAAAAAGAAAATCCAAAATCAGCCCAAAAAAAAGAAAGACAGAATTTGTGACAAAATATTCCATTTGTGCAAATTTTTTTCCAATAAAAATAAGGATGATTGGCATATACTAAAAGCAATTTTTTTAAAAATAATAAAAAATTAGTATTTAAACTCCTTCCAAAGTATGTGAGTGTAAGTTTGTAACCCAATGCAAAAAAAATGCAAGAAAATGCAGGAAAAAATGTTTTAAAAATATGAGAGATTAAAAAAAAACAAAAAAATACACATGTATTTTGGGAAAAAACAACAGAAACCATACACAGGTATTTTACTTACTCATTAACCAAAACCCGGCGAAACAAAGGTGTCTAGGAGCCGGGTCACCCACCGGTCCTGCGGTCGTCGTCGTCGTCGTCGTCGTCCTAGTGCGAGCCTCTCGAGAGGAGGGAAGGCGCGAGTCGCTCTCTCGTCTCTCGAGTCTGGACGTCTGGAGCTAAAAACCGTTTTCAATTTGTACTTACAAGCGCGTTGTCAGATGTGATTTTGCCACCTGACGAGTTTTTTGAGTTTTCGCGTCAGGCATAATCAATGGCAAGCTCCTCAAAATTTCGTTGGTTTGATTTTTCCCAAGAAGTTCTTTACATCTCGATCCAAGATCATCAGCTTATTAGTAGTACTAGGTACTACAACTACGTACCTTGTGGGTAGTTGGCTAATAAAACACGCACACAAACTAAAAGCTCTCTTTCGACTAGGCTGTTGGTGATGACCTCTTACACACAACAGTGTGCTACTGTGATCACAACAGCTTGATGGAAAGCCACTGACATAGGGCCTTGTTGCTTGCTTCAACTGTCTGCAAGGACTGTCGCTTTCCCAGTGGAGAGCTGAGCTGCTGCAACTGTGGTGGAAATATGTAATTAATCAATGTTAGAAACTCTAGGAACACATGTTCTTATGCTGGGAGGAAAAAAAAAAGAAAAGAAAAGGACAGATGTCATTGTATGGTGAGTCAGAGTTTTGACTCCCAAGTTCTCAAGTTCTCCTCCTGCAATTGGTCCCGTAACAGAATAGAACTGTGAGATGAGATGACTGTGAGCACAGCTACCTACTTGAAAGAACATAATGGAAAACTGGTATGATTATAGCTGCCTAATGTCCAGAAAGATAGATGTCCTTATTAGTAGCTATCTCTCCCTCTTCACTCAAATCCAAATCCGTTTGGCTCTGCATCTCTTGCAGTAAGTAAGTAAGTAAATAAGTACGTACTTCAATGAAATTGTTTCAGGTCTCTCTCATTAGTCAGTCCCCACGAAAATTTCCAGACACGGGCAGCAGAGTAGGACACACTACCCCGTGACTGACTGACTGACTGGCCTGGGCTGGGCTGGGCTGGGCTGGGCACAAGAGAATTCCGTAATAAGTACGTGTGTGGGACGATGACTTTCATCCAAGCATTGCTTTCATCCAAGGATTGCTTGTCCTGAGATGGGTTTTTTAAAGGGTAATTAATTAATTAATTAATTTCTAAATGGCGAATTTTTTGAGTTTTTTGGTCACCAGATTTAACCAAGAAAAAAATCTTAGGAAAAAAAAAAATTGCCAAATTCTATCCCAAGTTCTAGCAAATAGCCCAAAAAATAATAGGAGGATGCTAGCTAGATTTTTTTTTCTTACTTTCATATTTTTTTAAAATTTCAAATTCTGGCTAAACCATCTTATGGATGATCGCCACTTTGGCTACATCACAAAATTGAAAATAAAATAAAATAAAATCATGTGCATAGCGTTCACACCTACATAGAGCCAATGCTTTTCTTTTGCAATTTTGTGATCAAGTGGCCATCTATAAGAATATTTAGCCAAATTTGATGATGTTCAAAATATGAAAGTAGAAAAATCGTAAGCACCCTTTCATATTGTAGGCAAGATTTTTTGGTGAATTTTTAGATTTTTGGGTTTTTTTGGCCATTTTCTTTTCCTTAAAAAAAAAAGGGCAGTTTGTGACAGAATATTCTTTTTCCAAAACATGTTTCACAAAACATAAGAGAACAAGAGGTTTCATATCAAATTTCCCCTCTTAAAAGGGGGAGAAATTACTGTTTATTTCGTTATTATTCCGGGTATTTGGCGGGTATTAGAAACCTGACCTCCCTTTGGTTATCGAACATTCGTAAGGTTCATAACCATGTCTCTCAAAAGATCAGACTCCGAGTTGTGACATATACCCACGGTTCTTTTTCTGAGTTTTTTTCATTGGGACAAAACCTGGAACTGGTGCTTCGCTGATTCTGAAAAAATCAATAGTTGCGGTTATTTAAAAAATCAAATACCCGTCCAATGCTGGTTAATTTTCCCTAGGCTTTTTTCAATGGCACTATTTAGCCTAATCTATACCAACTGGTTTGTAGGACCGACAAGTCTCTAGGTATGGTGTTCCTTGGGACATTTGGAGTATGGTCTTTGAAGTATGATGACTTACAACACAATACAAGGATATTTGGACTACTTATCAAAGGATTCTAATAAGGCCCGCTTTACATTAGGAGTCAGGGCCAATGTTCAACCCAAATCCAGCATTCCTATTGGTGCAAAAGTTGAAATCAGCCCCAAGGGCTTGACACTAGGAATCAAGGCTGAAATAGAAAAAAAAAAAAAAAAAAAAAACTTTTCAATCTGCCCCAAAGTACTAATAAATGCTGAACTTTACGGCCTTGTATCGGCCCCCAAGGCTGAAAAAAGGATACCATCAAATTTGGTAGGCCAATTTGAAACCCTTGAAAGGCCAATGTTCCAGCATTTATTGATGTCCTGATGTCAATCTTCTAGCATACTAGTAACTTGAGGCCAATTTGCAACCCAAAAATGCTCAAAGTTGGCCCCAAGTTTTTTTTGGCCCTTACTCCTAGTGTAAAGTGGGCCTAATTTCAAGCCTACAACCACAAAAATCTTTGAACTAGAAAAAATAAGAGTGTAAAATTTCGCGAATGATAATTTTGTGATGTATTAGAATGGTCGCTTATAAGAAAAAACAAATAAAAATATGATTCAAAGTTGCACTTGTTTTGCCAAGGTGATTCTCCTTCCCAATAAGGGCGATTGGATTGGGAGGGCGCCGGAGGGTGAGGAGGGATTGAAGTGCAATGAAAGCGCTAAGAGCTTGGGCTTTCCCAAAATAAGTGGTTGCCCGAAGGCGGAATTTTTGTTCCTTCATTAAGTTATGGAGCTTGCATCCATCCAAAAGGATGCAATAGGGTTGTTGGAGTGCAAAGGGAACTTAGCTCTTATATAATCTCACATCCAAAAGAACATATTACACCCCTTGGATGCAATGGATCTTGTCACTTATTTAAGGTCCACAACAATGGAAAGAAAGGGAGTATCAAAATGATGCAAAGAGGAATTGGGGTGGGTGACCGCCCCGACCACCCGGCCAATTGCAATGGACTTATAGAGCCCTACTTTTGAATGGATGTAAAGGTCTTTCACTTGCAGATTTGGCGTTTTTTCAAGTAGTCTTAAATGGCGGAATCGACCGTCATGGCTCATATAGTAGACCTTTATGGCTTGGGAATGCGCCCTTTAGGGGCGTGTTCTCAAGTGCAAAACAAATAACCATGATGTTGTGGAGGAGAAGCTCTTAATCATGCTACCTTTGGGATGTGTCAATGTTGTGGGGAATGAGGTGAATCCATTCATTGGGAGTGCAAGGATTACACATTCACTTGGGTCTACAACACCTTAGGGTTAGAAGTGGCTTGGACCTTATGTTAAAGAAATAGGTGATTTCGAGCATATCTATGAGAAGCACTTAATAGGTAATATAGAGCTAGCTTAAATAGGTTAGAGTTTAAAAGCTCTAGAAGTAGGTAAAAGGAAGCAAATGATTTTATGCTTCATTTATTTCATCTATTTATTCTAATTACTTTGTTCAGTATATCATTTTATTCCTTGCTTGTGCAATTTTTGTGTTTAATTGTAATTTCACATGTTTCGTTATGTGACATAAGTTGTCAAATACGTTGTATACATAAAGTAATCTGAATTGTAAAATAAAATTATGATGTTTTAGAAATGTGAATGTGAATATTAATTTTTATTGAATATTTAAGAAATTTGAGTTTTAATTTCTAATGTAATTATATTTTATTAAATATTGAAAAAACCCATTTGAATGTGTTAATTATAAGGGCCATACCTTGCTGTTTGCACTAAATATTCAAATAATTTCATCTATTATTCAAAAGTATATATTAAATAATGCAAAACCATGGCATACCTGCCCCTTATATTTTAAACCTTTGTTTCACATCGAACTATTTTATTCAATATTCAGTACAAATTGATCCACTTAAGACTCCTATTAACATCCAATTTTCAAACCAAAAATCAATAAAAATTCATCCTATGCTTTTTCATTTTCATCATTTTGCCACATAAGGTTTGTGCACCATCATGATGAGGGTTTGAGTTTTCTCATCATGCACACTCAAATGCAAGGCTCTATTTGATTTATCCCGACGTTTAATCCAGGTTGAAGATTAGTTATCTGCCGGTGAAAAAGGAATAGGGTTTAGGGCTTAAGGTTAGTTTAGGTTTTAAGGATAAAGGAATAGGGTTTTAGGGTTTAAGGTTGGTTTATGTTTTAGGGTTAAACCCTAAAACCCTAACATCTCTCCACCTTTTGTTCACCAAATCCTATCTTGTTGTCTTGGGTCTTGGCCCTCAGCTACCGAGCTTTTCAAAGAGTCCTCAACAAACGCAAGAGAATTGTCACCATTCTTTTTACCCTTGATGAATGGTTGTGGAAGATGCCGTTAATCATGTCTTCATTAATGGATTCATTTATGAACACCACATCATTGTGAGAAAAAAATGCTCGGAAGGGGTTGTTGATACGATGAAATTGATGGCTAGGTGAAAATTCTTGCATTTAGGGCGGGGGCACAAACACGGGTGGTTTTTAATACATAGTAATAGTGGCTCAAACTACCCCTTTTATGATGAGGTTGAGGCGGATTACTAGGCAATGATGGAGGATAATTGCGTAGCAATCCACAAGCGGGTCAAGCCGGTAGGTTAGGGTCGGGTCTTCCCAACCTTGTCCATGATTCATTTCATTGTGCCAATTTCTCTTGCTTCCTTTCAAAGCACAAGAATCGACAATTTGCTCTTGTGAAAACAATGTAGAATCCAATCACTGAAACAAAGGGTTTTACATTTTGAAAGGAGAGCATTGTTCATCATCAATAATGGCAAGTAAAATTTACATCTAAACAATATTTATTTTTGCACCCAAGTAGTGGTTTGCTTTCTCGGCCATTGAATTAGGTTTCTACAATACTAGAAACGGCTTAGAATTTTTATCAAGCTTAAGTTTAATTTGGCGACATTCAATCTTGATCACCTTGTGACATCCAATTTGGACTCCAATGGAAAAATCAAATGTTGAAAAGTTTGAAATGACTATGTGTTAAATCGCACATGTAACACAATTATTAGATTGTCAAAACTCAATCACACAAAGAACATTGTTATAGAGGTGAAAAATATTGCAATTCAAAATATTATTTTGATGACATTGCCAATAGTTGCATTTGTTACTAATGGTGCATTCACACTTGATGTTATGTTAATGTTAAATGAAAATCTAGGTGGCATCCTAGATGGCACCCAATGTTAAATGGATGATAGCTTAGTGTTAAGTGAATGTAAGCTTAACATAAAATTTTCATGGTAATTAGGTTTAAGTCCTAAATGGTTAGCATGATGTTAGGGGACTCAACGCTAGATTCCTTAACACCAAGTGTGAACACACCTTAAAACATCCATGATGATTTTTTTCTAATATCCACCGACAATTGACCTTGGGAACAAAGAGAACAAATGGTTATAAGAGTGGTTGAGACTTGGATAATGTGATAAGGAATGGACATCATTTTTGCATATGTGATCTTCACTCCACATTTGGCCAAATACATGATGTTTGGGAAAAGGCAATTCAAATTGGCAACCTTATTGAACAAGGGACAATGCTAGATATATTATTTGAGATCTTGGGTATGTTTACTAAGATCCCCAATATGATTTTAAAAAATAGTTAGAAATATCTAACAAAAATCCTATACATAGATTGCATGGAAGAAGCATATATGGATGTTGGCATGAATGGAATGATGTTTCCAAAGGCAATTCTCAAGGTGGCAAAACCTTTTTGGTGAAGAAGAAAATAACACAAAATATTTTATGAGATGTTGGGGGAAATTTTCAAGTGCTATAAATTTAAGGTTGCCAACTTGAATTGCCTCATGAGAACTAATTACGCAATTTTTTTGGTTTATTACTTGGTGGAGGCTGTGCCCATATAATCAATTGTTCTTTTTCACTATGCCTCTGACATATATTATTATGGGTTTTCAAATTCAATAAGGTTGTGTTTTTGGAACAAGCCGATTGAATGTTCCCCACCCTCGGGCTTTACCCATTGTAAAGCATGAGCACAAGGCAAATATTTTTATGGATTTTAAACAATCGGTAGAATTTTTCTAGTGTATTTGGAGGGCACAAGCATATACACCTATTTTTGGTTTCTTGACTTGTCATTGACCCACTATTCCAATTGACATTATCCAATGTCATATAACTTCCAACAATTTCATTGACACCACTTTAACTTGAAACCCTAAACCATAAAACCTTTGTTAATTTTGCTTGAATTCCCATTTTTTGTAGTTCAAGTGAGTCTAGCACTTGTGTGGCAAGTAAGTTTAACGTAAGAAAGGACGCATTGTAAATAGTTTTGGATACATAGACAATTTAAGCATTCATGTTGAACTCAAATTTTTTTTAAAAAAAATCTACAAAATGAAAAAAATATGAAGGAGGTGAATATATGATCTTAGACCTCACTTTCCATTAAAATAACCAAGGCTTGAAAGAAATATCTAGTAGAATAGATTATTAACATCACATGTAATGAATGTTTGAAATTAAGTTGTGAGCCCCAATATGCAACATCTATTAGTAGTCCATCATCCATCAACATGTTATTAAACATTACATTAGCCACATGAACAAATTGAATTATTCATGCCATGACAATTTCACGGCAAATATATTTTCATTTGTCGCATGTATGATATATAACCTTGAAGCTAGATCCTTACTACCTAGCTTTTGCTTTTAACCATTCGATTATACAACCATTTGATGTCACATGTAAAAGTAATCACTTTCACATGGATTACATAGTGCACATATGCTATGTTTCAAAACTTGCATTTTCTTTCTAGGTCTACATTTGGAATTTGGTGCAATAATTCAAACACTTATATAACTTTCCGCATTACATATTTGCTTATCATCAAGTTCCCATAAGATCATGCACCAATATCAAATTCAAGTTCAAGTCAATAATTTTTTTTGGGACCTTAGGTGAATGAAAAAATATCAATAGTGAAGGGAAAATATAATACCACCAATTTTTTGAATCTAACTTGGATATAATAGTTTTGTTGCAACTAGTCTTGTATGTTAAAAAACTCACTTTCTCCTTATGATTAAAGTGTGAAGTGTTTTTTTTTTCCTTGCAACACATGCCCCTAGTTTTCCATGTTTGGGTGCATGAAATGGACATTCTTAAGATGGAAGAAGATTTAAAAAGTTGATGAGCTTGTATGAAGCTCTTGTTATAATTATTTTTTTCCACATAATATAATAAATATATGAGGTTTTGGTGGTGCATTTTGTATCAAATTTCACTATTTGGCCCAATAGTGACCCAAAAAACATGAAAGTTTGCATGCATTATTCATAAGTCCCAAAATTTTTAAAAATCAATGGAAAGGGTAGGAAGGAAAAGAAGTTATAGAGATCATAATATATTCATTAGCATGTATACTGCACTTTAATAAATTCACCGTCACACCGTATTTTAGTCTTCTACCCCTTATTGCAAAAATCTTCTAATGTTAAACTATGCCATGCAAATAGTTATTTAAAATTAATAATTCAATAGTTTGAACTTATAGTGGCCTAAAAATCCAGATAGTCTTGTGATAATGGAAATCATTTGACAAAGGATATGCCAATATTTTTCATGTAAGTCTTTGGTAGCTTACTTTTTTTGTGACAATCTTTTGATTTTTTCAATGATGCAATTGCTCAGTAGAAAAAATTAAGTAGCTTCCTTAAACAGTTCTGATTTTTGTGACAATTTTTGTGATTTTTTTTCCATTATGCAATTGGCCACCAAAAATTTTCTTGAGTTCAAAATGTTATCTTGTTCTTCATGTGGAAGCTGAATGTTTTTGCAATAAATATTTTCTTGAACCTTTTCAATGAGAGTGTATGCCATTGCATTTACATGTAATGATTTTAATTGATAATAGACCAATATAGTGGATGTTAGGGTGGTATTAAAATTAAAAATTAAAAATTATTGCTATCAGTTCGCAATCATGGATATGTATATTGTTATAGGGTTTTTGGTTTTGAAAATGCTTTGCAAATAGGAATTCAAGTGTTCATGTTTTCTTTGAATATTTTTGATACATATGCCAACAGATGTCTCCAAAATACCATATTTGCCAACATTGGTTTAGATGGAGTTTTAAGGGTTTTGCGGATTGCAACAGTTTTCCATTTCAATTTAATGTCCCAAATGGGTGAATCCCCCACTAGTACCACTTGAAAAAGCTTTGGGGTCATGTCATTTATGCTGCAACTAATCAATATTTGATCTATAATTTGCACCTATTTTGCCTTAAATCTTCCATCCAATTGACCAACTACAAATATCTACAAATCCAACAACATGGACATTTGAGTCTCTTCATTCCCATTCTTTTAATTGTCCAAAATCAAAGTTTTTGTGAATTAAAAAAAAAGAACCTTTTTTGTTGCAATTTAGAAGGTCTATACGGAGATAGTTTGAAATGAAGAAGACCCAACTTCAATTCTATTCTATTTTATTAGCAAGAGGAAATTTTTGCATTCATTTACAATTATATTTGATGTGGTTGTGCATCCTCTTCAATATTTTAAGCAACTTTCCTCATGACATCTCATGAGGATTCAAGTTCCATTTTTCATGGGGAGACATTTGATTATTTTGCTCGGAGTCATGGATGATATTCTTAGCTTTGTTGACGAGCACTCTTTCTTTTTGAGCTCCCCAAATTTTGGCTGGCCTTGATCTGGACTGGTTAATACCAGGTTTATGCCTCTCATACACCAGTCAAAAATCAGCCTTGGACTGAATACCACTACCAGACTAGTATGAAAGTTTCAAAAAGTACCCAATACTAGTTTTATTATTAAAATAAATTAAAAATTATTAAAATTATTAATTTAAAAAAAAAAAAAACCCATACTAGGACCAGTGTGGTATGTTTGAAACACAATACCAGTCTAACACTGTTTGAGACTCACAACTTATCTTGCATGTTTCTCTCCAACACAAAACCCTAATTTGCTGCCATTACAAGCATCTAAAGAACTTTCCAATTGTCCCTGACCTGCCAAACTACCATTCGGCTTTATGTAATCCAGCACCCACCAGTGCACCATCCATTGGAAACCTGTTGTTGTTGTTATGGCTTAAGTTGTGGATGAACCTTCACGTGGTAGTAGTGAGTATTGTATATTATTGTACAAGAAAAAAAGGGAGGCCCCTTCACTCAGCCCTTTCACTCCATGACACACCTTCTCATTGGTTGCATGGAAATTCTATTCCTAAAATTGGCTTCCACTATATCTTTTGCCTGGACTAATTAGCCCTTCATAACAACACCCTACCTATTTGATATGTTGTTTGCTTAGAGATGTTTCCCAAGTCTCTAGTCTCTACCAGTGTTGGCTGGGTATGTAGGTCCTGGCCGGGCATCAACTAGGGCATCAAAACAAGTATCATATGCCCTGACCAATGGACAGTGGTCAACCAAAAAAAAAAGTTATATACCCTACCTAGGCGGGCCTTGCTTCTCCTTTACACATGCAATGCCCTTACATAGGTGGGCATGTGTTTTGAAAAACTCATGAAATGCCCTGGTGGGTGGGCTTCTTTCATAGTGAACATTTGTAAGGCATAAGGATTTAGGGTTCAAAATTTTAGGGTTAGGTTATAAATGTTAGGGCTAGTTTTTAGTTTGTTGTGGGTTGTGCCCCTTGCTTGAGAAAGCATGAGCTCTTATCATTATGTAGGATGTCCATGATTTTGACATGCAATGGGAAGGAACATTAGAAAGGAGTGTCGAAATTTGCAATTTTTTTTTGTCGTTGGCAACCAATAATCAACTTGCATTTATGTAAACATGCGAGTCTTCTATGCAAGTTTGTTCTTCTTGCTTCATAAGTTCCTAGGTTTTGATCTCGTTATTTACTTTGTTTTTTTTTCTTTCATCAGTTGTGTGATTTGTGTAATGTTTTGTTCAACAAATTTTCATGAGCATTGTTTATTGCTCCTAATGATGTTTTTGGTGTTTCGTGAATGCTATAATAGTGGTGTGTGTCGTGTTTTGTGAACATATTTGGATCTTCAATGCTTTATGAGCGTTGTGTAATATTGGTGATCAATGTCTAGTGCTGCATAATTTGTGTGTGCTTTGTGAGCACTAGATTTGTTGCTTTGTGAACATTAAATTTGCAAGGTGCTTCGTGAACACTATTTTGCTTCAAGGGTTTAAGGTTTGGTGTTGGTGATTTGTTTGTTGTTTTGTGAGCATTAGATCTATAAGGTGCTTTGTGAACACTTCAAATTTGGTGCTTTGTTTAACACATGCTTTGTTCGCAAGCATTAGTAAATTTGCTTCAAGGGTGGAAAATTTAGTGCTAGTGATCTGTGTATTATTTTGTGAACATTAGATGTGCTTGACCAATGTTTTGTGAACATTGTAATTTTAGCGATTTGTTTGGCACCTATTTTGTGATGTTTCTTAAACATTCAAGAGCATCATTAGCAATAACTTGAGGTTTGCATTGCAAATTTGGTAAATAGTGTTACTGGTGATTTATATGTTCCTTATTTGTTTTGATTTCATAATACAATGTATTCAATTTAGCTTTCAAGGTCAATTGACAATGAACTTAGAACATGATTTTTTTCGAATGGGGATACAAAAATTTCACAAGGTTTTCCTTTCCATGTTGTTGACTGCACAAGTGTTTGCAGTGGTGAAGTTGTTGGGAGTGGTGACAATGTGATATAATCTGAAGCAAGTTACAATGAGCTTGCTAACATAGGCCTTGGTGAGGATGAAAAAGAGCTTTTACAAGCTAAAGAATACGCATGTAATGAAAAGTTGTTTGTGGAATTGGAGTACAACCAAAAACATTTGTTCATTTGGAATAAAACAACAAGTACATGAACATTTTTTTAAGTTAATGACCATATTGTTGTTATATATTATTTTAAATCTCAACGATTGTAATGTGTTGTGTGTCATAACATCTAGCAGGAAGTTGTAAGAGAGTCTTCTAACCAAAATTAGAAAGGATTGGTTATGTATAACAAAGACCATGGCACAACTACCATGAGTCGACATGTGGCTTCTAAACATTCTATAATGTTGAAGTAATACAAGACATGACGAAGTACTATTACCATAACAATTGCTACTCATCAAATTTCTAAGAAGCGGAAAAAACCATATGTAGCCTCCATTGTTGATTTTTTCAACACTTGAGTGCCATACAAAAATTCAGACCCTATTCAAGAATTTTTTCTTGAGGATTTGCTATTGTACATCATTAAAAGTTATCAACCATTGAATTCCACTAAAAATGTGTGGCTAAAAAGGCTTGTCTTTCATCAATGTGGCCGAGTTACCTTTCTTAGTAAACAACAACTTAGTGATAAGGTAATCATGTCCATGGTTAGCAAGACCATGGAATGCCATGTTCTTCTTGTTTTACTAATGCCATTACAATTACAACCACATTTGATTTGTGGATGTCCTGAAGAGGTTTTGATAAGTTTGTTCTAGTTGTGAATTACATCAATAAAAAATGGGAACCTTGCCATGCCATTGTGGGAATTTTTGAGGTTCATGAAACCTTAAGGGTTGCCATGGTTGTTCAATTCAAAGATCTGTTTGCTTGATATAATTTGCTAGACAAAGTCATACCATATGTCAAAAACAAAGGCGTTAATTTGAACACCTTCAAATGGTCTTAACAAACATTCTATCATATGTTCTTTCTTGTTATCATAACCCTATTCTACTAGTTGTTATGGGCATGATATGTCCAAGTGTTGTCTATATGTTATTAATGATTTGAAAGTGTGTGGTGGCATGAAGGAGGTTTCAATTAAAGAGGTTCAATTTTCTTTTTAGAAAACAATGACTTGGACCAAAAAAAGTGGGAAGGGCAAATAAGAGTGGGCTAAGCTTGTAAAGATGCATATTTTCACCTTCAAAAATTAGAAACTCTTGTCAATTCAAGGTGATATTATTTAAGGAAATGTGGGAGTTCAAACATGCCATAAACCTTTGTTATTCATAGCAAACCATTGCCTTGCAAAACATAATACCATCTCCTTAAACATGGGTTGTGGCATAAAAAGTTTCAAAAATTCTAACATTAGTGGTCATCCAATGTGTTTTGAACCAATCCCAAGGGTATTGGTTATTATCTAATGTTAATTTTGCCGCCATAAGCATGTGTGTTATGATGCACAACACCAATTCCAACACAAAATGAAATTATGTAGGTATGTGGTTTGATTACTTTTCGATTTATTTGCCTAGGGTTTAGTTTGTTTTCTTCCAAAAACATGATTTAACTATCTTATTATGATTGTTGGTGTAGGTTGGTGATTTTGATTATGAACTATTGCATCTTGGGTATTGGATGCAAATTAAAGTTATTGGTGTGCTAAAACTTTTCTTGGCCTTTGCATCATCATTTTAGTCTTGTTATGTTCACAATATGATGGTTCTTATGTTTAACTCGTGTTTCAAGAACCTGCAATTCATTAGGGATTATGTTGGCCTTGAATTGGCCATGTAGGTTATTGCAGACTATGATCAAAAGATTTTAATGCCACTTTTGCTCATTGATTATCATGCCTTAACACCAAATTCAACAACTGTTACATTTGTTGTATTTACAATGGTTGAGCTAGGTGTATTTGGATTTTTTGCTTCTACTAAAGAAGTTGCAATGGGACTCATTAAAATTGAACTGTCACTTTTCAAGAGGATTGTAGTATTAATAAATCCTTTGAATCTATTTACTTGGTGGGCAGAGCAGGAGCATTAGTTTCCAAATTTCATTTATCTTGCATGGTAGGTGATGGGAATTGTTGGTTCCTAAATCGAAATTAAAAGGATTTTCAATATGGTAGGGGTCATCATAGGTTTGAAGCATTGTCAGCCTTGGATTGAAAATTTGTATAAGTTGGTCCTAATTATGAAAAATTGGTCAAATGATCTTAGATTCGAATGCGCAAATGGGCCTAAATCATTTGGAAAATTCCTCAATTATGAAGACATGTGGTTTTTAAAAATGAAAAGTTTGATCGTTGATTTTAATTTGTTTGAAGAAAACTAACATGTTGTTTCAAATTGTGATGTTGAACAATGTAGAATAATTTAGAAGCCAAATATGCTAAAGGAGCAAAAAGCAAGCCCCCAATGCCACTACCTTAACCCTTCAGGGTAGAGTGCTTTAATAATGAGAAAAGGTTTATAAAAAACATGAAACACCTTGAAATTTTTAGACTTTCACAATATAAGTCAATGTTAAGGGATAGGGGTTTATGGTGTTAATGTTGATTTGCATTGTCTATGAGTCCTTGTTGTTAATGTCTTTTGAAGTTTATGTTAGTTTTGAATGATTTTGTCCAACTGTTTTAGCAAGGGTCTAATTGATTTTGTCTTGGTTGTTGGTTCCTAAATGGTTGTAATTTTGCTCTCATTGTTTTAGCAAGGTTACATTTGATTCTATGTTTTTGCTCCCACTATTTTAAGGTCCAATTGATTATGTGTTTCTATTCCCATTGTTTTAGGTCCAATTGATTATGTGTTTCTATTCCCATTGTTTTAGGTCCAATTGAATGTGTTTATGCTTCCATTGTTTTAACATGGGTCCAATTGATTGCCCTAGCTAAAATTGAATGCACATGATTTCTGCGGATTTGGTTTTGTGGTGCGGTTGCTTGTTTGATTTTTGTAATGTTGATGCAAAGTTGTCAAATTGCAAAATATTTTGATGTGATTATGTTAAGTGAAACTCAATGTGCAACATCAATTTATGTATGAACTTGAATGCATGTTTGCTTGAAGGTTTTTGTTTGCTAGTGTGTATTAAAAAAGTTTGAGAATGCACTCTACACCTGCTACCGAAGTTGAATGTCATTTTGAGTGGAGGTAGACTTGAGGGCTCAAAATGCAATTTGAAATTTCAGAGTGCCATGTGACATCATTTCAAACACTTTCAAAATAAAGATTTTTTT
>Ga0116229_10007445_pt1 | contig 17311 bp, 14 predicted proteins | sample S1TSphgellanicum_3_FD_87313 | JGI IMG/M metagenome (GOLD analysis project Ga0116229, IMG submission 87313) | Host-associated microbial communities from peat moss isolated from Minnesota, USA - S1T2_Fc - Sphagnum magellanicum MG | ecosystem: Host-associated > Plants > Peat moss > Unclassified... | reverse complement strand
GGACATAAACCGTTTTGTAACACCATCATTAGTGCAGTTTGTTGCAACCGTAATCTATTCCGTTTTGCCATCTCGTTCCGTCGTTCCATATGGTGTTTGTCCTTGTTTTGTCCGACCTTCGTTGTCGTTTCGTCCAAACTCCATCATCGTCCGTTCGTTTGTCTGGTTCCATCCGTCCGGCCCCTTCCATCCGTTGACGTTCGTCCATAGACGCCTATTTGTCATTGTTCACCCCCGTCGACGCACCATATTCTTCAAACCATATGTTGTGTTAAAACTTTGTTGACGCGCTCCCAAGTCACGGGGTGAAACCCACTTGAGGGTTCCACAAAGTCAAGTTGCGGAAAGTTTAGACTCGGAGGCACGCTCCCGGCTTCCAACTCTAGAAAGGGGTAGAGGGTCGAATTGGGAGCCCTGGGATTAGACTAGGAAGAGGGACTAGCTTAGCTCGTGTGAATTTGCATCCAAAAACCAACCACAAGAGGTTAGTTTAGCATTCGGGACACCCTTTGGTGTTGGGATTTGCCACGGGCACTTGGACACACAAGACTCACCATGGCCCGGACTCGGGAGTAAGCCACCACCTTACTCCCTATAGTATTCTCTGTAGCTCGCCATGGGGACTACATCCAAATGGCACATTTTGTTGGGACTCCCGAAATGGAGTCCCAAAATTGTCCCGGCGGGACTCCCGAAACTTTTGAATGGCCATAACTCCCGACTGCAGAGTCCGATTACAACAAGGTCTAAACCAAAGTTGTAGCCCTCGTCGAGATCTTTCCAACGCCGTGTCGCATTCTCAATTCGGACGTCGGAAACAGGTCGATTCCCGACTTTTAGTGGTCAGGAGTCAAACTGCCAGTTTGACGCCCGACCCTTCTTTTGCCCATAACTTGGGCTGCAGATGTCCAAATTGCCAATGCGAGGCCATTTTCGATATCTACGTTTCAAGAACTTTTCAATGACACCAAGAACGCCCCAATGCAAGGTGTTTTGAGCCTTGCTATCGAGCTCTAAACATTTGGGAGTCCCGGAGGACTCTAAGTCCCCAACTTTGGAAGTGTTGGGCTTCACCCCCACATTTGGCCAAAGTGGGGTTGCGACATTTGTAGTTAGTGCTTTGTATTATTACAAAATTTTAGGGCATGGAAAAACACCATGTCCTCAAATGATGAAAGCACTATTGCTCACCTAGAGCCAAGTCATCAACTACAAAGTAACACACAATCATTTGAACTGATTTCATTGAATTCATGATTTTCATGATGGTACCATCAAACATCTATAGCACCACTGTCATCTAGTACAACTCCTACCAAGAATTGAGGTTTAGGTTACATTACATCAATGGTACACCAAAGTCCATTTGGAGGGGTTAATTAGTAGGGTACGGTTGCTACCACACCAGCTTTCACACCATCACCGTATATTCCGTTGCAAGCCATTACCTCTACACCCATATACGCCATGGAGGTCAGAAGTTCCTTTGGGGAGAATTGAAAAGTTCAGTAGAAGGTTAGGTACCATTTCTTTGATGGAATTCAAGGCAACTTTTTCAACTATGGTTTGTGAATTGGAACTCAAGTATGGCGCTAACTACACTGAGACGTTCGCGTTCAAACAATTGGCCCATTATGTGCACTATGAGGCAATGGATGTCTATGAGCAACATTCTTTGAGGATTTTGGGTGTCACCCAGATCCCTAATCCAGTTTATGCCACAGCCATCGCCATCACCTCTTAAGTTACACTGCAAGTTGCCATTGCACGTCATGGGATTGTGCCCAATAATCTAGATTCGGTAACTACTTCACTAAACCTTTCTCCTCAACAACTCATTATTCTTACCATAAACATTCCTCCCACCATCGATGCACTATCTTTTGCTGATCTAGTGGGGGAAATTCCTTCGAGTTCTTGAATTGGAATTTCCAATTAATAGTTTTGAAAAAAAAATTAAGCTTGCCACTTTTTTTCGATAAAAAGATGAAACCTTCAAGATGTTCCACATGAGGCTTCTCAAACTGAAAGAGGATACTAAAAGCATCATAGACCTGGAAGTTGCCCATCGGTATCCTCGTTCGTTGGAAGGTATTCTGACATTCCATGTGCAAGTTTTATAATGGGTTTTTGTAGAATTTGGAGACTCATACACTTTCTTGGATGTGTACAACATTTATAAAAAGTTGGAATTTACTCATGCACACTATGAGGCCAGTACTATCAAGCCTCCATCATGTTCAAGGCCTTAATTTCCACTACTTACACCAACTAGATCATCACATTCTTCTTCAAGGGTTAAAGCGATGCATTTGGCTCCACTTATCCTACCTTCTTGCAACTACTATGGCAATCCTCGCCACAAAATTAGTAAGTGCAACATTCCTTCCAAGGATTTCTTTTGTGATTATTGTGGGAAAGAGGGACATCAGGAAGCTCTCTATTTTGCCAAGTTTTTGGAACGAAAGCAACTCCAATTACCATGGCAAAATCTGCTAGCATTTTCCGTTCTCCTTAAACCAAAACCCAAGGAACTTCAACTTTTCACTTAAGTTTTCCGCACCAAGGGTAATTCCAGTAAGAATGATAAGAAGAAGGAGCACAATGCTAACAAAAGGGAGGTGCTTCAAGGCCATGCTACTCAAGTTTAAACTCTATAAAATGATTCGAATCATTGAGGGCCCAACTTGTTAATTTAAAAGGCAAGTCTTTCCAACTAGCTAGTCATACCCAACTTGTACAGGGTTCAGGATCACATGAGGGACCTTTTAGGTCGTTCTATGGCCTTTCACACGATGCCATGGTTGGGGAGTATGTTTTTTCCAGTGCACATAATTGTACTCTCACATTAGAATTTGCCACTTCTTTTTGCCCTTCTTACTTCGCAACATAAAAGGTTAGTGTGGCACCTAGATTTTCTACCACTAGGCAGGTAATTTACACTGATGGACTCACATCTGGTTTAATTCTTATCACCAAGGTTAAAGGAGCTCGAATAGTCATGCCACAATCTTTTCGTCCTCTCAACATGGGAGAAGAACACACCTTGTTGGTGAAGGGGGAGGAGACTACTACACCACAAGCTGCTAGGGTATCAAATTCTCGTGTCCCGAGAGTACATGTACAATAGAAAAACACATAATTTTCCACTTATCAGCTTATGGAATGCCAACTTCAAATGCGTGAAGTGACGCAAAAGTTTGTGAATACATTGTTGTTTAGTTTTCAAGATTTGAAGTTAAACACCAAAGACATAATTGCAGTACTAAAGGATACCCTAAACACTACATTAGGTCCTTTACCAATCCTTGATCCACATGCTACAAGGGTCCCATCCAACACCTTGGAGAAACACTCGATTGGTTCATGTGTTGTAGATGGCTTTCGTAATCTGGTCATTACTTCTAGCATGGCTAAACTAATGGGCTCTCATACCTCTGATTCTACATTCACATATAAGGAGTTAAGAACACTTCACTTATGGATTTGTTATTCAGCAAAAGCATTGTGGATAGCCATTCTTTCCACAAAGTTTTTCAATCATTTTCAAAGGTGGTGCCTAATGAGAAAACTTCCATCGCCACTGAAGTTGCCATTGTCGATAATACTAAGTCAACAATCCAGGTGGGAGGACATACACCCAGAGTGGTACTTCTTAATACAAGTGCCCAACTAGTGATTCTAGGAGTTCAATTTGCCAAGAAGATGGGCATGCTTGATTCCAAACTACGGAAATCTATGTGGCAAATTCGCACCACTAGTGGGAGTGTAGAAGAGGTACCTAGGGAGAGTTCGAATTTGATTGCATTTAACTTCAATGAAGGTACAGATCGAGAGCTTTACCTACAGGTCAAATGTTTAGTCACCAATGCCACCAGTTACGATGTGCTCATTGGCAAGAAGCCATGTTTCCACTAGGTTTCACAATTGACAATTAGTTTGAGCATGCGTACTACTGAGTGGATTAAGAGACTAATGGACACCACTTGGGATACATACCCTTTGATTTACATAGAACCATAGTCCTATGCCTCACCATTGTATGTTCAAGGAAGCACACATTATTTCTTACATCTAACAAGCTAGCCACGAGTGGATAGAGGGAGACGAAGAGGAAATAGCTTATGGCCAAGTTACTAAAAGTTTGAGGGTTGTTCCTATTGACATTCAATAAGGACCAAAGGTTTTACAAAGGTTTAAAGCAACCCACGAGCCCTTGGTCAAAGTTTTGTCTAATTTTGAAAACATGGAGAACCATGGTGAACCGATTAAGCCAATACTTTGTTAACTAATCACTTGGATATCGCATAAGGAAGGGATTACATTACTAGAGTTTTTTGGTGGTATTGGTACAAGTCTCGAAGCCTTATTATAATTAGGATGGTGGTTATAGGTATTTTTATGTCGACATTGATCTTATTACAAGGCAAGTGCCAACATCGAAAATTATGGAGCTCATAACCAAATTTCCATAATAATTTATAACCACTACATGGAAGGCTAGTTTCATTTTCTTACCTTCTAACATATAATTAATTCAGAAAAAACATATGGAATTACTTGGCCCTGTGGATTTCATCATTTTAGGTTAAGAGTGTCAAGGATTTTCAGGGGCTGGATTTTGGACAAGACTTAAGTGACACAAAATCCGGTCTCTTCATGGACATGGTACAATGGATCACCTGGGTTCAATCCATTTTTCCTACGTTTGGTTATGTAATTGAGAACACCCCTTTTCAACTTGACCAAAAGGAGAAAGCCCAAGAGCACTACATGTTGGTCAAGCATTACCTTGGGGAGCCGTTCCTACTCAATGCAGCACAATGTGATTCCTATACGCACCAGTTGCGCAACTGGTGGACCAACTTCACACCACTCTCAGTTCTATAGTTATCTCTTAAATACACCATGAGAAACCCCAACCTATAAGTTTATGACATATTGGATGATTAGAACTCCTACCAACTAGTTACAAGGCAAGAGAAACCTCCTTGGTTTCCTATGAACACAATAGGAAAACCAAGAGGTGCTTGGCCCACCTTTGTCTCCTTCCCAGGAACACATGTTTTTCAGGGAGATGGACCAGGCTTGATGTATCACATGTTGCAATCACTTGGGATGAATTAAGCCCAGAAGAAAGAGAAACGATTATGGGGTTCTAAACTCGCACTACTAGGCATAACAAGGTGATAAGATTGGAACGTAACACTCTACTGGGGAAAGGCATGGACCCGAACTCCCTTACATGGTTGTTCGTAAGCTATGTACTCATTCAAATGTACACAACACTAGCATTAGTTCAATCAATTGGCACATCTGGCGATGCGGCTACATGGCACCCCGACCAAGTACATTTGCTTATTTTCAACACTCTGCACTTCAGTATTAGTGTTGGGGAGGAGGTACCATGTAATTTGACTCAAGTTGTTTCTAATACACTTAGAGTTACATCAATTTTTAGAGAAACAATTATAACCTTTTATGAATTTGTGCAGTTGGATAGTGGAGAACCTAATACATTAGGTTTTTCAAACACACTTTCCAACTCCATTCCATGTGTTTCCAACTACCCTTTTGTTATGGGGAACCAACTCACCAAGAAGGAGAAAGCTAAGTCACAAACTTGCTAATTAAATATGGAAATGTGTTCACATTTTCAATGAAACATTTAGGTAGATGTAAGACCATGCAATTCTCTACAGACCTTACAAATGAAACACCCATCTACGGAAGAAGCATAGGTTGAATAAGCGTGAGTGGGAACTGGTAGATGACAGATGCAAAGAGTTCCATGAAGTCGGTCTCATTTAGCCATCAAGTTTTGATTTCATAGCCGTTACACTAATGCTAGCAAAAAACTATTTAGCTGGATAATGGACTAAAAAAAAGATGTGCGAGGATTATAGGCCTTTGATCTTGGTTACACCTTAGGACAAGGACCCCATGCCCATCCTTGAAGAACTGTTTGATAACATTGGAGACTGAAACATCTTCATAATTATGGATTTGAAACAAGGCTTTAACTAGATTGTGCTCGTTGCGAAAGATTACAAGAAAATGACATTCCACGGAAGCAACAAGTTGTGGGAATGGCTTGTGATGCCTTTTAGATTAAAGAATGCACCTATCTTCTTTCAACGAGTCATGGACCAAATTCTCAAAAGGGCAGATTTTTTGAAGTGTTACATAGATGACGTCCTAGTGCATAGCAAAGGATTCTTGCAACACTTGGCTCATCTTGAGGAGTTACTCAAAAGGCTCCACAAAGTCAATATGAAGATCCATCCTAAAAAGTGTGAGTTTGTTGTCACTTCAGTAGTCTACCTTGGACACAGAATTTTGCCAAATGGTATTATGGCCCATTGGGCCAAAGTAGTAGCCATTTTGGAGATGCCTAATCCTACTGATGTTCACATTTTGAGGAGCTTCATAAAAAATATGTAATTACTATAAGATTTATGTCTAAAACTTCAGTATTATTGCTCATCCTCTCTATGCATTGTTAAAGAAGCATCTTGCTTGGACATGGATTGAAGACACTCAGGAAGCTTTTAACACACAAGGAAAAGCTTTCAAAGTTCCCCATTTTGAGAAGACCTAATTTCAACAAGGTCTTCATTCTACACACTTACTGGAATGCTCTTGATATTAATGTTATTCTTGGCCAACTTGATGAGGAAAGCAAGGAATATGTTATTGCCTATGCATCCCAAAAAAATAATAAGGCTAAAAGCAATTACTCTTTATACAAGGGGGAATGTCTTGTTGTTATATGAGCCATCATACATTTTAGGCCTTATCTTTATGGCATCAAATTCACTTTGTATACCAACCATTAGCCTATCAAGTGGTTGATACCAACGACAAGCTTATTGGTAAGTTAGTTCGTTGGGTGCATATACTTCAAGAATATGAGTTCAAGGTTATTCACCAACCTAGTATTACACATCAGAATGCGGATACCATGTCGTGGAGACCTTTCACTACTTCTGAAGATTTTTTAGAAGCCAAGCAAGACTTTGACTAGATTCCAGCAATACATGTATCTTATGCATTTAGTTATTTTCCACTACTATAATGTAACCTGGTTGAACATCCCATCGTGGATATATGGGAGGACTTGGACATTCTGAAGTTTCTTCAGCATGGGGAATACCCTCCCCAAGTTACACCGAATCAACGGGATCGCATACAACAACGGTCCAAATGCTACTCATGGAGGGACAATCATCTCGTCTGATATTTACCACAAGGTGAAAAAGTGATGCCTCCACCACATGAACAACTTGGTTTTACAGAAGGTACATTCAAAGTTTGGACACTTTGGAGTTAAACATACTTATAGCCTTCTCACTCTTCATTACCATTGGAAAGGTATGTATGCTCAAGTCTATGACATTATTGCTAGGTGTGAACAATGTGATAGAGTGAGAACTTCCTTCTCCTCTTGATAGCTCATACTTTCTTCACACCCTATTCATGGCATGTTCAATCACTGGTCATGTGATTTAGCTGGAAAATTACCACAGACCTCCAGGGTAACGTTTATATCATGATTATGATTGAACATTTTTCAATGTGGGTCGAGCTTGTTGTGTTGCTGGACAAGTCATCATACAACACCAGCCATGTTTTCTTACAATAAGTCTTAAGTAGGTTTGGGGCTTGTGCTGAGTGCCTTATTAATCAAGGATTAGAATTTAGAGGAGAATTCCAAGACCTACTTGATCATGCTCTCATTGACCATCACCAAACTTCAAGGGATCATCCCCAGGTTAATGGCCTTACAGAGAGGATGGTTTAGACATGCAAGAAAAGACTTTGGAAAATTTGCCTCACTGGGAACAAAGAGGATTGGGACTTGGCCCTACTTTACATCGCCATGGGTTATAGGATGTCCAAACATGCTTATTTGTCTCATTTCTCTCCTTACTTTCTACTTTTTCAGAAACATCCCATTCCACCTTCTTCCATTATTGTTCAAATGGACCAAGTTGTGGACTTGGACTCCCTAGCCACTTAGGTTAGGGTCATCACAGAAAGGGCTGTTCTATTCGGGAAGGTTATGCCCATGGCCATGGAAAACTTGTTCATTACATAACATCGAGCCACCTTATAGTATGCACACATATGAAGTGACAGTTACAAACCTAAAGTGAAACAATTTGATATTGATGACTTTGTGTATTTCCAGCAGAAACCTAATGATACTCTAGACACTACTTCCAGTCGCACTATTTTGAGGATTAAGGCGATCAAGCCTTCAAGTGTGTTGGAGTTGCAAGGAGTTGATGAACGTCCAATTCGAGTTCATTCCAAAAATAGTGCACCCTGCCACCTACTAAACTTGGATCCTACCATCATCACCTCGACTTGGATTCCTCCACTTGACTATCCATGTCAAGTATGTCAAAGGATAAACAATGTTGATCAAATATTTTTTTGCGATAATTATAATGGTGGATACTATCTATTCTGCCTCAAGCCAGAACCCACTCAAGTTCCCACTGACATTTGGTACTGTTCATCATGTTTTCTTGCAGCACCTTGATTTCTACTTAGACCATGCCACACTTTTCCTAGCAAAGGTTTAGGGGGGGGATACATGAGAATTTCATCTCAGCTTTCTCTTGTGCATTGTATATATATGTGTGTGCATCTCTTTTTGGTTGATTAGTTTTCACCTTTGATTGGTTTTAGTCTTATTTTTCAGTAGAGTTTATTATGGATTTACACCCTTATGACACCGAATGTCACAACACTACACATCACGACATGTGTTTGAACATTTTTTCTCTTTGAATTGTGAAGTACAAATTGTTGCTGCCTTATATACTATTACCATGGATAACAATTTGATGATATGAGAGGTTGACTGTTCTGTGTTTGTAATCAAGTAGAGACAAGGAAAATGATTTGTTCCCTAACTTTGAATTGTGAACTAGAAAATGTTGCTCCCTTGTGTATATTATTACCATGCGGATAAAAAAATTGATGATCTGAGAGACTGGCCAGTCTAGCCAGCTTCCGTTCTATAAAGGAAAGTCAAAAAGGTGAACTGATGACTAAAGAGATCCAGCTGAAAAATGTGCCCACACATTAAAAAATTTCTGAAGTGTTTAGCCTAGTCCTGAATCAGGACTAGCTACTTGTATGGACTGTCAAGAGAAGATCATTCTCATTTTGAGTAGAACTTCTCTAGTACTCTCTAATACAAAAGCTGTGCAAGACTTTACGGCAGCAGTATGGCTATAAGTCATACGTGTGATAAAAGAAAACGGTAAGTACTATAGGTATAACCTCATGAGTTGTTATAACTTGTCTTTTGTTGTTTCTCAAAGGGGAAGTAGCTCTAATTTTAATCATTTTTTCCTAGTACACGGCATCTGGTGGAAAAAGGAATCTAGCTAGAGTTCAAAACATGAGCTGATTGAGTGCGAGCTTTCAATCAGGACTCTCACAACACAGCAAATTTATGAGCTCCTAAGACCTCAGCTGTGATCATACCATGATCTGCTAATTCTTTAACGGTACAGTTCACATGATCTGCACCCTTTAATCTCTGTAACAGCTAATCTAAAGATTTTGCAACTGTAATTAATCTGCTTTTCAGTTGAACTAGCTTAATCCTATAGATGAAACTGAATGTATTTACAGCGGTTTGAAATTAGAGGAGAGGCCCACTATGAAATAATTTATCATTACAGGGAGTTCGTATTAAGACAAATTAATGAGATTAATGATCTAGTACTCTTCCACAAGAATCTTTTTTGGCATTCCCTGCAGGGAAAAAGAGTGGAAACCTCTCACTAATTAAAGTTGAACTAACAAAACATAGGGAAAGCTCTCCAAGGGAATCGTGGGAACAATATTCCGATGTTGTATTCTAATTTTCGCATTGTGAAAGAGAGGGATTAGTGTATTTCCCATTGTCAAACAGACCATTTCATGTTTGCACAGGGAAAATTCAAGTTCTTCTCGATGGTCCCACAGGGAAAAAACATTCCATGTGTTGTGAAGCTTTTGATCAGAGCTCAGATAGATGAAATGTACAGAGCAACTCCAACAAACACTCTTCTAATTATTTGCAAAGGAGGTTTTAGGTGCAGGCGGAAACTTGGGTTGAAAGCCTTTTGGCGGGGGAGAGGGGGGGGTTGAATAGAACGGCCAATGCAGAAAACAATCTTAGGCTCATGGGTTTAGCCTCAAACCTTACGTAAACCCTAAACCCATGTTCGAGAGCCTTGTTAGTTGAGCACAAATTCACCTGACATGATTATTCATTTCTTAAATTATTGCAGCTGATCAGACGACCTGAATTACTCATGTCATGGCATATTCATACCCGTGTCATAAAAAGTACCGGATTTGTTTACGCATTCAACGCCTTTCATAAATGCGCAATCAGATCCCAATCCCAACGTCTTTGGCTGCAAGCGTGTGTCAAATTACTCGCAAACAGTTTTCTTTTGTAAAAATCGCAGTCCGCGGACTGCAGATTATCAACATAGATCCATCTTTAAAATAAACGCCAGTGGTATAAGTTATGAAACTACGGATCAAGTAGCTGGCGAGGGGGAAGCAGCTGGCACGGCATCTTATAGTCAAGCAACAGCGCCCACGATTGAACCGAAGTCAACCGAGATCTGTGATTATCCTGCAGCAATCAGTTATCATGAATCCACATTGAATCTGGTTAATCAACCCAGCAGTTAGCTGCCGTGGAGTTTTCAGCCTTCTCTATAAGGCAGGAATTGAGAGCCTTACCGAGCTGTGATCACTAGGCACAAAACAACAATATAACTGGAGGTGCTGCTGGTAGAGCGTCCAAGGACCTCTGGCGATTACAACCATGATGATTCATGGTGATTACGTCATGAGATAATACTATAACTTCTTGCTGTCGCTCTTGCATTATAATGTGTGTGCTATTGAAAAATATTATGGACATGTCTAATAAGTTCTGAAAAGTCGATTCGTGGTGCTTAATGGAAATGTCATTCTCCATTAACTCGTCCTTGATTAACTCCGTACATGTCGGTGTGACCGTGTGTGGGTCAAACCAGCATCTGAAGAGAAGATATTGCAGCCCTCCGGACGACAAGGATAATGACGACGGATCAGATGATGACATTAGAGTTGATGACGACAATCTGGACGATAATGACGCGAACATGACAACTGAGAAGCTGCATATCTGCAAACCATACATCAGAAATTCATAAACTGGCCCTCGACTTTTCAGAAAACCACTTACGCAGAATTCTGGCCGGGAGTTCATTCGTAGAAAGTAGTTGATCGTATATGTATTGGGTCAGCGCGTCTATACGCTCAACTATTTGTGACCATATGTGAATGAAGTCTTCAAGAACCGAATAGGTCACAAGTTATCTTTTGACTATGACCAGGGGCTTCATTAGTAATAGCGCTTCTACAGGACCTTGAGGTCATAAGATATTGGACAAGAGTTACAGACATGTATGTCGACCAAAGGAGGCCTGCAGGCAACCGGGAATGTACCTCTTCAAAAAGGAATCCAAACAAGTCGCAGTTGGTTTGTAACCTCGGAAACCGTTTGCTTTGGGACTTCAAACTCTCATGTGAACTGTGCGCACCTGATCATGATTCGTGAGCATCATTAACTTCAGCGTACGCATATATATGCCCCCTAGAGTTTTTGCACACAGATCGAGATAGAACTATTTTCATCAAACACGGTGGAAAGCCGCAACTTTCAGAACTACGTGAGGGAGAGAATTTAATTGTCTCTTCTTTATAGCGATTAGAAATTGGACTACAGAATCCAAGAGAGATGATGGACACGTTCAGTAGGGGCGCTCTGCAGAATAGATCTGGAACTGGCTCGAGCGGCGTTGCCGTTGATCGCAATATTGTTCACGTCGTTCAGCTTTCACCTTCAGTCGCTGACATTCCCAGCCTTGATAGGTCCTCGCCTCCTCCTCCAAGTAGCGCAAACAGGATCAATAAGAAGTGCAAGCGACGTCAGGCGGGAAGACCTGGTAAGTAGCTCTGCTCGACAGCTAGTACAGCTCAACTTCACAGAGTTTGAGTATTCTTTTGATCATGTGAGGCAACTTGCAGACTCCATAACCTAACATGGTGTAGGGTACTGCTGACTCCTGAGATAGTCTGCAATAATTCCCTAGACAACGTAGACAGCGTAGAGGCTAAGGCACTGTCGATGTTCCTAACCCTTGGTATGAGTCGCTGCATCAAGCCGTGATAGATCATAGTACGAGAAGCTCAAGACTCAACCATAACTTCGAGACATTAAAGCTAGGATGTTGTTGACTTTTAAAGCGAGCTTAAGAATCTACATGTGGACAAATCTGAACAACAAAATAGAGAGAGTGAGCTACTTATCCAGACGACTCAGATGTATAATATTTCGTGGGTGGAGTCGTGAACCCTGCAGATGCGGATGCGGAGGTCGTCGCACTGACTCCAAAGAGGCTAATGGAGTCCGACAGATACGTCTGCGAGATATGTAGCAAGGGCTTCCAACGTGACCAAAACCTTCAGATGCACAAACGCCGACACAAGGTTAATATTCATGACTCCTCTCCACTCCAGTTGAGCTCCAGACGTTGAGCTCCTGTTTCGACCTTTTACATCTCACTTCGCAGGAGTTGATCACTTTCCCATTCTATTAATTTGATGGTCCGATGACAAAAGGTTTTCGTAAGTCATATATGGAATGGTCGAACTCCATTATAGGTGATTGATTTGAGCAAGAATATATGCAGCATGTGCAGGTTTGTGTTTCGGTTTGAACATTGTTGGTCTTAGATGGTCGCTGGAGTTGAATGTGTTGTGACAGGTACCGTGGACACTGCCGAAGAGGGGGACTTCTGAGGTGCTCAAGCGCGTTTACGTATGCCCGGTGGAGTCCTGTCTGCATCACAACGCCTGCCATGCGCTCGGTGACCTTGTGGGCATCAGAAAACACTATCGCAGAAAGCACAGCAGTGAAAAGCAATGGCGATGCGAAAAGTGTTCGAAAGGGTACGCTGTCCAGTCTGACTTGAAGGCACACGTGAAGAGCTGCGGCGCCCGTGGTCATTCCTGCGACTGCGGTCGCGTCTTCTCCAGGTGAGTACAGAAGATGGCTGAAAAACCTCCGATGATGTAGCTGGATCTTATCTTGCGATTATATAATATAAGAGCGATGATCTAAGGGGGATCCAAGATGCCTCTGACATGACGCGATGTTGTATTCTCTGCAACAGGGTGGAGGGTTTCATCGAGCACCACGATGAGTGTAACGCGACGGTGCGAAAGGAGAGTGGCGCCATAATAGCACACAATATGGGCGACAGAGCACAAGACTGGGACGGCCAGATTCGTGCAAATCACAGAGGTTGGAATCTGTCTCAGGAAGATGCGGCTAAAGTTCAAGGAGTTCAAAATTGTTCATCACGGTCAGGTCGTCAAGGTATTATTCACGCATTCATGCCATCCTCGATTGCTACTTGGGAGAACGCGGAACCACTTGGTACAAATTCGTGGTTGTCGATGTGTGTCGACCCAAGTTTCCACGATTCACAGCGATCGGTTAGCGTTGATGATAACGAGGATTTCGTAACTTCACCGTGTCGGACAGATTCTGCCGGATCGTTGGTCAACATAAACCCTACTCTCATCAGAACCTCCAGTTACAAAAGCTCCATGACGATCCCCGCAGTTCCTTGCTCAAATCAGCAACAACACTCCAAAATTCAGTTCCAGAATGACGTCTCATGTGCCAATCACGATGCTCTACGTCTTTCGATTGGTCCTTCCCTTGTTGACATAGTAATGCCGACGTGTCCCAGTGAAAAGAAGCATGACTTTATTCTCATGGAACCTATTCAAAAATTGCAGTTGGAACAGGAGACACGAAACTCGGACATCATGTCTGTTTATCTCCGAAGGATGCGAAGCAGATGTGACCATATAGAGAATCAGGTACCTGCAAAAGAGCTATCATCAGGTACCATGACTGATCCGCGTGAAGGAAGTTATGATCCCGAGCCGCTGAAACCAGCGCAAAACGGTGGATCGCTTTTGATCCGGCCTCTTGATCGGAGACTAAGCGATTCTCATCATGAGGGTCCGGGAAGTAGCTTCTGTATCTCGAGTCGACCTGAATCTTCAGTGTACCGACAACCTGCGGTGTCAAGTGATTCAAATATAGATTCGACTTACAACAACGGAAGAGGTTCCTCCACAAGTACAATACTGAGCCCGGAAGTCAGTCTTGTTGAAGAGCACACATCAGTAGCACCATCCAAGACAAGGTCGATCGTGCAGTTTTGGATTCCCAAGTCCAACCACGGCAATTAAGGGCCTACAGGCCTGCACAGCTGGACGCCACATCATTCGTTTGAAAGAAGTATTAACGGACCAAGTGCTAGTTTCTTCTTCACAATACAGAACTAGACTCTTCCCACCATATGCATTGCGTATACATGTTGCATATAAGAAACGTTTTTGGCATTGCCTGTAGGGAAAAGAGTGGAAACCCCTGATGAATTAAAGTTGAACTAACAAAACAATAGCGAAAGCTCTCCAAGAGAATCATGAGACTAGTCAATATTTCAATGTCTTATTCTAATTCTCCCATTGTGAAACAGAGGAATCATTGTATTTTCCCATTGTCAAACAAACCATTTCATGTTTGCATAGGGGAAATTCAAGTTCTTCTCGATGGTCCCACAGGGAAACCTATTAAAGTTTCTTGTTGCACCATTTCTAGACAGGTAGGCCTCGTATTCATGTGGCTTGCAATGAAGTTGGAACTCCTGCCGTATTCTTCATTTCTATAGATTCTTCTTCTTCTACTTCTACAAATTATTGATGCGTGAATTTATAAAAGCAGCTGGAGTTTTCATGGCTGTAAACACGAAACTGCTATGATTTTCGTTTAATTCACAAAAGCGAGCAAGTCTAGAAATCAGGAATACCGCGAAGTTACGTAAAGCAGGGCAAAAAAGATAGCACGAAACAAAATTGGCAAAAATACCCATTGCACGAATACAGTCCAAAATCCAGAAACGCACAACTTACTATGCGAGATTGCAGTTCCATGATCGTCGAGGTGGAAGGTCTTTAAGAAAAATTGCAAGAATTTGCGATTAGGTCGAAGATTCAGTAACTGCATGGAGACTTTGCTTTTGTAGACATTTCCCCAAAATGGGAACTTAGTGATGTTGGAGAAGACGGGCATCGATCCCGTTACCTCCCGTATGCGAAACGGGCGCTCTACCATTTGAGCTACTCCCCCATCTTTTATTCCATTCCTGCTTTAATAGTAATTTCAAATGTAGGTTTTATTGCAAATTGATTGAGAATGACTTAGTTCTCGCTTGCAGCCAGCGTTTGTTTTACTGACGAATTTTAGCCCAATCCCTACCTTTTCTTAGGGGCTGGCCACCTCTAAGCTTGAAAAAATATATAATTTTTTCAAAATTTGCCAAATATCTCCATTTGGCATTACCTTATTTGCAAGAGAACCCATTAAAAACAAACACATGTTGTCATCATATGGCCTTCACTTTTGATATGAATGTGCCAAATGGCTCCTCCCCAGGGTTAGGATTTGCCATTTTCAACCTTAATTAGGAAAGAGGCACCTTTTCATTCTCTCATATCCGCTGCTCCTTTTGCCACATTCATGACTATGCTCTGAGAGGAGTCACCTTCAATTTTGACAGTCTTCTCCTTCAATTTGTCAATTTAAGCTCCTTACACATTGGAACACACCATTGCCAATTGCTCATGCAACATTTGTACAAGGTATAAATGTTTAAACCTTTTCCCATTTGAAGCTTGAATTTGCTATAAAATACAAATATGATCGTTAAGGTTTAGTGTTAAAGTGCAAGAAGGTTGCAATTTGCAAGGCCCAAGCTTTAGAAGTTAATCCTTTTAAAGCCTAGACCTTGGCCCCCATTGATGAATTTGAAGGTTAACCTTTAAGGTTTAATTCATGATTGGTTCTTTTCAAGTTGATGCAATTGCCAAATTCCAACAATTGAATTTGGGTATTATTGCTTGAACTTCAGATGTTCCTAGTGATTTAATGAATCCTTATGGAGTTATGGACGTTGGTACAAGTTGAAACATTGTTGTCTAAACTTTAGAATATAGATTCTAGATAGTGGAATTCACTCCAAACCTTTGATGCACACTATACTTTAAAATTTACAATAATCATGAGTTCTAACTTCTTGACAAGCTTCATGAATTTGGTGAGCTACACAATCTTTTCAACTTTGCTTTTGGAATTAAGGTTTTAGTATATGTTGTTGAAGTTTGAGTTTTCTTTTTGGAATTAGGGTTTAAGTATATATTGAGCTTTCAGGCTTAACCTTTGGTTTTTAGAATGAAGCTCTAAATGTATGGGCTTTTGCATTTGGAATTAAAGTTTGAATTGCTTCTATAGTTAAGGTTTCAATGTATTTTAAACCTTGAGGCTTGAGTTTTGGTTTCTAGAATGAAGCTTGTTAAAGGTAGAAAATTGTCCCATGTTAATTAAACACCATGGATGTTCGGAGACAATAGTACTATCACTAAATGATAATTATCGTCAAATGACAAAACAATTTTAAAAGAATTCCAAAATGAAAGTCTTTTTTAATAATAGTACTATTAGTATAATGAATTTCATGGGATAGAATAATCAAAAATTAATTCTAACAGGCATTTTAATAAAAGTAATGTTAATTATTTAAAATAATATCCTATTATAGTTCATTTAGAAGGGCATTATAATAACTATTTAATTACAAGTGGTAAATATTTTACTTACCATTTTTTATTTACCAAAAGGTGAAGCCATCTAAATTACGAGTTAATTAATCCAAGTGGATAAGGGATGGATGAATTTCCTTTAACTAGGATGTGTGTAAGAGGTTAAAATAAGGAGATTTAAGAGGATAAAAATTCAACCTTTGTGTGATGAATATCCTTCTTGGGTTTTTTATTTATTTCTTTAGAAGAATGAAAGATTTCATTAGAAGATTAAAATATTAGATCATTAACATTAGGAAGATGCTTGTGTGTTACACCTTTGTGTGAAAAAAGAAGGAAAAAAACATGGAAGAAAATTATATTTGTCCTTATGTAATGGAAAATGGTTGAAATTATATGGATTATAGTGTTTTTTCTTGGTTTGTGTTCTACTTAGAATGTCAGAAAGAAGTGAAAATAGTTCAAATCAAATTTATATAAAGCTTTGTTATTCTTATGTATTAGTTCTTCTTTTTTTCTATAAAGTTAAAATATTATCTATTATCTATTATCTATT
>Ga0116229_10007444_pt1 | contig 17311 bp, 6 predicted proteins | sample S1TSphgellanicum_3_FD_87313 | JGI IMG/M metagenome (GOLD analysis project Ga0116229, IMG submission 87313) | Host-associated microbial communities from peat moss isolated from Minnesota, USA - S1T2_Fc - Sphagnum magellanicum MG | ecosystem: Host-associated > Plants > Peat moss > Unclassified... | reverse complement strand
TTCCCTGGCTTGAATCCACCAGTAATGGCCGGGCTGGTGCACCCTTTCCTAGGCTTAGGCCCCCCGCTGCCCTGCCCTCCCTTGCATCGCCCCCCCCCCCATCCTCAACCTTCCCCCACTTCCCACAATCATTTTAGTTTCAAGTCTAAACAGCTACAGGATGCTCAAGAGCAAAATCTTAGATTAGAATCTAAAAGAGGAACAGAGACAGAGAACAGAGATTAGAGCTGGGAAAGCATAAAAAAGATTTGGGTTTTGGAGCTACATTGTTGTTGTTTTCATAGATTAGAATCTGCAAGAGAAAGGAGCTGGAAAACCAAACAGATTTGGGTTTTGAAGCTACATTGTTGTTGTTGTTGTTGTTGTTGGGTTTTGTTGTGTTGTGTTTTTTGGAGAAGAGGGGGAAGCTCTCTCCTGTTGCACATTTTTGGTGGGAAAAGTTTAGACGAGGAGATCATGTACACTCCATGTTTTTTTTCTGGGTTTGAAGCTTTCTTCAAAGATCTGAGTTTTGAAGGATCTGTTGAAGGATCTGGTGATGATCAGATATTATTGTTGTCATCAGAGAGCAAGGAAAATAGCTGTTTGTGTGTTAGATTTGTAGATTTAGAGTAAGTGGGTTGTTGGTCTTTTGTGTTTCAGCTTGAAGATTGAAGGGTTTTGGAGTGGTTCTAAAATGGGTTTATTGAAGTTGAAGAGTGGGTTTAACCAAAGATGCAAAGAAGAAGTAGAGGAAGTTATTGTTGTGGTTTTGTGATCTGGTGATTTTGTGGAACCAGAGATATATGTAGTCCAGTTATGGAGGCAACAACAAGAAGGCTTTCACTGAAAGCTAATGAAGTTTCCAGCTGGACTCCTGACTCTTTATTTCAGGAGAAAGATGGGGTCAGGAGATCAGCATGGCCCATGCTCCCTTGTTTGCTTGCTGTTCTTTTTCTTGCTTTGCTTGGGATGCATATCTGGCCTTCAGGGAGGAGCTTGCTTTGGGGAGATCCTCTGAGGGCATGGGACCCACATGTCAAGGTAGGTAACCCTACAAAAGGATCTTCAGCTTTTAAAAACCTTTTCAGCTTTTGTTTATGAGCAGTTCCATGTTTCTGAATTCATGATTTAGCAAATCTGATCAACAATGCTGCGATTAGGGCTCTTGAAAATGCAAAATCAAGAGTTTAATTTTTCAACCTAAATTTTTGCTAATCCAAAACTGGCTAGATTGATCCAAAACCATGCAATCTAGGTTTTTGGATTAGCTGGATTATACGACGATAATGCAGGTTGAATTGGATTAAGAATTAGGTCTCTTTCACTAATCAAATTCAGATTCAGATTCAGATTCAGATTTGGGTAGTGATAATAGTTGCTTAATTAGTGGCAGTACACTAGCACATCTAGTATTTTTGGATGTGCTCATGAACTGGACTGTGATGTTTTGGGTTGAGGGCTTAGATCTTTCTCTCTCCCTCTCTCTCAGAATATGCTCAGCATTTTTTGATAAAGTATTCTACAGGTTGCGGGTTTAGCAGTTACTCATAATATAAAACCAAAAGCAAAGGCACCACAGAAACGAGTCCACATTTTTGTGTGCACTGACGAATATGATCTACGGCCACTTGCAGTTCTTATTAACTCTACCATTTCAAATGCCATGTGAGTAAATTGAACAATTTTTTTTCTTTTCTTGTTTTTTTGCTTCTGTCACATGCCAATTTGTTCATGGCATTGCATTTTCTCCAAAGTTGTTTTGGTATTTGTGATTTGAGTATATATATCCTAGTGGGGTGTGAAGTGTGCGCAGTCAGTTTGTTTTGGTGCTTCAAGTTGTCTAATTATGAAAGTGATGGGGTTATCACAGGCATCCAGATAGACTTCACTTCCACATGGTGATGCCAGCTGATCGTCTATTCACAAGGAAATACCTAAAATATCTGTTTCCAAAGGCACACATTGAGATGGCGAGGTACACCATTCATGATTCATCTGAATGGGCGTATTGAATATTCTGTTTCTTGTCAGTTTTGTGTGGTTTCTATTGAGAGAGGTTTTGTCCTCAGTTGTCCATTTGATGTGTTATGATTGAATGAAGATGTTTCTCTAAGAAATGTGAACGATGTCACTCAGGTCTTTTCATAGACATCACCTGCAAGAAGTTCCAGAACAACAGCTCTGTTTAGTACATAGCTAGCAAGTTGCAAGCCATGAACTCACTCCTCAAATTCACTTTCTCAGACAGACCACTCCTGACAATGTGTGTGTGTTCTTTTTGGGGGGTTACTGTTGGTGTTGCTGTCATATGAAACAGCATCAGTAAATTCATTGACATCCATGAAGTGAACAAACACATCACATTCCGCAATGACAGTGGAGCTCGCAAGGAGCTCATTAGTCCTTACAACTTCCTGCCCTTCTATCTGCCGGAAGTCTACAAAGATATAGACAGGTTCATTTACCTTGATTCTGATATTGTAGTGAAGGTATGAGATGGGAAAACCATACTTGTGATTTTTTCTCTCTCTCTCTCTCTCTTTCTCTGTGTGTGCTTTAATCCTGTTGTAGAAAAGAGCAGCACAAGGGACAGTTTGGTTAATGGGTTGTGATATTTTGACAGTTTAATTTTTTGGGGATTAGGGTTTGGGATGCTAAACACTCCCTTCGCTTCTTCTTGTAGGGTAACATTGAGAATCTCTACAATACAGATCTTGAAGGCAATGCTGCAGCTGCAGTTGAAGACTGTTCCCAGAGATTTGCAATCTACTTTGACTTTGCCCAACTAGATGAGATTCAAGCAAGAGAAGGACCTGATCGACCAGCTTGGTTGCCGCCAGAGCCATTTGATCCCAAAGCATGTGTGTTCAATCGAGGGGTGCTTGTTGTCGACTCCAAGAGATGGATCGAAGAGAACATCACAAGTGCCATCATTTGGTGGATGGATGAATTTCAGAAATCAGAGCGCAATTTATATAAGTAATTTGTTTGTCACAGATTTCATCTCAGTTTTTTCTGCATTTTCAGATCCTTCTCTTTCAACTTTTGCAACTATGGAGTTTTCCTTTGGGTGGGTGTGTGGTGCAATCTTTCTCTTGTTCTATGCTGATTTTTTGTGAGTGGGTTTTTGCTTGCAGAGCGGGTTTATCACAACCACCCTTCTTATTGGCACTATATGGGAAGCACAAAGTTCTTGATGGCATGTGGAATGTACGAGGGCTTGGACGTCCAAATTTGAGTGAGCTGGAGCGAGAGTATTTCTTCAACACATTTTCTATGAATTACACTAGAAAGCCATTTGTTTCACCATTTGCTGATACTGCCCATATCCTACATTTCAATGGTGCATACAAGCCGTGGAAGGGGAAACGGAAGCGGGAAATCACAGATGATATCATTTCCCTTTGTGGCCGAAAGGAGCGAGGACTAGAGTGTGCAGAACTTTGGTGGGAGTATCTATCTCCAACTGCCAATGATTTCTTGAAGCCATTTGCAAAGAAGACTACTTCTGAGTAGAAATAGGGAAAAGGACAATACGCTTGTTGCCAGATAACACTAGATTCATTCTACAAGGAAAAACTATCATCCACCCAAGGATAAGCCAATGGGTGATGATGGATATGTTTATTCCTTCATTCTTCTTTGGATCAAGACTCTTCATGGTCATTAGTTCACCTTCCAAAATGTGATGGGTGGATGAGGTTGTAGGGTTCTTCAGTAATCTTCCTTTGCCTATCACACCAATTGTGATTATGATACAAAATATGCACACTTACAAAAAATTATGCAAGTGTGCAATCTGGTAAGATTCACTGCACCATTTTGTAGAGCTTTAAGGAATTCTTTTTCTTTCTTTCTTTCTTTCTTTCTCCTGAAGTGCCTAATATGTAGCTGACTTTTGCTGATTCCAAAGACTGACATCCAATTACTCTCGGGTGGGATCAAATTTGATTACACAAATGGTTTAATGGTTGGTTTGCATCTCATGTCTAATAGTTAGCTAAGAAACCAAATCATGTTGTTGTAGAGGATTCAAATCAAATGCTTCGGTATATAATTATAGCTCTTTAAACAGCTTGTTTGATCTACAATCCTGAATTCAATGACCAGTGAATGGTTAATAAACTTGGAATACTGTCTAATTTGTAATCCATTTGAAATGCTCAATTATAAACATTGAAGGAAATTTCTAGTTTGTCATGTGATGGTTTGTACTCATGAAGAACTTGTAAGTACCTTCATGAAAATGTAAAACTTGTGAGATGACCTTCAGTGGAGAAGGGTATCCACTAGTGTGATCAACTTCAAAAGGCAAAATTCACATTCTATGCATGCGTTGGCCCGACTCCTTGCCTCCCTTGCAACTCTTTCATGTAGCCATAATATGCATGTAGAGAACTTGCTCTAAAGTTCTTTGATGATGATCATGTTCTAATGTGAAACTTCCACTCCTAACTTATCATGTAAGGATACATATGAACAAGTTTTTGGAGAGTTTTTTAAAATTTGTGTCGGGGTTACCCAATACTTCGCAAGTTATGTTATTATTTAAAGAACGCTTTTTTTAATAGCGTGTTTTTGTAATATAGTTAGTAGTTGCTTATCGCTTGGTTTTTTTAAACAATTTTGTGTTTATGCAATTATATGAGTCTTTTGCAAAGTGGATGTTATAATAGTTACTCAATTTCAAAAGTCTCTTCACTCAACCAAACCCTAAAATCCTCAACAATCATATTAGTAATCATCAATACAATTTGCAATGATTATCATATGATTTTCAAATGGCACCACGTAGACACATCTATTGTGATTTGCAACTTTCACTTTGATTTGACAACTTTTTTTTGGTTTTATTAATCATTAATGCAATTTTCTTACAATATTTTAAAGCATCAAACTCTTGACACCCATTGACATTACAACTTTTTTAAAAAAAGCCACTTGATTAACAACGTGTGTTTCCATAAAATTGTGAAATGTAAAAATTCAAAAGATCACATTTTGGGTTTTTTTGTTGCATGTCAATAATTAAAACTTGACAATGATTCTTGAAAGTTCATCTCACAAGCCTATAATTGAAATGGGTATTTACATCCTTTCATAATGTAATCTTAAAACTATTATTGATCCAATTGTAATTGTAAATGACACAACCTTTATGGTGCTATCATGTTTAAGATCTTTAGAGTTGTGAAGCTCAACACAAAACTTGACCTTTGTTTACAAACATGAAACTCTCATTTGAAAAATCCCAAAAGGCTCAAAGTTTATGGTGGGGTTCAAGATGTGGATGAAATAGGGCAAGCTAGTCTTTGAATTAGGCCTCATCCTCTTGAAAGTTTTGGTTGACCATGTTATTTGAAGATTGCTTGTAGTATGTCCCCATGCAAAGCTCATATTCTATTCTTTGAAACATTCGTATAATTTCATCACTTGAAGGATTATATTCCTAACAAGACTTATGACCATGAAAAGAAATAAAAAACCCCCTCCTCCCCCCCACAAAAACATTCAACAACAAAACTACAAAGATATGTGCCAAATTTGAAAACATGTCTAAGGTTTAGGGCTTAAGGTAATTTTGTCATGGATAATTGGAATTGCTTGTTTGGGAACATTTCACAATTTGTACTAAAGATGCCCACACAACATTACATGGTGATTGTTGTTTCTTCATGTTACAAACTTAAAATGAACCACATGATTTGTGATTTGGAGCTCAAATGGTTTTTTGCACCTATCATAGCTTTGCCTACACATATGATTCAAAGTTACATTAACAATTTTAAATTTATCATTGCCTCAAAAGGTGAAAATATATATATATTGCAACTATATGGTGCTCCATGAAGTTCCAATAACAATCTTCTAAACTTTTCAATTAATTGTATGAACCGTCAAATTTAAACAACCCAATTGGCATCCAACCTACTACCATCAAACTTTAATTTATTTTAAAGTATCATCATCAAAAAGCAATAAACAACTAAGTTATTGGGTTAAACTTGCTCTTGTGTTTTTGCAACTCAAACACATTCAATATGTATATAAAATAAACAACAAATTCTCCAAGTGTAAGAACAAACTATTGTATTTATTATCAATGCCAAATGAGATGAAATCTCTTGGGAAATAAAAGACTGTAACAAAATCTTAATGAAGTCAAAAGACCACACTTGTTCAAATCATCTACATATCAATTCTAGTATTGATTCAACTTCAAGTACACAAAACTCAACTAAAATTATATAAATGTGGTTAAAAGTGTTTTCAAAATACATGTCAATTTGTTTAAATATGAAGATGAATTTCTTACATTTTACATTTATTCCCAATACCTATTCTACAATGGGCTACATAATTTTATCACACTATTGCAACTTGGGGTAGTGTTAACAAGTACCCAAAAAAAATCAAACATTATTCATTCTGCACAAAATATGATACAACGAGACTATATTTAATATTTCTCTAAAAATTAATAAAAACCCATAAATGTTATAGATATTACTTGTTAGTAGGTTCAATTAATAGGTTAGTAAATGAATTATTATCAATCATTAATTAAATTGATAATATCAATAAATACAATTCAATTCAATTGATAGTATAAGTAGGTTATTTTACATCTCCTTAACATAAAATGAAAATTATGGCATATACATGGGATAACTTTCATTGATCGGTGTTAGAAATAGCTTTATACATCCCTCAAAATATTGATGTGTTGGTTGTAGGCTATTGTTACTTTGTTTCCCTACAAAATGGCCATCCTTGTGTTGAGAAGTATGTGCATTAAAAAAAGTTAATATATATATATTGAGGTGCTTTTCATGTGCACTATATGGACTAAAACAACACCTTTGGATGTTAGCAAACTTTTGTGTCTAACATCCTTATTAATTTTATTTATAATATTTAATGATAGTCGTTTGTGAAAGAAACTATATATGAAATGAAAAATTGGATTATGTTCATTAAAGATTTTTTTGGGTCAACTTAGATGTTAATTCCTTATGCATTTTATTAAAAGACATCACATTTTTGCAATGGCCCATACAATGCACCTAGATTGTTTATGTGAAATGGATGCCCATGCTTAGTGAGTCAACAAATTTAGATTGTATTTTACCTATGTTTTCCCTTCATACATTGGGTCTAGATTTGAAAGGTCAATTTACATTGTGGACCTATGATGGCTTAAATATGTGCATATTCAAAAATTACTTCATAGTAAGGTGGGGGAAAAAAAGTTCTTTCATCAAACAATACCTTGTTTGATGCAAGTAATGTAAAACTTTAAAACTTATTTCCCCTAGGGGTCCCCAAAAAATTGTAGTTAAAAATTTCTTGCATTTGTGATTTTTCAAGATTTGGACATCAAACATGAATTTATCTTGTGCATTTGCCTAACACTATGAACATTATGTATGTTTTTTTTTTTTTCATTTGTAAGTCATACAAACTTTATTATTGATAAAGCATTGATAATGAAGGAACATTGATAATAAAGAGGATAACATTTTTAGTAGGTTTTTTTTTTCAAATTATTTTTCATTTGCTAACATTTTGAAACCAAAAACATGAAGCCCTATGGCTATCAAAATTTGAGCTCAAAATGTATGTTATATATCACATGTACATTGAATGTATTCAATTCTTTTTATATGATTGTTGGATCGAGATTAATTGAATTAAATTTAACTTGGAATTGCAAAAAGTTGTCTTACATTCTAGAAAAATTTACTTAAATTTAGGACTACCAAAAGGTTGCCACTAAGATTCAAACTTATTACACACTATAATATTATAATCAATATTTTTGTTTCAAATAACCCACTTGTATTGCGTTTTCACCCCTTCCCTCCCTTTTCAATTTGTTTACTCATAAAACACACTTCTCTTCCTTTCCACAATTGAACTACATGTATTGGATTCATCTCTCTTCCTTTCCTTCAAACACATACCCAGAGTCTCCAAAACTTTTTTAAGTTTCACACACCCAAAAAATATTTCATTCTCCACCAATTTAATCATTTTAGGGACAACTAACCTCTTATTATAAAAGTGGTGGTTCTATTATCATTTTAAAATGTTATAAATCCTTCATTAATTTTTCTATCCTCTTATGGATTTCATATTATCCATGATATATCAACATTAGTTTAATATATGTAGATTTCATTAGGGTAAATTCGAATGGCATTAGTTACAATTTACGTCACAAACATCAAATGTTAAACTTTGCCATTTATAGCAAATGTGTGATTCAATATTATGTTTGATGTTTTTCATGCGAATTAAATAAAATTGAAATGTAAACAAGACAAAAATAAACTTGACCCAAAGCATATTCATGGTTAGGGTACCACCTTTAGACATAACACTCAAGGATTTCATTTTTGTTATTTACCAGTTACATAATCTATGTGGAATAAATTTAAGTGTGAAAAGTTGAATAATTCAAATTGTGATAATTCATATGGTGGTGGTGATTTTTCACTTGAATATGTAATTATACATCAATACTTTGGCCAAAAAAATCAGAAATGCAGAAAATAAATGCATAAATTTTTATAGACAATTTGACATGTTTTCTTGCATAATTATTTCCTACACATGTGACCTACACTTGGGGCCACAAATTCCAAGTCTATTGAATACAAACAATCAAGCAAATGGTCAAAAAAATAGTCTTTTTCCTTGTCGTTTTTTTGGAATGAACTATGCAACCTTCAAAATTCTCCTAGCATGTACGATCTAATCACATGCATTTAATGAACATTGCTAAACATAGATGGGAAAAGGAAAAGGAAATTCTACTAGTCATTGTTTATCTATGAAATAGAATTGAAGTCAATTGCACCACTTAATGCATTCATTTTGACTCTTTTAAAATGAAATTCCACAAGAATGCAAAAGGAATCAAAACGACATATATATTGTATCCAATCTATTCTCATAAATTTCAAAAAAATAACATGACATCATTGTAGTTATAGGCATACAAAAATTCACTATAATTATAAGGCAATAGATACTATAAAATATTCCTTTGTGGCCATTTTTTTCATTAGACGATCCTTTTGGGTACCCTAATTGTGAATATGCCTTTCATGCATTTCAAATTTGCTTCAAAATTTATTTTGAAAACTTTAAAACAAAGTCTCAAATACATGTGACTTACATTCTATTTAGTATGTAGAATTGATTAATTATAATTTCTAATACTTGGGACAAAAGTGAAAAATTCCACATGAATGAGTTTAAAACACTAAAATAGGGTATAAATGAAAAAATGTTAATGATCTCCCTTACTCTTTCTCCTTGTCAATAACACCTTTGCATGTAGGACACTCTATCTCCAACAACAAGCTAATTATACATTATAATAATTTCAAACAATTGTCATAATACTTGCACCCATTTTTGGCCTTTCGCACATTGAAACCTTGCCTACCACCCTTCATTGTTTGATCACTTCCTAGCTCTTATACAATTTTGTGTGACTTTTAAATAGTTTAAACTAATGGGAAGAGTGAAGTTTCAAGCATGAAAATACACATAATAGGATGTGTGTTTCAATTTAATTAAGAATTTTTTTTGTTTTGATGGAACCTTTATTCCAATCCACAACCCTAAAAATTGTAGAAAGAGAAGGTAAGGTTTTTTTTTAATCCCCTTTTTTTGCTCCTATATTTGCTTGAAATACATGGTGAGCTATAAAACTTTCCACTACTATACTTGAGTATTTTATGACGTGACATCCATGTTTCAAGATCACATCATTCCTTTTTACCTTTTACCAAATTGGAAATAATTTTGCAATCCTCCAAAAAAAACAAAAAAACAAAAAAAAATCAAAAAAAAATCAAAAAATCAAAATCTTTCCGATCCACACACACACATATATCACTACCTTTGTACATGTATCTTATACATGTACAAAGGTGTCAATTGTCAAGTATTTGTTACAGGACATTAGTTTTTTGTAGTTTGTTATATGTTGTTGAAACCCAATTCACCCTATTAACAAAAACATGTCTTTTACACCCCTAGCATTGTGACCTAGATGACTAATGTAATTAAGCTACATGTTTAAATGACTTAAGGGGGTAAATTTTGTTCATTTTGCCCCCCTTCAAAAAAAATAGGTATGTCTAATATGACTAAGTCATCTTTTTAAAAAAATCAAATTGGACCATACCATTTACATTTGGCATGTGAGGCGTTTACATAACTACATACAATATAATGATTAATACAAAGCATGGCTTGTGATGTGTCGCATTTTCTAATTTAAATAAATCCTAATGCTCCTTTAAAATATTAAATGCGCCTAGTTGCCATGTAAGTGTGTAGGCCCCCCTAGGTTAACCTCATTGTCATGGATGCATTTAGTGGGTAAGTAATAAGTAAATAGGTAGGTTTTGGGTTTTAGGCAAGTAGGTCGATATGTAGGTAGGTTGGTAGGTAGGAAAGTAGGATGTAGATAGGTTGATAGGTAGGTAGGCATGTTGTATGTAGGTGGTTATAGATAGGTTTGAATTTGGTGAAATGTAGGTAAAATAGATAAGTTAAGTTAGATTAGGTAGCCTAGTTATTCATACCTACTTAATATTTTTAGTAAATTTAAATATGTGCTAATAAATTTTTAATTCTAATCATTATCTTATGCTACTTATTAGTCAAATTGATTAGCAACTATATGTTAATTTTTAATTGAAATAGATAAGCCGTGCCAACTAATACTTGTTAATTTTTAGTCAAAACAAACATGATATAATGAATAGTTGTTAGTCAAAATAGGCATGGCATTGTCAACACAATTAAACATTTCATCATGTCCAATTTGATTGAAATGCTAGTAATTGTTTGTTTTGCATGTCATAAACAATTGGTGTTTACATTATAGTGTCACTTATTTGGGTGTCTTTGTTGACTAAAATCCAATCCTAAAAAATATTGGATAACACATGATTTTTAGTAATGTCAATGTGAACAAGGTTCAAGTTTTTTTGTGTTTGGGGGCTTTATCCCCATGGTATGGCTTCAGAGTTTCATATTTCATGTTTTGAAATTTTAAAACATACAAGAGGAACGTGATGATTGTATTGTGAGTTTTTAATATTTTGACCTTGGATTCCAACAATTTATAAGTGACTATTCTTGAAACATGAAAGATGAAGGTGATTTGTGCACATGTTTTCATGTGTGTGATTTGTTAAGTTCAATAGTGTTGGGTGTCAATCTCATGACACTTGACGCGATGGAAAATCCTTTTGTTATTTAAGGGACCTCCTCTAATAACTTTTCAATCCAAGTTAGTGTTTGAGGTTTATAGGATGTAATATGCTTTTCTTACATCAAAAAATGCCTATTCGTTATGGTATTATGTCTTGCACCTCATCCTTGGTCCCCAAAAATGCCCTGGCAACAATATTTTTCCTTATGTATGAAATCATGTTACTATTTTGTCATTGTTTTTAAAGACATTTGTGGGGGTAGAATTTTGTTCAATTTTGAATGTTACCTTGGTGGGCATTACACCCATTAGGCACTATTTTGGGAGTTATTAGTTGTTGCTAATGTTGGGTGGGCATTGCTTTTTTAACACACTAAAGTTCGTATTGGGATTGGATTTTTTATAAAAATCATACTAGTTTGGTTTTAAGATCAAAACAAGATACAATATACAATCAATTTACTTTTGCAATCTACTTGTTTAGTTTATAAAAGGTAGTAATGAAACCTGACAAAATACTATACATTCAATGTTTTTACATTAATGATAATAAAACAAGATACTTCTTCATTATTGTGCATTAATGTTCAATTTTCGCATTGTAAAAGTAGGTTAAAAGAAATTTTTAAAGTGCAAGTAGCTTTTGAAGTTTTTTTAAAAAGTGTAACATTTGTTTTAAATATGTGTCAAGTGTGTTCTAACATGGAGAAAATACAATTTTTAAAAATTCACTGCTTGAATATACAATGATATTTATATCTTAAACTTGGTACATATTTGTTTCATTAAGTTTTATAATGAAGAAGTACTTGATTCCTATTTCTATTATTTAAAAAACTCAAATTTTGTAATCAATGTATATTAAACTTAAAGGAAAGAAAAAATATTTCATAATGAAGTTTGAATACATTTTGAATTTACTTTTTAATATTTATGTCAAAACTTGTTTGATTTTTCAAACTTACCTTTAATTTGTTAACTTTAAAAAAATATTTTATCATCTTTTCACCCTTTGATACTAGGCCAAGGCTATTTTTTGGTTTGTATGAAACATGTGTAAACTAATGTTGTTTAGTTCTTGATTTAAAAAAGAACCTTCCTCATAGTTCTAAAATAAATTTTTTAATAAAACATCTAGTTTGATCCTATAACCAATTATATGGATTTTAAAAACCTTTAATTCCAGTCCTTCTTTCAACAAAATTGGAAGCTAGTATAATTTTAGATTAGGTTTAATTTCATTTCCATCACACACAACAAAACATAATTTTAAAAATGTAATGTTAATTTGTTCAAGCAATCCTCACAATCCAAGATAAAGATTATCCAATATTAATTATTATCGCACCTCAATGTTTATCAAGTGATATTGTTAAGGGGTCAAAAACCTTGTCAATTCCCAATTAGTTTTTAATGGGATGTAAACCCAAGGCATTTTCCTTAACTCTCAAGAAAGAAACATGGTTGGGAGCTTTGGGACGAAATTAAGAAAAACTCAGAAGCTAGAATTGAAGGCAAGATCAATTTGCAAAAACAAAAAAAAAGGTGATTATTGCAAGTTGGAACCAAAATGGTGCACACACAAGCCAAATTCAACATACACACCAAAGCTTGGACTTAGGAAGGAACCACCACCTCCTTTCCAATAACATATTTTGTGACCAACAATAAGGGTTACATCAAATTGACAAAATGTTTGAGATTCTTGAACTTTTTCAATTTTGTGAAGTTACAATACTTGTTCAATTAAAGTTCATTTTGCCCTTGTTTCATGGGTTTTAATGATCAAAAATCAAATTGCTACTTTGATTTTTTGACTTTTGTTGTTTTTTTGTTTTATAACTATTAACTCACAAATCTATATGGAAAACATGAGCTCATGTGCAATATGTAAGCTTAAGATATTTTTAATGGTAAGTTGAGAGTCCAATTTGGATCATGTTTATTATTTGCATTTTTGTCCCAACATGTCCCAAAAAGTTGGGACACCATGAACTCCAAATTCCAAAATGGGAAAACCATTTGGGAATGTTGGGATTCACTTTCTCACACTTGTGGAAGTGTGTTTGAGTCTTATGATATTCTCTCAACCTACTTTTATTGTCATGTTTTAGTTTTGGTCATGAGCCCAAGGCCAGGGTCACAACAATTATGTACAATTAATCAAAAATAAATTCTTGCATAAAAAGTAAGGTTAAGTTTTTTGGGGGAGGGGGGAAAGTTGAATTTATCTACTTAGAGAACCCAAACCTATTTTAAAAAGGACAACACAAACAATTCATGTTATAATTCATTTTTTTCCAAAAGCCCAATTGTTTAATCCAATTCAAATGGTGGTTTTAATAGAACATTAAATCCTTAGTTTGGAGACCTTAAAACCTAGACTTGAACCTACTTTAAATCAAAAACTTACCAACTGTGGAGAAAATGATAGTGGAAATGATTGGCAATGAGATATGTTTGGTATTAAAATAGGTGTTTGTTTGTTTGGATGTGACCACATGGTAACCTTCCCAAACCATGTGGCCCCTTGCTTTGCTTTTGGTACTTTCACAAAATCCTTTGCAAGATGGCATGCACATTTATCATTTTGCAATTTTTAGATTGAAAAGAAAAACATGATTGAATTTAGAATGATTTTTGTCTTTAGAAGTTAGTCCTAAAATTCAAAAGATGGTATTTTGCAAGTGGGTTTTTTAAAAGCCATATTGTCTCTTAAAACCTAAAAGAGGTTTGTTTTTAAATTTCTTTTCTCAATGATCTTTTCATAGGTTGTGGCACCTCTTATGGGTTTTTTGAAAATTAGTCATATATTTTACACCCATAAAAAATATTTGTCTTAAATCTCTTTTGGTATCTTCCTAAGTTATGGCACCTCTTATGGTATGATGAAAATACATATACACATAATCATTTCTTCTTCTTGTCATGACCTAGCTATAGTTTTTTCATAAACACTCTAAATTAAGCCCACTTTCCACAAAATAATATTGGTATGGGTGATCTTACAAGAGTTTTAATATACTTGGTAATGACACATGGGTTCATTAGTTTACAAATTAAGATTGGTGTTTGTTTTTTTTGTTTGAATGCACAATGCCATAACCTTCCTAAATGCCCCCCCTTATTCTACTATTGATATTGCCAAAGAGCCTTTGATCAAGTAGTGTGCACTTTTGTCATTTCACAAGCTTTGAACAAATGGAGTAATAATGTTAAACTTGTACACCACCAAACAAGCGATTGTTTGGGGGATATTAGGTGAAGAATTTTTTTTCCTAGCACCCTATTATTACCTAATTTTCTAATATGCACATATGTAAGCTATCATAAATAATATTTTTGTTTGCATTGAATTTTGATACCCTATATTTATTTAAATTCTTAGTTTTAGTACTTGATCACGAAGAAGAAAATTTGGAACATTCTTATACAAATTTGAAACAATGTTTACAACCATAATGTACATATAATAAGAACAACACAATAAAAAACACAATGACAAATTTCCATTGGTTCACAACTTTTGTAAATAAAACACCTAATGTGACCTTATAATTAAATGCAAGGTACAATGGTTCACTTTTGAAATGCAATGATATTTTCATGGATAATTTTTGCCCAAATGTGTATGGTGATTAATATGTTTTTGGATATACTAATTGAAGTTTGAATTTAAACTAACAATTTGATTATGAACATTTTAATCAAATTAATTTTTGACAAATGATTTGTCCACCAATAATAACGGGCTTTTAAAATCCAAAAATATGGAGTGGTCATCTTACTTGCAACATTAGAAAATGAATAAATTTATATTGAATTTCATTCTAATTTTTTTAATGATTTAATATGTGTTGTAATATGGATGATAAATTCCTATCAAGAGCCCTTTCCTTGTTAACCTTAGCCAAATCAAGAAAAATGACATCAACATCTTTGCTTGTAAATTTTGACATAGGTTTACGAATGTTCATAGGTGAGTGAACATTTAATAATTAAATGTTACAATAATATCTAAAAAAATAACAACCATGTCTATTTGGACATTTTTTATGAACTTTGTATGAACTTATATGGAGTGTAGATTTTGTCACTTTTGAGTCATTGTACCATGCATTCACCCTTATATCATTTAGGCTTGATATCATAGCCCCACAATGGACATCTTCCTTTCAAATTTAGAGCCAATATATGAAAGGAAAACATAGGTAAAATATAATTTAAAGTTTACAACTCATTAAATATGAGCATCCATTTCATAAAAACAATATAGATGCATTGCATCATCACATTGCACAAATGTGATGTCTTTTATCAAATCAAACAAATATTGCACATGGAATTGACATCCAAACCAACAAACTATTGAAAACTCACCAACAAATATTCCCTAATGAAAGAATCCAATTTTATTTCATATAAACTTTTTTCACAAACAACTATCATTGAATATTAGAAAGAAAATTACTAAGGATGTTATGCACAAAAATCTACCAATATATAGTGGTGTTGTTTTAGTTGATATGGTGCATATGAAGAGCACCTCAAAATACAAAAGGCAATTATAATGCATAAACTTCTTAACACAAGGGTGTCCATTTTGTAAGGCAATGAAATAAAGGTAGCAATATCTTGAAGGGTGGAAAGAATTATTTCTCATAGCATAAACCAATCAAAGCTATCTCATGTTTATGTCTTAATTTTCATTTTATGTTAAGTAGATGCAAAACAACGTTATGATATTATTAATTGAATCGAATCTATTCTATTGATATTATTAATACAATTGATTACAAATATTAATTCACTTATTAACCTATTATTTGAATCTACTAATAACTAATAATACTTAAGATATTTAATATGTATCATACATTTTTTCTAATGTTGAAGATTAAAACACACCTTATATTAATTACAAATTAAATTTAAATATAAGAAAACCCTTTTCTTGAATTAATTTAGTTATAATTTTTATCCAATAATTAATATACGGTCACCTTGTATTTTTACTCATGTATTTTCTAAATTAAAAAAAATGATCCCTCCCATATTGAAGTTAAAGCAATTTTCATACTTAAAAATTATTTTATAATTTAAAAAATCGATTAAGTTTTTTGAAAAGTCATATCTTTTAGAGCCTCGAAGAGAGTTGTTTTAAACTTAAAAAAAATAAAAATCTCTTCATAAGTTGTGAAACCTTTAAGGTTTAATGAAGAGATGCATAGACTTAACCAACCATATACCCATTTGAAATATTTCATTAATGGGAAAAAAAATGGATGATAGATGGGTACAAAATTAAAAAATATATATACAATATCAAAAAACGATCGACAAGTTGTCCGATTGAATTAGTATGGTGAATATATCGATTTTTTTCACAACAATATGTTATGCTTGGTAATTGGCTCGAGGGGCATTATTTATCGGAAATGGCACTAATGCTCCCATGCCTTGGATATTTCCAATAACCAATGGATTCTTGGCGGTTGGTTAGTTGTCGGTTTACCTAGGCCATAATAATAATTTGTTTTTTTCCTTTCATGACCTATGGCTATGGTTATTTCACAAAGAACTCAAAAGTTTAGCCCACTTTGCAAAGGAAAATTTCACAAGAAACTCTAGAGTTTAGCCCATTTTGAAAGGAAAATTTCACAAGAACTCTAGAGTTTAGCCCACTTTGAAAGGAAAATTTTCACAAGAACTCTAGAGTTTAGCCCATTTTGGAAGGAAATGTATTGGCATGGGGTGGTGACCTTACAAGAAGCTTAATAATGTTTAATTTTTGGATGAAAAAATTAATTGCCCTTGGGTAGCTAGTACCTGCCCGGATGATATGGTAGAAAGCTAAAATTTCTGTCTGCCCAAAAGTGCGCACATCCGTCGCCCCCAAAAAAAAAAAAAAAACGGGGGGGGGAGGGGCGCGCAGCCGCCGGGGCCGGCGGCCCCCCCCCGGGGCGGGGGGGGGGGGGGGGGGGGGGGGGGGGGGCGGGGGAGGCGCGGCAAGGAGCAGAGCCTGGGCTTGCTTCGGCAAGGCTTCCGGATACAAGAGGGGCAACAGAATGAACAGGATGACGA
>Ga0116229_10007442_pt1 | contig 17317 bp, 18 predicted proteins | sample S1TSphgellanicum_3_FD_87313 | JGI IMG/M metagenome (GOLD analysis project Ga0116229, IMG submission 87313) | Host-associated microbial communities from peat moss isolated from Minnesota, USA - S1T2_Fc - Sphagnum magellanicum MG | ecosystem: Host-associated > Plants > Peat moss > Unclassified... | reverse complement strand
TCGCGGCGCGTCCCTCGCTCGGCTACGATGACCAATCCGCAATCGACGAGCGGCAGGAAAGCGACGGCGTCGTCGGCATGTAGTATCGGCGGCAGGTCGAACAGGAGCAATCGCTCCGGATAGCGGTTGCGCAGTTCAGCGACGACGGCACGACCCGAGGGTCCCGCAAGCACTTCCGAGGAGTTCGCGAGCGGACCGCGCGCCGGCAGAATAACCAGGCGATCGAAACCGTCCGGATGGTAGAGACACTCGCCGATGTCGGCCTCCCCGCGCAGCACATCGTCCAACCCGCGTTCCGGGTTGAGACCGAAAGCCGCGGCGACCGACGGCTTCTTGAGATCCGCGTCGACGAGCAGCACCGTATGGCGCCGGTCGTTCGCGAGACACAGCGCGAGATTGACCGCGGTTGTCGTCTTGCCGTCATCGGCGCCGGGACTCAAGACGGCCATTGTGCGCCAGCCGTTCTCATCCATACGCTGCAGGACCTGAGTGCGCAGCATGCGAAACGCGGCGGCGGCCGGATTGTTAGCTGAAGGGTCGATGATCCGGTTTGCCTCGAGTTGCTGCGGCGTCGTTGCGAAGACGCGCGTGTGCGTATACGTGATCGGACCGAGCGCTCGCGGCAGCGAAGCCGGCGCCGGCGCGGGCGCGGTCTGCCGCATGGCTGGGGCCGCGCTCGGTGCGGTGTCGTCGAAATCGTGGTCGCGCTGCTGCCGAGCAATGTCGAGAGCTTTGCGGATGCGATCCATGGACTACATTCCGAAGCGATGCTGCAGAGTGATCCACAACACATCCAGCGGCCTGACAAAGAAATGCACGAAGGCCAGGGCGCCCGCGAGCAACAGGATGACGCCGACCCAACCGACTACCAGACGCAGGCGCCGCCAACGCTGTTCACGTCGCGTGACGATCGTCGGAATCGCCGCAAGCGGCGGCACCATGAGGAGCCTGCGAACGTCGCTGACGCCGCGAATCGACGGGTCCGTGGATTCTATGAGGAAGGCCGTGCCGATCCCCGCACCGAGGCTGAACACGAACCCCGCCATGATGATCAGGAGCCGGTTCGGGGCCACGGGTTTCTCGGGCGGCAGCGGCGGCTCGATCATCGTGAACCGCTCGCCCTTGCGTTCCGTCTCGAGGTTTTCCGAAATCTGGACTTCCCCCTGCTTCGCGCGGATCTGCTGGTATTTGAGTTGCGCATTCTCGAGATCGCGGGCAAGTTCTCGGTAATCGCGCTCCACCACCGGTTCCTGCGCAAGACGCCGCTCATAATCGTCGAGTTTGCGTCGCAGCTCGTCGCGCTTCTGTTCGGCGGCCTGGCGTTCGACGGCAATGGAATCGAGCTGACCCTTGACCTGGATGTAGACCGGATTGTCCGCATGATCGGTTGGAGCGGCGGCAACTGCCGCCGGCTCGGCCGCCAGCTCCTTCTTGAGCTCCTCGACGAGGTGTGTCAGCCGCTGCACGTCCGGGTGCTCGGGCGTATATTTCTCGCTGGCGCGTGCGAGTTGAGCCTGAGCCTCGCTCAGCTTGCGGGTGAGTTCGCTGGCATTGTCCTGAGTCGGACCCGGCGCCGCAGCCTCCGCCTTCGCCTCCTCTTCGAGCCCGGCGATTTCGCGTTCCGTGTTGACGATGTCGGGATGCGCGGGTGCGTACTTTGCCTTGTAATCGGCGAGCTGCGACTTCAGTGCCTTGAGCCGGTCCTGGACGCCCATCACGCGCTGTCCGGTGTCCGAGAAAACCTGCGAATTCGGGTTCAGCTGCGCGAGCTGCGCGCGCAGCAGCACCTGCTGCGAATCCAGTGCCGCGATGTGATTCTCGGCGTCATGTAATTCCATCTCCGTGCGATCACTGACCTGCAGGTTCAGTTGCGCAAGATCGGGCAGGCTGTCCTGATGTTTCTCCTTGTACTCGGCGAGTTTTTTGTCGAGTTCGTCGATGTGCTGCTGTTGTTCGCCGGCCTGCTCCACGAAAAACGCGGTGGTCTGCTCGGCCATTTGGGTGCGCGATGTCAGGTTTTCGTTCAAGTACAAGGTCACGAGTTCATTGGCGACCTTGAGCGTCAAATCGGGCGAATGATTTTGATACGAAACCGAAAAGGCGATTGTCGCCTGTGTCGGGCGGCCGCTTCGCGGATCGATCACATCCGCGCTGATCATCTTCATCGAGATGTCGCTGCGCATCTTTTGCAGCAAGACCTCGCGCGGTTTAGATTCACGGATATCGGGATACAGGTTGTAGCGCTCGATCAGCGACATTAGATTCTGCGTCGTCATGACGCGCTGGCTGATAACTTGCACGCGCTGATCCGCGAAGGAACTGATCGCGGAACGCACGAGATCCTGGGGGATTTCCTGCTGCTCGATGAGGATTGTCGCACCGGTGCGATACGTGGGCGGCCAGCTGAGCGCCACGGCTATCGTTCCGATTGCCAACAGGCCGGAAATCGCAAATACGAGATTGCGTAGGCGCCAGTAGCCGCGAATCTTCTCGCGGAGATCTCCGGTCGCCGCACTCCCGAACGTCTGCACGTTGGTGCTCATATTATTGGTTCGTGCGGTTGAACTGTCGCGAGATTTCGAGCGTCACACCGTTTGAGGTCGGGCTGACGGCAGCTTGTCCTGCTGCCGCCTCGAGGCGCTGCTCAATTCGCGACACGTGCATCGCAATCGTCCATTGCTCCGTCCACTTCCACTGAGCGGACAAGTCGAGATCATAAAACTGGCGTGTCGCCGATCCGCCCGCGATGAGCGGCGTGCTGATGTTCTGCCACGTGAGGCCTGCGTTGAGCGTCCAGCGCGCGGAATACTGATAGTTCGCGAGGAGGTTGACGCTTTCTTCGCGCGACAGAAAGGCCAGACCAGTCGGCGCCAGGCCTTGCGATGCCGTGGCGGACAGGACCAGCCGCTCGGACTGGCGCGTGATGCTCGCCGAATAGACCGTTGAGTCCTGCTCGCCGGGCACGCTCGCAATCAGATACTGATCGAAGTAATAGTTGTAGACATTGGTCGACTTCGAATAGCCGACGCTGGCGGTCATAGTCCAGATTTCGGTGAGCTTGCGGTCCCATTCGACCTGCGCGGTCTTGCTGTTGCTCGAGCTCACGTCGTTGAGAGAATAATAACGACTGAGCGCACCGATCAGTTTCAAGCTGTCCTTCTCCGTGAGCGAGTACACGAACGCCGGCGAAATGCTCGTGTAGCGATAGTCGACCAGATCGGTCAGAGCGGTATGTTGGTCGTACAAGACGCGCGTTGTGTTGGCGTCGACCTGCACCTGCGATCGCTCGGTCAAATAACGCTGTCCCGTAAGATCGACGGTCGCCGTGTCCCGTCGCACACCGATGTCGTTGGCGAGCTGGCCGGCGTAGAGCAAGGAGGAATCGCGATAGAACGATCCGGTCAGCGTGGCGGACTGCACATCCGTGACGTATTTGGCGCTCGTATCGAGATGATAGTAATCCGACGTCAGCGACGAATAGCCAGCCTGGTTGCTGTAGCGAATCGCAGGAGTGGCCGCGAAATGAAACTTGTCGAGGTCATAATTGACCGGGGAATTGACGAGCAGCGCCGCCGTCGTTTCGGACTCGCCGTTGCTCGCAAGAAGCAGCGGATTCGAGGAGTACTCGGCAGCCAACCCGATCAGCGGCTGCGCGCTCAAGGGGTCGGCGAATGATCTGCCGCTGATACAAGTTACGCTCACGAGACTGAGGCAACGCAGTAACGGTGCCTTCACGGCACGATTACCGTATCCCCGCTTTGTAATAGGATGTTCTGCTCGAGGTGGCGGCCCCGTGCAACATCGCTGTAGCGGAATCGAACAGAGACCTGTCGGGAACCGTCCCGATGCAGCACACGGATTGCATCGGTGTCGGCGAACGGCGTCGCGCCGCCGGCGAGGCTCAGAGCCTGCATGACGTCGGTTGGGCGCAACAGCGGAAAGTCTCCCGGTCGATTGACTTTGCCGATCACGAAGACGCGATTACCGTTCGGCGCCTTGACCGACACGGTGACGACCGCCTCCGGGATGAGCTTGCGCACGCGCGTTTGAAGTGCCGTGCGCAATTCGTCGGTCGTGAGGCCCGCGGCTACGAGGTCTCCGGCCAACGGGAAGGAGATTCCCCCGTCAGGCCGTATCAATACCTCGCTCTGCAGGTCGGTCTCTTTCCACACGACGACTTGGAGCAGGTCTCCGGGCTGAAGTTTGTATGCGCCCGATTCGTTGTAGCCGCTGTTTTCGGGCAAATCGGCTGCTGGCGCGAGATTCGCGACGACCAGAAATATGACAAATGCTGAAATGGCGTGCTTGACCATGCGAACCTGATGTTTGGTGCAGTGCATTATGATTGATCATCAGAGAAGGCCGCACAGTTTAGGGAGCATTTATGAGAGTTTCATTGCAGTCACCGACGATTGAAAGACAATCGTCAGCTGCGCGCGCCGTATCGCTGTCGAGCCGTCAGGCAGTTGGCAAGGGCTCGTCCACGGATCTCGCTCTGACGCGGCGTTGCCAGAGCAGCAAGGCCAATCCGGAAAGAAATAACGCGATGGATGTCGGCAAAGGCACGGGATTGGGACCGCCCCCGGAACCATTGGCTTGATACTGGACGTTGAGCCCATAGACTCCGGCGTCGAGCGCGCCTTGGGCTGATCCGAACCACTGGACAAAAACCGGACCGCCGCTGACGTTAAAAGTCTCCGTGCCGGCGCTCATCTCGGCTCCGAGCAAGCCGTCACTCGTCGAAACGACGGAATTCAAACTAGCGAGGGGCTCAGGCCAGGCCATGTTCGTGAGTGTCACGGTCAGAGTTCCCGGTCCGCTGACGTTGAAGGAATCGGAAAAGGACTGCTGGCCGACGATGAACCCCGATGAGTCGTAGAGGACTTGGGCGGCTGTGCTGATTCCCACGCCCGAGAGCAGGATCGCCATCGTGGCGAGCAGATTCGTCAGGACTGTTCGTTTGTTCATGATAGTTCCGCTTTAGGTTCTCGAGGCGCGACTCTTCAGGCCGCGGGACGCTCCAGGTTCGATCGGATAGGTGTCTCGGAGGCCGGCTTGCTGTCTCCGTGGCGCGCTTCCTCCTGGCGGTAGACGTATTTGTCGTAGAGGTACGCGCGCAGAGACCGTGCGTGACCCGCCTCATCGGTCGGCGCGCCATGGCTGTCCTGTAAGCGCATCATCAGGTACTGCTCACGCAGTCCGCTCAAGGCCAAGAGCGCGATGTCGTCCCGCTCGACCCGCAGTTCCTGCTCGGTGTGCTCGTTGATGATGCTGTCCAGCCGGTAGGTATCGAGTTCGAAGTAGCGAATCAATTCGTCGCCGGACTCAACGAGCACCGGAACGAGGTTCCGCCCCGTGATCGCTTCGTCGCAGAGCGGCGCGATGCGATTAAGCATCGACTTGATCGCGAAACGGATGATGTCGGAGTCGCGAACTCCGAGGCGCTTCGCGATGCGTTTGATATTCCGCAGATCGCTGTCCCCGAGCCGAATCGACACTGCCTGTTTGCGATTGTCGAGCATTGCGTCCCCTCTCGTTTGTTGGCGCATCCGCCGCAGACCCAGCGGTCCGCGGCGGATGCCGTTACGCCTCTACACACACCAAGCACACACACACTTGCAACAACACACACTAACTACACACACTACGGAGGAGATCGTAAGGGCAAAGTGTTGCGTGTGAGTGGCAGTTCTATGACGATTTAACCATAATAAGACGACGTAGCGCCGCCAGAAGTAGGCGCAAGCCCAAGAAGAACAAGAGGACGCGAAGCGAAGCGATTTGAGCGTTAAGAATCCGCTGGCAGGATCGGACCGGGACGCAAAATCACGTCAGTGAAGTGCGTCAGCGCGGGCGCGCTGCGTGCCGGTCAGGGTCGATCGAAGCAGATTTGATAGACGCTGCCGGTCCGGCAGCGCGCTAGCGACTGGAGGGAGCTCGCGCCGCCGGAAGGATCGGCTCCGCGAGCAGCTTTGTTGCGCGACGTATCGCGCACAATAAAAAAAGCCCCTTCCTTTGGGGTTGGGGCTTCGCTCGAGATAGAGGCGAGAATTGCTTCGTCAGGCTTTGCGGCGCCGTGCGCGGGCCGCGAGACCACCCAGTCCGGCGAGCAGCAGCCACGCCGAAGCCGGAAGCGGGACGGGCGCGACCGTGCCGTCGATTTGGACGTCGGCGAAGCGCCAGTTACCGGAGTTGTTGTTGTAATCGGCCGGAGTGCCGGCAATAACCGAGGAGGCCGACGCGTAAGTGCCCAACGTGGGATTGTAGGCCGACACCAGACGCACGCCGAAACTCGCGTCGTTGTTGACCGAGGTGATGCCGAGCGCCGCGAAGTTGATGGTGTCGGTCTGGAACGAGCCGCCGGGGGAGCTATTGCCGACCGTGGCGTTGAGCAACGATCCGACGTTCGTCCAAGTCGTGCCGTTCGTCGTATATTGCACCTGCAGGTTGGCGATTCCCTGCGCAGTCGCAGCCCAATTGAAAGAGAGGGACACGCTGCTGTACCCGACCGTGCTTACGTCGAACTCCGCGCCTTGGGTGTACTCAGGCGCGTTGATGCTCCAGCCGTTGCCCGGTGTCGCGCCGGCACCGCGAATTCTCCAGACGTTTTCATTTCCGATCGTGCTGTTCGTGTCCTTGGTGATGTCATCATAGGTGGTCGAGACGTTCCCGCCGCCGCCGGTTTCGGTATACGTGTTGGTCATTCCGAGCGAGGTCGCACTGCCGCTCCCGGTTGTCGGTGCGGGTGTATTGTCGGGCGCAACCGCCGTGAGCGTGCCGAAATCCCAATCGGTGATGACGGCGGCATTCGCCGCCGTTCCAGCTGTGCATATCAATGCGAGCAGGCCAAGGCGCAATGAAATTTGACTCTTGTTCATCTCAAGTCTCCTCGTAATCTTGAACGTATGGGGTGTTGCGACGACGACTAGTCAGGCCGCGTGCCGCTTGCGCCGCGTGACAAAGCCGAGACCGCCCAAACCGCTCAGCAGCAGGAGCAGCGCGGGCGGCAGCGGCACGGGAGCGACCGCGACGCCGCGATAGACCTGGCCGAGTGCGGCGGTGTCGAGCACCGTGAAGTTCTCACCGCTTGCCTGACCGCTGCTGGTGTCGGCCAGTGTGTCGGTGATCGCAACGATCTGATTCGGATCGGCGCCGGCATCACCGAGCACGCTTCCCTCGGTGGAGGTGACAGCATACAAAGTCACCGTTCCGTTCGCGTTCACGGTACCGGTCAAATTGCGCAAGCCATCGACGGTTGTCGTCAAACCGCAAGAACTCAAGCCACCGCAGAGGGCGCCGCTGCCGTTGACCGTATAGCTGCTGCCGATCAGCGAGCCCTTGAGTTCATAGTCGAGCTGCCAGACGTTACCGACGAGACTGTACTTCTCCAGGCCCCCGGCCTGTGTGGTCGGACTGGCGCCAAAATCGGTCGACGCACCCGAGCCCTCATCGGCGACATACATGGTCGTAGCGTTGGCGAACCAGATGCCGAACGGGTGCGGTCCGTCCGTATCGGTCTTGGCAAGGCCCGTATTGAGTCCCGGCAGGATGCTTATTGAATTCGACGACCCGGTCGGCAGACTACCGGTATTACCGACTTGGTAAACGGTGTCGATGCCGTTGGAGCCGCTGCCCTTGCTGATGTAGAGCGTGTTGTTGTAGACGGTGAGTCCACGAAAATTATTGTCTTTGGCGGTTTTGTCCGCCGCATCGCCCTGCTGCGTGATGCTGTACTGACCGAGCTGCGTGTTCGTGCCCACTCCGCCGTTCGTCGCGGACGCCGACAAATACTGCACGCCCGTGTTCAGCGTCGTCTGCGCGCCGCCGTTGCCGTTGCCCGCGTTGCCGACAATATAATAGCCGCCCGCCGTCGCAATGGCGGCCCGCCCATTGTTGCCGTTGTAGGCATTGGTGAGCGTGACCTGGACCGCGTTGCTCGACAGGTTGATTTGTCCGACCGCCCGATACGTCGCCGTCTGTACGTCAGTGTTTCCAGCCTCGATCGTGCTCGGCGTATTCGAGTTGGAGACGTCGAGCTGCCCTACCGTGCTGTTGTAGCCCATGAAGGTGAGGCCGGTACCGTCGGGCGTCAAGTTGATCGCGAGCTCGGATTTCGACGAGAAGCTCGTGACGAGGTTGATGCCCGCGTTGGCGGCCAGCTGCGTGACGTTGACGGTGTTTTGGACGCTTCCGTTCGACGTGCTGACGTCCTGCAGAATAATCCCGGCCGTGATGCCAAAATTGAGGTCGGTGATGTCGTTGTTCCACACGTTCGAGGAGCAGTTCGCGGTTGAGCAAAACGCGCTGCCCGCGGTCGCGGTGAGATCCGTCCCGTTGGGTCCGGAATTGTTCGGTAAGGTGGTGCCGATCCCGAAACCGGTGTCGGTATAGGTGCTGGAGCTGACGATCAGGTCGCCCCCATAACTGCCAATCGCTTGCTGAGCGGCGGCAGGTAGCACAAAAAAAGCGCAGCCGGCCACCGTGGCAGGGACTGCCGCTAGTGCGTGTCGAGTTTTCATCGAAGAATCCCCTGAGTGTGTGTGCTTGTCTGATAAGTGCGACCGGAGTGTGAGGCCGGTACACCATCCCAATCAGTGCGTTGAATCGTCCATCGACGAAGCAGGTAGGCGTGCTACGTTCCGTCGTCTTCGCAGGTGTGTGATCCGCGAAGGCCCATCCCGTTTCAGCTTTTATGCTGTCTTATTGCAATCGCATGACGGTTGCACAAATGTGAAGCTTTAGTAACAGCAGGCACCGGTGCAAACTGCGGACGCGGAGGACCGGCTCGATGTACGTTGATGAGCTTGAGACCTTCGAGCGCGAGCATGTGCGACATCTCAAAATCGATTGCGTGCTCGAACTTCACGCGCGGCGTGAAGCCCCCAGGAGGAGCGCCGCAAACTGATCGACGGCGGCCTTGGCGCGCCAGCTCAGCGTGACTTGGGGGATTTTTCAGGCCGCAGTCATGACACGTGCGGACGAGGCACTCGCCACCACTGCCGCGTCCGGCTGATCGAGCTCCGCGAGCTCGTCCGCCAAGGCATCGCGCAAAGCTTCGAGCTCCGACAAGCGCGCCCTTGCGCGATTCCAGGCCATTTCGCTCTGCTCCATGGCGTCCAATAGCCCCTCACATTCGGCGCGGACGTCGGAGGCCGCTTTGAAGGCGGCGAACCAGCGCCGCTCGAGCCGCTCGGCGGCTACATCACTGTCGGGACTGCGATTGCTCATCGTTCCTACCCCCGTGATCACGCTCAATCCTGGCCCAGCAAGTTGGCTTCGAGGCGTTCGATCCTGATCATGATCTGCGCCGTGACGGCCTCGGCGCGGTCGAGACGCTCGCGCGCCATGTCGAGTAGTGCGGCATCCGCCATGCGGTCGGCGGCGAGTTTCTGGTAGTCGGCGCGCGCGACGACGCTCGCCTCATAGGCCTGACGCCATTCCGTTTCCAGCTGCATCATCTGCGCATCGATATCGAAATCGAGACTGCTCATGACTGCGATGGGCTCCAATATTCTGTTCAGTGAATGCCGATCCTGCGACGCGAACATGACGGTTCGCGGACACTAATGCGGCAATTTCTTGAATCATGAAGTTCCCGGCCGGCAAGAAAAAGGCCCCGCTGGGAGGCCTGATGAGTCCGGGATCGACAGAAATGATGGCGGCGTTACGGGCCCCGCCCGGCCACATGCTGAATTGGAGTGCGGGCGCGAGCGAGCCACGATGGCGTGGCACTCGGGCTTTGCGGTGCGCCGGCGGCCGCTGCAATGCCGACAATCACGCGCGACATCTCCTTGCCGAGCGTATCGGCGAGGCTTCGCTGCAGGCTATGCCAGGGGGCGCTCCACAATTCGAGGGTCTCGTTCATGTGCCGCTCCGCTTAAGGTCTCGTACTGCCGGAACTCCGATCAACGTATCTCACGCCCGGAAGTTGACGCGACCATGAAACTTAAATGGCGTTTAGATCACGCAGCCTGCCCGACAGGGACTGCGACCGGCACCGCATCGATTTGTTCCCGCAATTTCGGCCAATCGATGAGGCGCAAGTGTCCGTTCATGTCCTCGACGAGCGACGTGCAGCTCTCGACCCAGTCGCCGTCGTTGCAGTAGAGAACGCCGTTGATCTCGCGCATTTCGGCGCGATGAATATGGCCGCAGACGACGGTATCGACCGCGCGCTTGCTGGCCGCCTGCGCAACCGCCTCTTCGAAGCTGCCGATGTACTGCACGGCCTTTTTGGCCTTGTTCTTGAGATACGACGACAAGGACCAATGCGGTAGCCCGAACTTGCGGCGTACCCAGTTGATGTAGGGGTTCGCGGCGAGCAGCACGTCGTAAATGTTGCTGCCGAGTTTCGCGAGCCACGGGCTGAATTTGACGACGCTGTCGAATTCGTCGCCGTGCAGGATCAGCATGCGGCGGCCGTCCGCCGACTGGTGGATGTACTCGCGGTGAATCTCGAGGTTCCCGAACACGGCACCGTCGAAATCGCGGAACACCTCATCGTGATTACCGGGCACGAAAATGACTTTTGTGCCCCGCTTGGCTTTGCCCAAAATCGTGCGCAGCACGTTGTTGTGCGTCTGGGGCCAATACATGGTTTTCTTCATGCTCCAGACATCGATGATGTCGCCGACGAGGAACAAATAGTCCATCTCGACGTGGTGCAGGAAGTCGAGCAGCAAGTCCGCGCTGCAGCCCTTGAATCCCAGATGGATGTCCGAGATGAATACCGACCGGGTTCGCAGCACTGGCGCGTTGCGCTCCACCATATTTCGTCCTCCGAATTGCTTAGGACGAATGACACCTTCGCCATTTTGTGTTACGAAGCGGTTACTCGACGAAGAAGATTTCTTGACAAACGAGCAACTTAGGTGTGGAACATATCGTGGAACACGAAATATGTGACGCAATGCTCTATGCGTGCCCTGGCAGCGCCGGCGGCGCGAAGCGATACCCGAACCCGCGTACGGTCTGAATGTAAGCCTCGTAGCCTGCCTGGGTCAGAATCTTGCGCAAGCGCTGCACATTGACGTCGACGGTCCGCTCGTCCACGTCACAATCGTCTCCCCAGACTTGGGCGAGCAATTGATTCCGATTGAACGTGCGGCCCTGATGCGTCATGAGAAATTCGAGCAGCCGATATTCGACGCCGCGCAAGTTCAGCAAGTGACCGCGTGCTGTGACGCGATTCGTCTCCGCGTCGAGCATGAGTTCATCGCAGGTCAAGGCCGCCCGTTGTTGCTCGCCGCGCCGCAATCGCAGGATGGCCGACACGCGTGCCACGACTTCGCGCAGAGAAAACGGCTTCGCAATATAATCGTCGGCGCCGAGATTCAAACCCGCGACGACGTCTTGTTCGTCCGTGAGCGCCGACAGGATGATCAGACGCATCGTGGCCGGTACGCGTGCCCGGCGCACACCCTGAATCAATTCCAATCCCGCGAAACCGGGCATGTTCCAATCCACGATCACGAGGTGCGGCGGTCGCTCGGCGAGCGCGGTCACGGCCGCAGTTCCATCGGTGATTGCGCGGACAACGAACCCGGCTTCAGAAAGCTTCTGACGCAGGGGCTCAACGGCGGCGACATCCCGATCGACGATCAATATCTGTTTATTGGTTTCGGTGGCGAGCATATCAGCCACCGTATTAGAAGTGCCAAGCTTTACAATACGTTGACCGTTTTGTGACCCTTCGCGAGATTCGCCGGCGGCGCGACCGCTTTCGCGTCGTTGTCGACGCCATTCCACGCCGCGAGCAGCATGCCGAGCGCGAGCCAGTTGAGCGAGGCCTCGCGATGTTTGCTCCAGAACTCGCGCACCGTTCGACAGCGCCCCGACTCTTGCATGGTCACCACGATGATCTCCTGGTCCGACTTTGCGACGAAGACCATCTTGCAAGTCGATTGCGGAAGCGGCGTGCCGGGAATCGGCGGCAATGCGGGTTGAATCGGGCGAATTATGGCGGCTGCAGCGGCGCACGTTGCGTTCCCACGCCTTCGGCTATGATCGAGCCATGAAGAAAACGATCGCGATCGTCGAAGATGAACCCGCGCTGCGCGACAACTACGCGGCGGCGCTCGCGCGTCAGGGTTATCAGGTCAAGGGCTATGCGAACCGGACGACTGCGATGCAAGCGTTCCGAGTTCGCCTTCCGGATCTCGCGATCATCGACATCTCGCTCGAAGACGAGGCGGAGGGCGGGTTCGACCTGTGCCGCGACCTGCGCGCGCTGTCGGCGGAGTTGCCGATCGTTTTTCTGACCGCGCGCGACAGCGAGCTCGATGCCGTATCCGGCCTGCGGCTCGGTGCGGACGATTTTCTCACGAAGGATGTGAGCATGCCGCATCTGGCGGCCCGCGTCGCGGCCTTGTTCAGGCGCATCGATGCGCTGCGCCGTCCGGGCGACGCCGCCGAGATACTACGCCGCGGTGCACTCGCGATCGATGTCGAGAAGATGCAGACGACTTGGAATGGGGTCCCCGTGGTGCTTTCGCTCACGGAATTCTGGATCGTGCACGCCTTGGCGAAGAATCCCGGACACGTCAAGAATCGTCAGCAACTCATGGATGCGGCCAACGTCGTTCTCGACGACGAGACGATCACCTCGCACATCAAGCGCATCCGGCGCAAATTCATTTCCGAGGACGCGGGCTTCGACGCGATCCAAACCGTTTATGGCATGGGATACCGCTGGGTCGAGTGAGCATCCGCTCGCAGCTGCTGATCGTCGGCTTGAGCACGCTCGTGCTGCCTTGGGCGGGCTGCCAATACGCGCGCGAACTCGAGTTCGCGCTGCGCGGATCGCAGGAGCAGGCCTTGAGTGCAAGCGCCGCGACAGTTGCCAATGCCCTCTCCGCAGAACCGCAGCGAGTGTTTCGCCAAGGCAGCGACGTGCAGCCCTTCGATCCGGGACGCGGCGACCTGTATGTCTTTCCGCTCGGCCGACAGCCGCTGCTGGATGGCTACCGTGATGATTGGGGTATTGGCCAGGATCCAGTGCCCCTGCCGAATCCGTCGCTTGCGGGTGCCGGGACGCCGAGGTCGCGCATCCAGGCGGGCGCGACGGAGCGCTATGTTTATCTCTACGTCGAGGTCGACGATGCCCACTTCGAGCCCGAGCCGAGCGATGTCCTCAAAGCGCGAGTAAGCTTCGATCGCGTCGATTTGCTGCTGCAGAGACCCGATGGCACACTCGACGCCTTTTTCTTCGCGACGAGCGCACCGGGGCTGATCGAGGCACAGTACCTTGCCACGAGCGACGATGGGGCCACGCGCGTCGACGCCGAGCCGCGCATTCAGGCTTTTTGGCTGCAGACCCGCGGCGGCTACACCCTGGAGGCGCGCGTGCCCTTGAGCATGGTCGGTGGTCGGCTGTGGTTGACGCCTCGCGACGGGCCGAAAAGTCCGATCACGCAGGAACTGCCGGCACTCGAACACCTCGAGGGCGGTCGGCTGTTCTTCGCGCCTCAAGGGCTCCAGGACCTGCTCGCGACGTTCGTGCGCGCCGGCACGCGCGCGACGGTCATCGACGCCAACGGACTCATATTCGGGTCCGCCGGGAGTCTGGACTTGAGCGGAAACGATGCACAGCGCGGCAACCTGGGTCAAGCCTGGTTTCGCCGCCTCATCGCAGCCGACAATTCCCGGCTACCCGAACAATCGCAGGCGCCCGATCGACTCGTCGGACCGCAGATCACGCAGGCGCTCGCGGGGCGCGCGGATACGGTGTGGCTCCGAACGGGGCGCCGCGAAGTGGCTCTGTTGTCGGCCGCTGCGCCGATCACAGTTGACGGCATCACGCGGGGTGCCGTCGTGCTCGAGCAGGCCGGCGACCAACTCATCGGCCTGCGCGATCGGGCGCTCTCGCGCTTGTTCTATCTGACGCTCGCGGCGACCGCGGTCGCGGTGGCTTTTGTCTCGGGTTATGCAACCTGGATCGGCGCGCGCATCGCGCGCCTGCAGGCCGCCGCGGACACGGCGGTCGGCAATGACGGCCGCATTCGGCTCACGATGCCGGAGTCGTCCCATGCGGACGAGATCGGTGCGCTCGCGCGGAGTTTCGAACGCATGTTGGCAAGGTTGCAGGAACATACCCAGTACTTGCGGACGCTCGGCGGCAAGCTCTCGCACGAACTGCGCACGCCGCTCACGATCGTGCGCTCTTCCCTCGATAATCTCGAATCCGAAGGCTTGCGCGAGGACCAGCGCGACTTCGTGCGTCGCGCGCGCGAGGGCGGACAGAGACTCGCATCGATCTTGAGCGCACTCGGCGCGGCTGCTCGCGTCGAGGAGAGCATCAAGCAGGCCGAGCGCGTCAATTTCGACTTCCGCGAATTGCTGGAGTCGGCTGTGGCAGGCTATCAGAGCGCCTTTCCCCAGGCGCGCATCGAGCTGCAGGCGCCCACCGATGCCTGCCATCTGCGCGGTGCTCCCGATCTTCTCGTGCAGATGCTCGACAAACTCGTCGAAAACGCGGTCGACTTCTGTCCGGCGGGGGGCACAATCGCGATCACGCTGGCACGGCACGCGGGCGAATATCGGCTGATCGTCGCCAACGATGGGCCGCCGATTCCCGAAGGGTTGCTGCCGCGGCTGTTCGAATCGCTGTTCGAACAGCGCGTCGGCCACGACGAAAAACCGCACTTCGGGCTGGGGCTCTACATCGTGCGTCTGATCGCGGAATTCCATGGCGGCCGAACCGCGGTATCCAACCGTGCCGAGGCGAGCGGCGCCGAGTTCACGGTCAGCCTGCCGATAATCTAAAACGTGTAACTTGCCCCGAGAGTCACCAGGTTCACGCTATAAGTCCCCACCGTGGAGCTGTCGCCCGCCTTGTTGACGCGCAGGACGTCGGCACGCAAGGACCAATGCGCGGCAATCGTGTAAGCGGCACCGACGCCGACGAGCAGACTCGAGCTGCTTTTCGACGCAGAGTTGGGCGCACTCTCGGAGGCGATCGTGATGAGCGTGTTGGTCGTCGTCTTCCCGTAGTAATCGCCTGCGCGAAGATCGGCTTCGAAGGTTTCGGAGAACGGCAGTCGCAAGACGAGAGACAGCGCCGGACCGTGCGAGGTGACCTCCGTTTTCGTGGACAGACTCTGGGCGCCGTTGGGATCGGTGAACGTGCCCACGGCCCAGTACTTCATTTGGCCCAGATGAAAAAACGCTGCTTCGACGCCGATGTACGGATTGAACAGATAGCCGGCATCGCCCCACCAGACATCCGACATACGCCGAATCGAACGCGCTCGATAGCTCGCTGAATCGCCCTCCCCCGAGGCTGCGGAGGCAATTTCGGAATCGATGAATCCGGTATCGTACGTATTGTGAGCGCGCCCGAAGTTGCCGCCGAAGTAAACGCCGCCCACGTCATCCGCGCGGGCCGCGCCGTACACACCGACCGCGCTGATCGCGGTCGCCGCCGTTATCGTCCGAAGTGTCTTGAATCTCATGCGCACTCCCACTTTGAATTTCGTGGGGCCGTACTATACGCACGCCGTTTCCCACGCGCACTGCAATGCAAATGTAACCTTGCCTGTTCATTGTTAGCGACCGCGCAATCAAGTAACGGAAATTCAATGCCCACGGCAATCCGGTCTCAGCTGAGATTCATGGCCCTCCTCGCTTCACTGGCGGTCGCAACGATCAGTTGCAGCAGCGTCCACGCGACTTACGTGCCGGACGGCAGGCGCGGTTTCGACGTTAGTTGCGGCGGCGTCTTGAGCGACTGGTCCAACTGCCTGATCAAAGCCGGCCGCGCCTGCGGCAACCATGGTTATGACGTCATCAAAGGAACGGAAGAGGACCGCAATATCCTGGTCGCCTGCAAGGTGCCCCCGATACCGCCGCCGTCTGCACCCTAGGCCGTGCTTCACAGCCTAGTGTAGCCCCTCATGCGCGAGTAGCCACCGCTTGCGCTCGAGCCCGCCGCCGTATCCCGTCAAAGACCCGTCCGCACCGATGACGCGATGGCAAGGCACGAGGATGGAAATCGGATTGCGTCCGTTCGCAAGCCCGACCGCGCGCACGGCGCGCGGATTGCCGATGCGTTCGGCGAGTTGGCCGTAGCTCCACGTCACTCCGTAAGGTATTTCGGTCAGCGCGCGCCAGACGTTCTCCTGGAACACCGTGCCGCGCAGCGCCAACGGGAGATCGAAATCACGCCGCATGCCGGCAAAATATTCGTCGAGCTGACGTACGGCCACCGGCAGCGCGCCGGCGCTCGCGTCCTCACGCGCGTCGGCCCCGAGATCGGGACGCCCGCCTTTGCCGGACAGTTCCATATATAGACCCGTCAGGGCCGTGGCGTCGGAGATTAGCAGTAGACGACCGATCGGACTGTCGACATGCGTGTAGTAGTTCATCAACTCGTTATTGATCAGCGCCCACCCTTCGTTGCCGCGCGTTTGACCGCCTCGCCCAACCGCTTCAATCTGCAAGTTCCGCGCCGTTATCGGGCATGCACTTCGGGGGAATCCAGGGGTTAATTGCGCTCCTAGTGACTCGCCGCCTTCCGCAAGCCCAAATAATGCAATATCCCCTCCGCCGCCTCCCGCCCCTCGAACACGGCGGTCACGACGAGATCCGACCCTCGCACCATATCCCCACCCGCAAAAACCTTCGGGTTCGTCGTCTGGAACCGCTGTGCCGCCGCGGCCGCCGTGACGCGCACGCGCCCGTTCCCATGCAAAGCGATGTCGTGCGCACCGAACCAATCCGGCGGGCTCGGCAGGAACCCGAACGCGATGATGACCGCGTCGGCCGGAATCGTCTCCTCGGTGCCGGGCACGACCTCGGGAATCCGCCGGCCACGCGGGCCCGGGGGGCCAAGCCGCGTCTCGACGAGTTTGACGCCCTGGACCTGCGTCGATCCGACGATCTCGATCGGTTGCCGGTTGAACAGGAACGTGACGCCCTCTTCCTTGCTGTTCTTGTAGTCGCGCCGCGAGCCCGGCATGTTGTCCTCGTCGCGCCGGTAAGTACACGTCACGCTGCTCGCGCCCTGGCGGATCGCCGTGCGATTGCAATCCATGCCGGTGTCGCCGCCCCCTAAGACCACCACGCGCTTACCGCGCATGTCGATGAAGGACGTGGGATCGCGCTCGATCTTGAGTTCCCGGTCGATGTTCGAGATCAAATACGGCAGCGCTTCGTAGACCCCCGGCAGATCCTCACCGGCAAAGCCGCCGCGCACGTAGGTATAGGTGCCCATGCCGAGAAACACGGCATCGTATTCAGCGGTGAGCTGCTCGAACGCGATGTCGCGGCCGACCTCGACGCCCAATCGGAATTCGACGCCCATGCCCTCCATGATCTC
>Ga0116229_10007441_pt1 | contig 17319 bp, 15 predicted proteins | sample S1TSphgellanicum_3_FD_87313 | JGI IMG/M metagenome (GOLD analysis project Ga0116229, IMG submission 87313) | Host-associated microbial communities from peat moss isolated from Minnesota, USA - S1T2_Fc - Sphagnum magellanicum MG | ecosystem: Host-associated > Plants > Peat moss > Unclassified... | reverse complement strand
CGCTTGCTCTCGATTCATCGCCGTCAACTGCTCTCCGGCGGCAAGAAAGTCCTTTTGGCGGAAACAAAGAAATCGGCCGCGCCCGTTCAAAGCGTAGCCGAACCCGCGCCCTTTCTACCATCATCGACGTCAACCGGCACCTGCGATGCGTCCTGCCGTGATCAGGCGCGGGCGCGTCGTGCCGCGCTCAGCAAATTCGGCCGCGGCAGCGCGGAACCGGCCGCGCCCAGCCGCCCGCCCCGTCAGGGTACGATCGACTACGCCCCGAAAATTGTCGAGTCGACGACGCAGGCCGGCCAACGCGTCACCGGCAGCCGCATCGGCCAAGGCGACCAAGTCACAGGCAATGAGCGCGGTACCGGTCAGCCTATATCGGGCGCGCAGTATCTCGGCGCCGAAACATCGGCAGCGTTCCGCGCCGCTAGCAACAAAGTCGGCCAGTCGCGCACCCAGGGTGGCCTTATCGTCTCCGGCACCCTTGTGCGCAGCCAGGTGCGCGTCACCGGCGATGAAGCGGGCGCCAGCGTCACCATAACCGGTGAAGCGGATCAACGCCTGGAAGACGACCTGACCGCGCGGCGCAGCGATGGCACCTACACGATGGCGCAATTCCAGCGCCAGGCTGAGCCACATGGCCAGAGCGTGTTCGGCTCTAACCTTGGCCGTTCCGCCCGCAGCGTCGGTTCGCGGGACCGGCAGCGTACCCCAGCGCTTGAATCGACCGAAAGCGGGCTTGCCATTACCGGCTCCGCGGTGGGCCGCAGCCAGCGCGTCACCGGCGACGAAACCGGCGCCTGCCGTGGCATCACCGGCACACAATATCTGGCTCCTGCTCGGTTACAGGGCGATTGTGGCGGCAGCGCTGCGGCCTCAGCCAACGGGGCCACGCGGATTGATCCGGTAACGGGCGCAAAAGTCACGACCGCGCAGAGCTGGAACGGCCAGCGCATCACGGGCGTCGATATTGAGTACAACAAGAATGTCACCGGCGATGCGCCGGGCACCTGTTCGAGCATCACCGGCACGCCGTATCAGGGCCCCGGCAGTGCCCATGGCTGGTGCGATCCTGCCCAGGCGCAGAAAGCCGGCACGCTTCTGTCTCGCCGCCCATCGAGTACCGCCGTCACCGGCGATATACCGATGCACGATAGCAGTGTCACCGGTACCGGACGCGGCGCCACGCGGGAGATCAGCGGTACGCCCTATTTCCGCGACGACGCGGCGTTGGTCGATCCGGAGATATCCGTCGCGGCGATTGATGAGCGGTTTTCCATCGCGTCGCCACAGCGTAAGGCGCATCTCGGTTCTGCCACCGTCCCCGGCGGCCGCATCACCGGTTCCTTTGCGATTGGTCATGACAAGATCACCGGCAATACCGAGTTCCTGTTCACCTCGCGCCACGTTGCAGAGGCCAGCAACGGCCAGGGCGCGCGCAACAAAATAACCGGCGAGGGCGGCACCAGGGGCTATAGTATCAGCGGCGACTCCTGGAGCGAATCCGGGTCTGTGACCGGCACGGAAGGCAGCTTCGCCATCGACCGCAATCCCAGCCAGCGCGGCCCGAAGTCAAAACCCTTTGCCGGCGCGACGGTGTTTAAGGCCGGCGCAAGCCACGAAGAACCCAAGCAGCTCGTGACCGGGACCTTCGGCTTCTCCTCCAAGAATTCCGCACGCGTCACCTTGTCGGGTGGGGGGCAAGGATGAGAGCCTTATCCCGCCGTCCACAGCCAAGCTGGGTTCGGCCCTGGCAAGGGACCGCTACAACAATGTCGGCGCCGTGGTCTACGCCATCGTCCGATCTCGGAACGACGCACCCGCTCGCCGATAGCGCGCTGGCCCTCGGGCTGCGGCGCCGCGCGGAGGAAATTGAGGCTGCTTTCGCCGCCATCGAACCCTGTCTGCGCAGCCTCGCGCCGGCACAATTTGCGGAAAATTTCCCGGTGACCGCGGCCGCCCAGTTGCGGGCACAGCTTGGCCTGGAGATTCCGCTCTCGGCACTGCAATCGAGCTGGGCCGCCCCGCTCGATATGCGCAGCCTGAACGCCCATTGCGTCATCGCGACATTCGCCCGGCTTGTCGCTCGCGGGTTCGACCGCGATCTCGCGCGCTATAGCGACGGCGAAAGTGCCGAAGAGCTGATCTATCGGTGGGGTTTTCACGCCATCGATATCACCCCCTGCGCAGATGGAAGGCTGAGCGGCGTCGTCGACTACATTTTGCGCGTGCCGCCTTCGATGGTCGCCTATCGCAAATCCTACGCAGGGGCGATGTTCGATCCGGCAGAATCGCTGCGCCATTGGGAAGAGGTCGAGCTCCGCCGCTACCGCGACGCTCAGCCCAATCCGGCCGATGCGGGGACACGCTTTCTGAAAATCGGCGTTTATCACTATAGCAGCCTCAATCCAGATCATGAGGGCTGCGCCGCCCATGGCAGCAACACCACGCAAGCCGCCGCGCCGCTGCTGGAAAAACTCTGCCAATTCGAACAAGCCGTGTGTCACACGCATGCCAACGCGACGGCCGCAACGCTGCTGGTCGGCGTCGATACCGACACGGATGCGGTTCGTGTGCATGTGCCCGATAGCGCAGGTGCGGCTACCGTCGATCGTTACGTCGATAACCGGGATGTCTTCGCGCAAACGCAAAGCCTGCCGCGCGAGGCGGCAAAGGATGCCATTCGTCACAAAGTGGCCGCCTGTGCCGGGGTCAGCCCGGATGATCGCGAGACCGAAGGCATGCGCTGGTTCTGCGGCTATTTGCTGAAGAACAATATCGGCCAGATGGACGCGGTACGCGCCACCCATGGCGCCGCCTATGAAGATGCCGGCCACACGGAGAAGCTGATCGTGGTCGGTGACGCCATCGATGACGTTCAGCTGCGCAATCTCGCCTTCCAGGCGCAGATGAACACAGTCGAGGAAGGCGCCGGCGATCTCGATATCGGCATCAAGATCCTCAAGGGCCTGCTGTTGCCGCGCGGCCTCACCGTGCCGGTGCTGGCGCATTTCGGCTATGACGCCCGTATTCCCGGCGCCGAGCAAGCCGCGCGGAAGCGCGTGCAGCGTCTGCGCTCGGCCATCCTGTCCCGCCACGCGCAGCTTGTCGATAAGGGCCAGCTATTTGTGCAAGCGATGGTGCGCGCCCACGGCGCCGCCCCTCTCGTTGCCGTACAACCGGAGTTACCGGCATGAAAATCTGCCAGGTCGAAGGCACGCTGGTCGCAACCGCCCGGATCGCGGGTTTGCAGAACCGTCGCCTGCTTGTGGTCAAAGAACGCGGCAGCAGCGGTAAGCAGGTTGCGGTGGACCCGGTCGGCTGCAAGCCCGGCGACTGGGTCATCGCGGTCGGCAGCTCAGCGGCGCGCGATGCCGCCGGCTCGAAAGATTACCCGAGCGATCTCACCATCGTCGGCATCATCGATTACTGGGACGACACAAGCGGGCGGGCGGGAGCGTAGTCGATGCAGATTTACCGCGTCGTCCGAGATCTCGTGACCACGAAGCGCGTGTTCTGGCTGTCCTCCAAGCCGTTACGCGTGGTCGAGGACCATGCCGGTAATCTGGATGTTGTCGTGGACCCGATCGGCACAAAGCCGGGCGACTACGTCATCACCATTGGATATTCCGCGGCGCGAACCGCCGCGGGCAATCCGAACATCACCACCGATCTCACGATCGGCGGCATCATTGACCACTGGGATGAGGAGCGTTGGCGCAACTGACATTCGTTCATGACGGCGCGCCGACGCCGATCCTATCGGCAACATCGTGACCAGTTTTTTAGTCTAAACCCCTCTAAAGGAACATAAAAATGGCAAGCGAAAAAATGGGTATTGCGCTCGGCATGATCGAAACCCGCGGCCTGGTGCCGGCAATCGAGGCGGCCGATGCGATGACGAAAGCCTCTGAAGTCCGGTTGATTGGCCGTCAGTTTGTCGGTGGCGGCTATGTCACCGTGCTGGTGCGCGGTGAGACCGGCGCCGTGAACGCGGCGGTCCGCGCTGGTGCCGATGCCTGCGAGCGCGTAGGTGACGGGCTGGCGGCGGCGCACATCATTGCGAGACCGCATCAGGAAGTCGAGCAAGTCCTGCCGACCGGCGCATCTGCGGCCTAAAATGAGATAGGCCAGGGGATAAAGCCCCTGGCCCATAAACTGGAGGAAAAAATGCCGTCAGAACGCCAAGGCATCGCCCTGGGAATGATCGAAACGCGTGGCCTAGTCCCCGCGATTGAAGCCGCCGATGCGATGACGAAAGCATCCGAAGTCCGGCTGATCGGCCGCGAGTTCGTCGGCGGCGGCTATGTCGCTGTTCTCGTGCGGGGCGAAACCGGCGCGGTCAATGCCGCCGTCCGCGCCGGCGCGGATGCCTGCGAACGGGTCGGCGACGGGCTTGCAGCAGCGCACATCATCGCACGCCCGCATCAGGAAGTTGAACAGCTTCTGCCCACGCAGCCAAGCGCCGATGGCGGCGGTGGCCGCGATGGCGATATCGCGCATAGCTGAGCGGAACCAAGGTGACATTATGAGCGGTCCGACCCCTGCCATGATCGGTTGGCTCCAACGCGCGGTGGTGCATGAATTCGCTGCCGCGCGGCAATTCACCCTGCAGGCAGTGGTGGCGAGCCGCCTTGGGGATAAGGCGATCGCCGCCGAATGCGACAAATCCGCGGCCGAGGAATTGCAGCATGCGCAAATGTTTGCGGGTCTTCTGACCGAATTTAACGCCCCGTTTGGCAATGGGGCGCCGCAATCTCTGCCCGTCGGCAATTCGGTGCTTGATATTCTGCTGCATGGCCAAGCGACCGAAGCCAGCGCTGTCCGCCTCTATGCCGATGCCGCACGCGCCTGTAGCGGCGCTGCGCGGGTTCGAAGCCTGTTTGAGGAAATCGGCGCTGACGAGGCCGAGCACTTCAAACATCTCGAGGCATTGATCCGCAGTCGCAAGCAATAATATACGAAAGCGAGGAGACAGAGGATGACCGCAGTTGTCGATTCCCCAGAGGATTGGGAGGTGGTAGAACGCCCGCCCTCGCTGTTTCGCCGCTACCAGTTTGCATCATACAAAGAGACGCGCAGTTTTCTCGACGGCCTCGCAGATCTCTCGAAGGAAACCGGGCTCTATCCTGATCTGGGATTTGGCACGACACATGTGAATGTCACCGTCTACGGGGCCGATGGCGCCGCACCCGGTGAAGCTGAATTCGCGTTCGCTACGCGTGCGGCCGCGCTCTGCAAAACGGGGAAAAACTGATGGTGACGAGACTCCCTTCGCCGCCCCGGAAAGTCGCAGCGGCACCGCAAAAAACCGTGCCGGCCGAACCGCCGAAACCGCAAACCAACCCGCCATCGACGCCCTACCTGCAGGGGCCTCGCGTCACGACGAACAATCCGTGGCGCGACCTGCATCCGGCGCGGGTATGGCCGGATTGATGGAAGGCTATTGCCAACATGCGCCTTCCTATCGTGAACGTCGCCGTCAGCATCGTGCGCGCGCCGGATGGCCGCGTGCTGCTGGCCGAGCGCACGCCACGCCAGATCGCTGCCGGCTTTTGGGAATTGCCGGGCGGCAAGATTGATCCTGGCGAAACGCCCGAACAGGCCGCCGCGCGCGAGCTGCATGAGGAAATCGGCATCCGCCCGCAATCGATGCGCCGCTGGATCAGCTACGAGCATGCCTTCAAAACTAAGCGGGTGCGGCTGCATTTCTTTCAGGTCAATGGCTATGACGGCACGCCGCATGGCCGCGAGGGCCAGCGTCTCGCCTGGGTCGATCCCGCAGCCCCGTCTGTTGCCCCCGTACTCCCGTCCAATAACCGGGTGCTCCATGCGCTTGCGTTGCCGCGCATCGCCTATATAGTCGACCCGAGGCACCACGGTGGCCCGCATGGCCTGCTCGCACATTTGGAGGCAATACTGTCCGCAAAGCCGCTTTTGCTCGTGCTTGACGCAGACGGTGGGGCACCAGACCAGCGCATTTCCCTCGCCCGCCGTGTTGAGGCCCTGGCAAGAAGCTATGGCGCTGAAACCCTGCTTGCCGGTTCGTCGATGGAAGCGCAGCGGGCCGGGCTACACGGGATATTGTCGAGCGCAAGCGATCTCCGCCGCCTGACGGCTCGCCCGCAACTCCGCCTCTGGGCTGCGAGCTGCCACACCGAATCGGACGTCACGCTCGCCGCCTCGCTTGGGGCGGATGCGGTATTCCTCTCACCAATCCTGCCCACGCCGGCGCATCCGGGCGACGCTCTTGGCTGGGCAACTTTGACGCGCCTCGCCGCCAGCGCCCCCATGCCAATTTTTGCGCGCGGCGGCCTCACCACAGCTCTGCTCGACCACGCGCTGGAAGCAGGCGCAGCCGGCATCGCCGTCAGCCACTTAGACACGTCATTCGATCCAGGACGCGAGTCTATCGCTGCTCCGACCCGCCCCCATTAAACGACAAAGGAGCTGGCGATGCTTGCCCTCACGCCCTGGCTGATTGCGCTTGGACCGCTGCTGCTGCTGCTGACGGGCATGTTCGGCCGGACCCTGTCAGGTGATTCAGTATTCGTCATCAATCGCCTTGCCACGAGCGCCGCGCTTATTGCGGTACTGATCGCCTTTGCCAGCATCGCGGCCGTCGGGATAGACGGCAGGATCGTCACGGCCGTGATCGGCATAAACGGCATCGGGTTCAGCCTCTATATCGACGGGATGAGCGCGGCGATGCTGACCCTGGTCAGCTTTATCGGCCTCATTGTGCTGAATTATAGTCGGAACTATCTGGATGGTGAGCCGCGCCAGCTGCACTTCACACGTTTCCTGTGCCTCACGATTTCTGCCGTGATGGTCGCCATCATTTCCGGCAATTTAGTACAATTTTTCCTGGCCTGGGTTGCCTTGAGCCTGTCGCTACACGAATTGCTTGTGTTCTATCCGGACCGTCCCGCCGCGATCCTTGCTGCCCGCAAGAAATTCCTCGCTAGCCGGATCGGCGAGGCCTGTTTGCTCGCTGCGGTGGTGGTGCTGTACAAAGGCTTCGGCACGTTCGATTACGCCCCTTTGTTTGATTCCGCGAGAGCGTTGCAGGGTACTCAGGATATTCCTGCCTTCGTGACCGCAGCGGCCATTTTGCTCACAATCACGGGTCTGCTGAAATCAGCCCAATTCCCCTCCCATGGCTGGATCATCGAAGTCATGGAAACGCCGACGCCGGTCTCTGCCATGCTGCATGCGGGTGTCGTAAACGCAGGGGGCTTCCTCATTCTGCGCTTTGCACATATCATCGCGCTGTCGTCCGCCACGTTGGAAATGCTCGCCATTGTCGGCGGGTTCACCGCGATTTTTGGTTCGGTCGTGATGCTGACGCAAACATCAATCAAGACGTCGCTGGCCTATTCAACCATCGCGCAAATGGGCTTTATGATGCTGGAATGTGGCCTTGGCGTATTTTCGGCCGCCATGCTGCATATCCTCGCTCATTCACTCTACAAGGCGCATGCCTTCCTGTCCTCGGGCAGCGTGATCGACATCGCGCGCGCTTCCTGGACGCCAAGTCCTGGCGGTAAGCCGCACCCGTGGCGTTTGATGCTGGCGATTGGTGCTGTGCTGTTTGTCACAGTCGCGGTAGGGCGCATTTTCGGCGCCTCCCTAGACCAAAAACCGGGGGTCTTGGCGCTTGGCGCTGTTCTGTTGCTCGGCATCATCCATCTGATTGCCAAGGGCATTGATGAACGGCCCAACGCATATGTGGTTGTGCGCACGCTGTGCTATGCAGCAGCCGCTGCCGCTGCCTATTTCGGCTTGCAATCCGGTGCCGAATATTTGCTCGGGACCTCACTGCCCCCGAACCATTCGCTGCATGGTCCGCTCGGGACCGCCATCGTGATTATCGTCGTGTTATCCTTCTCCTCCGTAACATTTTTGCTGGGCTTGGTGCCGACGCAGCGCCGCGCGCCGCGCTGGCAGGCGCTCTATGCCCATGTCTCCAACGGCTTTTATGTCAACACGCTGGCGAACCGCTGCGTCGTCTGGCTCTGGCCGAGCCCGCCGCGTCAGGCCACAACACCTAAAGCACTTTGAAGAGATGAGACCGCATCCATGAGCCGTGTCATCTGCGCCCCCACACCGGAACACCAAAAAGAACCATGCGGCGCGGCGCATGAATTCTACGAAGCGGCTATCGCCGGTGCCTGTAATCGCATCGCGCCGCTTTGGCCGCTTAAGCATTTTGTCGCCGTCAATCCGTTTCTGGGATTTGCCGGCCAGAGTTTTCACGCGACCTGCGCCACGCTACACCGCGTGGCCAGAATTGACATGCTGATGCCGCGCGAATTCTACCGGCGTCAAATGGCGGACTTGACGATCACCGAGGTCGATCTCGCCGCAGCCTTACAAGCGGCGCCGAAGGATTGGGAAGCCCCTGCCACGACTGCCGAATTGATCAAGGCTGCAGCGTGTACGCCCGGAAAAAAGGCGAAGCACCCGGCTGTCGTCGCGACGATTGCCGAGGTGCTCGACTCGCTTGCCGACGGCAATCGCCTCGTTTCGCGCACGGCCTTTATGACGAATGAGATTTCGAAGTGGTGCGCTGCCTATTTTGACCAGGGCCAATCTGTCTGGCGCCTGCCGTCCCGCAAGCTACCGCCCTATTCTGCTTGGCGTATGGCCATCCGGTACGATTTGAATCCGGAGGTGAGAGGCATAACGGGCTTCCGCAAAATCGTTGCGGCCATGCCTGAAGATCCCACCGAGGCGATCATTACCATCGTGCGCCGCATCGGCATTCCGGACCGCGCGATAGAGGATTACCTGCACCAGGCGCTGTTCGATATTGGCGGCTGGGCTGCGTATGCCCGCTACCTTGGGTGGGATCGCGAGCTTTACGGTGAAGCCGACGATACATTGCTCCATCTGTTGGCGATTCGCGTTGTCTGGGGCTATACATTGTTCGTTCAGCGCGACGATGCCGCATTCCAGGAAGCCTGGAGCCGCGCTATGGAGGATGCGGCGACGCTGCCGAAGGACGAAGAGCTCGGCGACGATCCAGATCTTTGCATCGATCTTATCCTGCACGAAGCCTACGAACACGGCTTTCAGCGACGGTTTTTGGCCAAATTTGGCGGCGGCGTTCCGTTCCTGACCGTATCGTCTCAGGCGCCGTCGCGTAAGCAACTGCAAGCCGCGTTCTGCATCGATGTACGCTCGGAAATTTACCGTCGCGCTCTTGAAACTGTCTGCTCCAATGTCGAGACAATCGGATTTGCAGGGTTTTTCGGCTTTCCGATTGAATATATTCCGATTGGTCATGTCAGGGGTGGCGCGCAATGCCCCGTATTGCTGACCCCGAAATATGTCGTATGCGAGGCAGTAGACGGCGCACCAGACGCTGAAGAAGCCGAAATCCTCAGCCTGCGCTTGCTCCGCCGCCGTGCGGCCAAAGCATGGAAATCCTTCAAGCTCGCTGCCGTCTCCTCGTTCATTTACGTCGAAACCGCGGGCATATTGTACGGCATCAAAATCTTCAGTGATAGCCTTGGCCTGACGCGCACGGTGCATGACCCCAATACTGACGGGCTCGATGAAAATGTTATCAGCCGGCTCGGCCCGCGCATCGACCCGCGCATTGTCGGCGGGCGCCGCACCGGCTTTGACCCGGAGGATGGGCTGAATCAAGCCGAAGCCGTGCTGCGCGCTATGTCGATGGTGGATGGGTTCGCCCGTTTGGTCATGCTCACCGGGCACGGCAGCGAGACGGTGAACAACCCGCATGCCTCTGGCCTTGATTGCGGCGCCTGCGGCGGCCATACCGGCGAGGCCAATGCCCGCGTCGCAGCGGCTATCTTGAATGAGCCACATATTCGTGCCGGTCTTCGGGCGCGCGGTATCGATATTCCCGAGGACACATGGTTTCTCGGCGCCTTGCACAACACGACGACCGACGAAATCAAACTATTCGATACGGCAAAGATCCCGCAATCGCATCAGGCCGAGGTCGAGCAATTGCGTGACTGGCTCTCGCGCGCCTCGGCGCTTGCGCGCCTGGAGCGCGCCGCGTTGCTTGGCATTGCTGACGGGCCGCGTGCCGGAGAGGAAATAATGGCGCGCAGCCGGGATTGGTCGCAGGTGCGTCCGGAATGGGGGCTGGCGGGCAATGCGGTCTTTATCGCCGCGCCCCGCACCCGTACGCTGGGCATCAATCTGAACGGCCGCGCATTTTTACACGATTATGACTACCACAAAGATAACGACTTTGGCGTGCTCGAACTGATCATGACCGCGCCCATGGTCGTGGCTAGCTGGATCAACCTGCAATATTATGGCTCGACGGTGAATAACCGCGTGTTCGGCAGTGGCAACAAGGTCCTGCACAATGTTACCGGAACCATCGGTGTGCTCGAAGGTAATGCAGGCGACCTGAAGGTGGGTCTACCATGGCAATCCGTGCATGACGGCAAACGCTTTATCCACGAACCGTTCAGGCTCAACGTACTGATCGAGGCACCAACGGAGGCGATCAACACTGTCATCATGAAACACGCCATAGTACGGCAGTTGGTCGATAATCGTTGGCTGCATCTGTTTCGAATCGATGATCTGGGCAGGGTGTCGCACCGCTATTTGCGGGACGGGCAATGGGGGTTGCTCGCCTTATAGCTCATCTGCGCTTCGGTATTCGGACAAAGCGAGGCCGCTCACGAACCGATCTGCTCTTTCTCAATTGCTTCAGGCCGGATCTTAGGCAATCTTGACAAGAAGATCCGGCAACCCGTCGATATGCCCGCTCAGCCGGTCACCCCGCTCTACCGCGGCGACCCCATCGGGTGTGCCGGTGAAGATGAGATCGCCGGGTTCCAGCGTCACGAGACGCGATAACCCCGCGATGACTTCCGCAGGTGACCAAATCTGGTCCGCGAGATCGCCCTGCTGCCGGCGCGTACCATTGACATCAAGCCAGATCGCACCGCGATTGGGGTCGAAATCGGGTTTGGCCGGCTGGATCGGCGCGATCGGTGCCGAGAGATCGAAGCCCTTTGCCATGTCCCAGGGCCGGCCGGTCTTCTTGGCGTCGTTCTGAAGGTCGCGGCGGGTCATGTCGAGGCCGACCGCGTATCCGTAAATATGGCCGAGGGCGGCCTCGGCGGCTATATCATGACCGCCGGTGCGGATGGCGAGCACCAGTTCGATCTCGTGATGCAGATTGCTCGTCGCTGGCGGGTACGGCATTGATCGGCCCGGCAAAAGGATCGCATCGGCCGGTTTCATGAAGAAGAACGGCGGCTCGCGATCTGGGTCGCTGCCCATTTCCCGAGCATGGGCGGCATAATTGCGGCCGACGCAGAAAATGCGCCTAACCGGGAACAGACCACCGCCGATGACCGGTACGGTCGAGGGTTCAGTCGCGGGAATCACATAATCCATGGCGATCCTCGAAGGGCCGTCCTTGTGCGACGCGCCAGACAAAGTAACGGCGCCCGGTTGGGGGGAACCGGGCGCCGCATGATTGATGCCGGTGAGGGGGGATCAGCCGGACATCGCGAAGTGCCGTTGGGGGTAATCCGATCGGCAGGGGAACCTTCGGATATTCGAGTCTTTATCAACTCGACCACTTCGTAACAGGATTTAAGTGCAAATTACCCACAGACAACTGCAATCCGCGCATGGCCGAAGGAGTCACCTAGCATGCAACGTGTTAGGCTTCTAATCGTTCACGCGGCTCTCACCATGCCGTCCCGGCGCTGCGCATAGCGGCGGCAAGCATCGCCGAAATGCTGGAACAGGGCGCTGGAGAAATTGTCGGCGCCGAGGGTCCATTCCGGATGCCACTGCACGGCCATCGCAAAATTGCTGCCGGTCATGCGAACAGCTTCGACTTGCCCATCGGGCGCCAGCGCCTCGATCGACAGGGCGGGCGCCAGCCGCTCGATACCCTGACCATGGAGCGAGTTCACCACCAGATCCTGGGTCGCGGCAAGATCGGCACATAAACTCCCGGCCAGCAACGTCACGCGATGCTTCGGACGATAGCGTTCCGGCATCGGGACCGTCTTATCGCTGCGGTGATCCATCCGCCCATCAACCGCGTGCAGTTCCTGGTAGAGCGTGCCGCCCAGTGCGACATTGAGCTCCTGCATGCCGCGACAAATGCCGAGGACGGGCATGCCACGATCAATGGCGGCACGGATCATCGGCAAGGTTGTCGCGTCGCGCGCCGGGTCGATATCATTGTCCGGCGGCGGCGACGGTCCGTCATAATGATGCGGTTCGATATTGGACGGGCTGCCGGTCAGCAATAACCCATCAACCCGATCGAGCAAGGCCAGCGCAGGCTCCCCCATCGCCGGAACCAGCAGCGGGATGCCGCCGGCCGCGGCAGTGATCGCGCGCACATATTTATCCGAGCAGCTATGGAAACCGATCTGATCATAGGTCTTGAGGCAGCAGGGCATACCGATGACCGGGGCGAAGTGCCGACCGTAACCGGACTCATCAGAATTCATGTCACCCCCACCCTTGGAAAGCGCAAGCGCACTTAGTGTGTCAGTGTTCGTTCTTCGGCACAATATCCTGCGATGTCGCTTGCGGCAGCTGAAACAGGGCCGGATCCAGCTTGGCGCCGGTTTCGACATTGATCAGCGCGACCGCCGTCGATCTGCCTTGTTGATCCAACACAATCCATTGCTGAAGCGTTAGCGGTTGATCAGAAAATACCAGCGTGATTGAGCCATTGTTCGGATCCTTGGTCTGAACGCAGGTGACACGGATCGTATGTGGCCCGCGCTCCAGCTTCGTGACGGTGACATCGCCGGACAAAGTGATGCCCTCGCGTAGCAAGAACCAAACCGGCGTCGCATCGACCGGGTAGAATTGCACCTGCTTCAGTTCGGTATCATCGACCGCGACATAATTACCGTCCGAGACAATGAACATCTTGATCGGCGGCTGATATTCGAACCGCATCCGGCCCGGTCGAGACAGCATCAGCTTGCCTTCCGAGGTCGAGCCGTCCTGGTTGGTCTGCTCGAAATCGGCGGTCAGCGTCTTGATGCTTTCGAGATAGGTCTCGATCCGATGCAGATCGGCCGAATCCTGGGCCGACAAGGTGACCGCGCGCGGGGCAGCCGCCTCAGCAGGCGTTATGACAAAAATGCACATCGCGGCGACCAACATCGCCAGCGCGCGCATCGTCTTTCCCTCCCCCTTGTGGGGAGGGTGGCGCGGAGCGCCGGGTGGGGGGATGTCGCCGCGCGGCATGACGTGCCGGAAGAATTCTGAACCGAAGACGGCGGCGGTACCAACCCCACCCGTCGCCGCGCGCCACCCTCCCCATAAGGGGGAGGGAGAGAGAGAAGAAGTTTTCAGCATCATAGCCCTATCATCCGACCGGATTGGGGCATAAGCATGGCATGTCACCGCGGCGGCGGTGCCAGGACTTCGCGTTTGCCGACATGGTTCGCCTGGCTGACAACGCCTTCCTGCTCCATCCGCTCCATGAGCCCGGCGGCCTTATTATAGCCAATCTGCAAATGCCGTTGGACGAAGCTGGTCGAGGCTTTCTTCTCGCGTGTGACCAGGGCGACCGCACGGTCATAAAGCTCGTCACCACTACTATCCGCGCCGCTATTGCCGGTCGCGGCGTCATCCCCGTCGACATCACCCTTGGTCACGTCCTCGATATAGCTGGGTTCACCCTGGCTTTTCAGGAAGGCGACGATCGACTCGACTTCGCTGTCCGAGACGAACGGGCCATGCACCCGCGTCACCCGGCCGCCGGCCGCCATATAAAGCATATCGCCGCGGCCGAGCAGCTGTTCTGCGCCGGATTCGCCGAGGATCGTGCGGCTATCGATCTTAGAGGTGACCTGAAAACTGATGCGGGTCGGGAAATTCGCCTTGATCGTCCCGGTGATCACATCCACCGACGGGCGCTGCGTGGCGGTGATGATATGGATGCCGGCCGCCCGCGCCATTTGCGCGAGGCGCTGAATCACGCCCTCGATATCCTTACCGGCCACGAGCATTAAGTCCGCCATCTCATCGACCACCACGACGATAAAGGGCAACGGTGCCGAATCGAGCGGTTGTTCCTCAAAACTGGGCTCGCCGGTTTCTGCATCGAAGCCGGTCTGCACCCGGCGCGACAGCGATTCGCCCTTTTCGAGCGCACTTGCCAGTCGCTTATTGTAATTTTCGATATTGCGCACGCCCAGCTTGGACATGAGCCGGTAGCGATTTTCCATCTCGCGGACGGTCCATTTCAGCGCCATCACCGCCTTCTTTGGGTCCGTCACGACCGGTGCCAGCAGATGCGGAATGCCGTCATAGATCGATAATTCCAGCATCTTGGGATCGATCATGATGAATTTGCAGTCGGCCGGCGACAGGCGGAACAAGAGCGACAGGATCATGGTATTGATCCCGACCGACTTGCCCGACCCGGTCGTGCCTGCGATCAGCAAATGCGGCATCGTCTCCAGGCCGGCGATGATCGGCCCACCGCCGATATCCTTGCCCAGAATGAGCGGCAGCTTCGCCGCATTGCGCTCATAGGCTTCTGTACCGAGGAGTTCACGGAGATAGACCGTCTCAGAGCGTGCATTCGGCAGTTCGATACCGATCACATTGCGGCCTGGGACGACCGCGACGCGGACACTGATCGCACTCATGGAGCGGGCAATATCGTCGGCGAGACCAATGACCCGCGATGATTTGGTGCCGGGCGCGGGTTCCAGCTCATAGAGCGTCACGACCGGCCCCGGCCGGACTTTCACGATCTCGCCCTTGACGCCGAAATCCTCCAGCACGTTCAGCAGCATCAGCGCGTTCTGCTGGAGCGCATCTTCGCTGGGGCCGACGCGGCCGCGGTCGGGGCCGGGTTCGGCGAGCAGATGCACCGGCGGCAAGTCGTAATCCGCCGGGGGATCGATATCCAGCATCGGCTGACGCTGCTGCTCGGCACGCTTGCCGGGTGCCGGCGCCGCTTTTTTGGGCGCGACCAAATTGGGCGCGAGGCGTCGCGGCGGACCGAGCCGCGGCGCCTGCGGTTCAGCACGCCGCAATCCCAACCGCTCCAGCCGTTCACGATCTCGATCGGCGACTTCGCGGGCGGGGCGCTGCGGCATGGCTGGGCGTTTCGCTGTCGCTGCCGATTTCCGCAGCGTGGTCAGGCCAGCGCGCCCCCCTGCCTTGGCGACGCTCACTGTGCCGCGGCCGACCTCCCGCCATTCGCCGCGGCTGAGCCCCAACACATAGGTCAGCAGCAACCCACTGATCGCGGCCATTACCATCGCCGGTATAAAGGTCAAATCCGATATTGGCACATAACGCCAGGCCAATTGGCCGATCACGCCACCAGCATTATGCGGCAATATCCCGATACTGATCGCCCCCAGGACCAGCAAGACGGGCAGGGCGAGCAGACGGAACAGGATCTGACGGATTGGCAAATTGAGCAAAAGCCGCAACGACCAGATCGCCAGCACGCCGGGTAACAGGAGACTGGCATAGCCGACCGATTGAATCAGCGCGTCCGCGATCAAGGCGCCGACCATGCCCCCGATATTCGTGGGGAATTTCTCCGTCGCCATATTAAAGGACGGGTCGGCCGGATTATAGGTCGCTAGCACCAACAACAGCATCAGGCTCGCCGTAAACAGCGACACTCCACCCAGCCCAGTCAGCAGCCGAAAGAACAGATCCCGCAAGCCCGGCCAGGTGCGCGATTTGCCGAAACTCAAAGACAAATTCGCCATTATAATACCTTGGAAAGACGGCTGAGCGCGTCGCTGACGGTCGGATCGTCATGGACCAGCGCCAACCGGATGTAAGCGCTACCCGGATTATCGCCGTGCGCGTCCGGTAGCGACAGATAGGCGCCGGGGAGGGCGCGGAGCGCGGCCTCGCGCCAGAGTCGCCGCGTCGCGTCGATCCCATCACCGACACGCAACCACAGAAAGAATCCGCCTTGCGGCCGATAAAACCCGTATCGGTTTCCCAGCACGCGCTCGGCAATATTAATTTTTGACCGGTAGGCCGCCCGATTGGCCACGACATGACCCTCGTCCTGCCACAGCGCGATCGCCGCTTGCTGGATCGGCAAGGACATTTGCGCCGCCCCATAGGCGCGGAGCATCCGCAGCTGGCTGATCAGCCGCGCATCCCCGGCCACAAACCCGGCGCGCAGCCCGGCGGCGTTGGACCGTTTGGACAGGCTGTGGAAGACGAGGAGATTATCGAGACTCCCGCCCAACTCAGCGGCTGCCTGCAGCGCGCCTGGCGGTGGATCTTGATCGTAAATTTCCGAATAGCACTCGTCGATGGCCAGAACGAAATCATACTCACGGGCGAGCAGAATCGCGCGTTTCAACAGCGCCAGCGAGGCGATGGCGCCCTGCGGGTTGGTCGGGGTGCAAAAGAACGCGAACGCGGTCCGCTCCAGGATCGCCGGTGACAGCGCGTCGAAATCCGGCAGGAACCCGGCATCCGCCCGTGCCGGCATCGGAATAAGCGACGCGCCGGCCATCGCCCCGGCGCCGATATAGACCTGATAGAACGGATTGGGCAGCAGCACGACAGGGATCTGGCCGGATTTGCGGTCCGGCACGGCCATCTGAGCCGCCAGATAGAGCCCTTCCTTGGTGCCGCACAACGCCAGAACATGGCGCATCGGATCGATCAGTGTCGCGGGCAGATCATAACGCTGGGTCAGCCACGTGGCGACAGCGTTGCGGAATGCAGGCGTACCATCGACCGGCGGGTAGCGATTCCAGAGGTCGGGATGGGCCGCAATTGTCTCCGCCAGAATCGGCGGCGGCGCGTGCTGCGGCTCTCCGATACTCAGATTGAGGATGGGCAGGTCCGGATTGGGCGGGATGTCGGCCAGCAGCCGATGCAGCTTAGCAAACGGGTTCTCACCCAACCGCTCAAGTCGCTCGCTTGTCTCCACGCGTGCCCATGCTCCGTGTTAGATCACGGGCTTACCCGTGCTTCCTCAAGCAATGGTATAACGAAAATGGCCGCGGGACGAAACGAAAACAGTCCTAAGTCCGATCCTCCCCCGCGCAGTGGCTAGGGAGTCTACATATCTCGGCGACGTTAAGGCATGAGCCATTGTTGAGTGTCGGAAACTCCCCTTTTCCCTCCCCTTGATGGGGAGGGTGGCGCGCCAGCGACGGGTGGGGTGGGGCCGCGGCCGCTTTTCGTGCAGATCCAGTCCGGCGCCTCAGCCCTAGCCCGCATTTCTCACACCGGGCTGGATTGATGCGTCCTCTGACATATTTGCGGACGTATTTGCGTGCGCACGATCCGGTTCCGTCTTCGGTGGCTGATTTTGGACGCACCTTG
>Ga0116229_10007438_pt1 | contig 17321 bp, 10 predicted proteins | sample S1TSphgellanicum_3_FD_87313 | JGI IMG/M metagenome (GOLD analysis project Ga0116229, IMG submission 87313) | Host-associated microbial communities from peat moss isolated from Minnesota, USA - S1T2_Fc - Sphagnum magellanicum MG | ecosystem: Host-associated > Plants > Peat moss > Unclassified... | reverse complement strand
TGTGGGGTGGGGGGGGGGTGGGGGGGGGGGGGGGGGGGGGGGGGGGGGGGGGGGGGGGGGGGGGGGGGGGGGTTGTCACTCTTTTGTAATTTCGAGGTAGCCCTTGACGTTCAAAGTGTATTATTTTGTTACCTGATTATAAATGGGATAAATGTTAATATGTAGCCTTGATTATTCATAAAAATGGTATTTTTGGCAATTGATAAATATCTATAATTATTCTTAAATGAAAAAAACATCTTTGACTATATTCAAATACCTTGCTTATATATATATATATATATATAAGGTTTTCTTAGGGGGATAATGTATTTCTAGACTTTCTTTATAAACTTTACCTCCAAAGTAATTTTTAAATACCTTATTTTGAACTAGCATCCTCTTGGGAAAAAATGTAAATGAATTCCCTATGATTTGTTGCAAAAAAAATAATTCAGCATTTTTTCACAAAATGGCAAAAATTCACCCAAAAAAATCATTACTTAGTAGGGTGGCATGTGTGTATATAAATCACTTAACAATTGTTTAAGATACCTTTTTTAATAATGATAAATCTTTATATTCAAGATAATTTAAACATCTCTTGTATGGCCTAGAATATGGTACAACATGTTGCAGAGATGTTATTGTAGCATATCTTGGGAGTTCGGAAAGGTCTCCTCTTCGATCAAGCGGTACTATTGTGGTAGTATCTATCATGTTTGACAATATCCCTATGGTTGACCATACAACTACATCTACATGAGGATCTACCATTACAGATCTTGTTGTTATAGAGCTAGTTGGTATTGTTCTGGTGATGTGTGAAAGAGTATTTTGTGTAGCCACAATGGGTTCAATACATACAATATGCTGTGAAGGAAAAATTTCTACCAGTACAACTAACACTCTGCAGTTTCCTACTAATATTGGATATTTTTCTTCATTAGAATGTAAGAGCTTGTTCTGATTTGCAGTTTCATTAGTTGTTTCATACACCACATTTTTTATTGTTGTGCAAAATTGAGGTATTGTTTTAACTACCCCAACATGAAATGGTACATGAATGTGTTCCTCTATAGTAGTATCTACCACTTGTCTATTCCACCCTCTTGTCAGAATTTCATTACATCTAATAGTTGTGGTTTTTGCACATCTTAGTCTAGGATGAAATGTAGTCATCCTAATTATCTCTGGAGCAAAATGTGATTGTTACATTGGTCAAGGTATTCTAACTTTAAAGGGAGTTCTACATGAATCTTGCCTCTTCATGGGATAGATTGTTTTTCTAGAATGATGTAAATATACTTGGGTCTATAATATTCCAAGGAACAACTCTTGGATTTTGCATTTCTTCCTCATTAGACCCAATCTATACTTCAATTTGAAAATGATGTATCATTACACTTCTTAAAGTTTCTCAATGAAAGAATAACATGTAAGAACATGGCCCTTCCTACTTGCAATAACCACATTAATTGGGTATAGGTCAGAGTTTTTGTCTTGGGCTTTAGACATTTTTACTCCATTATCATTCTCTAGATAAAAGTATGGTTTGCCAACTTTGCTTGACCTTGAACTCACTATTTTACAATACATTGGCATTGGTTTCTACATTTATTCCTACATTGGATATTGCTGGTGGTGAAATGTTATGTTCGGCTTTTATATTTTCCATCTTTGATTAGTACATTGCTTTAGTTTGCAAAAACTTGTTACTCTAGATATTATGTCTAACTTAGTATAATTTTTGCCTATTATGGTATTGCTTGTTCAACTTCCTCATTGTCTAGGTTTTCTTGCCACTCATTAGGTGGTTGATTATATCGAGGTGAAATGGATTACCAAACAAAACCTTTGTTGATTCACCGTATCCCCAACCATACATGTATTTCCTCATGAACATGCAATATTTCCTTGAATCTAGACAAATTACCATGTCTTCGAAACAAAAAAATTCATTTATTTTCTTCTTCGTACTTGTTGCAAATCTACAAGGGTAACCTTGATTGCATTGTTTCCCCATGCTTTTGATTCAACTTCCAAGAGGTACTACCTTCAATGACAATCTCTTTTGGATATTGTGTCACCTCATTGCTTTACAAGTAAATGTTTTTCGAAGTTCCATAACTTTACAAATGACATCACGTACCTTATAGAGTGTTCCTTTGTTCATATTTGTAACATAGTATATTGTATTCATTTTGGAGCATGAAATATCTTTGCATCATTCAACAATTGAAGTTTTGCATGTATTGTGTTTTTTGTTTCATTTTGTTGAATTGCAACTTGATTTGCTTGTTTCTACATACTTCGGGTCACAACACAATTCATGTTAATCTTTGTTCCACTTCTCTTCTTGGTCAATAAATTGTTGCAAATTCAAATCCTTATGATAGTTGTTTTGTTCAAATATTTCAATTTTAACAACCTATCAAACAATTTTGAACTTGTAGAACCAAAGAAATAAATTCACACAAGAACCAAAAACAATCTATAAAATCTTCATTTTCTATCCCAAATTCATCTCGGGATGGTCACCAAATGGTACATGCTAATCTTTTTCTACTTCTCTAATTTTTATTTCTGTAATTTAACATATTGTCATCAAAACTATCAATATCTATAATAACAATATTTTTTTTTTTCAAAATCAAACCTATCAAATTGATTAATATTTCATATCTGTATTAAAATCATTTTTGTAATGAAATAATTTTTTTTTTCAAAGGAACCTAGAATTGAAAAATAAAATGAGAAACAAGTACAAAAAACTATCACATTTTTCTTTTACATCCAAATATATTTTTTCCTAGCTCTAGAATGAGTTGCTTTTCCAAAAAAAACTACAACAACATTTAATGATTCAAAAGTAAAATTTATCTTTAGATATTTTTTAGTTTCTCACCATAAGATCAATTCAAACTATCTTTTCTTGTCTTTTAATTAGTCTAGCCCCAATCTTCCTTATAGTGACAACATCAATCTACCCTTAACAATAGTCCTTGGCTACTTATTTTTTTAGGTTTACTTACCTAACCTAGGTAATTGGTAGGTAGGTAAACCTAAAGTACTTACATAGCCTAGGTGGTATCTAATTCACTTGTTTGAATAACTAGCATAAGATGTCAAATTTGACTAGAAAACTACTAGTCATTATGACTAAACTTGTCATTTTAGTTTGTTCAACTTGACTAAATGTCCCACTTGATTAGAGTCCATTGGCCATTTTGACCAAGGTGGTTATTAATTATTCAACTTGATTGAATATTTAATTTGATAAATAATCAAATAGGTCATGAATTTTGCATGATGAAAATCATGCAAAATTCATTTATTCATAATTCGTGTGTTCTAGACATTGATATCATGCATTGAAAACACATATGACACACATATTTATAGAAAGATGCAAAATTTGTGTGACATTCGTTCATTGATGAGTTCGTATTTCATCCATCAAAACATTTATCTGTGTCAAAAGTGTTTTCAACACATGATATTCATGTGTAAAATGTACGAACCTATGAATGAACGAATTTCACATGATTTTCATTAGTAATTTGTTGCATGTTAAATTTATGATTCAAAGTTTAACCTTTTATAATTGTCTTAAGGTTTCCAAAGTTTCATTTGAAAAAAATATTGTGTAGAAATTTATGAAGTCATTCCAAATAAAATTGACATTTATAGTTAATGTGCAAGCTATAGGTGTGAAATTCAAATTTCAATTGGTTGCAATATGAAAAAATGTGTTAGAACCAATTTTACCTAAACTTTTTGCTACACTTGGGACTTTAGGTGCTTGGATCCAACATAACATAAATATTTGTCGTACTTTTTTTTGGTAGAGTTTATTTACATAAGTATTTTCTATTTCTTCAATTGACGATTGTGCAAATTAATCTAATAAACTATCTTGTATTTCATAATCTTGTGAATTGACTTTTATTTTGACATGTCTTTCTTCTTTTCTTGAGTTTCACCTACATGATTTGTCAACACTTTTAAGACATATAAATTCTAAAAACCATTGAAATTTGTTTAACATGGCCTTAGAATGTTTTTGTATTTTTGGAGCAATGATAGGGGAGCTTGAGAAGCTTGAAATTTTATGCAAGTAGCTGTTATTTTTTTGTTTTAACTTGTGATTCAAATGCATGGTTTTGGTGGGAATCCAACATTGTGCTTGTGATGGGGGAAGTTGCGTGCTTTTTTAGGTCAATAATGTGTTTTGTGTTAAAATGTAAAGATGTTATGCATTGAATTCTAAAATCTCGTTTGTTCAATCAAAATATTGTTTGTATCACAAAACCTTAAATCTTGTAATCCTACATTAAATCACCCCATTACCAAACAAATCTTTTGGTGGATTAAAGTAGGCTAATGATTTAGTGTGTAATTTTACACCCTATACCAAACAACATTAAATCCTTGGTTATAATTTTGGTAAAATTGTGATACTTTACAATAACGACCAAATGCTTGGATTCTAAGTGTGGGAAATAATTTTTTTAAAGAAGTGCAAAGACCTATTCCTATAACCCAACATATTTTTATTTTAATTGGGATACAAATAGCACCCAAGTGTTCTAAATTTATCCCATGACCAAACACAAAACAATAGGTCTGAATGTGAGTTATAAAAAAACTAGACACAAAATTCTCACACAACACATTCGATCATGAGGTGCAAAATGCACATCAATTAGTGTAGTGGAGTCACATTGACTGGCCCAGGTGAGAACTTTTGCCTCAATTGGTCACTGGCCTATGTTTGGTGATTGGTGTAACTACATTAATGAATGAATATACGAATTGTGGATTGGCAGTTCATTTTTGAGTTTTAAAAGGCTGAGTTAAAGAAAAGAGAGAAATTCACCCTGATTATTGTTGTCGTTGGACTCTCAAACCCTAAACCCCAAATCTCTTACGTTCCTTTGTGAAGGTCCCAAGTTTTTCTTTAGTTTCAACAGGTGAAAGACCAATGTAGGTGAAGAAGCCACTCACCACGTGTCACAATAAAAAACTGTATTGATAAAAGACTGCAACTCGCTTTTCAGTTTTTTAAATGTTTTGCATTTGTTGGGTTGGGTATGCATGGGTAGTTTGGGGGTTCCATTCCTAAAAAAGGACCGCCTTTTGGTGAAATCCGTTTCGATTTTCAGGGAAAATTCGCATGCCATCAGGCCCCACAATCCATCATTGATTTTCTATTGGGAAGTTCTAGAGCTTAATAACCTGATTTCAACCATACAATGGAATTTTCCAGTGAAAAATGGCCCAATTTTTGTCAAAATTTGAAATTAACAAAAATTACTTAATTTTTAATAATAGGTTCAAGTAAGAAGTCAGCCTGTATATGTAGGACGATACTTGAAAATTTTTATATTGAGAAAAATATGTTTTATAGCCAAAATTGGCTAAATCTTCATGAACTCAATTTTGGCTACATAAAGAAACTGGAACAAAAAACACTGCACCCCATCTCCCCCAGCATTATGTTGTGTCTTTATGTCTTGGGTTCTCCTGAGCAGTCTTATAACTTAAATGTGCTAAAATCAAGTGCTTTTCCAGATTTTCAATAGCCAGAGTTCAACCAAAATTAAGGAAAAATCGCTATATTTTTTTGCATGGTTCAAGTAGGATAGCCAGAAATATAGAAAGATATATAGTATTTTATTTTTTTCATATTTAGCTTGTAGCCGAATCAGGCTGAATCTCCTATGGATGATCACCATTTTGACCATTTACTTTAGTCGAGAGTTTGCCTAGACGAAAGTAACATCTCGATAGCTTTTCTATTGGCTGAGGGGGGGGGGGGCCACCCAGAGGGTGGTACTCCCTAAATCACGATAAACCCACCAGTAAGGAGCCTCCATTTAGCTCAAATGCCACCTATTTCTCTTTCTTTCTTCCATTGGAGGACCTCCTAGGGTTTTTCTGCACACACAAAAACTTGAATTTCCTGCTTGCAACGCTCCTGTTGTTTGCTTTGCGTCGCCTCGCTTCTCTATTGTTGCCTTGTCTCGAAACTTCAGAGCGGATAGAAACTCTCGCTGCATGATCCTTACTACTTGTAGGCTATATGTATGAGTGAAATCGATTGAAATCGTCAATCAACAGTTTCACACTACTGCAAGATCACCCGGGGGGGGCGGGGTGGGGGGAGGATATATATGCGTTGAAGCGGCGGACAACACATTTCGCAATCGCAACATCAACGTAAGTACTCAGCTTGGTAAGAAAGCGAGGAATTCCTGAACGTCTTTCTTCAATTCAAGTTCGTCTAGGGTTTAGCGTGTATGGCAAATTTGATTTCTGATAGGTTAGGAAGCGGATGAGGAGTACTTTAGAGAGATCCCTCGCGGCTAACCCGAGCAATTAATTTAGCTCATGGTGTGGATTCTTTCTAGGGTCGGATCATACTGTCAATCTACACAATTATCTGACCTGTTCTTAAACTCGGAAGAATCGTTCATTGTTTTTTCTTATTTTGTCTATTCGGTGATGAAAGATTAATATTCGTTATTCTTTGGAACACATGACTAGGGCGAGAGGCACCCTAGCCTACAGTGTCTGGGTGGTCGCTAGAGACTCATGCGATGTTGAATCTAGCTAAGAGTATTTCAAGTATGAACAAGATTCTAAACTCTATCGTGGCTGTCCACAGCATTGAGTTTGATTCTTTCATACAGCCTGCATGTCGCTTGGATGCACGCAATCACTTGTGAGGCCTGAGACGACATGCTACTGTGCTTGAGGAAAGGCGACTCTGTGTTTTTCCTTTTCTGGAGGTTGTGGGGAGAGAATCGACAGAAGCTGTTTGATCTTGACTATATCCATAATGCCAAAATGATGCTATGCAATATGAATGCTAAACTATAAACACAATGGCACGTGTTGCAGCTATATAAAGTGTATGATAAAGCCCTGGGGCATTCTAGACAATATTGATTTTCAGAATGTCCCTGTGAATCACAAAACAAATGCTATTTTGATCCTAAAAATACATATGGCTAAATTTTACCCATGTACTTAGATCACAAGGCATAAGAGGGGCATGGTTTTTACTCCTATTGCTTAAGAGTGGAAGTGATATAGGCATAAGATCCCTCCGAGACAGAAGTATAGGGCCATAGCTCGTGAGGTAAGTCCGACCTTGCAAATTTTGGGAATGTCACCTGGACCCAAGGGTAAAGCCCAGGGTAAAGAACAAATGGGCTCTATCATTAATGTGAATTTATCTTGAAGTTAAACATATGTGAATCATAAGGCTTTAGGGGGAAGGTTCTTATGTCTTTACTTCTAAAAAGTGGTCCACAGATCTTACACCTTTTACAAGTAACAATATTTTTCTTGGCCCTCTTAAAGAATAGCCATAAGATCCCTCCACTTTTCTGGGACGGATATTCATGGATGTAAGGTAGTGCCCTCCAAAATATGCTATGAAAATTCTCCTAACTAGTCCTTTACTTATAATGACACATTTTATTTGATTTTGTAGATTATTTTGAAAAAAATCTTCTTTACCCAGTTTGAGGCTTAACCCCATGAACCCCCTTGAGGGAGTTCATAGAATGTTGTAACCCACTCTCCAGACTAGCAGAGGGGGTCCACAGACTGTAACCCACTCTCATGATTGGCATAGTAAGTTAATGTCCTTTTTCTTGTTGTGGCACTTAGTACACTTAGATTAATCTGTGACATTTATTACACTCTTGTCAAATTATAAAATAATTTAAATATATGTCACAATAGACATCTTGTATTTTATATTGTAGTAGATTAAACCATAAAGTTTATCTCACACATGAGCTATAAAATAATTTAAATATATGTCACAATAGACATCTTGTATTTTATATTGTAGTGGATTAAACCACAAAGTTTACCTCAAGCATGAGCTTTGACCTATTACATTGCAAAAATCCATTTTCAGTTGTAGTGGTACTTCTACTAGATCATTCATTAGTGGAAGTACAAAGTTGCTACAAAATTTAAGTACTTATAAGTTACTAGCCATTAGTTTCGAACTTCATAATAAAAGATTCAGACCTCTGTTTACTATTGCTCATCCTTAGTACCCTATTAGTTGCAATCTCTACTTCTATTATTGAATCTGATCCCTCACTCGTGAACGGGAGCAACAGAGTCTCAATTTGATAGAAAATGGAAGGTTATATCTAGAGTTGTTTTCTTAGGATGTACATCACAATTCTCTGTAGCAGGTCTTTCAAAGCAATTGGTGTCTGATACCATGTGCTGTAGGTTGCCTTCTTCAATTCCATCTGGAACCAGTATGTCGGAACACAAATCGGAGCATGATCCAATCATCGATGACTACAATCGGTAAAAATTTGCAAACTTTACTATTTGCATCGATAAAAAGAGGAATCTTACAATAGGATGCTTCCTTGGATTGTCTGACTGAGCCTACTGGGGTGGCCATACAGGGCACGGCTCACGCGAGAACAGTTCCGTATGCTGGCCAAGATGCATGAAGAAAAATTGCTGGCTGTGAGAACCTATTTCAAAACTCTTGTGTTAATTAGAACTGTTATTTCTACTGAAAATTTCAAAACATGACAGTGCCACTTTCTTGCCATTCACAACAGAGTCCAATCCGAGAATTGTCATCCTTATGTATATCATGGTCAGAACACAAATGGATGTAAAGGTAACAGAGGTTTTAGTCCTTATTTTCAGTAAATAGAACATGTGCATGCTATGCTTACTTAAAATGTGATGGGTTTTTGGGTTGAATAACTGGTTATGACATCTAATGAAGTGAGCAGCCCAGGTGATTATTATACCTCCTATGCAAGTGGTGTACCTCTTAGAGAGAAGATTCACAGAATTCTTTTCTGCTGGGATTTCACACGTGCATGATCTTGAATCTAGCCTGAAGTAACCTGGTGCCCACATGGTATTAAGACACATGAACCTATCTTAAAAGGACTAGACTGGTACTTCTGCACATGAACTAGTTTTGGTATGAACATCAGAAGTCTTTCCTCTTGGATCTGAAAAGAAATTCTCAGGGTTCTGCAACTGTTTATTTTCACATCCTGCAGGCATATGGACAGTCTTCTGGTACCTCATTCACAGATCCTTTTCCCACCAGGTATAATTTCTGAAATTCTTTGCAATGTGGTCTTCTTGTAGTGTTCACCTGGTTGCACTGGAATGCAGATAGCTGTGGGCCTGTGATGTTGTTATAGGGTGGTTCCTCCAGGATTGTTTGACTTGAGGGAGTTCATAGAATGGTGTAACCCGCTCTCATGATTGGCATAGTGAGTTAATGTCCTTTTTCTTGGTGTGGCACTTAGTACACTGAGATTAATTTGTGACATTTATTACACTACTATCAAATTATAAAATAATTTTAATATATGTCGCATTAAACATCTCGTATTTTATATTGTAGTGCATCAAACCGCAAAGTTTACCTCACACATGAGCTATGGCCGACTACATTGGAAAAATCCATTTTCAGTTGTAGTGGTACTTCTACTAGATCATTCCTTGGTGGAAGATCATTGTGGCATGTGATGGCTGTCTCAGTGTTCATCTTCTCCCAGTGGAATGCGAATTGGTTGTATGCCTGAAATGCTGTAGGACCAGCGTTGTGAAAATTTGCAGACCTTACTATTTGCATCGATAAAAAGAGGACTCTTACAATAGGATGCTTCCTTGGATTGTCTGACTGAGCCTACTGGGGTGGCCATACAGAGTAAAGCACTTTCTGGATTCGCCCCAGCTGCCTCAGGTGAGAACCTATGTCCAAACTCTTGTGTTAATTAGGACTGTTATTTCCATCTTTGATGGAGGAGTTTTGTAAGTTCAGCAAGATCAGTGCCTTCCAGTGGGTTGAGGAGGTGACAACCTTTATCCAAACTCTTGTGTTAATTAGGACTGTTATTTCTACTGAAAATTTCAAAATGCGACAGTGCCACTTTCTTGCATTCGAAACAGAGTCCAATCCGAGAAATGTCATCCTTATGTATATCATGGTGAGAACACAAATGCACGTAAAGGTAACAGAGGTTTTAGTCCTTAATTTTAGATAATTAGAACGTGTACATGCTATGCTTACTTAAAATGTGATGGGTTTTGGGTTGAATAACTGGTTATGACATCTAGTGACTGAGCAGCTGAGGTGATTATACCGCCTATACAAGTGGTATACCTCTTCGAGAGAAGATTCACAGAATTCTTTTCTGCTGGGATTTCACACGTGCATGATCTTGAATCGAGCCTGCAGTAACCTGGTGCCCACATCGTATTAAGACACAGGAACCTACTTTAAAAGGACTAGACTGGTACTTCTACACGTGAACTAGTTTTGGTATATATGAACATCAGAAGTCTTTCCTCTTGGATCTGAAGAGCAATTCTCACGGTTCTGCAACTGTTTATTTTCAGATCCTGCAGGTACTTGGACAGCCTTCTGGTACCTCATTCACAGATCCTTTTCCCACCAGGTATAATTTCTGAAATTCTTTGCAATGTGGTCTTCTTGTAGTGTTCACCTGGTAGCACTGGAATGCAGCTAGCTGTGGCCCTGTGATGATGTAGGGAGCTTCCTCAAGGATTGTTTGACTTGAGGGAGTTCATAGAATGTTGTAACCCACTCTCCAGACTAGCAGACGGGGTTCACAGACTGTAACCCACTCTCATGATTGGCGTAGTGAGTTAATGTCCTTTTTCTTGGTGTGGCACTTAGTACACTTAATTTGTGACATTTATTATACTATTGTCAAATTGTAAAATAATTTTAATATATGTCACAATAAACATCTCATATTTTATATTGTAGTGGATTAAACCACAAAGTTTACCTCACACATGAGCTATAAAATAATTTAAATATATGTCACAATAGACATCTTGTATTTTATATTGTAGTGGATTAAACCACAAAGTTTATCTCAAGCATGAGCTATGGCCTATTACAATGGAAAAATCCATTTTCAGTTGTAGTGGTACTTCTACTAGATCATTCATTAGTGGAAGTACACAAAGTTGCTACAAAATTTAAGTACTTATAAGTTACTACCCATTAGTTTCAAACTTCATAATAACAAAAGGTTCAGACCTCTGTTTACTAATGATGATCCTTAGTTTAGTTGCAATCTCTACTTCTATTATTGATTTCATACAAGCATCATGTCTATTTAAACTACTAGTGTGATTTTTCAACCAATTGTTGGGTCTTAATCACACAGGTGAATATATTGAATCTGATCCCTCACTCGTGAACGGGAACAACAGAGCCTCAATTTGATAGGAAATTGACGGTTATATCTAGAGTGGTTTTCTTAGGATGTACATCACAATTCTCTGTAAAAAGTCCTTCAAAGCAATTGATGTCTGATACCATGTGCTGTAGGTTGCCTTCTTCAATTCCATCTGATACCAGTATGTCGGAACACAAACGGAAGCATGATTCAACCACCGATGACGACAATCGGTAAAAATTTGCAAACTTTACTATTTGCATCGATAAAAAGAGGAATCTTACAATAGGATGCTTCCTTGGATTGTCTGACTGAGCCTACTGGGGTGGCCATACAGGGCAGGGTTCATGCGGGAATGGTTACGTATGCGGAGCGTGATGGCTGAAGAAAAATTGCCGGCTGTGAGAACCCATTTCCAAACTCTTGTGTTAATTAGGACTGTTTTCTATTGAAATTTTCAAAACATGACAGTGCCACTTTCTTGCCATTCACAACAGAGTCCAATCCGAGAATTGTCATCCTGATGTATATCATGGTCAGAACACAAATGGACATAAAGGTAACAGAGGTTTTAGTCCTTATTTTTAAATAAATAGAGCATGTACATGCTATGCTTACTTAAAATGTGATGGGTTTTTGGGTTGAATAACTGGTTATGACATCTAGTGAAGTGAGCAGCTCAGGTGATTATACCTCTTATGCAAGTGGTATACCTCTTAGAGAGAAGATGCGCAGAATTCTTTGTTGCTGGGATTTCACACCCTCATGATCATGAGTCTAGCCTGAAGTAGCCTGGTGCCCACATGGTATTAAGACACATGAACCTATCTTAAAAGGACTAGACTGGTACTTCTCACATGAACTAGTTTTGGTATGAACATCAGAAGTCTTTCCTCTTTGATCTGGAAAGCAATTCTCAGGGTTCTGCAACTGTTTATTTTCAGATCCTGCAGGCGGCATATGAATCGGTTTTTGGTACCTCAATTACAGATCGTTTTCCCACCAGGTATAATTTCTGAAATTCTTTGCAATGTGGTCTTCTTGTAGTGTTCACCTGCTAGCACTGGAATGGAGATAGCTGTGGCCCTGTGATGTTGTTATAGGGTGCTTCCTCAAGGATTGTTTGACTTGAGGGAGTTCATAGAATGGTGTAACCCACCCTCCAGACTAGCAGAGGGGGTTCACAGACTGTAACCCACTCTCATGATTGGCATAGTGAGTTAATGTCCTTTTTCTTGGTGTGGCACTTAGTACACTTAGATTAATTTGTGATATTTATTACACTATTGCCAAATTGTAAATTAAATTTAATATATGTCACAATATAAACATCTCGTATTTTATATTGTAGTGGATTAAACCACAAACTTTACGTCGCACATGAGATATGGCCTACTACATTGGAAAAATGCATTTTCAGTTGTAGTGGTACTTCTATTAGATCATTCGTTAGTGGAAGTACAAAGTTGCAACAAAATTTAAGTACTCAAAAGTACTACCTATTAGTTTAGAACTTCATAATAAGAAAAGTTCAGACCTCTGTGTACTATTGATGATCCTTAGTACCCTATTAATTGCAATCTCTACTTCTATTATTGATTTCATACAAGCTTGATGTCTATTTAAAATACTGATGTGATTTTTCAACCAATTGTTGGGTCTTGATCACACAGGTGAATATATTGAATCTGATCCCTCACTTGTGAACAGGAACAACGGAGTCTCAGTTTGATAGTAAAATGGAAGGTTATATCTAGAGTGGTTTTCGTAGGATCTGCATTGTGGCATGTGATGGCTGTCTTAGTGTTCATCTTCTCCCAGTGGAATGCGAAATGGTCGTATGCCTGAAATGCTGTAGGATCAGGGTTGTAAAAATTTGCAAACTTTACTATTTGCATCGATAAAAAGAGGAATTTTTACAATAGGATGCTTCCTTGAACTGTCGGACTGAGCCTACTGGGGTGGTCATACAGGGCAATGTCATCTTCGATGGAGTGGTCTTCGAGTGTTCTTAAGGAGGTGAGAACCTGTGTCCAAACTCTTGTGTTAATTAGGACTGTTATTTCCATCTTTGATGGAGGATTTTTGTAAGTTCAGCAAGATCAATGCCGTCCAATGGCTTGAGGAGGTGAGAACCTATATCAGAACACAAATGGGTGTAAAGGTAACAGAGGTTTTAGTCCTTATTTTTAGATAAATAGAACGTGTACATGCTATGCTTACTTGAAATGTGATGGGTTTTGGGTTGAATAACTGGTTATGACATCTAGTGAAGTGAGCAGCTCAGGTGATTATACCTCTTAAGCAAGTGGTATACCTCTTAGAGAGAAGATTCACAGAATTCTTTTCTGCTGGGATTTCACACGTGCATGATCTTGAATCGAGCCTGCAGTAACCTGGTGCCCACATGGTATTAAGACACATAAACCTATCTTAAAAGGACTAGACTGGTACTTCTACACATGAACTAGTTTTGGTATGAACAACAGAAGGCTTTCATCTTGGAACTGAAAAGCAATTCTCACGGTTCTGCAACTGTTTATTTTCACATCCTGCAGTTACTTGGACAGCGTTCTGGTACCTCATTCACAGATCCTTTTCACACCAGGTATAATTTCTGAAATTCTTTGCAATGTGGTATTCTTGTAGTGTTCACCTGGTAGCACTGGAATACAGATAGCTGTGGCCCTATGATGTTATTATAGAGTGCTTCCTCAAGGATTGTTTGACTGAGCCTTGAGGCAAATTCATGTGGTTGCAGGGATGTACGGGCCAGGGTAAGAACCCTTGAACATTCATGTATTGTGTACCATGGTAGAGAGGTGAAAAAATGCTGGTCGGACCTTGCAGTATTGATCAGTTCGGCTAACGTCTCATTTTCAAACTATTGGATAACTTAAATTATTCACTACTTGTGATTCAAAACAGAGTCCCAACTTACAAATGTTGTCATTCTCAACATCATAATGATGGTGAGCATGATGAAGATACCTCTCCTCCATGTCTTTAGCAGAGAACTGAAAACCACGAAGTTCTATTCCCAAATTCATGTTATAGATTAGACAATAGGTGTTAAGACACAATGTCTTTCATTTTTATAACTCAATCGATGTATGTGAAAAACAATTTACAGGGTTCTGAAACTGTTTATTTTTCAGGATAATCGAATTCCACCAACATACAGAAACTGGTTTGGACTACTTTCTTGAGAACTCAATTGTCTTCAGTACTGTGTTGCTTGATTCTTGAACAGTGTTGTCATTTAAACAGGTAGAATTTCTGAAATTCTTTGCAATGTGAAGTTCTCGTAGTGTTCATCTGCTACCACTGGAATGCCAGATGGCTGTGGTGGGTGGGTCTGGATTAATTTTGTAGGGTGCACCATGCTTCCTCAACCTTGGATTGTTTGACCAGGAACCTTGGAGCAAATCCATCTGTTTGGGCACCCAATCCAAGCATGGACAATGCCAGAATTGTGTCCGAGATTGTTCAGCTCCCGGGAGAAGAACTTTTGGTACTCATCAGTTCAGCTAACACCCCATTTTCAAACCATTATATAAATCAAATGCTTGAAAATACTTTCTTGTGATTGGAAACAGAGTCCCAACTTACAAATGTCATCATTCTCGATGAGGATACAGGCTCTCCTCCATGTCTTTAGCAGAGAACTGAAAACCAAGAACTTATAGAACAATCTGTCTTCAAATGTAATGGCAAAAGGGTGAGAAATGGTCATGATTGAGAGTAGAGTGAGGAGCTCAGTTGGCAGAAGTCTCAGAGAAGGTGGGAACAGATCAAATCAATTCTCCTGGAATTTGACTGGTGTGATCATGCATCTAGCCTGAAGTTTAGCCTAATAACATTGGTCGTAGATCAACGTATGCAAAGCAGTTTTGAAAGGACAATATAGTTGTAATATATGACAAATGAGTGCTGTTTGTCTCTGAAGGGATGGAAGGGTTTTACTTCTGTTGTTTTGCCAGGTGCTTTGTAAGGACCGCCCAAGAGTGGAACCACACTCGTAAGTTCTGATGTTGCAGCTAATGTCTTGAGCATTTCATTGTCTTCATTTGGACATTTCTAGGTTGTTCATCATTTTGAGGTGTGCCACTCCATTTCTGGCTGCTGTTGAGCAAGAATGTGGCTCTCGATAGCAGATCGAAACAATAAGAGATGCCACCATTTGGGAATCAATGGAGGTATATATGTTTTAGGAGTTACATCTTGATTCTTGGCCAACTGTGGATGTCTGCAGGCGGCAAACACCTGCTGATTGCCTGCCCTTTAAAGTACAAATAGCTAAATCGTCCCAAATGCCCCAGAAAGTCTTTGCTGGTGATGATCTGAAGAACTCAGATGGATCTCCCATTGAAGTTGAGATGATCGACAACAGAACTGGCTCTATTGTATCACAAGGGCTTGAATCCTCAGCTGAAGTTACTGTGGTGGTACTTGAGGGCAGCAGTGGCATCACTGGAAATTGGATTGAGGTGAAACCTCGGGATGGAAAACCACCTCTGTTGGCTGGATGCGTGACTGTGACGTTGGAGGGAGGAAAGGGACGTCTTGATAATCTTCACTTTACTGACAACTCCAGCTTTGTTCGCAACAGAAGTTTTCGACTCGGTTTTAAGGCCCATTTGGGTTCTCACATCCAAGGGGCATTATCAACAGCAATCTGTGTGAAAGATGCACGTGGCAAGTGTAAGTTTCAATGGCCCTTTTTGGTCTACCTCCCAAGCTTTTATTGTAGTGTTCAACATGTGCTTGGTGCATGAGGGAAGTTGTGGATTGTGAAGTCCTGATGAGCTTAAACTTGTTGGTTGCAATGCTGTAGTGTAAGCATCTGCAGTGTGACTGTTATGACTTCTAGTAATTGTTGAAATGTACATGAAAGACTTCAGTTATATAACTGCATGCACTGCATGCTACAGCATCAGAGCAAAAAGGGTGGCTTCAAAACTATTTCCTTGTTTTTTTGAAAATTTTCAGACCTTGCTTTTGTGGCCATCCATTGTGCACAGCAAATGTGAAGAAAGAAATCCCTGAAGAAGATGACACTGTGGATGTATTGGTGAACATTGCGAAGAATGGTGCTCGTTTACGCAAGCTGAATGACTGTGGGATCAAAACTGTGAAGCAGTTGTCACTCTTTTATGAAAAGGATCCTAAGGCCTTACGAGATGTAAGTGGATCTATGCAATTTGTGTTGATATTTTCTGAAGACTGATACACATGCAGTTGACAGCTTATGTGTTTTGTACGACACTGCTATTTATGGAACCAATTTTTAGCATGCATCAAGGAAAATGTTATATCAATCCCGGAAAGTAGACAACATCTCAAAGTCTGGTCAGAAACAACAGATTGCATGATCCAGCTGAGTCCCATGCTCTTGTGAGAGTTGGAAACTTAAATGCAATGACAGTTGTTAGAGGGAACTGATCAGTTGCACTGGGTGTCTGACAGTGGATGATCATGATTCCAAGTAGACCTGTGACAAGTGTAATCATGGAGGAACTGTGGGAAGAATCTGACCTGTGAATAGATGCTTGCAGGTTTTGAAAGATATGCCAAAGAAGTCTTTTGATGCCACAATCAAGAATGCGGAGAAGTGTCGACCAGTACTGGAACCAGCATTGCAGGTATCACAGGAGAGCAAAGTACCACTAAACAGTTCCATGGTGATGAGAACCCAGACTCACAGTGATTTTGAGCAATCAATGTTCCTCAAGGGTTGAAAGAAATGCCTGATTACTTCCAGTCACCAGTTCATTAAAATTAGGTGGACTCTGCAAAGGAACCAAAATTTAGCTCTATGTGTAGACTGGAACTCAGTAAACACTTTTGACAGTCCTGGATCACAGCTGATGCATATTGATTGTGGTTGGTTCAGATGACACAGAATCAAACTATGATCAATGCTGGGGCTGAAGAGGGGAGTGCAGTGATATCAGTACCGGAGGATGTCTGTGGTCTTCTGGTGTCTGGAGACCACAGTAAGTTCAATGTGTTGGAGAACCAACACAACCTCTTTTTTGGACATCCCCAAGGAGATCATCTGAATCCACCGGCAGGCTTGCCAATGAGCTCACATTC
>Ga0116229_10007436_pt1 | contig 17326 bp, 8 predicted proteins | sample S1TSphgellanicum_3_FD_87313 | JGI IMG/M metagenome (GOLD analysis project Ga0116229, IMG submission 87313) | Host-associated microbial communities from peat moss isolated from Minnesota, USA - S1T2_Fc - Sphagnum magellanicum MG | ecosystem: Host-associated > Plants > Peat moss > Unclassified... | reverse complement strand
GACACCTCGGTTCAGGTCCTCGAAGGTTTTGAGGACCTCGCTCGTTTCAGGACCTCGTCTTGTTTTTGTCGCCACAGACAGACGGACGGACACCATGTTGCTTTTATATATAAGATCTCGGTATGAATGCTGAAACTCAGCATTTAATGCACGAGGTTCAAGACTAATTATAGTAGTTGTACAGTAAGGAGAAGCGAAAATGTATGTAGCAGCGGTGGAGGCGCTCAGGAAAAAGGAAAGACAGGATGAAACTCGGTTTACCACCAAAATTGATGGTTTTCTGAGTTTCATCCCCTGTTGAATGCTAATGTACTTTTTTGCAAGCTTTTTTTGAACCTCACCCTGTGTATGACCAAACTCAGGGTTCTGGTGCTGTGTTTTTCTTACTTTACGGATAACTTTAATAGGAGGTTGTCAACTCAAATCCTGAGTTTTGGTCAGGTACATGGTAGAATTTTTCTGTTTTCCCAACACCTCTTCATGGGGATTATCAAAAGGCCTAACCTTGCTGACTGGAATTAACAGGACTCTTTGTGGCCAAAATATATGCCAAATAGTACCATAGTTAGAGGAATGATTAAGTTTTCCTTTTGCTCAGATTCCTTTGCCATTGTGGGTGGATTGAAATCTTTAAGAGCATATCACTGAAGCTGGCAGTTAACAATTGACAAAGGAAACAAACCCAGAAGAATTACACATTGTGGGCATATGTAGAGCTGGAAATGTCAAGAGGACATACAAAACATATGACAATGAGGAGCAATAGGAGCCTTTTTTTCTTCTCTGAAGTCAGATTGTGACCTTCAAACCCTAAAGCTTGAAGCAAAGGCAAAATTGCATAAGGAGATGGTAGAAATAGAAATATTTTGCACAAAAGTTCTCAACCCAATGAATAAGGGTTGCAGATTTGGCCTTCATCTCCATTTAAAGCAGTATCCTCACCCACCATTCCATGCTCCTCAAATTCCATGTCTCATTTGTCAGAACTAGAACCAAGATAAATTATTAAGCAACAGCAAGCCATTCTAGGATTATGTTTTCAACATCAAGAAGGTACAAAAGCAGATTCAATGAGAATAAGGACAAATTTGTAGTTAGTATGAACATTATTGCAAACAAGAATGCATACCTGCCCCCCTTAGGTAGAAACTAATGAGCTTCTGTAATACATAGAATCCTGAAAGACTTTGATGTCAAGTAAACACTCAAAATGCAAGGTTTTGAATGGCAGCGGTACATGATACTTTTCCTCTCCCAATAAGGTTTGAATCTCCAACACCTTGGTGCCATGACTGACGTTTGCATCCAAGCTGTAGAAAGAAACAAGACAAAAAATCTTCCCAAACCAACTGACTGGAAAATTAGGATTATGGTTCAAAATTTGAGAAGGCGCAAAATATAGGAGGAGAATGAAAGACAAATTTGTATTGAACTCTTGTGAATCTGACCTCAATGTGGAGAAATTTGTATCAAAGTCTCATGGATCTAACCTCAAAGTGCACAAATTTGAGGCTAGAATGAACGTTAGTGCAAGAATAGTGTGCACTGACTCTGCTGCAATTAGACAGAACTCATAAGCTTCTGCAACAAATCAAAATATGCTGAAAGACTATCATGTCAAGCAACACCCAAAATGCAAGGTTCGAATGCCCAAGACATGATGATGTTTGCATTCTAATAAAGTTTGAATCTCCACACCATCCTGCCATGACGGAGATTTGTATCAAAGCTATAGAAAGAACCAAAACAAATTTAAAGCTTCTCACACCAACAGCAAGAGATTTTAGGTTTATGGTTCAAAAATCAAGAAAATGCAAAAATAGAGAAGATGAAAACAACGAAAATTTATATGGAACCTTGTCGATCTAACCTTTGAGGCTAGAATGAACATAATTATTGCAAAAATAGTGCGCACTGACTCTTCTGCAATTAGACAGAACTCAGAGTAAGCTTCTGCAATACATCAAATTATGCTGAAAGACATATGATGTCAAGCTGCAACACCCAAAATGCAAGTATCTACGATTTTCGCCGGCTGTCGCTCGTTGAACTGGTTGCAAATTCCTAAATCCTCAAAGCTTCATGCGCGATCTACATAAGGAAGCAAAACTGAGCCGTGAAACCCAACCCCACCGGAGCCGACTCTTTCGGCGCCTTCAAGGGGGAAGCACAATTCTGGCTAGAATACGGCGTCTGATTCTGCGGCCGACGGCAAGTAGGTAGTAAATTCTGACTAGAATCCTGCGGTTAGAATCTGTACTAAGACGACATTCTGGTGTATTGGAGAATTCCACCGGCGCGGGAATAGGCAGAACGGCGGCGTAACAGTGGCGATGCCAGAGATTCTGTGGTGTCAGAACGCCGACACGCTTAATGTCGTCGTTTTCTTCCTAGAAAAACCAGAATGACGGATTCCGAGGATGCGACGCCCACAAAAGAGAAAGAAAAAGAGGATAAGTAACTACAGACAATTTTTTTTTTTATTACTTACTTAGAATGTGTAAGGCGTGTCCTATAGGTACCTAGGTATACAATGGAACAAGGAGTTGGGTGTGGGACCTTAAAGTGAATTGTTGTTTAGTTGGAAAGTGCACCCTAAGGTGCCATTTTTAGGATTGTAATGGGATCTTTGATTGACACATCACAACAAACGACCTTGAAGCTTTCGAACCCTATATCTACTGGACCTGCTTTAGATTTCCTCTTGGCCCACTCTGCTTTTAGATACTTGTGCAGACTTTGGGTTTTGGACATTCAAAAAAAAATCCAAGTCTGTGGGATGAGCCCTTTTGAAAAACTGAAGTTTTGAAACCTATAAAAATATATAGGGATATGTTTGCAAAACGTTAGATGTTGTATTGTTGGTCTTGCCTACCTAAGCAAGGATATTGTGTTTAGATTCTTTATAGAGTGTAGTAGCTTAAGGGATTTGGGCCCCTAGGTCTATTTTTATATAAGGATTTTTGAAAGATGATATTTTGGCTTGTGTTAAAACTTGAGATTAGTTATGGAGTTATAATAATATATTGAAGGGTTTTGGTTTCTTTTAGAGGATTTTTTGAAGATTATGTTTTTGCATGGTGAAATATTTGAGTTTCCATAATTCTTCATTTGCCTTAAGATACTTTTTAATGTAAATGGCAAGGCCACCATGTGACACAGCAGTTGATACATAACTGTCTGAGATATATCATGTTTCCTTTTTAATGCTATCTCTCTCTATTCACAAATTCTTCATTACCTAAAGTTGAACGACTTTTCAAGATTCTTGTCAGACGTATCATATTTAGAGTCCTCCCAGAGTCATGATGACATGTATTATGTAGCTTGTAACTCAAGTGGTTGTACTCTTGTGTTACTCATGGTTGAGGTGGTCAACTTTTCTGGTGAACTATAGACAAGAACAAGTCTTTGTCTGAACCTAGCACCACTTTTAATGAATTCTTTGGCGGCATGCTGCCAAACTTTGCAAGGACATTATATTGTTCGGTAATTTTTCTGGTCATTGATGGATGATAAAATTCACTTGGGGTTTGTCATATTTTATCTGTTGTGTTCATGGACATGTTTAAAATTTATATCATCAATTTGGGGGACATGTTTTAAGTTTTTCCAGCGCCATTTTGGCCTTCTGGATGTGACAAAACTTTGTGTAAAAACAACCCAGTCTTGGCCTACCTATGCACCTAGCTGAGACAAGAATTGGATGAGATTTGATTGAGGAATAATGAAGGAAATATGGGAACATTAATAACAAAGACATTGTGGAATCTTGACAGGAACCAATGAAAATTCCATCAGGAACAAGCAACTCCCGGCAAATAGCTCTGCCCCTTTTGGCAAGTTCAAACCAACAAAGCTAAAATAACAAATGTGCCATGAAATTTCCAAAACAAAAACAATTCATCCGAACACCTGGTGAACGTTCCTCAAAGACTGGGACCAAATCCTTCCAAAGTCTCACCCTTTACAGGAAAAACCAATAAAATAGGTAATAATTGCACAACATGAGTCTTCATGGTATATCACTTATTATAGAAAATTTATTTATCATGAAGCTATAGGGATGGCATTGGGGTGACTGGGGCCGGTGCTCTCGATGTTAGAGCCATCAGTCATGGCATCAAAGTTTTCATAGTATAATAAATTGAAAAAAAAATAATTAATTTTTAAACTATTATGCAGTCATGATATGAACTTGGTCTTCGTCAAAGCAGAAATTATTATTTTTTTGTTGAATTTGACTGGACCATCCATCTTGTTTAATAATGCTAGTTTAAAGTACTGAGCAAGAGCCATGAGCTTGGAGTGTAAGTATGGTTTGAAAGAGAGCATTTTTAAAGATTATATTATGGTGGGTCCAACTGACTTGGGCCTTGACCATGTGGTGAAGCAGAATGATTGGACTGAAGGACTTTGCTTCATTGCTATGAGTGTCACTGGGACTAAAGACCTAGTTCCATTCAAATGCCTTTTCTAGAATTCACAGAGTTGACAGAACTGAAACCAGAAAGAAATTATGTGCAAATTAAATCAGATGTCTTTGGAAATCAGCTTGCTGGATGTCCAATAAAATCATGGAGTGAACTTAAAATCCTCAAGAGATAATACTCACACAATCACCTACTGCACACAGAAGCAAAGCTCACCCAGAAGAATGGTATGACAACATCAACACAGACATAGTCTGAGATAGAGATTGTGGGCATACAAGAATGGAAATGTAGAGAGAATTTACAGACCATGCATGACAATGGGGGAACTGGGGAGGGTCAGACTGTAGGCTTTAAACCCTCTAACCAAGGCAGATTATGTAAGTGTAAGGCATTACTGAAATAAGGGCACATGTAAGACACAACGCCAAGGTGTGCCTGATTCTGGTAATGCCCACAGGCAAGGGAGTTACATGACAAAAAATTGACATTTTATTTTATTTTCCTATGATACCCAATAGACATCACAGGGGAAAAACAGCGCGAGGCATTTTAGAAAACAAATGCCCCATGGGTTTTTCCGCTCTGCAAGCATGTGTACATATAGACTAAAATTCTGAGTAGAGGTTTTTATGTAGATATCAAGAAATGAAATCAATTCACACAAAAGTCATTGATTTTGAAAGAAGCGCTGATTTTAGCCTCTTAGTGGTTTTGTGCTACATTAGGATTTTGTGACAATCAATTTAATACTCTTGAATAAATCAATGCCAAGGATATATAGGACACTCCTGGAGACATGTTGAATTCAATTGTCATGGAAATCTGGTGGTTTTTAGGAGGAATATGAGAGAAAAACTTTCAAACTAATCAAAGGGAATGTTGTGCAGCACACTTGTAGGATTGTAGCCAATTGCCTACACTTAGAACCCCAACATAAAATGATCATTAGATTTTAATGGCAATTGCTTATCAAGTGCCTATATTTGCAACCTTTTGAAGTCAATGGGCATCTTGCCTTAATTTGAAAACATGCACACGTGAATAAAAGCAATGAAATCATTAATAAAAATATTTTTCACCTAGTGATAAATATTTTAAGTAATAACAATTTTTATTTTTCTAAATTGTAGTTTATTGAAATATTGCATCATTTTATCATGCATTATGTTGTGTTATTGTCATGAAACCCATCATACATATATATTTTGTACACAAGGGTAAGAATATTTTCAAAATTACTTGGACATTTGGTTGCTACATTTTCAAGTTTATGGTTACTTTAATGTAGCAACTAATGTATCAAAAAATACCAATGCACTACTCACATGTGGTGCACTTCGTGTATCATCACATTTTGACACCTAACAAATAAAGTGTTACATATCAAAAATTGACACTAGTCTACATTTCTTGTCACTTTTCAACTATAAAACTCCAATTGTTATTTGCTGAATTTTCTTAATATATATTAAACCTTAGTTGATACACTAAAAATGTTGTCAATTAAAAGTTGCCATGCATATCTAAACATAGCAAGGGCAAGAAATGTTTTTCAAAATTCATGGACAAGAACCTACTATGTTTTTTTGTCTATCGTTATTGTAAGATGGTCAATAATGTATCCAAAAATACTAATACACTAGTCACACGTTGTGTGACCAATACACTCCATGTCTAACTTTTTCCACACATGATAAATCAATGGCTACAAATTAAAAATTGACACCTAGTTTGCATTTCTTGCCACCTTTCAATTATAACCAATTGTTATTTGCCACATTTTTTTATATACAACAAACATTTGTAAACATAAAAAGAAAAATTCAATTGACAGTTGTTATGCATGTCTAAACATAGCAAAGGTACGAAAGGTTCTTTTAAATACATGGACAAGAGCTTGTCATTTTTTTTGTCTATGATTACTATAAAATAGTCGTTAATGTGTCAAAAAATAACAATAAATTACTCACACATTTGTGAACAATACACTCCATATATCACCATTTATTTTCCATGTGATGGATGATTCCATATCAAATATTGACATCGAATTTATGTTTCCCATTACTTTTCAACTATAACCAATTGTCATTTGTCACATTTTTGTAAATACATTAAGAAGTATGTTTTATGTGCAAAATATGCCAATACAATCAATGTTATTTTCTAAAAGTCCAAGTTTGTTCATAAAATGACAATAACGAAAGGAAATATCAAGCTACTATGCAACCAAATTAAATTGCACTTACGATAGAGGACACTAATAAAAAGAGTTGATTCAATTGTGTTTCAACCAATGAGCTTATTCTCTCATTAAGGATGTTGCGAATAGCTACCTTCCAAGAATAGAAAAGGAAGGTTGTTGATGAATTTGACTTGCATGATTTTCTACTCATCTCACCTATTATTCTTCTGCAACTAAGAATGAAGTTTTAGTATGTTCTTTCAATGGGCGTTCAAATAATTTTGTCCTTTCCTCTTTGGGATTTTGATTCATGTTTGTTAGAAAGAAATAATATCCGTGCTTGTGATGCGGTCAAGAGGCATGTTTTTGCACTTGAGGTGGATCTTGTTGCTTTTCACGAGGCCCTCCTTCCATTGGTCAAACAATTTTTATCTAAAGATACATAGCCACAGGGTTATAGTTTGAATCCAAATTCCCTCCCAAGGAAGAGAACAAAGAGATGATTGGATTGTGAATAAATTAATTTCTAGTATTTCTTTATTTCAATCCACACCTTGAAATGTACTTGATGTTCATGTGTGTTGTGGTTTCTTGTAAAGACATGCGGGCTCCACACCCTCCAACAAGTATTCCTTCTTCATGCACAAGAAGTTTTTTTGTAGTCCTTTCATTAGCCCAATTGTACCATTGTATGTTGAATCACAAGCTAGGGTCTTAGAAATTTCCAATCCTTAGATCCATCATTAGAGGACATTAACATTGAATCTAAAGTTTAGGTATTTGCAGATGAATTTGTTTTAAACAAGTCACATTTTCTCTCTTTAATTTCTTTGTTGATGAGCTTGGGGGTCGACAATTGTTTCATGCAACACGATTATAATAATTTAGCTTTTGAAGTTCTTGCAAACAAGAGGTAAGAAATAATCTACCCAAAAATAATATTTTATCCTCATAAAATCATTTACTTGTTAGTCCTTCTATATAGAGACCCCAATATTTTGTTGCTTACATTACTTTTTGTGTATAATTTACCATGCTTTCACCCCACATCAAATTGGGGGATGGTAGAAGCATTGCATGTCATGTTTTTGGAAGCTACAAAAATAACATTTGTCATTGCCAATTACAGTGTAATCAATGTGGATGAAGTTACAACAATTGATAACACACAATGGTTATCAATCCGTTTATACATGGTCCAAAAGTGGAAAAAGATTTTAATGTTCTTCTATGTTGAAATAATAAGTCAATCTGCCATTTCTAATAATATTTTTTCTTTGGTGTTAAAATGCATGATTAATTTTGGGGGTTTAAGGTTGGAAGAGTTTGGAAAAAATTTGGTGAATGGTTGTGACAATAGTAGTGTCTTCCAAAGCAATTGAACAAGTGCTACTTTGCAATTTAAAGAAATTATTGCACATTTTCATTACGCTAGAAATGTCATTTTATGATTAGTCCTTATATACTAATCACTTATGCCATTTTTGGTTGATTTGGAACTGTTGTTTATGTTATTTTTAATCACTTATCCACTTGTAATCGTATAAGATTAGTCATAAAATGGCAGTTTTGGCGTCATCTTTTCTTATTAACATTCACCATTTTACCCACAAAACTAACCTTCACTTTATCAAATCTCCCTTTTATGCATCAAGTGGGAGGTATTCTACATAACTTATATTCCTTTTCTATTCACATCTCAAAAAATTTGGCAAAATTTCAAAAGTTGGTTGATCTTTTCAACACCAAAGGCAACAAGTTGTTCAAGAATGTGAAAACCCGATGGATCAACATGTTTTTTCAAGAAAAAAAAATGTATTGAATATCGTCAACTCATTGTTAAGATGCATGTTGAAACTTGAAAGTATGAAAAATAATTTTGCATTAAAAATTTTGAATGTCTTGTGTGATGTGGATCTCATTCTAGGGCCCCCTTATGTTTTCCATTACTAGGGTGTGTGCATACCTGAATCAAGATTACACAAGCACAAGACGTTTTTGTGTGTGACTTTGTGAATGTTGTGAACTTGGCCCAACATGAACTTTGTAAATTATATTGTGATCCTTAGCAAAGTTTGAAGATCTAACATTTGATAATTTCAATGCAATTGGACTTTGACTAATTACAACTTGCCCATGATTTTTTTTTTCATCTAAATGGTAGAGAAAATGAGTTATACTCTTGCATTTTATTTTCTAAACATAAATAGCCTATTACTTCTAGTATGGATGGTGTTATATCTCGTCAACTTGTCACTAAGGTTGCCTTTAACATGGCAATCAACAAAGTGAAAAAAAGAATGTGAAGGTGCAACCTAAGGCCTTATCTCAAAACTTGAAAAACGATTCCCAAACCATGAAGTCATGACTATTCTTAAAGTTGTTTATCCACATTTTGGGTTATGAATCTAAATGAAGCAAAGGAGAAATTTTATTCTCAACTAGGTGTATTGAAGGCCACTTCTTGTGTGCATCATAAGGTGGGTGAATTTGGACAAATTATTCCTACAAATTCCTTCCAAAATGGAATATAATAACCTAGTGAATTGAGATGTTGAAATTAAGGTTATTTTTTCAACTTTTGTGATGTAATTGAAGTGGTGATCATCCATAAAATGATTTTGACAAATTTGGCTACATACTAGAAATGAAAGTAAAAAAAAATTAGAATCCTTTTATACTTTTGACTACCTACCAAAACTTATGATAAAAATTTGATGACACTATGAGAAAATTGTGTCTGTTGGAACTAAAAATTGTCTGATAGAACTAGATTACAATTAAAAAATGTTTGATAGAACTAGATTACAACTAGATAGCCTAGTTGCAACAGACATGATTTTCTCATAATGTGATTTGAATTTTTTTCTTTCAAAATCTAGTGAATTTGGGCCAATTTTTTAGTTTAAAAATCCTTTTAGAGGTTGAAAGAGAAATTTGGCCCAAATACAAATCATTGGTTGAAATACCAAGTAATAAAAAACACTTGGTCATCACTTTATGAGGTCAAAATTTCAAAAAATTCTATGGAGAATCGATATTCATATAAATATCCTTTAGGTTCTGTGGTTGGAACATGCATGTTTTTGCATGTTCCTAGAATAACCATTTTGTGCGTGCTAGGTTACTAGTTGGCCTCATTTCATAAAAATAAGGTGCACATGACCATGTATGCAAATATTTGTTTGGTAAAAACTTCTAATTTGTTTTAGAATCATGTTCTTTCTACTTGTTCCCAACAAAGTTGTCATCCAAAAATATGGTAGCACTACTTTGTACATTAGAAAATGTAAACCCCAATTTAGATTGTGTCAAGCTTTGATGCACTACAACTAGTGACATTCCACAATCTTCATGCATTTGCAATGTAACGATGTTGGTTGCCCTTTACGAATGTGGTTGTAGCATCAAAACAACATGAAAGATAAATAATGAAACAAGTGTTAGTGCAACAATTGGATGTTGAAATGGGAGTTCACATCGAAACATTCAAGGAATTTGAGCAATTTCATTTTTCAAACTCTATGATAGAGTGAAAAAACATGAAACATTTTCCACACATTTATTTAAAAAATTAGCTCAACATGGGTAAGTTTCTTTAACTTTAAGCTTATTAGATTTCTTGAATTGAACTTCAACTGCTTTCATGTGCACCAATTTATTTCTCATTCTAAATTATGCCATAGATTGAAAAATAGTCTACATGTCAAGATAAGCTTGTGCCAATCATTTCCCTTGCAATTGCTTTTGAATTTTTATTTTCTTCAATTTTTTAGTTTATGGGTTCATCATTGTTGCTTGAAGGGCAATCAACGAACATCAATGAAAAGTCATTGTTCAAACTCAATGTCTGTTGTGCTTTTAATATATGTGGAAGATGTAGTTTTGCAAATCATTAATAAGCTGGCTATGTAAATTTTGATCAACACACTTTCCAAGTTTATTTGGGTCACAATAGGTTTTTGGGTGGCGAAAGTTTTGCTCCTTATAATTTTGCTAAGGTGATGGTATGTACCAATGTTGTGTGTGTAAGTGTCAATAGCCATGTATACAATGTGTAAATACCATGTAAGTGTAAATATGATTTACACTTACATTTACATGAGGCCAATGTAAATATTTGCCAAATACACTTACATGGCCTCATGCAAAAAATGTAATCATAATGTTGCATGGGATTAAACCCCTCCCCAAATAGAAATTACCTTTTTTTGTATTGTTTTACATTTATATTGTTTTACACAACTGCATAAAATCATATAAATATATTTGTTTACACTTACACTATTTTACATGGCCACATAAAACCATATAATTTTATTTTATTTACATGATTTTACACTTACACAGAGTGTAAGTCGTCAACCATTTACACATGCAACACTGGTATGTCTGTAGGTTTTTCAGAGACCAATTAGAAAAAATTCAACAAACCAGCCCAATGAGACAAGTAAAGTCCCTATATTTTTATTTTAAAATATCTTGAAGGATCTCCTACCAGGACGGTCCCCATAGTATTCGAAATTTCTCCTACCAACACCTTCCCCATAGTTCTAGAAACTTCTCCTACCAACCAACTGGTCATGGTACCAGGGAGGTTAAGAAATTTCTGAAAAACATTTGGCTACCAATGTTGATACGTCAATACTAGGTCAGGCCACAGAGGGAGAGGATCCTGAGTAGTAGGTATGTATCAGTCTATTTGCATCATTTGGGAGGTGGGGGTGTGGGGACCCGTTAGAATCGGTAGAGGGAAATCCGTTAGCGAGGTCATTGGTAGACAACCCGCCTGCAACATTTTTTTTGGCAATAATTGAATTATTTTTCTAGATTCCAATTTTTTAGAAATAATCTATTTGAAAGGCAGAAATTTGAGAAAAATATAAGGAAGGAGTAAAATACAAAGATTGGTGGAAACCTGAGAGCCTCTTACTTAAGGCCAGTCCACTTGTAGAGCAAGTATTTAATAATTGAAAACGTTTCTGTATCCTAAAATTTGGCAGAACATTATGAGTGTAGAAACGCCCTAGCTCTTCACAAAATTTAGGGGCACTTTTAGTAGTTTCAAAACAAATGGAGCACTATAAGTAGAGATCATGCAGACAAGAGGAAAGGAAAGAGCTGTTGTCTAATGCTTGCCCCAAGGCTTGTTGAATTGGCCGCTAAGAAGCTTAAAAATCACAAAAAATTCAGTGTCAACTAGACACAAGTCCAAAACTAAGGACAGTATGAAAAGAATGGGCACAAGGCTAGGTGTGTGGTGGTGGCATTGAGGGTATCTCCATTCTCCACTAACATTTTTAATTAAAATTCAGAAATTCTATTGAGAACTGAGTGGAATTATCACACCTTCCTCTTTTTTTCAACCACAACAGCAGACCCAACCTGACAAGGCGTTTGAACCCCAAGTCAAGGTCGTTGGCTTCCACTTGCACAAGAGTTGGGTTGGAACCTTTGAACCCAGGACCTTTTCTGGTCCCAGGGTCCAGAAGGTGAGCCATCAACCCCAGGGTGAATGATGACACATTTTGAGCCACATACTCTAAACCGCCACTTCTTGAGGAAGAAGCAAAGGTCTAGCCAGTGATCTTTTTTTTTGGTGAATTTGTGTCAAAAAAAGGGGGTTGCAAATCTTACAAAGGATTAGTTTTTTGAGAAAATGTTCCGAGGCCTGGAGGCAAAAATATTGAAAGCACCATATTTAGACCAGATCTTCTAGGTTTAGGGTTTAGGGTTTAGGGTTTACAGACCTCAGGGTTCTTGCACATTACTTGTGCACTTTGTTTAAATTTTGTTGCTCCACTGTGCGAAGCCCAATTGTTACCACTGAGTTTCATGTGGTTGAGAGACCAGAGATGCAGTTTGCAAGTCCCAGAGAATTGTGATGCAACACAAGACCCACAGATTTGCATTCCACAAACTAGAGATTGATTCAATTTGCAAACTGTAGAAACCCAGTCAGAAGTCAGAACCTGGTGAAGAAGTTATGTTTGCTAACATCCATGCCTCTTGGTCCCTACCAAGGCTTAGGGTTTTTGTTCTGACAGTCAATATCTCAGTTGATTGATCCTTTCAAACTTCCAAGCCCCATTGGACCAAAGTACCAACAGGCTGTTGTTTCAAAAGCAAATAAGGTTGTCTCTAAGGATTCACAATTTTATTTTCTGCATTCAATTTACATTCAATTTGTGATTGTGTGATTCTTGACTTGGTCTTTGTGGACATCCATTTTACACAGAAGATGTCAGGGATAAAGTGTCACAGCCAGAAACAGTGCAATCAAAGGAAAAATTACTAGTGACCAAGTCTGAGCATCATCAGTTCTGTCCCCAAATTATGATGTCAAAAAGAAATCAATGTTGATCCTTTGAGACATTATTGTAGTTCATCTTGCGAAGTCTGCTTTCAGCCATAGTCTGCGTACCATGGTCACATCCTTCTTCTGTTGGCACAAACACACAGAACATGAAGAGGAAGCTGGCAACTGCCCATCTTACCAATGTTCAAACATATATGACAAGAATTATCTTGCTTTCAATGCAAATTCTTGAACCAGAGACCACAAATTTAGCTACTCAGATGTGAAGAAGTTAAGAATGCAGCTACCAAGGAATCACACATGAAAACTCTTCACAAAACAATTCCAAAGTAAAAATACCACCCAAACATGAAACTTTCATTCACACTAATAGACCAGTTCCATACTTGAGTGGCTACTCCACAACTCACATAACTCCAGGTAGAATGAAATTACCAGAAAGAAGTCCTGTGCAATTATCTCACATGCCAATGGAAATCAGATCTCTGATCAATAATACAATCATGGAATGAACTTGAAATTTTTCAAACTAGAAGTTACGCACAAGAGCCAGCTAGCTGTGCACAGAAGCAAACTTCAAAGCTCACCCAGAAGATGGTATAACATCAGCATAGAGATACAGATTATCCCCATGATACAAAGATCTGGGAATATAGCCATAACTTAGAATCTTAGCATGTATACAGTATGACAATGGGAAGGCTTATATTAGGGTTTCAAATTTCATGGTCAGACTATCATCATCTCTAAACCCTAAACCTCACAACAACGGCAGATTGTGGAACTAGATGCCAAGGATCTGAAAAGTAGGTACATGCACAAAAGTCATCAACTAAGAAACCCACTGCAGGCGTTAAGCTAGATGAGTGTTTGTGATCTATTCTAGGGTTTTATCACATTCAATCTCATGCGTGCTCCTCAGTGCATGAGCTCTGCCAAGGACATCACAGTGTACTGGAAACATGATGAGATCGAGTAGTATGGATTGATGGCTTTGCTTAAGAAGCCTGAAACCTTAATTACCCTTATGTACGCTTGATAGAAAAAGCTTCCAACTGATCAAAGAAAATGCTGTGCAGCTTATGGTATGGTTGCAACAAACAGCCTACACTCACAAGCGACAGTCGACTGTACCACACCATCGCTGTTTTCTCCTCAGCCGAACGATTCCTTACGGAACTGGTTGTGAGTTGTGAGTCATGGAAACGGCCTTTCCAACGAGGGCACAATGCTTCCACTTGCACCTTCAGGCGTAGGCACCCCGTTCAATTTCAAATCAAAACCAGCTATCAGAATTCGATCCATTTCCAAAATCTCGTCCTGGCTACACAGGTATATGTCTAGGCCGTCTAATGGAGGAAGCCCATCGCTATCACTCCAGTTCACGCCGTCCTCAGCAAATGTTGACTCATGCGGCGTTGTTTGCGATGGATTGTCACAAACCAGCTGCGTCACTTCGACTGCCGCGTCGCTTATAAGCTCAGAATCTGCCGACAACGAGAGAGAGGTGACCTCCAGAGCCGCTGGCCCCCGAGGTCTTCCGGCACCAGCTGCAGCAGACGTCACAACAGTGACCTGAATGTCAGAGGTAGCTCCAGCTTCTTCCCCATCGCCGGCAAGTACCAAAAGCCGGTTCGTTAAAGCGCGTGCTTCGGAGATCAGAACATTGGACTGCAGCTCCTGATCGTGCATTGCATACTGATTCGCTTTCTCCTTAACGAACGCCACAAAATCCTTTGTCAGTGGCGTGTCCTTGAACCTTGGAGGACAACGTTCGAAAAAACCTTTGGGATAGTTGAAATAGTATGTGGGATTACCCAGGAAGTGCTGTGCAGCATCGTAAGCAAACATGGCTTCCTCTTCTCTGTCAAAAGTCCCAATCCACTCTTTTTTGGAACACGACCAGTTCGACGCACGGAAGCGAAACTCCACAGCCCATTTTCGCGGGGCTCCAAGCCGCTGGCGAACTCCTGGACTGCCGCCAACGCTTCGACGCACGGGTGATCGCGCAAGCGCCTGCTGCAAATCAGCACGTCGTTCTTCCACCGGGTGCTTGATCAGCTTGCGAATTGCTGAACCGCCGAAAATTTTTCCATGAACGCGTTGCGGCCGAGGCAGCCGAAAACGAGCAGCTTCGTCACTTTCATCTGGCAATAATAACACGGTCCTGCAACACCAAGCATTCAGCGCTCAATTTCTCTATACTTTCGAAAGAAAGAAAGACGACACAATATGCAACAGATTTCTATGCTAAGCTTTTGAGCGACAAACAATTTACTGATTGCAAAAAACCCCTGACACTCTGAAGGCAAAACCTGATCATGTCGTCTGAGACGCGTCGGTCAGACATAATCGACAAAGCTCAGCAGCCGTCAGATAGCGCTGGATAGACTGCTGAAGAGTACAATCGATTGTCTACAAAGAAAGGAAGGAAGAAGGGATACGATTGGAAACCCAATTTCAATAATGCCTTTGATCGAGGGCTTTATCGAATGTAAAAGACACAGTCAGCAATTTTCTGAAACGATAGCCAGATTTTGCAAGAGCATATTTGGATTTCGGAAACAGCGACAGACTGACAACGAACGTCCAGCTTCCTGAGGGAGAGAGTGTGTTTGTGTGTGTGAGAGAGAGAGAGAGAGAGACACACACACACACACACACACACAGAGAAAGAGAATGTTTGCAAATGCCGTCGTCGCCTGTTGTCGTCAGAGAAGAGCAATGGAAACGGCGCCATCAAAAAGGCTCACCGTTCAGAAGCCACATCTGGGTGCATTTCTCTCCTGGTGATGGGGTTTGTGAACCCCAGCATAAACCCTGCTGCTCTACACGTTTGGGGTAAGTTTCGTCGAAGTCAGCATATGGTCCAGGTGGCAGGTTCCTTTCCAATCATCACCACATTCATGGATAACACAACAGTATGTCCTTGATTCTCCTGCCGTGCTTACTTTATTAGGGATAAATCTTTTGTCCCCCTTGAGCACCCAAAACACAGGGAAGCATGTTTTGTCGAGTTTTGTTTGACTTGTGGGCATATTAGGTTGCCAATAAAGTAACTACATCTGTCCTATCGAGGATTTTCCTGACGTACAGATTCGTTATGAAAAATCAAAACTCATTGGCAGATTCATTGCTTTTTCCTGGTTCGGCAAAAGACACCAATAGGTCATTCCATTTTCCTGGCTTCAAATTCTGTGTGAACCAAGCAGCTCCGCCACAGGAGGCTCTTTTCAAATTTTTATTTATTTATAATAAATTCTTACAAGATGCAGTGTAAATGTGTGTATTATTATGAATTTAAATTGAATGAATGTATGTTTGTAGATTTAAGTGTGAGCTTGAGTTGGTTTATACAACAGTTGTTTTGCTACTGTGCCAAAGCATTACCATGCCACCCATAGTATTTTAGGTTTTATGGGTCCCACCATTGTATTTAGCTCTTCTTTTTTTGCAGAATTTGGTCAAATTTCAAAAAAGAAAAAGGAAAAGGGAAAATTATGATACAATATCTAGTCTCCACATGCCTCGAGGGCCGTGATGACGACGACAGGTTGAGCGCCAGGGCATGCATCTGACCGACACAACATTATCCAGACTTGCGTCAGAATCCGAGAACTTGGAAGAGAAAGAGAGAGAGAGAGAGACAGACCTGTTGCCATTGCGAGAAGAGACCAAATCCATAATAGTCTTGATAGGATCCTGAAAAGAAGCCTGGATAAACTCCATAAGAGTGTAAGATTAGTTGTGACTTTGAGTGCTCCTCTTATAAATAAACTGAGATACGGATCCTGCCTTTCAGGCTGCCAGAGTTGTTGATACTGTGGCTCCTCAAAACCATCATCCGTTATCTCCATCAAAGCCTCCTGAATAATCAGGTTCCAGTTATTCAGCTCCATCAGGCAAGAAATGCGCAAGTAATGGCCGACAGAAAAAGAAGAAAAAGAGGCGTAAAAGCGGGTAAAAGCAACAGGGCAGAACCACACGTTCTGAATGTGGACATAGTAGCCTCAGCTATTTGTCTTTTTGGAGGCAAGCCATAACCTGGTGGCCGTCATCGGGACGGATGAAGGGATGGATGATGGGACGGATGGATGAAAAGGACGATCACCCAAGGATATTATATAAGTAGATATTCTCCTTTTTTTCAATTGTCAATTTTCGAGGAAAAAATTTTGATTTTTTGGGGACATTAGGATTTTATTTTAGTTTCGTAACATTCTTTTACCTAGTTTTTAAAATATTTAGATAGGTTATAAAACTTGTCACAGTTTAATGCGAAACCCCTCTCGTGATGGATGCTAGCCAATGATGCAACACCAAAAAACTGAAAAAAAAAAAAAAGGAAAAGGCGGGGGGGGGGGGGGAGGGGGGGGGAACAGGGGG
>Ga0116229_10007435_pt1 | contig 17326 bp, 10 predicted proteins | sample S1TSphgellanicum_3_FD_87313 | JGI IMG/M metagenome (GOLD analysis project Ga0116229, IMG submission 87313) | Host-associated microbial communities from peat moss isolated from Minnesota, USA - S1T2_Fc - Sphagnum magellanicum MG | ecosystem: Host-associated > Plants > Peat moss > Unclassified... | reverse complement strand
TCAAGATCGCGGGTCGATTCGCTTTCCACACCGGTGTCGGCGCCGGCGGTTCCAGTGGCCGTGGCATCCCATTTCACCTTGCCCTGGCCGATGAACTGGCCAATGGCCCGTTCCGAATTGAGGACGATGATGTAGCTGATGGAGGTGAAGCCGATTTGCGCTCCCAGGCTGGCGCCGCTGATATTGAATGCGGAAGGTGCGCGCCACACGGGGACGGGCCCGCCCAGATGCCGGATCAGAACAATGCCTTCTCCACCCTGGCCGCCAATGCCGATTCCGCCCTTGATGATGGTGCAGATGGCAATGCCCTTGGCATTCTGGAGAATTTCCGCGGGGATGGGGTCATCGGAGCCCTGTCGTTTTTCCACGATTTGCGTGGCGTTCTGGATGCGTTCGTCCATGTCGGCAGCGCGCAGGAAGGAGGTGGAAGCGAGGAGGAATGCGACGGAGGTTGAAAAGAGGAATTTCATTTTTGGATAGGTTGGTCGAAGCGGTCATCATAGAGCCCGTTTTCGAAATAGGGCAAGGTCTTTGCGGGAAGGATTGCGCCGGGAGGAGGGCACGGGCCCCGGAGAACGAAACAGGAATCGGACTTCAAGATCGGATGAATACGCGCACGGCATCCATCCGGAAAATCTAAACCTGCTCTGAAATCCACTTCTCTTCCAACTCTGATGCAACGAAATAGCCAACTCTGCAAAGACCCCGTCTACTACTTCACTTGCCTGCCTGGCGGTCAGCCCGGGCGGCCTGCTTGGTTACGACGGAATTAAACCGCGTCCCAATACCCACGCCAGCGGGGCCGGAACAATTCGCGACCAAAAAACAGGACGACGAACATGATGAAGCCCGGGGCGACGAGAGATAAGACTGTGAGGGAAAGAGGATCGGTCAATCCGAGTGTTTGCGGAGAGAGGTTGCTTAAGAGTTGGTTGATTTCGTTTTGCATGTCTTCTAATTCGCAATGATGGTGCCAGCAGGAAAATTAGTTTTAGGCAAAGAGAAAGGATTTTGCTGATTTTTGGCCATTTTCAGAGGTAAATGGAGGTGGAAAAAAAACGGAGTTTTTTAAACTTTAGCAAAAAAAACGGCAGATTAGTTCACACCTTAAAGTAAAAATAAGAACTTTATTGCCTATTAAAACCGCACGTATAGGCAAAAATGGCCTTATTCTGTGGATAAAACGAGGCTTTTTAGGTAAAATGGGTAAAAACATGGCAAATCTGGCAAAAGATAAATTCCCGTCACTTGTCGCGATCCGCGACATTGCTTTTTGAACACACCAAGTTGGGCAAATTGGACTCAACTAATGCAAGATGCTTTTGTAGAGCAACTTGAAGCTATGGGGTCTCTACATGGCATGGCGGGAGCTAAGAAGTGGCCATCATGGAATGCAAAAATTCGAGTTCACCCTGGGCCTCTCCGGTCCGAGCTAATTTTCAATTTACGAAGCCTTTGACTTCCTCTTTACTAACTGAAAGTTTTATGTCGCGATCACTATTAAGAACATTGGTACTGATAGTTCTTTTAAGTTCTCTCGTTCCCAACTTAAGAGCAGGTGAGATCGTCGATGGAGACCCCGCGGACGGCCAAGTCACGAGCTCGCAGGTTAATAATGGGGAGTACTCGCATCTCTATACCCTCTTGGCTGGGACCTTATTTGGCGGGGATAATGGCAACGTGGTCGAAGCGTTCCCGCTTCCTTATCTGCCTCCCGGTCAAACGGTCACGGCCGCCTCCATCTCTTTTTACCTGGCGACTAATACCTCACAAGGTAATCCGAACTATAATCTGGACCTCTATGGTTTGAACCGGGTCAGCACAACCAGTTCGGCGCCGCTGATTACCGACTGGTATGTGGGAGCCAACGACACGACCCCGGGTAATGTGCAGATTAAGACAGGCTTCATCACGCCGTCGACGACGGTCAACCAGGCGGTTACTTATACTGATACCGGGGCGGCCCTGACGAAATTCATTAATACGCAATATGCGAATGCGGCCTTCTCGGGAATGAGTCTCAATTCCACGTCGCGATATATCTTTTTCCGCCTTAATGCGAACAGCAACGTGACCAATAACGGGTTCAGCAATTATACCATTGCGTCTGCGCGCAATCCGACGCGCTCGATGCATCCCCTGCTTTCCCTGACCCTTTCAGGAGGCACGCCATCCGCGGTTAACGGGCTGTTGCAATTCTCATTTGACCTTCCTGAAAATGCGGTGACGAGCGCCGGGGTCTATAATACCTCAGGGGTCTTGATCCGGACGTTATGGAATAATGTTCAATTTAACCAGGGCATGAATTACGGGGTCTGGGACGGAAAAAATGACGCCGGCGTTGCCCAGGCCGCAGGCAGCAGTTATCAGATCCAGTTGATTTACCATAATGTGCAGTATGTCTGGCAGGGTATGATTGGAAATACATCGGCGAGCCAAACCGGGGCCAATGTCTATAAAGCCTTTGGGAAGATACATGACATGGCCTTCGACTCCGGCAACGGCTACTATTCCGTGGCATATAATGAGTTGGCAGCTCCCTTTCATACTTTTACGATAGGAACTCCGCAGGTGCCGAGCGCAGTCAATTTGGGCTACAACTTCTCGGATTGTAACGCGTGCCTTTATTATGTGGCGACCGACGGTACGCGCACCTATTGGGCTAAAACTTACGGTGGTATCTCAGCGGCGGACACCTATGTCATCGCCATCACGAATAGCAACAGTACAACCGGAGGCGCGGCATTCTATACATTCCCCAAGGGGACTTCGTTGTCGGGCATGGCTTATCAAAATTACCCGAGTTGCACCGATTTCGATTCGACCGCCAACCAGGCTAACCCGCCGAGCGGCCTGGCCGTGCAGAAGTCGGGCAGCTACCTCTTTGTCAGCCACTCCAATCTGAACGTCGTTCGCGTTTTCGACAAGGTGCAGGGCAATCTGTTGGGTAGTTTCACGGTGCAAAACCCGGGCCGTCTGGCGGTAACCAAGAATGGCGATGTCTGGGTCATATCGAACGGCACCACCCCGACTGTATACCGATATACTTTTACCGCGGGCTCAACCACGACTAATGGTAAGGCCACCCTGGACGAGGCCATCACGGGTTTCAGCGCGCCGGCCGGATTGGGTGTTTCGCCGGATGATACTCTGCTGCTCGTGACGGATGGTGGCTCCAGCCAGCAGATCAAGGCCTATGATAATGCCCCTGGCTATCCTGCTTCCACCAGCACGCCGTTATGGACTTATGGGACGCTGGGAGGCATGCCGGTCAATGGGCCGACCATTTCGACCAGCTCTTTTGATTTCAATGTTCAACGGGCCAACTTCAATGATTTTAGTAATGAGGCATTCATTTCCTTCCAACCCGATGGCACTTTGTGGCTTGAAGATGGCGGCAATGGCAGGGTGCTCCATTACAGCATCAACGGCACCACGCTCAATTACATCGAACAGATCGCTTATACCGATGCGTCCTATAGATCGACTGTCGATTTGACCAATGCCACCCGGGTGTTCAACACCTTTATGGAGTATTCTGTCGATTACTCATTGCCCCTGGGGGGAACGAATGGATCCTGGACAATGACTAAAAACTGGGCGGTTGGGCTGCCCAACGATGCCAATCATTGTTATTTCGGAGGCAATAACGGTCTCACCAACGTCGTCACATTATCGAACGGACATACCTATGGTTTCCTCTTTAATTATGTCAACAACAGCAGCGATTTGTATGAGCTTCCTGCGAGCGGCCCATTGAGGTTTACCGGTTACACCTTTGTTAATGCCACGACTCCGCTGATCTACGCCGACGGCACGCTTCGATATAATGTCACGAATAGCGGGCAGACGTCGCTTACTTGTTATTCTCAGCCATTGACTGGTTTCGATGCACAGAATAATCCGGTGTGGGGCTCGCCGGCGACGATCGCCTCAGTCGCCCTGAATTCCACGACCGATCCAATACCGTGGAGTGCATTTCCGATGCGCACAGAAATAACCGCGAGCGGTATCGTCGTCGACTTCGATGGAAATCAGGCTCAAAGCGGATACCACCTTGGGGGCATCCCGCTGGGGGGCACTACCTGGAAATGGGAGGCGAGTCCCAGCGTAAATGGGCCCCCTTGGTTCCCGCAGAACGGAGCATTCGATATTGGCAACGGCGTCCAGTATGCGGGTAATTATGCGATGGCGTTAGGGCGCGATATTATCTATGGCTATCATGGTGAATTGTGGTGCAGCGGTGAGGCCAGCCAGTGGGTGGATTACTATGACAACGGCTTGATGGTCGGGCGATTCGGCACGTATGGAGATGCTGAAATTAGCAGTGTGGCAATCGATGGATTTGCGGGAAATTCTTTCTCGCCGACCCTGGTGCAGGCGGCTGACGGGAACACCTATCTCTATCATAATGACGAATCCAATCATGGTGGCACCCTCCGCTGGTTGATTAGTGGATGGAACAACATTACGACCCTGGAGGCGACGTCGACCCTTGGCTCGGTCGTGAGCCTGAATGCGACGACGGGCCCCACCGTCTCGTTAACTTCGCCGACGCCTGGTGCCACTTATTCCAATGGTGAAAACCTCACCATCAGCGCGCAGGCGACGAGTTCCGGCGCCAGCATTGCCTCCGTGCAGTTCCTAGATGGAACGACGAGCTTGGGAACAGTCAGTGTTGCGCCATTTACGCTCAACTACTCGGGATTGGCGGCCGGGACCCACGTTCTGACGGCCAAGGCGACTGATAGCAGCGGTTTGAGCGCGACATCGTCTCCCGTCACCATCACGATCGGCGGAGATGGCACAAGCGCGCCGCCGCCGGCCCCCACGGCACTCTCCTCCAGCGCGGTCGCATCCAACAGCGTTACCCTGAATTGGACGGAGCCGACGATAGGCACCACCAGTTCAACCATCGGGCAAATCATCAGCCTTGAGTTTTCAGTGGCGGGCACCAGCGGCGCCCTGGCCTCGACCGCTGTGGCAGGCGCACCTAATTATACCGCGGATAACTTCAACGTCATGGGCCAGACAGGCACAAGCCAGCTCACCTTCATGAACCTGTTGAATAACGCCGGCACGACAGTTCCAAATATCGGCTTGTACCTCGCGATGGGGCCGTCCAATAGCACCAACTCGACACAATCGCTCACCGGGACCGCGCAGAAGCTATTCTCGGGTGAAGTCCAGAGTTACAATTCCACTACGGGCCTATCGATTAGCAATATCCCTTATGCGAATTATGACGTCGTTGTCTATAGCCTGCCTCCCAATATCAGCACAGGCTCGCAGTCGACTTCAGTGACGGTGAATAATTACACGACATCGAGTACGGTTCAGCAGAGCTTCACGACGCTTCCGACGGGCTACACGGTCACGACAGTGCCGTTCGGTTCCAATAGTTCCGTGACCAATATGAACACGGTCGTGGTGCAGGGGATCGCATCGGGGCTGGTCGAGGTGCAGGGCGCAAACATCGCGGGCATACAGATCGTGGAAAGACCTTACGACCAGGGCACGCCCACGTCGTACAACATCCAGAGGGCGACGGGAACCAGCGGGGATTTTGCCACGGTGGGCACGGCTTCCGGAACGGTGCTAACCTTTACGGATACGAGCAGCTTGAACGCTTCAACGACGTATCAATATAGAATTCAAGCGGTGAACAGTTTTGGCTCTTCCGCCTATTCCAATATCATCACGGTCACGACGCCGGCCTCCACGACGCCGACAGCCACCAGCTTCGGGGACTGGCAGTCGCAGTATTTCACCACCGAGCAATTGGCGGATCCGACGATAAGCGGTCCCACGGCGGATCCCTATGGCTCCGGCGTTCCCAATCTGCTGGCTTATGCCCTGCAGTTGAATCCCGCCACGGCGCAGCTTAGCAATGTGCCGAGCCCGACGATCGTCAACGGGGTCCTTACGGTGACCTACTTCATTCCCGCCTCAATCAAGGATATCAGCTACATTGTTGAGGTGTCGACCGACCTGGTGAACTGGAATTCCGGCACTGGCTACACCAATGTCGTCTCGGATGTGACCGCCGCAAACGGCCAGACCGTGACGGTGCAGGACGCGCTTCCCGCGAGCACGCCGAAAGTCTTCATGCGACTTCGCGTGACGCAAAATCAATGAGCCATTCGCCCGGGCGGGTCAGGGTCCGGCCTGGAAAACCGTTGAGGATGAAATCGACTGGCTTTAATCAAGCCGGTCGATGAATATCCAAAAATGAGGAAATCAACCTCGGTGTTTCTGGACGGCCTGCGCGTGATGGCCGCGCTGGTTGTTTTCGCCACGCATATTGTCAAAATCCTCTATGCGGATGCCGCCTGGGTGCCCGGCCACGCCATGGTGATTGTCTTCTTCGTTCTCTCGGGTTACGTCATCGCGTTTTCAACCCTGGCCAAAGAGGGGCTGACGGCGAAAAAGTATGTGATCGCCCGTCTTTCGCGGCTCTATTCCGTCGTGGCTCCCGCCTTGATCCTGACCGCTTTCCTGTTGATTTGCGGCCGGACCATCCATCCCGCCTTTTATCACGCCATCCAGCAAGATCATGAGTTCGCGCGATTTATCGCCACCGGTTTTTTTCTGCAATCGATTTGGTGGCGTAATTTTGTTCCTCCCGAGAATGGCCCGTTTTGGTCGCTGGGTTACGAATTCTGGTACTATGCCATTTTCGGGGCCGTGGTTTTTGTCCGAAGCTGGAAATGGAAGACGGCGCTCGTGCTTTTGTGCTGTCTCATCGTGGGCATGAACGTGCTTCTGCTCTTTCCCATCTGGCTGCTGGGAGCAGGCGTCTATATCTATAAGGACAAGTTCGCGATTTCCCGGCGCGCGGCATCGATTTGGTTCAGCGTCGCGGTTGTCCTGACGATTTGCTCCATCTTCTTATTGCCGGAATATCCGGCGAAGGTGGGGCAGGCGCCGCTCTATTACGCGGGCTCTTACCTGAGCGACTGGATTCTGGGACTTGTGCTGGGGGCCGCGATTTGGTTCTACACCCGGGCTTTTGAGATGGTGGCTGTCGCCGAAAGATTTGCCCGCTCTGTGCAATGGTCGGCCAACCATACCTTCTCCCTCTATCTCTATCATTATCCGCTCATTCTCTTTTTCGGCGCTGTGGGAATATTCAATCCCCATATCTGGTGGCAGGCGCTGCCGGAGATCGGATTGATCCTGGCCAGCATCATCTGTATCAGCGAAGTGACCGAGTCGAAGCGTGGGCTCTGGAAGAGGGCGATTGAAGATCTATGGGCGTGCTGGGAGCCCAAGTCTGCAACGCTTCCCAATGGTGAGAAGCGTCGCGCGGCCAAAATATGAGCCTCTAGTACTTCTTCTTACTGTTGGAAGTCACTTCGCCGTAAATCCAATGGTAGGTCTTGTCCAGGCCATCACGCAGGGCAATCGAGGGTTCCCAGTTCAGCAATTTCTTGATCAGCGTATTGTCGCTGTTGCGGCCATTGACGCCTTTCGGCGCCTTCAGATTGTAATTGCGCTTGAGCTTCACTCCGGCGATGTCCTCGGCGATGTCGACGAGCTGGTTGATCGTCACCATTTCGTTGCTGCCAAGGTTGATCGGCATCGTGACGTTCGAGCTGTGCATGATCTTCTGGATGCCCAGCACGCAATCGTCGATATACATGAAACTGCGTGTCTGGTGGCCATCGCCCCAAATCTCGATATTGTGCTCGCCGCTGAGCTTGGCTTTGATCACCTTGCGACAAATCGCCGCCGGGGCCTTTTCGCGTCCGCCATCATAGGTGCCGTGGGGGCCATAGACATTGTGAAAGCGCGCCACGCGCGTCAGCAGCCCGAAATCCTCGCTGAAGTGACGGCACATCCGCTCGCTGAAGAGCTTTTCCCACCCGTAGCCATCCTCGGCCTCGGCCGGATAGGCGTCCTCTTCCTTGAGCGCCGTGACATTCGGGTCGCGCTGCTTGCCTGCCGCATAGACGCAGGCCGATGAGGCATAGAAATAGCGGTCGATGCCGAACTTTTTGGCTGCCATGAGCAGGTGCGTATTGATCAAGACCGTGAGCATGCAAAGTGCCCGGTTGTTCTCGATAAAACCCATGCCGCCCATATCCGCAGCGAGATTGTAGACGTGCGCGGAGCCTTCCAGCGCCTTTTCGCAGGCTTCCTTTTCGCCGAGATCGAGGACCAGGTTTTCGACCTGATCGAACTTCTGATACCACTCGTCGAGCGGCTTGATGTCGACCGCGCGAAGGTTGGTATGGCCCTGCCGCAGCAAATCGGCCACGAGATGGCCGCCGATGAATCCGCCTGCGCCGCAGACAACAATTTTCTTTTGGGTACTCATAATAGGTTGGCGATGGTATCTGACAGAGTTGGATTAATCGAACAAAATTGCTGTCTTCAAGCTTCAAGCCGCCACGCTTTTTTCACGGTATTTGGCCAGGATTGCGATAAGCTGCAGCGCCTTCCAGTAACGCGGAACGAATTTTATCGGCGCATTGATGCAGCGGAGCAGCCAGCCTAACATCCAGGTATCGGCCCACGGGGGGATGTGCGCCTGCAGGCCCGTGATGAACGCGACGGCCGCACCGACGCAAATAATGGAAGGACGATAGGAGAGATTTTCCCTGAGATAATAGCCGAGGCGCTCCTGCGCGCCTCCGCCGAGATTGACGATGATGTAGGAGGGCTTTCGCGCCTCGATCCAGCTTAACAAGGCCGGATCGGTAACGGGGCCTGTTGCATACATCGGGGCGACATAGCTATCGTCCTCCGTGATGCGATAACCATTTCGCATCAGCCAGGCGAGGTTGACTTTCATTTCCACTTTCGACGGCATAATCCAAACCGAATTGCCGGCTTTCTGGAGCTCATCGCTGGCGAGAAGACCGCGTAGAAGTTTAAGTCCCGATATGCGGGGCACATGCTGGCCGGTCATGAATCTCCAGAGCAGCACCATCAAGGCGCTGTCGGGAATGGCGAAATCACTTTTTTCCACCGATTCACGATACGCGCTGTTGGTCGGCAAATCGGCCAAGGCGGGCGCGGCCGGAACGACAATAAAATTTCCCTCGGCACATAAACCCAGGAGGTCCGGCATATCGCCGACAAAAAAATTGATGCCGAGGATACGTTGAAATTTTCGCGCCATGCCAGATTGATAACGATAGTTGTGCATGTAAGCCGCTCACAAGCAGTATTTCTAATTAACCCGAGCAGATTTTAAGCCCTCTTTCTCTTATCGTGGCTAAAAGCCTAAAATTGAGCCTTTTATGAGTTAATTAAATGAAATGAGACGAAGCCCTTATAATGACTTTATCCCGTTCAAGTTTAAAGAAAGCAAATTCGAGATGTCTATTCATGTCGTCGCAGGCGAGATTTCCCACGTAGCCCTCTGGCAACGGCAGCGCACGAAGTCGCCACGCATCAGCGGCGGACTCGTCCCGGCTGTCGATGACCGAAGCGGTTTCTTCCGCGCCCAACGAGACGGAAATGAGCTGGAGCCCTTCCGCGATGCCTTCGCCGCGGGCCTTGAGATAGGCTTCCTTGCGCGTCCAGACGCGGTAAAAAGCGCCCGGTTTTTCCCCGTTGGGCAGCGCTTGAAAAAGCTTAAGATCATCCTCGGAGAAAATCCGCCCGGCCAACTCGATCAGGTCCACATGCGATTGCGTGTATTCCAGGTCGATCCCAATCCGGGCGCCGCTCGTCAGGGCGAGGGCGACGAGATCCTGGGTGTGTGAAATGCTAAAGTGGATATCTTCGTCATGCGGGAGAATGGGGCGGCCAAGATCGGTGTAGGCAAGCTCGATCGTTGCCGGCTTTTGTTCCAGGTAAAATCCGAGACATTTCTTGAGCAGACCGCGGCCGAGGATGAAACGGGCGCGGTCGTCGGCAAAATGGAAGCGGGCCGCTCGTTCGCGATCGCGATGGTCGAGACAGGATTCCAGATGAATGAGCGAATCCCGCGCTTGGGAGACGTGGGCGATCCAAACGACGATGGTGCCGGCCAGATGTTCGCGTCGCTTCATTCTCAGTTAAAATTAAGCCCGGGAGCAGTGAGGTACAGACAAAATGCGGGTTGCATCCATCTGCACCTCCACTACGATCCAAGCCGAAATAGCCTCTCTCCATGAGCGATAAAGTTCCCATCAGCATCCTCATACCGATTCGCAACGAGGCGGCGAATCTCCCCCGCTGTTTCAAATCCATTGCCTGGGCCGATGAGGTCTTCGTCGTCGATTCGATGAGCACGGATGGCTCGATTAAAATTTCCGAGGACCACGGCGCGAAGGTCGTGCAATTTCATTTTAACGGGACATGGCCAAAGAAGAAAAACTGGGCCCTGGAAAATCTGCCGTTCAAGCATCCCTGGGTTTTTATCCTCGATGCCGATGAGGAACTGACGCCCGACGCGGAGCAGGAATTTCGCGACATTGTCTCGCAGGCTGAGCCGTCCATCGTCGGTTATTGGATCAACCGACGATTTCATTTCATGGGGAAATGGCTGAGGCATGCCTACTATCCGAACTGGAATCTCCGCCTCTTTCTCCATCGCCTGGGCCGCTATGAACAATTAACGGCGGTCGAGACGGCCAGCGGCGACAACGAGGTGCATGAGCATGTCGTCGTCAACGGTCCCGCGGGCCACCTGAAAACGGAAATGAACCACTACGCCTTTCCGAACATCGGCGTGTTTATCGAGAAGCACAACCGCTACTCCAACTGGGAGGCGCGCGTGGCGCTCGATCATTACCTGCACCGCAGCGGCGAGTCGTCGCTCCAAAGCAAACAAGTCGGATGGCGTCGCCGGCTCAAGGCGCTGTCCCTGAAACTTCCATTCCGGCCCACGCTGCGATTTTTCTACGTCTATCTCTATCAAAAGGGATTTCTCGATGGTGTGGAGGGATATTACTTCGCCCGACTTCACGCCATTTACGAATTCCTCTGCGTGGCCAAAACGGTCGAGCTGAAACAGGCCGCCCGCGCGGAAAGCTCCACCGAAAAAAGCTAACAGTCTCCATGGTATTTCGAAGTTTCACTTCCCGGCCATCCTGTAAGGATGGCAATCACTCAGCCCATGGTTGGCGCACCAGCGCCTACCAGGGGTAGGTTCCGACAGGCCTCCTAACCTGAAAGAGACCTCTGCAAACCCCTTCTAAAAGCAATCCGTCATCCTTCGACTTCGCTGCGCTCAGGATGACAGAATCCTCAAAGTAAGACTTTTGCAGAGGTCTCTTTCAGGGTGTAGTGCGGCACGCCAGCCAATCTCTTTTCCCTTGTGCACGATATTTCACTTTGCTTTAGCGTGCCTTTTTGAAGTGGAAGCCGTAGTAGTGCCGGACAAAATAATCGGGGCGCAGGATGATGTCGCAGACGCGGTCGTTCTGCCAGCTCTCCACGAGGTCGTAACCGATAGCCTTGATCGAGGCGATAAAGTCGTCCCGATTGACGATCTGATACGGAACGACGGAAAAATCGCCGTGCTGGAGCGTGAAAAAAGTCTCGGTGGGCGTCATCGGCACGCGATTGACCACGAGATGTGTCGGCTTTTCCTTGAGCCTCGCCAGCAGATCGGCAAACGATTCCTCGAAATATTGCAGCGCGCCGCAGGTCAGATAAACGTCCACGCCGGACGCATCCAACTGGTTATCGGTAAAGGCGAGCTGGGTCTCGCCCCGTTTTTCGGCAATTCGCCGTCCGGCTGCGTTCACGAAAGGAACGTCGCAGACCGTCCAGCGCAAGTCCGCCGGGTAGGTGATTTGCGAACGATAGCGGTAGAAACAGAGCCCGATGTTGCCGCCGAGGTCGAAAATCGTTTTAACCTCCGGCATCAATTTGGAGAGAACGACCACCGTTTCCGCGTCCAGCATGGGAATGCTTTCGTCGAACTCGTCCGAGATATTCGGGTCGTCAAAGCCGGCGTTCAAGTTGGCGGGAATGTGCGCTTTCGCTTCCGCCTGGGATGAAAAAACGCCCCAAAAACGGAGTGGGTTGCGACTGCGGAGGAAAATCGATCGTGCGACCCAAAAACGAAGGCCGGGAATGCGCGCGATGAAGTTACGTAATGAGGTATTCATCCAGGATGATCGACCTGCTTTCAATAGGGGGGCTGCCGCGAGAAGTCACTTAAAAACACCCCTGATTCGCATTCGTATGATTCCTGCGTTAGTCGGCTTGGTATTTTTCCGCGCGTACCGATAACTATTTGCGTGAATCTGCATTTTGGACCAGCGCTTCAAACGCACCAGCAATATAACTAATAAGAATGAACTATTTTTGTGAACTTACATGTCTTTCACCCGGATAATGGCTTTGCATTCTGCTATTAACCGATAGAATCGCCAGAGCGAAAAGAGAGACTACAGAGAAAACAGCATCATGACCAATCAAGGGCCCTTAGCTGCCCAGAACGGATTATCGCTTCGCTCGAACGGCGATTCAGGCGACTCCATTCTCTCCGTCCGGTTTGAAGCGCAAGCCTCGCTGTATCCCGACGCCCCGGCCCTGACGCTGGAGGGGGTGAATCTCACCTACGCCGGCCTGAACGCGCGGGCCAATCAACTGGCCGCCTATTTGCGCGAATTGGGGGTTGGGCCGGAATCGCTGGTCGGCATTCATTTCGACCGTACCTTTGACCTGATCATCGGGATTTTGGCCATCCTCAAGGCGGGTGGGGCTTACCTGCCTTTGGACTTGGCCTGCCCGGAAGATCGGCTCGCTTTCATGCTGGAGGATTCCAAGGCCAAGGTGCTTCTGACCGGATCGAATCTGGCCGCCCGTTTTGCCCGGTACAGAGGCAAGATCGTTTGCCTCGACCAGGAGTCGGCCCGATTGGCCGGTTACGCCACCGAGAACATTCCGTCGCGAACTCAACCGGAGAATCTCGCGTATGTAATTTATACCTCCGGCTCGACGGGCACGCCCAAGGGTTGCCTCGTTACGCAGGCAAACGTCGCGCGTCTTTTCACGGCCACCGACCCGTGGTTTCGGTTCGGTCCGCAGGACGTCTGGACGCTTTTCCATTCCAGCGCCTTCGACTTCTCGGTCTGGGAAATCTATGGCGCGCTCCTTTATGGAGGCCGGCTCGTCATTGTGCCCTACATGGTCAGCCGCTCGGCCTCCGCTTTTCGCGAGTTGCTCATCCGCGAGCGCGTCACGGTGCTGAACCAGACGCCCTCCGCATTCCGCCAACTGATCCAGGCCGACCAGGCTTTGCCACCGGCTGACCTCGCGCTGCGCTACGTCATTTTTGGCGGTGAAGCGTTGGAGTTTCAAAGCCTCCGCCCCTGGTTCGCCCGCTATGGAGATCAGTGTCCGCAGTGCATCAATATGTACGGCATCACGGAGACGACGGTTCACGTCACGTACCGCCCGATCCGCCTCGAGGACCTGGAGAACAATTCGGGCAGCAACATCGGCATTCCCATTCCCGATCTTCAGGTTTATGTCGTCGAAGCGGAAGGCAAGCGCGTCGCGACCGGCGAGACGGGTGAGATGCTGGTGGGCGGCCTGGGTGTCGCGCGCGGCTACCTGAACCGGCCCGAATTGACCGAACAGCGGTTCATCGCCAACCCCTTTGAACCTGAAAAGAGCCCGCGTCTCTATCGCAGCGGCGATCTCGCCAGGCAGCGCGAGAACGGCGATCTCGAATACCTCGGGCGGATTGATCATCAGGTCAAGATTCGCGGTTTCCGCATTGAGCTGAGCGAAATCGAATCGAGGCTGGCCCGGCATCCCGCCGTGAAGGAATGCGCCGTGCTGGCCCGGAGCGACGATGATTCCGAACCCCGGCTGGTCGGCTATATCGTGGCGGGTGAAAACGCTCCCGGCGTGGAAGAGCTGCGGACTCATCTCGCCGAAAAGCTGCCCCAATACATGGTGCCCTCCGCTTACGTTTTCCTCGCGGGATTTCCCCTGACCGTCAATGGCAAGCTTGATCGCGAGGCGCTGCCCGCACCCGGCCCGGCTCGGCCACATTTGGCTTCCCAATATGTCGCGCCGCAGGGTGACTTGGAAAAGAAGCTGGCCGACTTGTGGAAGAGGGCGCTGCGGCAGGATCAGGTCAGCGTGAACGATAACTTCTTCGATCTGGGCGCCGACTCGCTCATGCTCACCACGCTGCACCGGCGCTTGCAAGTCGAACTGAAGCGCGAAATACCGATTACCGAACTTTTCCAATTTCCCACCATCCGCAGCCTGGCCGAAAGGCTCGGTGAAAACGTCGAAGACAAGGCCGTGGTCGATAAAGCCCTGGCGCGCGCAAAACTCCAACGCGCGGCGCTGGCCCGCAACCGGCGCCAGGCCCCGACGCAACAACTTTCCCCATGAGCGCCGAATCGACCCAACTCGCGGACGGCATCGCGGTGATCGGCATGGCGGGGAAATTCCCCGGCGCGCCGAATCTCGCGGCCTATTGGGAGAACCTGCGCAACGGCGTCGAATCGATCACCCATTTCTCCGCGCACGAACTCGAGGTCTCGCCGGCGATCAGCCAGAATCCACAATACGTCCGCGCGCGCGGGATCATGGAGGGCGTTGACCTTTTCGACGCCGACTTTTTCGGCATCAACCCGAGGGAAGCCGAGTACACCGATCCGCAGCATCGCCTGCTGCTCGAGACGGCTTGGGAAGCGCTGGAGAACGCCGGTTACGATACGGAACGATTCGCGGGGAACATCGGCGTTTTCGCCGGGTGCAGCCAGAACACCTATTTGCTCCACAATCTCAGCTCGAATCCGGGCTTCCTCTCCGAATTTCTCTCCTACCAGCAAATGGGCGCGCATCCCTCGATGCTCGGCAACGACAAGGATTTCATCGCCACGCGAATTTCCTACAAGCTGAACCTGCGCGGCCCGAGTATCGCCGTCCAGTGCGCGTGCTCGACATCGCTCGTTGCGGTCGTGCAGGCCTGCCAGAACCTGCTTGGATTTCAATGCGATCTCGCGCTGGCTGGTGGCGTCTCGGTGACGTTTCCGCAGAAGCGGGGCTATGTGGCCGAAGAGGGCAGCCTCGTTTCGGGTGATGGCCGGTGCCGGCCGTTTGACGTCGCCGCCGGAGGGACCGTTTTCGGCGATGGCGTGGGGTTGGTGGTCCTGAAGCGGGCTGATGAGGCGATCCGCGACGGCGATCATATTCACGCGGTGATTCGCGGTTTCGCGGTCAACAACGACGGCTCGACCAAGGTCAGTTACATGGCGCCGAGCGTCGACGGCCAGGCCGTGGCGATCACCACGGCGCAGGCTCTGGCGGGAATCGATGTGAGCACGATACGCTACGTTGAGGCGCACGGAACCGGCACGTCGCTGGGCGATCCGATTGAAGTGGCGGCACTGACCAAGGCCTTTCGCGCGGGCACGGCGGAGAAGAATTTTTGCGCGCTGAGCGCGGTGAAGGGGAACATCGGTCATCTTGAAGCTGCTTCGGGCGTGGCCGGACTGATCAAGGCGGTCCTGGCGCTGAAGCATGGCGAGATTCCGCCCACGCTCCACTTCACCGGGCCGAACCCGCGCATCGATTTTGCCAACAGCCCGTTCTATGTTTGCGCTGCGCTCCAGCCTTGGCCTGTTTCGGACACACCGCGTCGCGCCGGAGTCAGTTCGTTCGGCGTGGGAGGCACCAATGCGCACGTCGTGCTGGAGCAAGCGCCGGTCGTTGACGTGCCCTCGACAGATTTCCCCAAGCAACTCATCGTCCTCTCGGCCAAAACGGAGCCTGCGCTCGAAGAGGCCACGAATCGATTAGCCGATCATTTTCGAGCCAATCCGAAAATATCCATGGCGGATGCGGCCTATACGCTTCAGGTTGGTCGCCGCGCCTTTCGTCATCGGCGTGCGTGGTTGTCTTGTTCGGCTGAAGGCACGCTCAAGGTTCTCGGTGAAAAAAAGCCGGGAAAGGTGCTCACGTCCGACACGCAAAACCGGAAAGGAAGCGTCGCGTTTCTCTTTCCCGGCCAGGGCGCGCAGCAGGTCGACATGGGCCGTGAACTTTACGAGACGAATCCGCTTTTCCGCGCGCAAGTCAATCTCTGTTGCGAATGCCTCAAGCCGGAGCTGGGCCTCGACCTGCGCGACATTCTTTACCCCGCCGATGATGCCGACAAGATCGAGGCGCAGGATCGCCTGATGCAGACCTCGCTGACCCAGCCCGCGCTCTTTGTGATCGAGTACGCGCAGGCGCAGGTTTGGCTCTCCCTGGGCATGAAACCGCAAGTCATGGTGGGCCACAGCCTCGGCGAATATGTCGCGGCAACACTGGCTGGAATCCTTACCCTCGACGACGCGCTCCACCTTCTCGCCGTGCGCGGACGGCTCATCCAATCGATGCCGCCGGGATCGATGCTTGCGGTCGTTCTTTCGGAGAGCGATGTCATCCCGTTGCTGACGGAAGGCCTCAATCTCGCTGCGGTGAACGGCCCGAAACTCTGCGTCGTTTCCGGCTCGGAAGAAAACGTGGCCGCGTTTCGCGAAAAGCTTTCCGCGCAGAAGATCGCCAGCCGCGAACTGAAGACCTCGCACGCTTTTCATTCCGACATGATGGACCCGATTCTCGCCGAGTTTGAAGACGAGGTGCGGCGCGTGCCGCGGAACAAGCCGCAGATCCCCATCGTTTCCAGTCTCTACGGACGCCTTGCCACCGACGACGAATGGACCGACCCCGGCTACTGGTCGGCGCAGTTGCGGCACACGGTGCGATTTGCCGACGCGGTGGGGCGGCTCTTGAGCCAGCCCGATCTTGCGCTTCTGGAAGTCGGCCCCGGCCAGACCCTGACCACGCTCGCGCGGCAGAATCCGGCCAAGCAGCCTTCGCAGGCCACGATTTACTCCAGCCCGAGAACGTGCCAGGAATCGGAGGCGGCCGAATTTTTATTTGCCGCGGGTCAGCTCTGGCTCGCTGGCGTGGAGATCGACTGGCAGGCGCTTCACGGCGAATCGCAACGTCGCCGCGTTCCGCTGCCCACGTACCCGTTTGAACGCAAACGCCATTGGATCGAGCCGTATCGTCCATCCGGCACGTCCGAGCCCTACACGAACGGCATCACAGCGGCGGGAAACCGAAATGGCTCGGTTGAGCGTGAACTCGAAGCTCTTATTAAGAGCAAACATGTGACGGAAGGCGCCTCCGAGCCGTCTTCGGAAGTGGAGGCGCTCATCGAAGAACAACTACGCATCATGGCCGAACAGATTGAAGTCCTGCGCCATGCGCCCGCCGTGGCGGGTCAAACTGGAGGGGCCGGCCATGAGTGACAAATCCTCCCGTTATCCACAAATCGAGGTTGAAGTGAAAGCCGTGCTCAAGAATCTCTCCGGGCGAAATCTCGACGGCATCGACACCGCCGCGACTTTTTTCG
>Ga0116229_10007434_pt1 | contig 17327 bp, 15 predicted proteins | sample S1TSphgellanicum_3_FD_87313 | JGI IMG/M metagenome (GOLD analysis project Ga0116229, IMG submission 87313) | Host-associated microbial communities from peat moss isolated from Minnesota, USA - S1T2_Fc - Sphagnum magellanicum MG | ecosystem: Host-associated > Plants > Peat moss > Unclassified... | reverse complement strand
GCTTGACGGTCAGGGCGCGCACCTCGCCCTCGGCGCAGCTGAGCTCATGCAGGATGGCGATGACGCTCCGGATCGGCTCGGACACGCCGACGACGATCTTGTGCACCACCGTCCGGCCCTTCAGCCAATCGAGGTCTGCGGTCGTCGGCGCGGGCGGGGCCGCGGCGGTCTGAACGTCGAACGCGAACTGTACGCCCATGGGACGCGCCTCCAGGCTGCACGCTAGAGGAGCAAGGGGCGTGCCGCGGCGCCGGTCCCTGAACGGGACGCGCGATCCGCGCCGCGCCCCGGAAACTCAAGCGGCCTTTTCATTTTCGAAGGCGAAGGAGGCCTGCGTCGCATGAATCGGCGTTAAGCGTTCTTCAACCATGACGGGCGTCATGCCGGCGCCGGTCGCGCGGTCGGCCAGGCCGGCGGCCTTGCGAAAGGCTCTGAGGAACAGGCTCATGGGCCTCGGCACCGGCTGGCGGAAGAAGGCGAGCTTGCGGACGTAGCGGTCGATCTGCCAGGTCGCCGAGCTGCCGGCCGGGAAGAACACCACGTCGCCCGCGCCCAGCCGCTTGGTCACCCCGTCCGCCCCCGTCAGCCGCACCTCACCCTCCAGGATGTGGATGGTCTCGTCGGTGTCGTAGAGCCAGCGGAAGCGGCCGGCGGTGCAGTCCCACACCAGCGTGGTCGCCATGCGGTCTTCCGAGAGGGCCAGCACCTGATTGCGCGCCACCGGCTCTCCATCGAGGATCCATTCGCGGCGGATCGGCGCGCTTTTCAGCTCGACGGCGGTGTTGGCGAAAGCGAGGCTTGGTTCGGGCATCCGTGTCCCCTGCGGCGTCGGAGAAACGGTTGTAAACGGAGGTGGTTGAGCCTTCGCCACCGGACATGGTTTACCAAAGCCTGCCGCCGCGGCCGCCCTCCGCCAGGATTTGTTCACCGGCTGCGGTCAGGATGGGTGAGAGATGGATTGGAGCGCGCTGCGTGCTTCGACACGCCCTCTGACGAGGGCTGCTCAGCATGACGAAAAAGGGGAAGCCGCAACGGCTTGTCATCCTGAGCAGCCCCTGAGCCTTGGCCAGGGGCGTGTCGAAGGACGCACCGCGGTTTTCCAAACAGCTTTTGAAGAGGAGACGGCGATGAGCGACGTGGTGGCGACGGACCAGACCTATTCCAAGACCTGGACCTATTTCCAGGGCGCCTGGCGGGAGGGCAACGTCGCTATCATGGGCGTGCGCACCCACGGCGCCTGGCTGGGGTCGGTGATCTTCGACGGGGCGCGCCGGTTCGAGGGCGTCATGCCCGACCTCGATCTGCACTGCGCCCGCATCAACGCCTCGGCCGAAAGCTTCCACCTGAAGCCCGTCGTCAGCGTCGAGCGCTGGATCGAACTCGTGCACGAAGGCGCGGCCAAGTTCGCGCCGGACGCCGCGCTCTATATTCGGCCCATGTATTGGGCGGAGAACGGGGTGGGCGGCGGCGTGAAGTTCGACGCGGAGACCACCCAGTGGTGCCTGACCCTCTATGAAGCGCCCATGCCGGGCACGGCGGGGGCGGCCATCACCCTCTCGCCCTACCGCAAGCCCGCCCCCGACGTCGCGCCCATCGAAGCGAAGGCGAGCTGCCTTTATCCCAACAACGCCCGCGCCCTGATCGAGGCGGCGGGGCGGGGCTTCGATAACTGCATCTTGCTGGACGCCCTCGGCAACGTCGCCGAACTCGCCAACGCCAACGTCTTCATGGCCAAGGACGGGGTGGTCTATACGCCGGCGCCCAGCGGCGCCTTCCTGAACGGGATCACCCGGCGGCGCACCATCGGGCTCTTGCGCGGGGCGGGCGTCGAGGTGGTGGAGACGGCGCTGAAGTACCGCGACTTCGCCGAGGCCGACGAAATCTTCTCCGCCGGCAACTTCCAGAAGGTCGCCCCCGTGGTGCGGATCGACGAACGCCACCTCCAGCAAGGCCCCCTCTACCGCCGCGCCCGCGAGCTTTACTGGGCCTTTGCGCACGGGGGGTGACTTTAAGCGGTTCTGCGGGGGTTCCCCTCACCTCCCGCCCTGCGGGCGGGCCCCTCCTCTCCCCGAGGGGGAGAGGGGTTTGCATCTCTGAACCCTCTCCCCTCCGGGGAGAGGGTAGGGTGAGGGGAACCGGCGCACCACGTCGAGGGGAGAAGGATTCACCCCCTCGCCAACGCCGCCTCTCGGATCTGGGTCAGGGTCGTGCCCGGCATGATGGCCTCCGGGTCGATCTTCAGGTGCAGGATCGACGGAAGGCCTGAGGCCTCCGCGGCGCGGAAGGCGGCTTCGAAGTCCGCCGTCGTCTCCACCGTCGCGCCGAACCCGCCGAACGCCCGCGCGTAGGCGGCGAAGTCGGGGTTGACGAGGTCGGTGCCGGAGACGCGGCCCGGAAAGTCCCGCTCCTGGTGCATGCGGATGGTGCCATAGATCCCGTTGTCGGCCACCAGCACGATGATCGGCAGGCCGTACTGCACCGCGACGGCGAACTCCTGGCCCGTCATCAGGAAGTCCCCGTCGCCGGTCAGCGCCACGACGGGGCGCTCGGGATGCAGCCGCTTCATGGCGATCGCCGCCGGCACGCCGTAGCCCATGGAGCCGGAGGTCGGCGCCACGTGCCCGGTCAGCCCGCGCGTCCGGTAATAGCGGTTGATCCAGGCGGCGTAGTTGCCGGCGCCGTTGCAGAGGATCGCGTCCGTCGGCAGATGGTCCCTCAGCCAGACCACGATCTCCCCGAGGTTCACCGCGCCGGGCTGGGGCGTCGGCACCTCCGACCAGTCGAGATAGTCCGCCCGCGCCGCCGCCCGCTCGCCCCGCCAGGCGATGTCCGCCGGCGGCGTCAGCGCATCGAGGGCGGCGGCGAAGGCTCTCGGGCTGGCGTGGATCGAAAGGCGGGGCTGGTAGACGCGCCCGAGCTCCTCCGCGTCGGGAAAGACGTGGACGAGGGGGACCTGCGGCGTCGGGATGTCGAGGAGGCTGTAGCCCTGGGAGGGCACGTCGCCGAGCCGCCCGCCGATCAGGAGCAGGAGGTCGCAGGCCTTGATCCGCTGGATCAGCTTGGGGTTCGGGGAGAGGCCGAGCTCGCCCGCATAGGCGTCGTGGCGCGGGTCGAACAGGCCCGTGCGGCGGTGGCTGGTGGCGACCGGCAGGTCGAACCGTTCGGCGAAGCGCCGGGCCGCCGCGCAGGCCGCCTCGTCCCACCGGCTGCCGCCGAGGAGGAGGAGCGGGCGCTGCGCCGCCGCCAGCATCTCCGCCAGCGCCGCCATGTCCGAAGGGCCGGGCGTGGTCTCGGGCGCCTCGACGCGGGGGGCGTCCTGGGCGGCGGAGGGCAGGCTCAGCACGTCCGTCGGCAGGGCCACCACCACTGGCCCCGGCCGCCCGCTCATGGCCACATAAAAGGCGCGGGCGACGATCTCGGAGACGCGGTCCGGATCGTCGATCTCCGTCGCCCACTTGGCGATCCCGCCAAAAACCTCTTTGTAATCAAGCTCTTGCCAGGCGTCCCGGCCCCTGAACTTGCGCCGCACCTGGCCGACGAACAGGATCATGGGCGTGGAGTCCTGATAGGCCACATGCACGCCCGCCGCCGCGTTGGTCGCGCCGGGGCCGCGGGTGACAAAGCAGACGCCGGGCCGCCCCGTGGTCTTGCCCACCGCCTCCGCCATCATCGCCATGCCGCCCTCCTGCCGGCAGACGGTGAGGGCGACGCCGGAGTCTCTAAGGGCGTCCAGCACCGGCAGGTAGCTCTCCCCCGGCACGCAGAAGGCGTGCGCCACCCCCTGGATCAGAAGCTGGTCGACCAGGACCTGGGCTGCGGTTCGGGCGGCCGTGCGGACAGGGGTGGCGGGGGGGGCGGTCATGGGCGAATCCCGGCGGTTTTGGCCAGCTATAGCCCGTCAGGCGCCGAACAGCACCGCCTCGGTGTAGGCGAGATCGTTCAGCCGCGGCCGGTCCGCGCCCCGGAAGTATTTCGGGGCCCGATCCCGGAAGAACCGCCCCAAGAGGCCCCGGATCGGCCCCTCCCCGTCGCAGAGCACCACGACCGCGCCCTCGCGGAGCAGAAAGCGCCCGACCGCGCCGGCGTTGCGGGTGAAATCGGCGGTGTCGCGACAGTAGGCGAGCTGCATCACCACCCGGCCGAGCCGCTTCACGTCGCGGCGCAGGAACACCAGCGGCGTCAGCGCCGCCCCCTCTTCGCAGACGAGCACGAGGCAGCCCGCCAGCACGTGATCGTCCAGCAGCGCGACCTCGGCCCTCGGCAGCCGGTCCTGGTCGCGGCCGGGCTCATAGGGCCGCACGCGCACGCCGAGCCCCTTCAGGCTGAGGGCGGGGAGGGCGGCGAACTGGCCCTCCGAATAGCGGCGATAGCCCTGCGCATCGAGGATCGGCCAGGTGTTCGGCGCCGGCGAGACGTTCAGATAGGTCACGTCCTTGAACTTCAGCGCGGCCGAAACCAGGGCCGCCGCGTGCGCCCGATAGGCCGGGTCCACATACCAGCTCGACACGTTGCAGCGCACCGCCCCGTCGGTCATGCGCGTGAAGATCAGAAGCAGGGCCCCGACGATCCCCGTCTCCGCCTCCAGAAGATAGCCGAACCGCGGATAGCCCTCGGGCGAGGGCCGGCGGGCGAGGGCGGCGAGGGCGCGGGTCCAATAGGCGCTCCCGCGCTCCGGAAAGCCTTGCGACAGCAAGGCCGTCACCGCGTCGACGTCCGCCTCCGCGATCGGACGGCAGCGCAGCTTTGAAGGCTTTTCGCTCACCCTTGCGCCCTCCTGACGCTCCGGAATGGAACGGCGGGTGCGTGTGTTGCAAAAACCGGCGCCGCGAACGGCCCGCCGCGGCGGTGGCTAATCCTTAAGCCTTGTCCGCTAGGCTCTGCGCCGATTTTCCGAGGTCGGACATGTCGATAAAGACCACCATCGCCGCCGAGATGCGGCGCGTCGCGGGCGAGCAGAACAAGACCCTCGCGCCCATCGCCGACGACCTCGTGCTCTTGGACTGCGGCCTCGATTCCCTGTGCTTCGCCATCCTCGTGGCGCGGCTGGAGGACGCGCTGGGCTTCGATCCCTTCTCGACGGAGGAGGACGTCTATTTCCCGACCACCTTCGGCGAGTTCGTGGCCTTCTATGAACGCGCCGCAGGCTAGCGCCCCCGGTCTCAAAGCGAGCCTCGCCGACCGGATCGCCCTTTCGGGCGTGGAAGGCCGGCGGCTGCACGACGTGCGCGAAACCGTCCCGCTCGCCGCCGCCCTCTCCGAAACCCGGCTCGGCGGCGCGCGCGAGGCGCTGGCCGGCCGAAACGTCCTGGTGCGGACGAAGGGCCAGCTCGCCGCCGCGCTCCTCCTTATCGAGCTCGACGGCGTCGCGCGCCGCCTGGTCATCGCCCCGCCCGACCTCGATCCGGCGCACCTGCCGGCCGTGACCCTCGACGCCGAGATCGACGTCGTCGTGGGCGACGACGCCGACTGCGACCTCAGCCTCTCCGCGCCCCGGCCCCACGGCCGATCCGACCTCCCGCCGCATAGCACGGAGTGGGTGATGTTCACCTCCGGCACCACGGGCCGGCCGAAGATGGTGGCCCACACGCTGGACGGCCTCACCGGCGCGATCAAGCCGTCCAAGGACGATGCGCTCCCCGTGTGGGGCACCTTCTACGACATCCGCCGCTACGGCGGGCTGCAGATGCTGCTGCGCGCCCTCGTCGGCGGCGGCTCGATGATCCTTTCGAGCGCCGAGGAGGGCGTCGGCGCGTTCCTGGCGCGGCTCGGCGCCCTCGGCGTCACCCACCTTTCCGGCACGCCGTCCCATTGGCGGAAGGCGCTGATGAGCCCGGCGCTGCACGCCATTTCGCCGCGCTACGTGCGCCTATCGGGCGAGATCGCCGATCAGGCCGTGCTCGACGCCCTCGCCGCCGCCTTTCCGGGCGTCCCGGTCGGCCACGCCTACGCCTCCACCGAAGCGGGCGTGGGCTTCGAGGTCGACGACGGGCTGGAAGGTTTTCCCGCCGCCTATCTCGACCGCGCGGGCGAGGTGCGGATGAAGGTCGAGGACGGAACGCTCCGTATACGGTCCAATCGCGCCGCCTCCGGATATGTGGGCTCGGCGGAGACCCTTCACGACGCGGACGGCTTCATCGACACGGGCGATCTCGTCGAGCGGCGCGGCGATCGGTTCTACTTCATGGGGCGGCGCAGCGGGGTGATCAACGTCGGCGGTCTGAAGATCAGCCCGGAGGAGGTCGAGGCGGTGATCAATCGCCATCCCGCCGTCCGCATGTCCCTGGTCAAGGGCCGCAGGAACCCGATCACCGGCGCCATCGTCGTCGCCGACGTGGTTGCGGAACCTTCGGACGAGGCGCTGCGGGACGAGCTTTTGGCCCTCTGTCGCGCCGCCCTGCCGCCGTTCAAGGCGCCGACATCTATCCGCTTCGTCGAGGCCCTGGCGGTCACGCCGGGCGGCAAGCTGGAGCGGCGCCTTGCGTAACGTGCTCGTCACCGGCGCCAGCCGCGGGCTCGGCCTCGCCATCGCCAAGCATCTGATCGACCAGGGCTTTCAGGTTCTGGCCGTCGCCCGGAACGCAAGCGAGGGCCTGGCCTCCGCCATGGCCGCCGCGGACGGCCGCCTCCGCTTCCTCCCCGCCGACCTCTCCGACATCGACCGCCTCGGCGACGTGGCGCGGGCGGCCAAGCAGGCGGTCGGGCCGATCTGGGGCCTCGTCAACAACGCGGGATCGAGCCGCGAGGGCCTCCTCGCCAATCTCACGCACGGCCAGATCGAAAGTTTGGTGCGCCTGAACACCCTCTCGCCCATGGTGCTCACCAAATACGTGGCGCGGGGCATGATGGCGGCGGGGGAGGGGCGGATCGTCAACATCTCCTCGATCATGGCCTCGACCGGGTTCAATGGATTATCCGTATACGGAGCGACCAAGGCGTCGATGGTCGGTTTCACCAAGTCCCTCGCCCGCGAGCTCGGCGGACTGGGCATCACGGTCAACGCGGTGGCGCCCGGTTTCATCGACACCGACCTCACCTCAGGCCTCGCCGAGGCCGACCGCGCCCGCATCGCCGGCCGCAGCGCCCTGAAGCGCCTGGCGGAGCCCGAGGACGTCGCCGCCGCCGTCGCCTACCTCCTCAGCGAGGGCGCGCGCAACGTGACGGGCGCGGTGCTGACGGTGGACGCGGGGGGGACGGCGTAGGGGGCGCCTGCACCAACCTTTTCATCCTCGGGCGGAGCTCTTGCGCGCGGACCCGAGGACCCAGCCGCTTTGAGCGATCCGCTTGCTGGGTTCTCGGGTTCTCGCTGCGCGAGCCCCGAGAATGACAGACGGGGGGCGGCCTGCACCACCCTTGTCATCCTCGGGCGGAGCGCTTGCGCGGAGACCCGAGGACCTAGCAGCCCCGAGCGTTCCGCTTGCTGCGTTCTCGGGTCGCCGCCTTTAGCGTCGCCCGAGGAACAAACTTGAGGGCGCCTGCAACAACCTTTGTCATCCTCGGGGCCTGCGCAGCAGGAACCCAAGCCTGCCCTCGGGCTGGCGAAGCCAGACCCGGGGGACCCAGCAAGCGGAAAGCTCAAAGCGGCTGGGTCCTCGGGTCTACGCTCCGCTCCGCCCGAGGATGACCAGGCTGGTGCAGACGCCCTCCAGTTTGTCATTCTCGGGCGACGCCGAAGGCGGCGACCCGAGAACCCAGCAAGCGTATCGCGTTCAGCGGCTGGGTCCTCGGGTTCTCGCTGCGCGAGCCCCGAGGATGACAAAATGGTTGGCGTCCCCCGCCCTGTCCCTCATCTGAGGCGACGATCGCGAAGTCGGCGCAAGATGAGGCGGCGATCTATCCCCGCTCTTATCCATCCCCCCGAAAACGCCCCTATGATCATGGCCGATCCCGTCGCACGGGGAGGGCCATGGATCCGGCCCAGGCGGAGGCGCGAGCTTCCGCCGGCTCCCGCAAGGAGTCTGGCGCGGCGGGGTGCGGTCCGAGCGGGGCCGTGTCCGTCGATCCTGGATGGGGGAGGACCGAGGGCGGAGGGATGTATTCCGCCTATCTTGCCTGCGCCGACGATGCAGGCCTGCCCGCCCGCGGACGGTCCGGTTGGACGCCCGATAACGGCCCACTTCCGGCGTCTGCGGAGCCCTCGAAGGAGGGTCGGAACGGACCGCGCGGAGCGTCAGTCCCTGCGCCGAAACGAAAAATCGGCGCCTAACCACCCCACGGTCCTCCGGGCGCAGGCCCGGCGCTCCGCCGCACTCCCCGCCTCGACCATCCGCCGCTCGGCGGAGGGGCGAGACCGCATGACTCGTCATCCTCGGACCATGAGCCCGCAGGGCGAAGCCGATCCGAGGAGCGGCGCGTGGAGGGTTTTCGCGCACCCTCTCCTCCCCCGTGAAACGGGGGAGGGGGACCCCGAAGGGGTGGAGGGGGCGTCCGCCGCGGCGAACCCTCAGGCGTGCGCGCCCCCTCCGTCACGGCGCTGCGCGCCGCGCCACCTCCCCCGTTTCACGGGGGAGGATAAGGTCCTAAATCCCCAACGCGTCCCGCGCCGTCGCGGGCCAGGCTTTGACGTCGAGGCCGTGCGTCGCGAACAGGGCGACGGCGAGGCGGTCCATGCCGAAGGCGACGCAGCCGGTGTGCATCGTCCGGCCCTCGGCGTCGCGAAGGCCCCAGGTCTCGCCGAAATGCTCCTGGTGGTAGTTGAAGCTCATGCAGGCGGTGGGTTTCGCCTCGGAGATCACCGGGATCAGCAGCTCGAACTTCAGCGCCTGCTGCACCTGGCTCGCCGCCATCAGCTGGCCGCCGCGGCCGAAGAAGGGGTCGCTGGCGAGATCGACCGTGTACGGAAGACCGAGGCGGTCGGCCAGGGCCCGCGCCTGCGCCACCCACGCCTTGCGGAAGACGAGGATCTGCTCCGCCGTGCCGATGCGCACATATTCGCGCATCCGGAAGGACTGCATGCGGTCGAGGTCCTTGGACGGCTCGCGGCGGAAGCAGTCGCAGGCGACGTCGAAGGTCAGCCCGCCCTTCGGCGCCACGCCCCGCGCCGCCGCGATGGGATAGATCGGATAGCAGCTCGCCGGCGTCATCACGAGATCGCCGGGCGTCAGGCTGTCCGTCCACGTCTCGCCCTCGACGAAGCGGTTCACCGCGCCGCGGATGTCGGCCTCCGAACCCTGCAGGCAGCAGAGGCAGCCGAGGAGGTTCGGGAAGCTCTTCAGATAGCCCGAGGTCTCGATCATCGCCCGCGTCATCACCGGCGGAAAGCGGAACACCTCCGCCTCCGCCGGGCGATGGCGGGTGATCAGGGCGGCGAGGGCGTCGACCACGTCCTCATAGAGGCCGGTGCGGGCGTAGACGCCGTCCGCGCCCATGGGGCGGAACAGGGTCTCGCGAAGGGCGTCCAGGGAGGGCGCTTTGGCGGCGGGCGCGTTCATCGGGACTGGTGCTGGGACTGGGGCGGAGGCTGGGGCGGCGGCGGGCATGGCGGGGTCCTTGGATCAGGCGAAGAGGGAGGTCGGCGTTTCGGTCAGCAGCGCAGCCGGCCCGGCGTTCATCAGGATGCGGTCGTTGTTGATCATGATCGGCGCCGATAGCACGTCGCGCAGCCGCCGGCCGAGGCTGAAGTCGCCGTCGTTGCGATAGCCCGAAAGCCCGCACGCCCGCATGGCGCTCATCACCGTCTGCACGGCCAGTTCCGAGGCGTCGACCTTCAGAAGCGTGATCGCCGTCTGGAAGTCGTTGGCGCGAAGGGCGGCCCGACCCTCCCGCACCGCCTCGAAGCGGAGCAGGGCCGCGGAGACCTGCGACCGCAACGCCCGCAGGGACGCCGCCGCGCGGGTGAAGTGCATCGCGCCGGGCGGAAGCTCCCCGCCCGCCCCCCGCGCCGCCTTGCGGGTGAAGCGCCGCGCCGTCTCGACCGCCGCCGCCGCGTTGCCGGCCCAGGCGGCGGACCAGAGCATGTGCGCGACGGGCGTCATCGTCTCGGCGTGGATCTCGGCGTAGGGCGTCGGCAGCACCTGCGCCTCGACCCCCTCCGCCTTCATGGCGAAGCCGGCGCTGCACGTGCCGCGCATGCCGAGGGTCTGCCACTCCAGGGTCTTGGTCAGGGCGTAGTCGGCGCGTTCGAACACTACGAGCACCTGGTCCGAGGCGGCGGCGTCGGGCGCGCGGCGGGCGGTGCTGACCACCGCGTCCGCCTGCTCGCCGTAGGACATGACCGTGGCGGCGCGGTCCAGGGCGATGCGCCCGCCCGCCCGCTCGATCGGCGCTGCGGAGGTGCGCACGTCGCCCCCGCCCTGACCTTCGGTGGTGGAGGAGGCGAGGAGAAGCTGGTCCCGCGCCGTCCGGCGCATGAAGTCCTGGTGCCAGGGGCTGTCTGCGCAATGGCGCGCCACGCACGCCACCTTGATCTGGTGCATGGCGTAGATCATCGCCGTGGAGGCGCAGGCGCCGGCCAGGATGTAGCAGACCTCGGCGATCTCCGAGACGCTCGCCCCCTCGCCGCCGAGCGCCGCCGGGACCATGGCGCCGATCAGGCCTGCGTCTTTCAGGGCCTGCATCGCCTCGGCGGGATAGCGGCCCTCGCGGTCGACGGCCTCGGCATGCTTCCCGGCGATCAGGGCGACCGCTTTGGCGCGGGCGCGAAGGTCGACCGGAGCCAGCGGCGCCATCTGATCGTCCCGTCCGAGGGCGATCAGGTCGCCGACGGCGCTGGGCTTGCCGAGGTAATGAATGGTCATGCCGCGATCCAAACGCTCTGTCTGTTCCAGGGACGAACGCCCCGCCGCATCGGAGCAACCACTGTGCCAGAGCGCTTTGAAATTCCTGTGTATTGATCTTCACGATCCGGTAATCCTACTGAAAATTTGAGGGTTGAATATTCACTGGAATTTGCACCCTTGAGATTATTTCAGTAATGTTGCTGCGGTCGGCGCCGGTCTGGTTTTGATCGATTCAGAACCCATTCATCAGAACGGCGTAGAAAACGGTCCAAATTGGAGCGTTGTAGGACCCCAAGACGCCATGGATGCTGTGCTGAACGACTGGACGGGAACGCGCATTCTGAACCTGGTGCGCCCGCTCCTGGAAAAGCGGGGGCGTGGGGACGCGGTGGACGCCGGGCGGAATCTCCGCGAGGCGGGCCTGACCTCCCTCGACATGGTCAACCTGATGCTGGCGGTCGAAGCGGAGTTCGACATCGTCATCCCCGAGGCGCAGATGACGCCGGAAAACTTCCGCTCCATCGACGCGATCAAAGCCCTGGTCGGCGGCCTGACGCAGGCGGCCTGAACCCCGCGTGCCCCTCGATCCCCGCGCCGACCGCTTCCTGAAGCTGCTGGCGGCCGGCGCGGGCGAAGCGCGCTTTGAGACCGCTGAAGACCGGCGGCGCAGCCTGATCCAGCTTTCGGCCATGGCGGCGGGTGCGCCTGTCGAGGCGGACGTGCGCGACGTCGTCTTGGCAGGGCCCGACGGGCCGATGACCGTCCGCCGCTACAAGGGCGAGGCCTGGCAGGGCGGGGCGGTGCTGTTCGTGCATGGCGGCGGCTGGGTGGCGGGCGGCCTCGACACCCACGACGGCTTCTGCCGCCGGCTGGCCGCCGCCAGCGGGTCCGAGGTTCTGGCCCTCGACTATCGCCTGGCGCCCGAGCATCCGTTCCCGGCGGCGCTCGACGACGTGTCGGCGGCGCTGGCGTGGGCGCGCTCGGGGTCGGCGGGGGTCGATCCGGACGCGGTCGTGCTGGCGGGCGACTCGGCGGGGGGGACGCTGGCGGCGGCGGCCTGCCTTCGGGCGGCGAAGGCCGAACGGCCCGCGGCCCTCCTCCTCGTCTGCCCGATCCTCGATCTCGCGGCGGAGACGGCCTCGCGGCGCGCTTTCGTCGACGGCTATTTCCTGAGCCGAGCGACCCTGCAGAGGGACGTGGCGGACTATCTGCCGGTCGGCGTCGACCTCGCCGATCCCCGCGTCTCGCCCTTGCGGACGGCGGACCTCGCGGACGCGCCGCCGACGGCCCTGCACCTCGCCGAGTTCGATCCTTTCCGCGACGAAGGCCTCTTGTTCGCCGAGCGCCTGAAGGCGGCGAGCGTCCCGGTCGAGGCGCGCCTGCACCCCGGGATGATCCACTATTTCTACGCGCTCTCCGGCGTCATTCCGGCGGCCGACGCCGCCATCGCCGCGATGGGGGCTGACGTCCGGGCGGCGCTGTCCCTGCGCCGCTAGAGCCGGGCCTCGCCGCGGACGATCTGCTCGAAAAGAACCTCGTCGAGAGGGCGATAGGACCCGGCGGCGTCATAGACGTAGAGCGGATCGGCGATCCTGGCGGGATCGAACCCCTCGGCCGCCAGCGCGCTCTTCTTCGGCTTGAAGGTCTCCGTAGAGGCGATGTCCGACACGAGGCGCAGGAACACCGGCCGGGCGTATCGCGGCAGAACGTCGCCGAGGGCGTCGGGCAGGGCCGCCGGATCGAACGTCTCGTCCACCACCAGGGCCGCCATGCCCGCCTTGCCGTCATAGCCCGGAACGGCGACGCCATAGACCTCCGCCTCGCGCACGCCGGGCTGCGCGGCGAGGACGGCGGCGACTTCGCCCGTCGAGACGTTCTCGCCCTTCCAGCGGAAGGTGTCGCCCACCCGGTCCACGAAATAGTAGAAGCCCCGGGCGTCCTTGCGCATCAGATCGCCCGTGCGGAACCAGGCGTCGCCGGGCTCGAACACGTCCCTGAGCACCTTGCGCTCGGTCTCGGCCCGGCTGGTGTAGCCCTCGAAGCGCGCCCCGCCCGCCTCCGCCGCGATCCGCCCGAGGGCCTCGCCGGGCTCGTCCGCCGCGCAGCGGATGCAGCGGCCGTCCGGGTCCCGCAGCGGCGCGCCGGTCTCAGGATCGAAGCGGACGAGGGCGGCGGGGAAGCGGTGCGATAGGAACGGCGGGATGCGGCCGATCGAGCCCGGCTCGCCCTCGACGTTGTAGAGGGAGATGTTGCCCTCCGTCGCCGCGTAGAATTCGAGGATCTGCGGGATGGCGAAGCGGTCCTGGAACGTCCGCCAGACCTCTTCGCGAAGGCCGTTGCCGCAGGCGAGGCGCAGGCGGTGGCGGGTCTCGTCCGGGTGCGGCGGCGCGCCCGTCAGATAGCGGCAAAGCTCGCCGATGTATTGAAAGAGGGTGCAATCCCAGCGCACGAGATCAGGCCAGAACGCCCGCGCGGAGAACTTCTCCCGCACCACCACCGAGCCGCCGCCCGCCAGCACGGCGCCGATGGCCGCCACGCCCCCGACGCTGTGGTAGAGGGGCAGGCAGTCGTAGAGCCGGTCCTCCGCCGTCACGCCCATCAGCCCGGAGAACCAGCCCGCCCAGCTCAGGATGCGGCCGTGGCTGACGTTCGCCGCCTTGGGCAGGCCCGTGGTGCCGGAGGTGTAGATGCAGAGGGCGCGGGCGGAGGGCGGGATGGCGCGCGCCTCCGCCGCCGTCAGGGGGTCCGGCGAGAGGGCGTCGACGGCGTGGTCGATCCGGTCTTCGCCGCCGCCATGGCGCCAAAGGCGCGGACGACTGGCGAGGTGCGCCTCCGCCGCGGCGAAGCGGTCCTCGAACGCGCCTTCGAGGATGAGGTGGCGGGGCGAGACGATGTCGATGCAGTGGGCGAGCGCCGCGCCCGAAAGGTTGGTGTTCAGCAGCGAAACCGCCGCCCCCGTGCGCGTGATCCCGAGCCAGATCGCCACATACTCCGGCCGGTTCGGCATCATCAGGGCCACGACGTCGCCGGGGCCCAGGCCCTGCGCCAGGGCCCAGCGGGCGTAGCGCCGGGCGCGCTCGGCCAGCGCCCGATAGCTGAAGCTTTCTCGGTCCGAGAGCAGGGCAGGAGCCTCGCCGCGCGTCTCGGCCAGATCGTCGATCCAGGCCCCGAGGGGGCGGGGCGGGTCGGCCGTCAGCCGCGCGACGGTCTCCAGGGCGCGGAGCCAGACCCGGTTGGGCGAGGGCGCCTTCGCGTCCGCCCTCTCGGCCGCGCTCGCCGCCGCGCGGGCCATCCTCACGCCAAGGCGCGCAGAGCCGAGGCGCTCGCCGGCGCGGCCGCCAGAAGCTCGGCGATGGCGATCAGAAGCGCCTGCGGGCTCACCGGCTTGGCGATGTGGCGGTCCGCGCCGGCGGCGAGGCTTTCGCGCACGTGCTCGTCCATGGCGTTGGCGGTCAGCATGATCACCGGGGTGCGATGGCGGCCGGTCGCGGCCTCCGAGGCGCGCAGACGGCGCGTGGCGCAGAGACCGTCCAGCTCCGGCATCTGCATGTCCATCAGAACGAGGTCGTAGGGCGCAGCCTCGAGCCGCTCCAGGGCCCGCGCGCCGTTGTCGACAATGTCCAGGACGACGCCGAACGGCCTGAGGATCAGCTCGACGACCTTCTGGTTGGTCGGGTGGTCCTCCGCCAGGAGGATCCGCACGCCGTCGAGGCTGAGGTCGTCGTCCGCCCCGTCGCCGGCGGAGGAGGCGGCCCGCGGCGCAAGGTCCGCCCGCGCCAGCGGCGCGGTGGCGGTGAAGGTCGAGCCTTTGCCCGGAACGGAGGCGGCCGTCACCGTCCCGCCCATCAGCTCCATCAGCGACCGGCTGATGGCGAGGCCGAGGCCCGCGCCGCCGAAGCGGCGGCGGATCGAGCTGTCCGCCTGCTCGAACCTGCGGAACAGCCGGCGCCTCACCTCGTCGTCGAAGCCGATCCCGGTGTCCGTCACCGTCAGGATCAGATCGCCGTCCCGACGGTCGGCCGTGAGCGTGACCGACCCCTCCGCCGTGAACTTCACCGCGTTGCTGAGGAGGTTCGACAGCACCTGCGTCAGCCGGATCGGGTCGCCGAGATAGCCGCCCGCCGCCGCGTCGGTGAGGCTCCAGGAGAGGGTCAGGCCCTTCGCCTCCGCCGACGCCCGATGCAGCTCCGCGATGCGGCCTACGACGTCGGCAAGGTCGAAGGGCTCTTCGGCGAGCCGGATCTCGCCCGCCTCGATCTTGGAGAAATCCAGGATGTCCGTCAGCACGCGCTCCAAAAGCCGGCCCGAGGAGACGATCAGTTCGGCCAGCTCTTCGTCCTCCGACCGCGTCTGCCGTTTCGCCAGGGTCTGGGAGACGGCGATGACGCCGTTGAGCGGCGTGCGGAGCTCATGGCTCATGTTGGCGAGGAAGCGGGACTTCTCCGCGTTCGCCCGCTCAAGCTCCGCGGTCCGCTCGCGCACCCGCTGCTCGAGGGAGCCCAGCACGGCCTCGACCTTCGCCCGCTCGGCGCTGAGGGCGCGCGCCAGGACGCCGATCTCGTCGGGCCGGGCCTCGATGTCGGCCATGGGCGGGCGTTCCGCGTCGCCGACCCGGCAGCCGGCGGCCAGGCGCTCCAAGGGATCGACCACGGTCCGCCGCGTCAGCAGCACCAAGAGGACCGTCTGCACCAGCCACGCCAGAAGGCCGAGCGCCAGCACCCAGGACGCCGACGCCGCCGCCGACCGCGCGACGGCCGCCTTCGGGTAAAGCATCAAGAGATACCAGTCCGGCCCGTTCAACTTGGAGAAGCCGACGATCTGCGTCCCGTCCGGGCTCAGCATCACGCCGCTGTCCTTGCCCGAGCGTTTCAGCGCCTCCAGGATCGGACGCAGGCCCATGCGGCTGGCGTAGGCGTCGATCACGCGGTCGGGCGGCGGTTCGCGGCTGGAGAAGGTGGAGGCGGTGATCAGCCCGCCCTTGTTCGTCGCGACGATGCTCTCGGCCCCCGGCAGCGTGTTGCGGACGGCGGACAGGAAGAAGCCCGTCAGATTGATCGAGGAGCCGAAGGCCCCGATGTAGCGCCCCTTCACATAGACCGGCGTCAGGCAGGCGGTGCCCAGCCGCTTGCCGTGGACGTCCTGCACCAGGTGCTGCAAGTCGGTGCAGCGCGTCAGCCGCTGCGGGTCCGCCGCCGGCAGGGTCATCGTCGACATGGCCTGATGGCTGACGTCGAGGGTCGGCGGCGCATCGTGGCGATAGAACATCAGCCGATCCGGCCGGTCGGGCCCGTACATGACGAGCCGCGTCTTCGGCGGCGTGAAGAAGTAGAAGTTGTCGTAGTCGCTGTGGGAGGCCTGGCCGAAGTCCGCCACGATGCCGAAGGCGGCGACGAAGGCGGCGCGCTCCTCCGCGGTCATGTGGGCGGCGTCGCCGAGAAACGCGCCGACGCCGTAGGTGTAGCGTCCCGAGGCGTCCCGATGGCCGTCGAACGACTCCGGCCGGCTGCGCCGGGTGCCGTCGCCGTGGTCGGGATAGAGCTCGTCCATCAGCCGGTCGACGGTCTTGGGGTCGAGCGCGGCGATCCTGCGGCCCAGCTCCTCCCCGGCGGCGGTCTGCAGCGCGTTGAGGTTCGAGAAGCGGCGGTCGATGTTGCGGCTTCGCTCGCGCACATATTCATCGAGGAACATGATCTGGCGGTTCACCAGCTCCTGCCGGAAGGCCAGGAAGCCGCCCACCGCGACCAAGGCGGTTCCCGCCAGGGACAGGAGGCCCAGCCCCAGCAGAAGTTTTTGCGACAGGGATCGTTTTTTCATGACGGCCGTAACAACGAGGGCCGCTCCAAATACACGGCAACTCTTGAGATGTTGTTACAGCACCATGCTGTCCTGCGAAGCTGAGCTGTTACGTTCGAACAGCACTGTCGGCGCGCCTTTGTATTCGGCTTGGGCGTACGGCTGATATCCAAATCGCGTCGCGAGACGGACGGAGGCGAGGTTCTCCGGGTTGATCATGCAGACCGTCCGGCTGGATTGGCCGAACGCGGCGTCGCCCCAGGCCAGCACGGCGGCGACGGCCTCCCGCGCTATGCCGCGGCCGTGGGCTGACGGGACGAGGGCCCAGCCGATCTCCGGCGCATCGCCGAACGGCGGATCGATGGCGCGCTTCAGGTCGGCGAAGCCCGCCTCCCCGAGGAAGCGCCCGCTCGCCTTGTCGCGGATCGCCCAATAGCCGTAGCCCATCGCCGCCCAGTGGCCGATGTAGCGCAGAAGGCGGGTCCAGACCTCCTCCTCGCTGAAGGGCCGCCCGCCCATGAAGCGCATGACCGCTGCGTCGCCCCACATGGCGGCGCTGTCGGCGAAGTCGGCCACGCCGTGGCCGTGCAGGCGCAGGCGTTCGGTCTCGAGGGTCGGGGCCGTCGTGGGCATCGGCCCCAGCATGGCGCCGTTCGTCGCGCCCGTCGATCAGAGGTCGAAGGCGACGCCCTGAGCCAGCGGCAGGGTGCGGCCGTAGTTGATCGTGTTGGTCGCCCGCCGCATGTAGGCGCGCCACGCGTCCGACCCCGACTCGCGCCCGCCGCCGGTCTCCTTCTCGCCCCCAAACGCGCCGCCGAT
>Ga0116229_10007431_pt1 | contig 17335 bp, 11 predicted proteins | sample S1TSphgellanicum_3_FD_87313 | JGI IMG/M metagenome (GOLD analysis project Ga0116229, IMG submission 87313) | Host-associated microbial communities from peat moss isolated from Minnesota, USA - S1T2_Fc - Sphagnum magellanicum MG | ecosystem: Host-associated > Plants > Peat moss > Unclassified... | reverse complement strand
TAAACTTTTTAATCAACAAATATCAAGTAATTTGATAGAAAATCCATTTGAATCTTGTTATTTTATACATTTTCAACAAAAATGATGTCTTAACTATTTTTATTTATTTTTCATAAAAAATAATTTAAAAAACCTTATTTTTAATCAACACTTAATTTTTGTGGAAAATATTTCATTGCCAATAATAAAATAAAACTCAAAATTATATATTCCCCATATGTTTAACATATATTTTACAAAAATTGTATTATATTTATTTTTAATTACTTATTTTCCTTAATTAGTTGATATTTAAAATCAACATTTATTTTTTCTGGGAACATTTATTGCTAATAACAACATACAAGTAAATATCATATCTCCCCACATGTTTAACATATATTTAGTTAATAAAACATTGTACGAAAGTTGTATTATATTTATTGTTAATTACTTGATTTGCCTTGATTAGTTGATATTTATGATCAATATAGTTTTTCTTGGAAATATTTATTACTAATGACAATATAAAATTTCAAATCATATCTCCCCACATGTGTAACGTATATTTAGTTAATAAAAAAATATAAAATTTGTATTATGTTTATTTCTAATTAGTATATGTACCTCAATTAATTTACATTCTTAATATGTAATATATTCAACATATAATTTGTATTTTGTACAACATATATCACCATTATATAAATTATTGACTTAAGTAAATTCCATAATTATTAAAAAATTATGTACATTTTATTTTAATATCATTATTTTATTTTAAAATATAGCTATTATTATTTTTTTTAAATTTCCATGATACAATCTATTAAATGAGATTTTAAATACACTATAACATTTGTTTTCAATTATATGACAAAATTTTTAATTAATGAACAAAGATAAATTTTTAAAATAAAAATGTGAACTTAAATATTGATGTATCAACGATTTCTTCTTCCCCTATCTTGTTATGTTTTGGGGAATAATTAAAGTTTCATTTTTATGGTCACAATTTTAATTTTTCTTTTTCATTTTGATGGTTAAAAATCTTCAATTAAATCAAGAGAATAAATCAAATAGGTTTTACCACCTTCAAAATTACTATGGTCATGTCCTTATATTGCCATATAGTCATGTACCCATATGACTTAGGCATGTAATCATCAAAATTACTACAAACAATTAACTAGGCAAATATTATTTCATATTTTACCACATGACTAGAAATGGACATTAGTTATAAACCTTTTAGTCATCCATACCATGTTTTGGCGTAGTGAAAATTAGTGTTAAATGTATACCAAGTGTTGAGTTTTCATATGTAACCATTTATTTCTCAAGTGTGAAATATTAATAATACATTCAATGTATTGTTCACAACATGTGTCAACAGTAAATTGGTGGTTTTGTACTAAATTAACAATTATTTACCTTATCCATAAACTTGGAAATGTGATAAGATCTTATCCATGTATTTTGAAATTTTAATGTATTTAAATTTTTTGATTCATTAATAATTATAATATAGTAACCAAATATTTAAATGTTTATTTATAAATTTTTTTATCCATGTAATCATTTTGAAATTTTCCCCACCCTTCCTTACACGATACATATGTATATAGGGTTTATGTTGATGATATAACATGATGCATGATGACATAATGCATGATGGAATATGATGCATTGATACATTGCCATTTCGATACACAACAAAATAAAACAAAAAAATATCACTATTCCCTGCAACATTTATTGCTAGGTAAAAAATAATTTTATTAACAATTATTTTGTTCTCACACACATGCACACCTATTCACAATGGGGCATGATGCCCCTAATTTCAAAAGGTACTAATGTAGGCACTTGCCATCAAAACTTGATGATCATTTTCTATTGGAACTCATAAAACATCTACAAGATCTTAAGATACTTTAAGTGCATAGGTGCTAGAGATGTAGAAGGAGGCTTGTGTAAGAATTATAACATGGTTGATAATATATTACATAGAAATCTTGGACAAATAATTTAATGAGAATATTAAATACTTCAATCTACAATTTTGAAAGGTTTTTATTTCAACATCATTTCCTTAAAACTCATGCTAACTTTAAAAGTTAATGTCAAACTGTCATGTCAACTACTTATCAATAAGTTTGCACAAGTTTAAATGGACCATTAGAATTGATGATATGATAGGAAAAATGTTGAGAGGGATCTTTTTAGGGAAGGAGATACCTAAAGAAATGACCAAACACAAATAAGGTTAGGTCATTTAGCCAATTATTTAGGCTTACCTTTAACACCTAAAAAGGATGCTTATGGACCCAAACCCAACCCAACCCCACCCCCCCCCAGATCTTGATTGAACCTTTGATGAAAACTCAAATTGATTGAAATTAAAAAAACAAAATCTAGCATTTAGATTGCATCTAATGATGCAAATAATAACTTGATATTTGAATATATATATTTATATGAAATTATAATGCCTAGATGGTAAAAACACACTAGGGTGGACCCAAAATGACAATTGAAAATCTGTTGTCAAAGTTCATATTTATATTTGATGTTAATATCAAATGGTATATTATCAATCACTTTAAAGTTTTTTTTTTCCTTATGTTTTCTTGTAGTTCCATTTTTTGTCACATGGAATGTGGTTATAATTGTTTGTATGAAAACAAGTTTGGATTATTCTTTTTTGGTGGTTGTAATTATCATCACATGTATTATGGACGGTTTATAACTATAAATTTGATTGAGATCATGGGGGAAAATAAATAAAGAAAAAAAAGGCCATACTTTCATACATGTGATTAAAAACCATGTCAAATGTGATAAAATGTTTTTGCATGTGATTGTACCCATTTTGCATGCGCCTATATATACTAGAAAATAAAAACTCTATTTTCTACATGCACCTTAACAGAATTCATTTTATGTACAAGCATAAAGAATAAATTCATTTCTTGCATTTAATTACAAGAAAAATTATTCAAAAACATATTTCTTGCATGCGATTATTAAAAATGTACATGAGATTGTAAAGAAAATGAATCAATACATTTATTTTAAACATTTAATTGTAACATTTTATGTGTGATTGTAAAACATGAATGAGAATTTGATTTCTTACATGTGACCATAAAGAAGTTGGATTAATAATCCTATTCTCTACATGTGACTATAACCTTTTTGTGTACTAATGTAAATTCTTACATGGAATTTTAAAAAAAATTGATTAGATCACATATAAGAAAAATTCCAAATTCCTTTTTATTATAAAGTTGTTGCCATATATATATCCCAATTTTGTGATATAAAAAAACTGACCCAATTTCCCCCAAAAATGAGAAATTTACTTAAATTTACAATAAAAAATTCCAATTAAAAAATTTTGATTTGAAAATGACAAAGTTTGTTAAAAAAACATTAGCAATCTTTTTTTTCGGCTTGTATTTTGTACTTTCTCCTTAGAGTTATTACACATTACCTTATATCATATTCAATTCAAACAATCAAATAAATTATCATGGGAAATATTTTTTATTGTGGTAAAATTTTGTTATATGTGTCTATTTTGACCAAAATTATGATTTGTTTGTTTGAGCAACCTAGACTCTAAAATTTTAAATAAAAAACATTTATTAAAAATAGGTTTTGTAAAACATAAAATTATAAATTTAAATGGACTTTGCAAAATGTTAAAATTATGATGAAATATTTTTTTACAACAAGGTGTATATATATATAGTTTATACCTAAAGTATCATAAACTTTCAAAGTGCCATGTTTCAAAGTTCTAAGTACGTCTTCTAATTTCATTGAAAGCAATATTAAATTCATAACCACTTGTTTATGAATTATGACACACAATCTTTGACTAGACGTAGTTACTTTGTAATGTCCACCTTTGAATGGATATTAATGATTTTGGTGTAATTATTTGAAAGTTAAAGATATTGATATTTAAGCTTGAAGTCTTATTTGATTCTCTTTACTATATTTTTCATAATGTAGTCGGGCACTTGTTGTACAATAGTACTTGTTACACATAAGCAAAATTGTGATTTTGACATCCATAAAATTCCATTGTAGCATGTAAATTTTACCTTGGAGTGTTTGTAGAAGTGCATCCATTGGGCCCAATTTGTAAACTAATGGAGCTCACATTTATGAATGTAAGGGATGGTGGGATTACAAGTGGGAAGTTGAGGCTTAACTTTACAAATTGTTTTAAGTGTTGATCTAAGAGTTTTAGCATTGGGATTATCTTAACATTTCTTTGAAGTTCTTTGCATTTTCAAAGTTCTTGTGAAGACATTCACATTTTTGGAATTGCAAGGCTTCATTCTTATTGGAAGAACCACACTTTGGCTTAACATTTTTTTATGACTACCTAACTTGGTCATTGTGAATGCCATATTATGGTGCATGCATGAATGTCATGTTAGATTTTGTTTCGGGGTAGTGAAACTTTGGATCCAACCTCAAAGAACACATGCCCAATATTGCATGAACTCAATTTAACTTTAAAACCCCTATTGGATATTGATTGAAATATCTACCAAAGATTTTTAAATTTGTAAGTTTTATAAACCCCATTTATGGATAGATAAATTGGATCAAAATTTTAATTAAGGTGTCCAATGGAGGTAAATGGGTGTAGAAAAAAACTTCATATTTGAAGGATTACGTTAGTAGATTAATTTGATGTGAATATTGTAAGGGGTGTGTGTAGCCTATGATGATTTTGAAATTTTGAAGGTTATTATTGAGATAATGCCCTTACAACAAGAATATTGATAGATTGGAATAGAAATTCACACATAACACACATAACTTAAAGTGGTGAAGCTTCCATGCCTTGGGTTAGGATCACTCACATGTAAAGCTTGGTCTTTATATGGATTAACCCTCAATGTTTAACTAATGTGGTTTTCTTTGGAATGTACATTTGATTTTCCTTGAAATCTAAAGATTAAGCCCAAAGGGGATCTCATCACATGTGCCTAGAGACAATGATTTACGAGGACCATTCACTAAGTTTGCATAAACCTTATCTTTGACAACACTTTCAAAATTAAAATAATATTTGGTTTATTGCATCTTAAATTTCATTACATAATCCCTTGTACAAGTCTTAATGAAATAATTGATCAACATGAAAACATGAGAATAAAAAAATCTAACATTGCAACCACAACCTTTTAAATACTTGAAGAAAAAATGGATGAATCATTCACTCCTTTCATTTAAGTCTAATAATGATTTATCATTCATTAACTTAAGGGATACATAATTACACACCACATGTTAGTTTTTAAAAATATTTTTCATTTTTCCATGGATAATTTTTTTATGTTATCTAAATTTTTTCCCTTCAAATCTAATGTTTTGTCACAAATAAAGTCTAAGTAATTTAACATTTATTTATGCATAACTCAAAATAACTAAGTAAAACATATTATTCACTTACTCCATACATAAGTCCAAAATAGGTCCTTAATCAAAAGATCCATAAGGTCTATAAAATCAAGTTTTGTATATCATATATGTCCATTTGGTACCCTAGGTCATATTAGTTAATATAATTTATAAAAATTCTTCAAATAATGACAAGTTCATTTTGGAGGTGTACACACGATGCAAGTTGGATGAGAGGTTGGATTTGCTTAACAACTAAGTCTAAATAAGACTCAATTGAAATGTAATTTATTTTGTAAAGGCATCTGGGTTTCCTCCTTTTGTTTGTTATTCTTGGTTGTTCCATAGAAAGGTTTCATGTGGGAAGAAAACATTAGAGTGGATCTTGCAGGTGCTTGAAGGGAGGGTTACATTTCCCCAAAAGGTCATTCTTATCCCTAGTGTTTTAAAGTTGTTGTTATTAACCATTTTGTTTTCTATGTTAATTAGTGGCAAAGTCCCAATGTTGAATTGAAAACTTGAATCTGTTTCATCTTCCTTAACATAGTTGAAATTACTATTAGGTATATTATTACCTGGCCAACATTTTCCCAAAGATTGGATTTTGGTGCTTTGGTGCATACCTAGATTTGAACAAATTCATATTTGGATTAAAGTTCTAGTAACCATCATAGACCATCATGGAGCTTTCTTTAAGTATGTTAACATTTTCCATTTATAATAATGTCCTCAATTGATCATTAAAAATATCAAATGGTTTTTTTCTATACAAGACAATTTTCCTTTGAAAATGCTTTTCATTTCACCAACAAATGTTTTGTAATGCTTATTATTAAATCGATTGTTTCTCCTCATGTGATGTTACCACCCTAGCCTTCAACTCATAACCAAAGCAAGGGCTTGCGAAGGTGTGGGCCAAAAATGAACTCGGGAATCACATATCATGCTCTCAGGAGTGCAAGAAAGTTGAGGGAATGAACTCCCACACTCTTAAATGAACTCCCACTTTGGGAATTGGAGTCCCAATGGATTCCCAAATTTTCAGAGGGCGATTAAAGGGGTCAAAACTTATTAGATTGAAGGGTTCCTTATATCATTGGAAAGCTCTTGAAATGTAGATGTCTAAAATGAGTTCTCATGACCAATTTGGACATTTAAAACACAAGTTATGGCCAAAAGAAGGTCTGGAAGTCAAATTGACAATTTGATTCCCGACCACTAAAAGTCAAAAATCGCCCAATTTTCTTGCGTGCAGGTGATGTGCCACATACCTTTGGAAAACTCTTGATGAGGTTTACAACTTTACTTCAGACCTCATTTCAATCAGAGGTTTGCACACAAAGTTATGGGCCCCCAAAGTTGTGGGAGTCCTAACTTTGGGAATTTTGGGACTACCACTTGGGAGTCCCAGGACAAAATGACATTTGGGTGCTGGTCTTATGGCCAAGCACAAAGTATACTATAAGGGGGAAGGTGGTGGCTTCCCCAAAGTCTGGGCCGTGGTGAGTTTTGTGAGTTTGTGTTTGCATGTGGTTCGTCCGTGCACCAAGGGGTTCCAGTTACGCACTAACCAACCTATTGTTTGGTTTGTGTAGGTATGTGTGAATAAGTGATTTTCTTGTCAATCTTCCTAATCCCATCCCAGAGTTTTAGCATGCCTTTTTACCCCCGAAGTGTTGCGAGCGAAAGAGAACGCCCCAATTCCTTCTCCTTCTGTTGTCTTCTTTTTTGGACTCGCAACTAAATCCATCAAAGAGCTTGAGGGTGCGTCATGTGCCAATGTGTTGTATATATGTTAAACCAATGTGTTTCCCCCCATATATTGACATCTTAATCTCTACCTGCAATGCACCTTAAATTACCAATTCATATGCCTGGGTTAAATGCAAAATAAATGACAATTATTTATTCTTACCTTTACTTTGTGAACATGGTACATTTGTTGGCCCTCATCTACACAACATAACATGACATGTGCACTCTTCCTTTTATTGGATTCAAACTTTTTAGAATTTAAATATTGTGACATAATTGGCATATATTTGATTTTTTTTGTTTATCAATTTAAAGTGGGTCCATTGGTAATAACATACTGGCTTAGTAGTTCCACCCACACTCAATTTTTGAGCCTCCTCACATCGAAGATGGTTGATTTATTATTTAGCAAGTCTCACCTATAGAGATGAAAATTTAGATAGTAAAAGGTGAGAACATACTTAAATAAAATCACTTGGACTAATCATTCTATCTATAAAATCAAAAGCAATTTTTATGTTGCACCATACCTTTAACAAGCACAACATTTTGTACACATATGTTAACGCCAAAGCCATTTTATTATTCTAAACAAGAATAATTATGCTTTGTCCAAATAAAATATTATGTAAGATGCAAGTAAAGATGAAGGATAGGTCTCATCTTTGCAAAGACCATTGTGCTTGTAGCTTACTTGGGGAGTTGGGCACTAGTAATGCATGCCATTCTTTTTAGATTTTTGTTGGATTCACGTTCATTCCTTTTGAAAGCTATTGGGGCAAGCAATTTGAGTTCACTCCCCTTCTAGTCACATTTAAGATTGTTTCAAGAGCTTCTTCCCTTAGTTGAAGCAACATATCTACCCCCTTTTGAGTAGCTTGCAAAGAGGGGAACAAATCAACTTTAGGAGATTATTTCAGAAAACTGCATTGTCATTCCTTTTCCAACATCATCTTTGACATGTCTTTTGATTCACATAAGGCACACTTGAGGTTCTATGCAGGGTTTGGTGCAAGAGCTTGGTTGTTTGCTCATTTTGTCATCCCATGCTTTCATCTACCCTCAAATGATTTTTCCTCTATGTTGCAAAAAAAGTTAAGTCTCCCCCATCCTTTGGCTCTTGGTTTGACACATTGCATCTATGCTTGGTTGTTAGACTCCATGGGGATCTACCTCCTTTGTTACACCCATGGTGGGGAGAGGATTGCATCCCATGATGCCGTTCAAATTTTTTTTGCATCCATTGCAAGAGAAGCATGATTTCATGTCTTGTGGGAGCAAACCCACGTTTTTCCACCACCTTCCCTTTAATATTTTTGTCAATGAATTAACAATTGTTCTATTTGGTTGATGACATTCACACATTGGTTGATGTCATTATTATTGATTCCATTTGAGCAAACTTGGTATCACATGTGGCTTTTGCTCTTGGGGTGGTTGCGATAGTGGCGGTTCAGCGGAAGGAAGGACTTTATCACAACTGTTACCCAACGGATGTTTTTTTCCTCTTGCCATAAAAGTTTTTGGATGTCTTCACAAGCAATCTGAAATTTTTTTTCATCGATGTGCTAAAAGACACTGAAGGCCTTCCTTTATCAATTTTGTGTTCCTTGTCTAAATAGAGATTATTGATGGCTTTACAGAAAGCGCATGTTGTCCCTACCTTTATTGATTTTGCATTCCTTGTATAAACAGAGATTATCGAGGCCTTTACAAAGAGCGCATGCTGTCTCCATCTTGAGGTGAGTAACAGGTGAGCTGTCACTGTAAGGAAAGGTTCATCTAGGCTTGGAGTTTCATCAAGTTTACCTCCCCTTTCTTATATGCTTCAAGCAACTGGTGGAGGTTTTGGTACTTAGTGGTTCCTTTACCTCCTTGTGGGCCACCTCTTTTGGGCTGTTTGCTTGCCTGGACTTTGGTCCAGGCCCCTTGTTTCTTTTGCTCTCCCTTTCTTGGGTGCTTTCTTTTTATAAAGTTTGGCAGGCTTTCATCATTTAATAAAACATCCCTACTTTGTATACCATGTAATTGAGTTTGGAGTTTGAACTTGTAAATAATCACATAATTTAGTGTTCCATCATCAAAAACGCTCAGCATTAGATTTAATTTGCTGATTAGAATGATTGGCCTATGTGGATTTTCACTCTACATTGTCTAAGATTATATATTTATGGTAGGGATGAAGGGAAATAAGTTGCAGATTATTTTGGATGTGGTAGACACGGGGAGAGGCTTACATATTGGGTGTGGGTGAATGTGCTCAAACATATTAAAGTTGCTATATTGGCCCAAAACTGGTTCATTCCATTGTTGTTTGGTTCTTCCTTGTTGAAAGAACCTATGATCTTGGTTTTGCCACAAAAAACAGTTTTGGCCAGTTCTCTAGGTCTAGGTTTGAGCTTATTTTTAAAAAAAAAATTATGATTTTGGTTTGGTTTTGGCAATTTTTTCTAATTCACGAACATTCAGGTCTAATTAAAGAACACTTTTTGGTTCCATGTACACATTACATGATTACACACTTCACAAAGCTGAAAATTTTATAGGTATGAAGCTTTAGAACGAGTTAAAATTGAAATTTGTGAAGGTATCAAGTTTTACAACAAATTGAAACAAATAAACTAACTAAAAGGTTCAACCTACTTGCTCAGTCTACTTGATGACCTTTCAAAAACGTCATTATGCTTACCATTGTTTTTTTTTTCCCAATTCCCTGATTGAGCGAGAGTGACAAGCATCATAAGCAGATTTCAAGTTAACTGAGACTCTTTTCCAAAAAAACTCATAAATGTGTAGCGAGTAGGCATGAATCTGGCAACACCTTCCTCAAAAAGATCAGTTATTTTTTTCACAAGTTGGCAAAATTTTCTTTTTACAAAAGGGAATTTGTGATAAAATATTCCCCTCTCAGAAAACTGTCTTTTGACAATTTTTTGCCCCCAAAAAAGAAAAGAGACCGATATCTTCTTTACAAATTTAGCCCACAAACTTTTCAAAAACCTTCAATGTGCCTATCCTAAAATCATGAACTTACTTTCCAGATTTTTTTCAAGGGTTCAGTTCCAGTTTTGGTTCTAGCAAAAGACTCCTTGCACAGATTGATCCTTGTGCTGGTCCCATCAAAAAAAAATGTTGGGTCGGATCTGGGTCACAAGAATCTGAACCCCAACTTTAATATTCTAAATCCAAGAACTTGCTAACACTAGTTCATGCCTACCCTGGAGTGTCAAGCTGAACCCTATTTGATTTTAGGTAGTGGTGATCTTATCTGTAGTGCTGAAAGCATACAAGTTAGATCTGATCTGATGGCTTTTCCTATGAGCAGATTTGCCTCCACCAAGTGGATCTCCTAGCCTCATCTTTAGGACCAGTGCCCCTTCATGAGTTTATGATAAAATGACCAACATCACAAAGTTGACCTGTGAACCGTTGGTTCTTTGCATTCTCTGGTGGGGCCTGGATACCTCAAACTAGAATTCTATGCATAAAGTGTGCAAATGAATTAGTACAAGTTCTGTTTGGGACAGCCGCATACACAACTTCTCGGTTTCTTTTGCAGCTTTTCTTTGAAGTTCCCAGTCAGAACTAAACATGAAGAGATTCCAGTGGGAACTGAGAAATTGTTCGGTTGTGGGTTTCTGCAATCATGTTTGACCCACCCCATGTTTCAAATATGTGGTCTTTTTGGCCTCTACAAGCTTCGCAACCTGACCCAAGCAATCACCCCGGTTTCCAGATGTTACATCTCAACCTGTTGTAGTTTTTCATTTTCGGCATCTTAAAAGCCTGGAACGCTTTATAATGGGAACCAAAATCACATAACATATTGGGGGGGAGATATTGTCCAATGGCATCTTGCTAACATGGCAACACACCATAGGATGAGAGCTCCCCAGATATATCACATATCTTGTTGTTGCCTTTTGACATTTCTATTCCTCCCTATTACCTTTTTGCACGGTCCTGGTCACTGGTTGGCTGAACCTCATTACTCACACTCTTGTGTGTCCCATAACCCGCAAACTCGGTGCTCCTGTACAATCTGTTATTTCTGACAACCATCTTAAGCAAGCTGGTTACCTTGAATAATCTTGGTGCTCATGGTAGCTTTCACGCCCTCAATGGTTTAAGCCTAGTCCATAGGTATGTGTTGCCTGCTTACAAAGATGAACTTAAACGTATCGTTAAAACACCAGTCTTGCATGTCCACCAAACTACAGAGTTGTTGTCCAAGAACAAAGACTTGGGATCAAGCTTAGTGATTGCCTGCGGGAGAAATATTTGTCCAAGCAAAATTAGTTGAGTGTGCCTCTACCAGTATTGGCTTGGAAGGTGGCCTTGGTAGTAGTGCCTTGAAACTCATTTCCACAAAAGATAGAACTCTTGGGGAGGGGAAAACTTACTTTGTTTGATTGCCCACTGTTTTTCCAAAAATCAAGAGTTGGAAACATTTGTGCGGTTTCGAGGATTTTTGGGCAAACTTATGGGTTTAATTAAAACGATTCAAAAGCACAACAAGAGAGTTTTCAAAGTATAAAAACAAGTGGGCTTCATTAGTCTTGGCTATTGCTTCTAAATTCTCATTTAATATAAATACATGATTTAAAAATATATATTGGCTTGAATAATGCATTTTTTTCTAATTGTGCACTTTTATACTTTATAATGATTTAACAGCTTTCTTTAGATCACTACAATAATTTTTTAAAAAAAAGTATCAAGTGATTTCACTGGATTTTTAGTGAATTCACTAATCTAGTGAACAAGGATTAGTGAATTTGCACCCACATTTTATAATAGTGATTTTGTTGTTGTTGATGTTGCTTCTTTATGTTTAGTTAAGTCCAAGCTAACATGCTAAAAGCCCCTTCAAATGTGGACACTGAAGACATTGGGTTACAAAGATATAGGGAAGTTGAACTCCCAAGATGTTCAATGCAATAAATGCAATTTATGTCCAACTATTTCATATGAAACATTTGATTGAAGACATGGGAATATTGGTGCCATGTGGAGAAGATAGTCAAAACATGGTTGGGTACAAATACTTGGAGCATATTGAGACTCAGCAAGACCCAACATGTATGGTGATGTATCTGACATTCATTGGGAAAGAATGGAAATGAATGAGAAATTTAATTTCAGTCCCAAAGAGATATTCTTTCCTAAGGGTCACCAAAGCCTAAATTGTGCTTGCAACCCTGCAATGTGTACAAACTAAGCTTTGGGTCCACAATAAAAATTCATTCTCATTTGATCATCACCGCCCCTAATATGCGGAAGCAAATTTACACAGCAGAGCTCAAATTAGATTCTGAAAGGGCATAGCCTACTTCCAGAGATTACTGAGAGGAAGTTTCTTCACAGAAAGCAGTGGTCGGTGGGTTTGCCCCTCTCTGAGTAGCTGGTGTTTCACACACATGATTTTCTTATTGGGCCTACATTGGGGTGCACATGTTTAAAGGTTTTCAAACTGGATTCCCACTGTACACAAGTTACCCAACTAAACCATTTCAGGAAGATTGGGGTTACCTCTTTAAGGCGGAAACTGTTGGGCGGTTCTTTGAATTTCTGCTCCTCTGGTTTTTCTTAAACTTTCTTAAACCTCTGTTTCTGCTTGGTTAGAAAATTTTCAGAATCAAGGAACATCATGTTCTGGATTTTTGAAAAGATTCAAAGAGTCCCCCTGTTCATGAAAGAATCAGCTAAGAACTAGCAATTTTTTTTATGAGGTTATATGATAATTTCTTTGGCTTTTTGAGAATTGTGATCAATGGACATATTGCATACTTCTAGTCATAAGCCATAACTTAAAGTGAACCTTGCCTTAATGTGGAAATTGCACACTTAAAGAACTCATACATAGCACTTAAAGAGCCAGGGATAATTAATTGCAAAAATGAAGACCCTACATAGTAACATACAAACCAAACTTATTGTTTAGTTTGAAGGGTCATTTGTAGAAAGAGAAAGAAATCCAATCCAATCCAATAAAATGGTCCTTTGGAAAAGAAAAGAAAAGAAACAAACTTGTTATTTGATTGGTGAAAGAGAGAGAGAAAAATCCAATCGAAGGAAAGAGTAAGGAGTGACTCGAAGCATAATGGCTAATGGCTCTGCCCTTTCAATAACATCCCTAATGATGAAAAATCTCCAACATACTAAAATTAGAAACACATGGTGAAACCCAAGTGGATTGTTCAGGCATGCCAGAAATGTTTCTATACTGGACTTCAACTGACCCTAGAATGTGTGGGCACCAAATTTTGGCCCTCACCTGAATGCATCCCAGTGTCTCTTCTCTGAAGGGCAGAGCCAGTAAAAATGGGGACCCAACAAACATACAAACAAAAAAGCTGTTCAGTGGTGGGTCATATATATATATATATCGAGAGAGAGAGAGAGAGAAACAATCAAATAAAATTAGTAAGCTCCTCCGCGTAAGTAGAGTCCCCAAAAAAAGCCTTATTAAATTGCTTGCACTTTGTACACAGAATCTTGTGTCAGCTGTACAACAACCCTTCCTTCCTTCCTTCCTTCATTCCTTCCTTCCACACAAAGAGAAAAAAATAATATAAGCCTCTCTTTCTCACTTTGTCTTTCACAAGAAAGAAAAATCTTGGGTTGCTACTCACTGACATCTCTCTCTCTCTCTCTCCTTCAGATCGTCCTCTCCCTTCCAAAACCCTTTGGTAAATCCCATTCGTTATTTCAACATTCCAACAAGATAGATAAGAGAGTCTGTGTTTCTTGGGAATTTTCTGCAAGTTATCGGATTCCTAAGTTTTCTAGTGAATTCTTGCTGCAGTTAGTTGCACGTAACCCAAAAATCCGTGAAGTGGGTTGCGCAGGAAACCCAAAAATCCGTGTAGGGGGTTTTGCAGGAGACCCGAGAATCCGTGAAGTGGGTTTTGCAGAGTTCAATTCTGTGTAATGGGGCAGTGTTTTGACAGGGATGTTGTGTCCACAAGAGTTGAAACAGAGAAGGAGACCGGCTGTGGTGGTTCTGGTTCTGGTTCTTCTTCCAGACGGTCCTCTTCGACTTCTTCCAAGAGATTCTCTTCTTCTTCGTCTTGCTCTACTCCTCCCTCGTCGCCGCCCACAAGCTTTTCTTCGCCCTTTGGTTTGTTGCATAGTAGTTGCATTTCCAGTGCCACCAAGCAGTCGCTGGCGTTCGCCAAGAAGCAGCGAGCCAAGGTCTACATCGTGCGTCGTTGTGTCACCATGCTGATTCTCTGGCACAAGTACGGCGAGGTGTGAGTGAGTGATGGAACCTGCTGCTGCAAGCAAGCAGCCTACCCAGCTCACAGCTACCCCAGAACTTCCACCGCAACCTTTGGATTGCAGCAGACGATCTGTTTCCTTATGATTTGCTTTAAGCTTTCGATACAAAAGAGACAAACAACAACAGAGCTTCACAGCTTTCGACCCAAGTGTGTGGAACACTGACAGCCATCTGTACAGTAAAGCAAGGAGAGAAAAAAGCACGTACCCAGTAGCCCAGGTTTAGGGTCGGTACCTACGCGCCTTCGTCTTTTCTGCAGGGTGCTACCAGGATTTGTGAGTGTTCTTGCCGAGTGCAAAAAAAATAGAGAAGCAGAAACAGAGGTCACACAAATTCTGCATTTTTGCAGATGTTGTGCCATCGAAGCTGTTGTACAGAACGAGAGAATGTTGCCTTCCCAGCTTGCATCCTTGAATGGAAATGATTACTACAGTTGACACAGTCTTGGAGAGTCTGTGCTAAGTACTTTCACATACACTTTGGAGTCTGTGCATTGTGAACCTGGATGGAGGTCTGTCTTTCCCATAGGTGGGTGGGCACACTGTAGTCTCACTTCTGGGCTCATCATCAACATTGAGGATATTTGCAGGAAAGGTAGACACTTACAAGGATGGTGAGGTATCTTTGGCAAACCTCCTCCCAAGGTGGAACTCGGTTTTAGTAAAATCAAAATGTGTCAGTCCTCAATATGTCAGGGTAATTTGTGCTGCATTCAATGGTATGGTAATGATGTCAGTGTTCCAGCCAGGGTGCCTAGCTATGCAGATGCAGCCAGAGTCAGTTTGGATGTCTTTGGAGTCAAAACTCTGCATTTTCGAAGAGAAGGGCACTATGACCATTGTGAATGTGATCTCTTCATGCACAAGTGTGCTCTAGATCTCTTCAAGTGCTGATATGCAGCTAGATCTGCGTCAAGAACACCCCTAAAAATTGACAGGGTTTATGGCTCCAGCATGCACTTTCAGTCTTCCATTTAGCATACATGCCCTGCAAATTCTGCCAGCAAAAAACCAATGATTTACAACTGCTTTGAATGAAGAGATTCTTTGATCCATTCATACCATATTCCCTTGTCAATGAATGCCTAACACACTGGCAGCATAAACATTCAGGCATATCCACCCTGAATGAGGGCTGTACATGAACAATCTGTGGTTTCCTCTCCCCTATCAAAAATGTACTATCAATTTTGAATTATGTCCAAGATCATGTCACAAATTCATGAAGCAAAAGGCTCTGGAAGCAAACTGCATTGTAGAAAAAGGAGAGTCATCAATCTTAAATCCCAATGCTCTCAACAAGATTTTCCAGAATCAAGGAAAGAGCATTTTGCAACACAAACAGTTTCTCTACAAAAGCTACTGAGCACCACAAAACAATTAATTACCTTGGCTACTTCCAATCCTTCAAGGAGAATGTACAGGTTACATTTTGGTTTTGCAACCAACAAAATCTTGAAAACAACATCCATTCATGAGCGTGATAAGATTCAGCTATCCTTTTGAGGACTATTTAGGGGCTGTTGGCTAGCAGCTGCTGTCCTCACTTTCCCAAAATCAGTACCTTGGAACTTCAGCTTAGAATCAAGGTACCTTGTTCCATAAGCACTGCCAAAACCCCATCCAAGCCCTAACCCCACACCACAACCTCCACCTGCCATGTAAACAATAAGTAATTCAAATCAGCCTTTGGAGCTCTAAACTTCACAACATGGTCTAGCTCCTTACCTACTACATATCAGTGAAGAAAAATGCTTATAACTGACATTGATGAAGAGTTTGATTAAGAATAAAAACAGGGAAGGTCAAAAGTGATAGTTTACCTGCACCAAGGCCCAAGGTCTGCAGAGGGGTTCCTGCAAACATTGGAGCACAACCTCTTAGCTCAACTGGCACACTAGAGCTACATTTAAGCTCAACATCGCCCATGCAAAAATATCACCTCATGATCATTTCAACAATTTGTTATACAGTGAAAGGGACCACAGAGAAATTTCACTTACCTCCAAAGCCCCAACCAATGCCAAAGCCACACCCAATCCCAAACCCTGTCACCAACCACAGAGGAACCTTAGCAAACCAGTAATTTCTTCCTACAGACTTGTCATTGCCCCAGACACAAAAAAATGATTCCTTACTCATATATACATACAGGCAGCCACTATAATAAACAAAAAATGCAAGCAAAATTCCTCAATTGTTGTCTTGAGTTATAACTCTTTTGGAAGGAAGAAAAAACACAAATAGTGTCGCACAACATTCACAACCCTAAAACTTCAACTTGGCAATTTGATCAGCAGAGGCAAAATTGCAATCCCCTAAATAAGTTCCATCACAGTTTTTTTCTTCACTTTTTTGGAAGGAAGAAAAAACACAAATAGGGTTGCACAACATTCACAATCCTAAAACTTCAACTTGGCAATTTGATCAGGAGAGGCAATAGTGCAATCCCCTAAATAGATTCTATCACACCTAATGTTATTCCCACCTTCCATTTCAAACTGCAGTAGTGCTGAAACCAAAGATATAATAATCAAAGGAAAATGAAGCAGCATAACCTCAGCAGTTGCCAAAACCCATTGCAGTTCTGAAAGACACAAATGAATGACATACATTCTAACCCTAATTTCCCAAGCAATGTGTACGAAGCAAAATTTTGCTGTATTTCAACGACCAAGAAGGAGAACTTGGGAAAAAAAGAGACGAACACTCGAGACCGCGAGCATACCAAATCCAACTCCACGACCGTTGAAGAAGTCGATCCCCATGGCTTCACCAAAGTCCTCATCAACAAGGAGGCCTTGTTACATACTCGGAGTGCATCTTTGCAGCAGCTCTGGCGGGTGAGCGTTCCTAGACCCGCCGACCGCGCGGGTACAAGTTT
>Ga0116229_10007430_pt1 | contig 17336 bp, 9 predicted proteins | sample S1TSphgellanicum_3_FD_87313 | JGI IMG/M metagenome (GOLD analysis project Ga0116229, IMG submission 87313) | Host-associated microbial communities from peat moss isolated from Minnesota, USA - S1T2_Fc - Sphagnum magellanicum MG | ecosystem: Host-associated > Plants > Peat moss > Unclassified... | reverse complement strand
TCAAACTGCCAGTTTGACTCCCGGCCCTTCTTTTGCCCATAACTTGGGCTGCAGATGTCCGAATTGCCAATGCGAGGGCATTTTCGATATCTACGTTTCAATACCTTTCCAATGACACCAAGAACACCCCCAATGCAAGGTGTTTTGCCCCTTGATGTCGAGCTCTAAACATTCGGGAGTCCCGGAAGACTCCCAACCTCCAACTTTTCCAAGTGTTGGGCTTCACCCCCACACTTGGCCAAAGTGGGGTTGCGACATTGGGCTAGGTTGGTGGTAAAGGCAATTACCTTAGAACCCCCATTCCTCGGTTTGGGTTTGGGTAATCTTTGGAGTAATGTCCCACTTCATTACAATTGAAACATATTCCTTTAGGTTTCCCACTAGCATCCCCCTTAAGTTGGTTCCCTTTTTAAAAAGCCCCTTTCTTAATGAAATTTCTTTTGGGTTTGAAACCTAAACCTTGAAATTGTTTGGATTTTTCCCATTTTGAGGTGTTTTGCCTTCGATTCCATTCCCTTTCATGGCATGCCTCTTTGTGAAGGAATTTGTTTTTCTTTTTTGAACCCAGACTTTTCATCCCATCCCACATCTAAAAAGCCTTCCACTTTCTTTATGGCCTCAAATAATGAAGCATGTCAATTTTCTTCAAGCTTACACTTAGCCCAAGTCGAAAACCCCATCACAAAATGGCACACATGGTTTAATTCATGCATATGCCGGATCTCAAGCATGAGTTCAAAATATGCCGTCACATATTGGCGCAAGTTGTCATTTGTCACATTCACAAGGTCATGGAGTTTGCATCTTGAGATGTAGTCAAAATTCTTTGGAATGAATTCCAACTCAATGCGTTCCTTGAAAAATTCCCATGTGTAGCCATGGGTCTTCCCTTCCTTTTACCTCACTATCTTCCACCATGTTGAAACATAGCCCTTTAAATAGGACTAAACAAGTTCCATGGCCAAATGTCACCCAACTTTGGTGGCATGAAAATAATCTTCCATTTCCACAAGCTTAGCATCTATAACCTTTTGATCTCAAACCTCGTCAAAATTCCCAGGCTTAGCGGGCTTGAATCCTTCACCTTTCAATGATCCTCCTTTGAGGGCCACAACCAACTCAATGAAATCCAGCCAATTCATTTTTAAATAAAACCTCCAATTGTTTTGGAGTGAAAAGGACTATGGCTAGTTACTCCTTTTAATTTTCATGATCATCATAAGTGTCACGGTCTTCTTGTTCTTCAGAATCCTCTTGTTCCTCCTCCTTAATGGCCTCGGATGGAACATCTAGGTCCTAGGTGGGTTCTTCCGCCATAGTCTCATGTACTAGCTTACGAATCCTCTTCGGTGCCATCAAAACTCCCCAATAGGTGGATCGACCTCTACCAGAGCTTTAATATCATGTGACGCACCCCCAAACTCCTTGATAGACTCACCTGTGAATCCAAAACATTGTGCGGCCAACGAATACAAGTTGTTAACCCACAACTCATAGTGGCAAGAAAGTGAAACGACCTTTTGTTTTCAAAATAACACAACAACACACCAACAATTGGAAGGCTAGCATCTTACTTACCCAATGCATCATTTTCCCCCTTGTGGATGTCCCCTCACTTGGGTATGGACGAATTTATAGTATTATTTCATATGACCAAAAATACAATGTGATTATTGGAAATTTCCTTGGATGTTCATGTGTTTACTTTGTCAAAATGTTGGCAAGTTCTTTAGGTACTCATGGGGTGTATGTGCATTGTAAACATGTGTATCGTGTCTTGAAGATGATCATGTTTTTTGGGCTCACAGAAAAGTTCATTCATCATTGCACATGGAGTTGGGATGAAGTTCAGCATTTGTTGGATTGTTCTAAATTTTTTGAACTCTTGTGATAGTACATTAGAATCTCATTCATAAACCTTTTTGTAGTTGGATAAATTATGTAATAAGTTTAAATACTAGTTTTGGCCCATTCATGACGTTTTCCACTTTATAACTTTTCAATCATTGTAGACTGATGTTTATTTATGTATAATATGTCAACCATTTCAACACATGTTTGTCAAATATTTAAATGTATTTTGAAATTTTAATTTTTACCAATTATTTTTCAAGTATGCAATTCCCACCCATTTCAACATTTTAAAAAACATTGTAATTATTGTCAAAAAACAATAGACAAATGATTGTGACAAACCATGGATGTGATGTGACAAAATATTTTGCCATGTCACTTAATAATATCCATGTGGCAAAATAATATATTAATAATATTTCATGACATGGCATGAAATATGTTCTAAGATTCTCTTCTTGCTCACCTAAGCAGGCTTGCCTGCTCATGCTTGCTTGCTCACCTGCTATCAGTGCATAATGCATGGGACATTTTGAGTTTTCAAATGTTGATTCTTATGAGCAACTTTACTAAACATTCATGCCTACAAAGTCCACGTTCCAAAATATCCCAAATTTTCCAAACTTTGATACCAAAATTTCAACATAGGTCACTACATTGCAATTTGCAAAACTCAAATCAAATCAATTTTATGTTTGGAGCGCTGAAGAGGAGACAAATTGGATAAGGTACCCTTCACCAAACATGACCCCATGGAAAATCCATTCTTAATCCAATGGCCAAAAAGGACAATTCATGGGGCTTGTGTCCAAAATGATGAGGAGGACATTAAATTAACAATGGGTCCTTAAAAGTGTTAGGCAAGTATTAATTAAATGGTTGAAAACTGAATAGGGTTTCAAGTTGAATATTTTCAGTATTATCCAGGGTCATATCATGTTTAAAACTCCTGGTTCTCACTAGGTTGAGAACTGGCCACTTGAAATCTTGTACTTTTTATAAAAAATTCATATTCTATCAAAGTATTAAAAAAGTATCAAGGTCAGGGTTTAAAATTTTACCTAATATTTTAGTACATCACTTAGGTGTTAGGAAAGATTAAAAGTTAGATTTAGGGTTTAAGAGGTGTTGCTAGATAATGGCTGCCTTTTTTTTTTATAAATAAATGTTTTCATCCAAAGTTAGTTACAATTTTTAAAATGTACAACTTGTGTTTTGAGGGGTTTTGTGCATTGTGCTTTTTTGACTTTTATTTTTGCTCCTTTTCTTTCTCTCTTTGTTTTTTCTCCTTCGCTCTTGTTTTTTTTCTTATTCCTTTGCCCATCAACATCTTTCTTTGCTCTTGTGGTCATATTGATCAGTGCCTCTGTTGGTTCTGTTGCTCTTCAATGTTTCTCTTACTTCTACTATTCCTAAGCATCTTTCATGGTTTTGTTGTTTGTCAGCACCTCTCTTGGTTCTACTGATCCTTGCCGCTTCTACTAATTGTGTTGCTTGTTGGCACCTCTCCTAGTTTTATTGCTCTTGAGCACCTCTCCTAGTTTTGTTGCTACTTGGCGGTTCTCCTAGTTCTATTGATTGGTACCTCTTTGTTAATCCTTGGCCCTCGACTAATTCTACTACTCTTGCTCTTTTGCTTCTTTATGTCTTTTATAATTCTGCCTTGCTCTTCAAATTGATACTACCCCCCTCTTTTTATTTTTTGCTTTGTTCGAGTGTGGGAAAGTGAAGGCTTTTTCAATTTTCAGGTAAGTTTTGTTCTTTTCAAGTTCCATTCAATTTAAAGATGCTTCAGTTTCAAATTTCAAAATGTTTCTTTGTTTGTAAAATTTTGTTTTGACTTGTTTTTTAAGTTTGCGATCTACAAGGCCAACAAACACATCTATTCACACAAAAATTAGTTCATATTTATTTTTTTGGTATCATACACTTTTTGGATGATAAAGAGAGGGGAGAGAAGTGAGTAACTTTTTCACAATTGTAAATGTTTGTAAATTCTTTTATTTAATTTTCATAGCATAGTTGAAATAACTAAATTTGAACCCATTATTTTTGTGTAATTTTTTTTTTTTTATTACATTTGAAAATCAATATTTGAAAACTGCCTTCGAATATTGGCAGGTTTGGAATGTGTGAAACCCAGCACTTTGAAACTCAAGTGAAAGTATTCTTCCCAATTTTTTGAAACCCTGCCCGGATCTCTTGAAAAATAATTTTAAAAAAACTATAAAATCAAGGCACGTCTTAACTTAAAACCCGGACTTGACAGGTCTTAAAAAAACCTGCGAACTGCCCAACACTGGTCCTTACTGCAGACAGTACTGCAGAACTACTGTCTGCTTCTCTTTGTTCTTGTCTGGCCTTGGCCCAAAAAGATGGATGATGCCAAGACACAAATTTTGGGTCCTGTTATGCACACTTTGGTTGTGCAATAGACGCTATGAAACATATATTGTGTCAAACTTGCTAACTATGCCTCAGAGTATCTACTACACACCCAAATTGTGTATAATAAGACACAAAACTTGTGTCTGGGGAGCACCCAGATGTGTGTTTGGTGAATACCAGACACATCTTGGTTGGGCATTTGGGCAGTCAGGGAAAAAGAAGCAGACAATACCTTTGTACTGTCTGCAATATGGACCCATTGCTGCTTTAACATCATCTGAATGATGATGCAAATGAATCAAAGTAATAAGCCTATTTAGCCTTACCCCTATAGCTTTACACATCTACACGACGTCAAACACAAGGATGTGACAACATTGGTTAACTAAGCATGATTGACTGTCACTTTGCCACTAGTGCTACTAACTCATCTTTTAAGGTGGATTTTTTTTTTAATGCCTATAAATTATAATACTATAACTTGGGTTCCCTTGAATGAAATAGGATAACTTTGAATCAATAGACATGCAAGTTCCACTCGCTCAAATTTTCTTCAAGGCATAATATGTTTCTATAAAATGTACTTATACCATATGACTTATCCAAGGAACATAATTCATTAAACACCACATTTGCAATTTATTGATTCATAGGTATCACAAGCACTTGTTCGTCCTTGCTATTCATCTTCCATCATCACATGTTCTCCAACTACTTCTTCACACAATTCATGTGCAATAGTGTCAATTTTATGTGCACCATACATAGTACAGTTCTTTGCATGTTCTTCAAAAGAAGAGGAGGGTAGACAAACAGCAAACATATCTCCATAACCGCAACAAACTCATCCACTTCTCCTAATTGATCACAGTAAAGTTTCAGCTTGGCCAAGCCATAAAATATATGGGCAATGGCCATCAAATTATCATCTGGAAACAACCTTTCTGGAGACCCAACTACACAATTCACAAGCCATCCACAAACAACCATAGCCAGAATTAAAGGATCCAATGTCTCCTAAAACTATTCTTCCACAAAACCATAACAGGCTCACACACATCAATAGACACAAGCAACCAAGACACTGACAATGTCATTTACCTAAAACTTGCACAAAACCACAAAAGGCTCACACATCAATAGACACAGGTAACCAACACACTGACAATGTCATTACCTTCATGTTAAGGTGCCATCCAAACGAGTGCACTAAAATCACTCAAAATGCACAAAACTCCAACTGAAAAGTACTACACTGTACTTGCATAAAACTTTCCCTCATTTATGATGACACTCTCCTGACCTTTTAGAAATTGTGCTACATACAAGTGCAACAGTTCATTACTACAAGATCAATTGCAACCATCAATCCATAAACTGAAAACTCAAAAATGGAAAAAATGGTGCTGCTTGTACTAATGGCGCTTAACAGAATCATTGCTTAATAAAGCACATCCTTGAGTAAATGCCTTAGCAGTTATGATTGGTCATTATGGAAAACCTTGTGAAACACTTAGTCATGGCAACAAGAGATGACTTTCATAAAAGGCTGACCATACTGAGTATGGTCTACTTCATAAACCAAGACATACTCAGTAGTCTCAATACTGGAAATTTTACATATAGTTTCTCTTCTTAAATGTCAAAGACAAGGTTCAAACCAGAATCCTGTCTTATAATAGGTCCTTAATGGAAACCACAAGACCACCCCTAACACGTTACACCAGCAATACAGACTACTAAACTTAGCTATCAGTCAAATAGATGATTGTATAGTCATTCTGAGCTATGACTCCAATGAATGCTCCAATTCTAGATTAGTGAGAACGGCATTACCTCAATCCATAACGAGTACCCAATTGCAGCCCTTTCCTCCTTACTCTTCCTTTCCAATGTCTAGAGGTTTAGTCCCACATGCATGGATTTAATCTACAAGCATCACAGGGAATCATGTACAAAACTGGGCATATTAGTTAGCCCTTCCAGAACAGAAAACTATTAAGAGACATCATGTTATGTCAGCAGGTGGTCAGAAGTTATGGGAGAAAGGCTGCTATCAGATGCAACCAGTACTCTCCGAAGTGCCTCCTGCACATGCCTGCTGCTCATTTCATGCACACCTTGTACCTGAGACAACCCACTTTCCACATTATTTCCAGCTCATGGGAGACGAGAGTAGAAAATACCAGGACTACTGTAAGCTAGGTCCCTCATCTACCATGACACTCTCCATACTTTTAAGTAAAGTTTTGAAAAGAATTCGAAGCAGTGGCCGAGCTCCAATTAATGACCAATTGAAACACTTCCCAAGCTGAAATTATTCAAGGTAGTAAATTTTGATGGTAAAAAGAAGGGCCACAGAGAGAGAGAGAGAGAGCACATACCACTACATTCACAGCAACTTGAACTTGGTCATTGATTGATTTACTGTTGAAAGATCTGATCTCCAATCCTAAATCTCTTGACACTGACAATATACGAACCAATGTCTCTGTGTGATTGCTGGCCTCCACATTTATGACAAGGCCATCTTCATTTGGAGAAACGGCAACCTTTATGGGACTGCATGAGCTTGAACTAAGAGTTGAAAATTCTTGAGACATGGTACTAGCTGGAGGTTGGGAGTAATCAATGCCTTTTTCCTGTTTAAGAAGAGGACCCGCTGCCTTTTCCAGTTGTGTGACTTGTGTCTTTAGCTGGTGTATATAGTCTATAGTGTGTGTGAGTACAGATACCCTGTCCTTCTGCAAAGGAAACCACTGCCACAGGTAAGAAGGGCAACCCTAGCAGGCTTATACTACTCACAGGCACATACACAAACTACTGGCCTAGGATTTTGAGATGCAGGTATATGCACACACCTTCTTAATAATAGGAACAAGGGTGCAAAGAGTTTGCAGTTTGTCATTGAACTTGGAGCGGCGACATCGCTCTGCAAGCTTGTGAACATTGGCAGCTTCATCATTAGCTGGATTTGGCCTCACAGTCTCTCCAGAACTTGGGCATGACCTTGCCAACTCCTGCTCTGCAAGCTTCTCTTTTTGAGCTTCTTCTTTGATCATTGGAACTATTTTCTCTGTCCATAGCATAAACAGAGATTGTCGGGCTGGACGAGCATGTCCAGCAGGAACTGCCAGTTTAGAGCATCCTCGTCTTTGAAAGAAAGACTGGTGGCTATGCTGAAAATGTGAAACTGGAAGGGCAAGGTTTTTGCTATGCATATCCATCAGTGGGTTGGTGCCATTGTGGGGCCAGCCTGGAAGGTTTTGTGTAAAGCTCATGTCTGTTGATTGCTGCAGGTAGAAAGGGTCAATGCTTGGAGTTTCCTGCTCTGCTGTCTTTACCTCAGCTTGAGGAGTGCCATATGAGCTGACTGATTCCAGGAGATGAGAGATAGTTGAAATGTGTCCTTCCATCTGAGGACTCACTGTTGCCATGGACTTTGAAGCTGATTGCTCGTGTGGCTTAGTACCAGCTAAAAGAACAAGAAGGTCCTCTGCATTTTGAGCAGGCAAAGACACAGAATTTGTGTGTGAAGAATGTTCAAGAGAGGATGGAGGAATATCTGGCACTGCTGCTGCCAGAACCACCTCTTTGGGTTCAAGTGTGTCAGGATCCCATTTGCAAGGACTCATGACACCAATGCTTGATAAGGATTTTGTTGCCTCCTTACTATCCAATGAATTGAACATGGTTTTCTCAACATCAATGTCAGTGTCAAACTCATCCAGTAACCCATAGTCAAAGAAGAGGGATAGATTTCCTGGTGCTGTCCATGAATGATAAGGCTCCTCTTCCCTCAGAATCATTCCTGAGCTCCCAAGAGACTCATTGAAATCACAAGGAGCATACCTGTTCAGATTTACAGGAGGAACAAACCCAGCTCCAGACAAACCAGGTGCCAGTGTTTGTGCACCTGGTGTTCCTGAGTCTAAGGGACTGGCAACAGGGAGAGAAGAAAATTGGTCACTGTTGAGGTATTCCTCTTCCTGAGAGTCCAAAGAACCCAGAGAGCTAGGCAATGGAGGCTCGACAGCCCCAAACATGTGGGGTGTAACTGACATTGACACATATTCTTGCAAGCTGTTCATCAGAGCATCTGTTTGTGGTACCTGTGGCAAAACTGAAGACTGTATCAGTCCCTCAACAGAGATTTTATCAAGTGCTCTTAAAAGAGACAGGTCACAAAACCCTTCTTCTAAACTACCTGAAAACTAATCAAACATGCAAAGCAGTTTCCCAAACTTGAAGGGATGTAAGCCCCCTTTGACCCAAACATGGCACCTCATAGTGCCTGCTGGCTTATGATAACAGACCTAAACTACGGAATCTCAAACACCTATGAGCTCATTGGCACAGCTGAATCTCACAGAAAAGAAGGGTGTCCACCTACCAGAGCAGTTGTAGCCAGCTCTGTACAGTACATGCCATCTGCTCCAGGCCATGGAATACACACAACTGTCTGTTGCATCCAAGCAAAGAGCTCTATGTTAGAGCTTCTCCAACATTTGTATTTGAGAAAAATGTCAACAAGTCATTTTGCCTCAGCAGTGGCAAACCTCTAAATTCAAGGAAAAGGGTCCTTGGAAAAGAGCTCAGGGAAAATGGATATTGTGCCAGACACCCCTGATCATCCCCCTGTGGAAGGGAGTTTTCTCCAACTTTGATTGTAAGACAGAAAAATTGCATCTGAAAGAAAATGGGTCCTATATGATACAAACGGGTTACAAACTGAAAGTACCACAATGCAAGATGACGAGAACTTAGTAGTCACCAGAAAAGATGTTTACCTGAATATGTGCTTCCTAATGATCGCATCAGAGTTCCAACAAAACACAGACAGAAAAAAAGAGGTCAGATTAAATAGTAACTCCTAGAGATGTGGACACAGAAAAATTTGGACAGCTCATTTTTTCAAACAGAAAGTTTTTGACCTACATAGCTATGGCTCACATTGTCCTTGAGCAATTAAGTAGAGGAAGGAATAGCTTGCAAGCAGCCAGCATGCCACAAAGAAGATAGTTAAAGGTAGGTCAAGGATCCTGAAGCTCTTCAAGTCACCTGCAGGAATCGGGCTTTGCACTTGTCTGTGGGAACTTCTGCCATGTTGCTAGTCCACCAAACAGGGGAGCCTTGTTGTAATGCCAAGGCTGAATACCTGTAAGTAAAAACATGACCAGATTTGCCGGATTGCTCGGACTTAAAGCTCACCAACAGAGAAAGAGAATATCAGTTTGTCTGCAGACACACTGTAATTCTGGCATCTTTTTTACTACCCCACTTTGGGTAGGTAGTGCAACCTTTCAGACTTGAATCTCATCTCAAGGTCTACAAGCATTTTCTGACTCAAAGATGTGTTGCAGGTCTTACTTACCCTGGTGCACAAGGATCCTTGAAGCTACAGGTCTTGAAGATGGAGTAGAATTGTGGCATGAGAGTTTGACCAGACTCTGTGCTTGCAGGGTTGAACCAGCCATGGACCCACTCCAGCACCCTGTTGACAAGTTCAGCTCTGAAAGTAGGCATAATTTTCTCATCCCAATCCAATGCTAAATCCTACTGAAAGAAGATGGAGGCAAATAACCTCAGACTTCCTAATGCTTGACACCTAAATAAAAAGAACAAAAGTACCACAACATAGTTAGGAACCATTTGCTCACCGATCACTGGAGGAGAGCTTCCAAATGACTCCATAAGTCCATCCCAAGGACTGTACCAAATCTTTCAGGCGCTTCTGAGAAATCTCATCCTCTGACATCCTGAGGTTAAGTAGCGACACAGCTCCTGTCATTGCCACTACTGATGTACTGCACACTCAGCCCTTGCAGTAGTCAGGGAGATACAACCAAAGCCAAGATTTTTACCAGTGAAAGTCTTGTTCTGATGGTTGCTGAATCTGATGCATCATACAGGAACTCTAAACAGTAGTTTTCTGATCAGAGACTGAAACATTTCTACCTTAGTTATTCTCCAAACAGAAAAGCAATGATTTGGATACATAAGAAAGAAAAGTCAAAACAGTTGAAGGACATCAACTGAAGATGAATAAAATCCTCCATGTCCTGAAAATTGCAGCAGATAACACCCAGTCAACTCTCAAGTGTTTTCAGAGACTCAGAGAAGCACAAAGGGGCATGGTGGTAGTCCTTCTAGAGCTTGAGACATGAACTTTCCATACTCAGCTGTTCAGAAACACAGAACTCGTTTCCAAAATCCAGAGAACAGAGAAAATGTTCAACAAGAAAAAAATGAACCAAATCCTTGCTAGTCAGCCACTCTTACAGCCGTCAAAAAATCTGCTCATGAATACATGCACTCAGAACTCCAATAGCTGTGACAGGGATCTGCCACATGCACTCTCATTTCACATATCCAAGAACCAATCACAGTATTCAAACTGGCCACCAGCACAGTCTGTATCCTTCAGACCAGGTCCTCCAAAAGCCACTGAAGACTACCAGCTCTGTATTGAGTGGCAATTTCACAGATTGTAAAAAGAGCAACAGGCAACTACCACTACCATCACCACCATCTTTGCACTGCCTGACTAGAGATCCACATAAAGTAACAAAGACAATAAAACAGTCACTGTAAAACAGAGATGTAGGAAAAGTTCAAAAACTCGTGAGGGCAGCAAGAGTGAGGGAGGGATTCTCAAAACTCAAAACAAAACCTCCAAATTACACTCAGCCAAAAATGGGTTTCAAATCACACAACTCTCACAGTAGTCATGTTCTGCAACCAGTCAGAAGAAGAAGAGCTTCTTCACCCAGACCAAAACCAAACAGTGAAGAAAAACCTTCCTTACATCAACAGAGAGATATTCAGCAGCGGCAGTAGATTTTTCAGAGCAGCACAGATGCTTCCAGAGGAGCACATCATCTACCCACGAGAGTATGCATGCCCCCCACTCGAGAACCCATGTCTCCGCAAACCAGCAAACCAAAACCCAGAAAAAGAACTCCAAAAAACAATAGTAGTACAATTGACAAATATCACAATCTCTCTCCCCCAATTCTGTGGAGCTGCTTTCTTGCACCTCGAAACCCTTCCCCTCCTCCTCCTCACCTCCTCTCACCGAGGTTCCGAACCTAAACCAAAAGCAAAAAACAAAAGAGAACAAAAGTGGGGGGGAAGGAATGAGAAAGGGACCGCAGTCACTCACTCACCTCCAGTAGTAGTAGCTCTACTTGGCGTTGCTCTTGTTGGACGAAGAAGACCTCTTCTTCAAAAACTCCTCCAGATCCGCGCAACTCTCCGCATACCAAACCAAAGCCTTTGGAAGTTCGAAGAATAACCCAAAAAAGAAAAAAAAAACAAGCCAAAACACCGAGCCTACTTGTTGCTCCTTCTTCTTCTTCCTCCCTCGTATCAACAGTATCCAAGCACCGATATTGTCGTGTTGCATGCAAACTCCGCAGTCGTCGTAGCTTACATCAGTAGTAGGCCCACGATAACAACAGGAATCGCACACCTCGTGACATCTCTCCGCATTTGCGTCATAAGTTTGTCGTACTCTACGACTGGCCTCCTGCTCCTCCTCTCTCAGCCAATGAAAGATTCTGGCTTTTGTGGAGTGTAGCGTGCTCGACAACGAGCGGAGGAAGGCGGAAAATTGCACGTGACATTGTGAACCCCACCATCTACAACATAGCTCGAATCTCTCCGCAATAGGAGGTACCTCAGTGCAATAGTAGGAGGTATTTCTGTGCAAAAAGGAGGTATTTTTAGCGTCTTTCTCTGCAATACACCTTCTGCATCCATTGGCGTCTGCGATGGTGGGGGCACACCATCGTGTCGTCGTTCTGCGTCCGGAGACCCCTCTCCACTATTGCCAGGAAACCAGACACGCGAATTCTGTTCCCATCAATCCCGAATATCCCAGGGGAATCATCAACAATTGGCATGCTCAGCAAGAGATCCAAACAACAATCGGCGTGCTCAGCATGATCCAAAACCCGAATAGAATCATCAAGGCAACGAACAACAATTCTAATCCAACTCTGCTACCAATCGGAGTTGACATCTGCGCAGCATCAGCAAAAATTCTCTCTCTCTCTCTCTCTTCTTCTCACCGTTTTCCCCGCGTTTGCGAAATTTTCCAAGTCTACGCGACATTCTTCGCTTTCCCTGCCAATCCGCCATAACTGATCATTTCCATTTCTCGCGTTCCTCTCTCATCGACTCCGGTTTTGCTTAAGGTTTTGAAACTTTCGCATCATCAAGCAAAAAACGACAACACCATTCTTTAGGTCTTCTCCTTTCTTCTTTTTTCTTCTTCGTCTTCTTCTTCTCCTCCTCTTCCTTCCTCCCATCTAGTCAATTGTAGCTTGAAATGTTTCGCACTCTTTTCTACTACGACGCCCTGGCGGTCGTATTTCTTCAAGATTCTACAACGCATGAAAACTCTTTCGATTGAATGTCGGGGCGCTGCCAGAAGCCATCAATTTGTGGTGAGTCGTCCGTCTCCTAATCGCCTTATTGAGAGACAATCTGTGAAGCATGTAGGATTGCAACGATGTTTATTCTCTAGATTTTGAGCAACAATTTCTTCTTCTCTAGATTTGAGAAAACAATTTTGACCTGTGCAGTCGGTTTTCTGATTTGTTTCTCTAAATTCGAGCTACATCTTTTGCTTTGTTCTATTGGTTTTTCTTATCTGTTTCGCGAAATCGAAAGCTGCATCTTCAACCATTCAACAGCACTTCTGATTTTGTTCTCTGAAGTGAGATACAATCAGCCTTGTTCAAACGGTTATCTTTCCTGATTTCTTCTCTAAATTCAGCGACAACATTGTTGTTCAATCCGTTTCGAGGTCTGTTCTCTAAATGAACTCCGGAGCTACAACATTACTATTTGTTCAATCGGTGTTCTGATTGATTTGTTCGAGCTACTTCATCATCCTTGTTCAATCGCTTTTCTGATTGATTTGTTCCCCAAATTGAGCTACTTCATTCTTGTTCAATCGGTTATTCTGATAGATTTGTTCTCCAAATCCAGCTACATCTATCTTGTTGGATTGGTTTTCTGATTGATTTGTTCTGTAAACTGAGCTACATCATTCTTGTTCCATTGGTTTTCTGATCGATCTGTTCTGTAAGTAGAGCTACATCATTCTTGTTCAATCGCTTTTCTGAGTCATTTGTTCTCCAAATTGAGATACATCATTCTTGTGAAAGTCATCTGTTATGTAAATGGAGCTACATCATTCTTGTTCAATCGGCTTTCTGAGAGATTTGTTCTCCACTTTTAGAGGTACATCATTCTTGTTCAATCGGTTTTCTGATAGATGCGTTCTGTAAATGAGCTACATCATTTTTGTTCAATCAGTTTTCTGATAGATTTGTCCTCCAAATTCAGCTACATCATTCTTGTTTGATCAGTTTTCTGATACCTTTGTGCTCCAAATTCAGCTACATCATTCTTGTTCCATTGGTTTTCTGATAGATTTGTTCTCCAATTCAGCTACATCATTCTTGTTCGATCAGTTTTCTGATTGATTTGTTCTCTAAATTGAGTGACATCATTCTTGTTCCATTGGTTTTCTGATTTTGTCTCCTTAGTAGAGGAGGTTTCCTTTTTGTGATCTCTCTCTCTCTCTCTCTCAGAGAACATGGTGAATGCATTTCAGCTTACTGCTGGACAAACAATCATAGATTTGGGTACATTGGTTGTCACACATATCAGCAGTTAAGTTTCTTTCCTTCCACCTGTCATGTTAATATGGCAATCATTAGTAGTGGAATTGGACGTGCCCTTGAAGCATTGTTCATGCATTGTCTCAGACAATTCAGACAGTGTAAACCACTATAAATTTTGTACTGCTCATCTTGATGGAATTTGCAATTTCCTTTTTCTGGTTTTCTTTTTTTCAAATTGCAACCTCAGTGGGCATTGTATAGTTGGGTCATTTCTAAACTGATTTGATGATGGTATTATGATACTATTATGTATTTAGGTTGTTTGTTAACTAACTGATGATAGTATCATGTTTCAGGGGGGTTGATATATAGCAAATCTTGCAGAGGCCTAGATTTATCTAAGATTGTGGGTGTTTTGAATATTTTGCACATTTTGCAATTGGTATATATGTTTTGGAATCTAGTTTACAATCTCTTACTCAGGTTGAAACCATCAAGAGCCTACAGTTGTGAGATTATGGGTGTTTGAATCTTTCACTCATTTTGCAATTGGTACATACGTCATGGAATCTTGTGTTAAATCTCTTCCTTGGGTTTAAACCGTCAAGAGCCAAATAGCCTTACCATTGGTCTGTGTGGTTCAAAGGTTCACAAAGATTGCTTGCAGAATTTGTCCTTCTCTTTCTTCTTCTTTTATTTGAATTTTGCAACATCTTGTCATTCATCTCATGTTGTTCCTTTTTCATCAAATGTGCAAAATGTTTTTCTATGGAATGTCATGGTTGATGAAATCAGACAATCACAGCTTCAACTTTACACAAGGATCCCATCATTGGTGCAAACTCTTTCCCTGTCTTTTTTCAGGGTAGAGTAGAGATGAATACTTCACCTAAATGGAGACCTTAAACCTGGTCTTTTATCCACTAGAAAATGTCAGAGGATCAAAGAACAACAAATAGGAAAGGGCAACTGTCCAGAATAGGGGGCTGACCTGCAAACATATAGGTTAGTCCTCGAAATAAAGGGGGTCAAGCCAAGAACATGCAAAATGGGGGACTAGTAGCGTTTAGGTGCCAAAAATTCAACCGCTCTATTATTGGATTGAAGTTCTACTCCTCTACAGGAGCTACATCAGCTTGAAACTGAGCTACAGGGTTTAGAAACATGTAGAAATCATCACCACTTGGTGAAAGAAATCTTCTACACTGCATCAATTATGCAAAATAGTTGTCCAATAGCTCTTATCTGGTGCCTTGTTTATTCCAAGATCTCTTCACATGCATCTGTGTTCCTTCCATGGAATTGGTTTGAGCACCAATAATGGGATCTTTAAAAATTTGTGAAATGGTTCATATTGAGTTGGTTGTAGCCCAACTAGGTCAACGACACAGTGTCACATGCAGTCCAACAGTCGATCATGATCGTAGTGCTAGGCTCTATGTGTTGAAATATCATGTTCACAAGAGTTTCCTCCATTCTATCAAGCACCACCTTCAGAAACATTTGATTGACGTTTCCTCTTTCTAGTACTCCGCAGATCCACTGTCCATCTCCTCTTGTTGCTCGGTTAATATATTTCCTCTTCCCAAAAGTTTGCTTTCATTGAAGTCTACTGTCTTTCTACTCCACCTATGTTATTCGCTTGTGCGTAATGGTCGAGCGCTTTCCAACAAATATCTCTACAGAAATTGTACTAGTCTATCAAGGTGTTCTTGCTCAAAATTCCAAAATCCACCCCTGCTACGCCTTGTTTTTCTCCTTTACTCGAATCATACATGATAGTGAGACTTTGCTATGCAGTGACTTCTAAGCTACAGAAGAAGGTGTTGTGTATAAAACAAAGAGTGACTCTGAATTGTTCATTTCTACACTTCCATCAAAATCTATCGTTCTTATTCCTATCTCTGTCCTCGTTTTGCTGTTGGCATCTTTCACAAATCTTTTCCTGGGGAGTTAACCCTCTCTAAGTCACTAAAGCTAGCGTAGTTTCTGGGTCTATCCAAGTAGCTCATTTTCGGAAAAAAAAATTTCAAATAACAAAAATTTGTGAAGGGAATTATTTGAATTTTTCAAATATTCCATTTTTCGAAATGAAAATTTAGAAATTAATTATTCAATAAAAATGTGTGGAAACTGCCAAGGGACTACTGTAGTCACTCCATTATGTCAAGGCAAGAATTGTCATGTTATAGATAGTGGGAGTTACTCTATTGGCACAAACCCTACAATAATGGGATTCCTTCTAGTCCAGCCCTAATTTTTTGAATAGTTGTTGAGTAAAGCAAGTGCATATCATCACAAAAAAGATTCAAAGTAACAAGCAACACTGAACTTGGATAATGCAAAAAATGAGTATTCTAGGATCTGGGACATGAAACCTCCTATCAAGAATGGACTTGTCTCTTTCTTGAATCAGAAAATGACCAAATCCTTTGCTCATTGCCCAAAGGATTTGATCATTTCTGCAACTCCTCCAACTAGATGGTGCATGTGTAACCAAAAAGGAAGCAATACTGACTTCACAACTTATGAAGCACAACTTCACATGATCACAATACTCTGCTACAATATTTACTTCAATAAGAGGGGCATCATGCCCTCCTCTAACCTAAAACAAAGAAAGTACTAATCCCATAGTATTAATTCCTTGAACCATAACTAACCACATAAGCATCTGTCTACTGCAAAATTTGCTACATCAATTAAGTTTGGAAATGGCTTTGGGGTCCAACCCTCCCTTGTATTCACTTGAGATTCCCCTTTCCTCCCAATTCCCAGATTATAAATGCCATCAAAATGTAAATAACTACTATCATGTTATTATCCACACTCCTCAATAATCTGAACGCTCCTGGAAAGCATAGAATACTATCTCTGATCTAACATTACTACAGTCATACATAAGACCAAAACCATAACATCCGTCCCAAGAACTCTTGTAACGTGAAAACGGGTGGCTCATAGTGTGAACACAGTAGGGACTTGGGCTTTGCCATGAGTATAATTAGTTGTCCTGATTTTTGGCAGTGGATAACCCTCCATGACGGCTGCATGGGGATGCATGGAAGGTATGTGTTTGGGGTGTGAAGGATGGTGTACAGGGCAATGGCGGCACAAATGATGAGGAGGTGTGGTGGTGCATTGATGGACCAAAAGGAGGAGGAAGGACTAGGCAGAACGGCACGATGGGGAAGGCAAGCGGGAGGTAGGAGGAGGAAAAGAGCGACAATGGAGGTCTGGTCCGGAGAGTTTGGTAGGGGCAGAATGTGCTAGTGAGTGGAAAAATTGTACAGAGAGGAGGTAGGAGATTTTTTTGGGAGAGTAGAACAAAGAGCTAGGGAGATTTTGGTAGAATTCAGGAGAGCCTGGAGGATTGCTGGTTGCTGATTATCTTCCGCTGCGTTAGCAACTACAGGAAGGCAGCTCCTTGATCTGAGGGGAGGAGGACAAAGG
>Ga0116229_10007427_pt1 | contig 17346 bp, 14 predicted proteins | sample S1TSphgellanicum_3_FD_87313 | JGI IMG/M metagenome (GOLD analysis project Ga0116229, IMG submission 87313) | Host-associated microbial communities from peat moss isolated from Minnesota, USA - S1T2_Fc - Sphagnum magellanicum MG | ecosystem: Host-associated > Plants > Peat moss > Unclassified... | reverse complement strand
TGTTTTTCCTTTGGCGTCAGCGATGGAATCAGCGATGGAAAAGGAGAGGAAGGAAGAACAAGAACAAGAAGACAAGGATGGAGCCCAGATTGTGGAGAGGGAGATTGCACTCAAGCGAGCAGCAAAGTTGTTGCTGCCGAGAGCGGTGAAAACCAGAACGGGAGGAGGGAAAGAGTGGAGCAGAAGACACGGTGATGATGCTGGTACAACGGATTTGCTTCCTTACCACAGGAAGAAGCTTCGTGCCTTACTGCAAGCTCTTCTACGACAGCATGATTTTTCTACTGCCGCAGGTGTGGTCTCTGCTCTTCTCGGAGCTGGAAATGTTTCCGACCAAAGGTTTGAGCGCGACTTCGCCTATTACTGGGTGCGTACATAGTGTTTGTTTGTTTGTTTGTTTGTTTTTTGTGCCTTCCCTCTTTCTCCATTCCAAAGCTGTTGCAGCAAATTTTGCGTAAAAGGTAAAAATTGAGCGCAGTATTGGAGTGTGTTTCATCTTCCTCATATTCTTGAAGAAGAAATGCAGATTGACAATGGAGTTGCAATTTCTGGTTTTTCTTGCTCAGGCAGCAATGGAAGTGCTGCGACAAATGGAAGGCAGAAGCAACAGTAAAGCAACAAGTCTAAAGATCAAGCGCTTGTATAGAATTCTGCATCGGAAGCAACCTAATGCGGTACACACCGAATTCCTCCCAAGTCTTTGATCATCCTTGATACCAAGATATGGCCTAAACCATAAAATCCTAAACCCTAAACCCTAAGTCCTACATCTCCTGTTGCGGCAAGAAAAAATGAGGACAAATTCCAATTATGGCAAGGATCTCCTGAAGAAGGTTTTGAAGTTTCAAGAAGGAGAAGAATCCCTGTCATCTGCAAGTTGTGAAGTGTTTGTTTGTTTGTACAGAGTTTTTTCATTTTTGAGGTGGTTGTTTGTTTGTCCTGTGCCTCATAACCTCGGATCTTGCTCATAGAGATTGCGCGGACGAGTACAACTGGAGCTTGCACTCTACTTGCTGAGCCAGGGTGACTCTGATTCCTATGAGGCTGCCTACAATGAGATTCGCCCGTATGTATTTTGAACCCATCTTTCATGTGCACAATTGTAGCAGAAAGTTGTCCATCAGTAAGTAAGACAGCATTTTGTGTTCATGATCTTGGAGTTGATTAGCGTGCACCTCACACAAATCCACAATGACTTTCAGTAGGCTAGCATTTTGTGTTGATGATCTTGTAGTCAATTGGCATGCACCTGATACCAATCCACAATATCTTTCACATTTGCAAACACAAGAACAATACAGATGTAAAGGGGGAGCTGTGGCAGATCGATTGCTGTCAACTTCTTGTTTATTTGTGTACATGGAATTGAGAGCTGCTGAAAGGCCTTTGTTTTTTCTTCTTCTTTTTCACAGATTAGTGGATGTACATCCTTTTCGTGATGATGCAACAATGAACCTGTGCCATGGACTCATACTGCACCAGTTATGGCACGACAGAGCAGTTGTTGATGTTGAGAAGCTTTTCATTGAAGATATAGGAACAAAGCCTGGGAATTCTTCTCAGGACTATGAAGAAGGTTGTGGGGAAAATGATACCATGGAGGTTAAGGAGAAGATGGAGCATCGCAGCATTGATGTGGCAGGAACGAGTAGTCCAAGCAACTGGCTTCTTGAGCAACAGCGAGATTTTGAGCTACGTGAGAACTTAGCAGCATTGGATATTTCAGGGAACAGTTGCGGCAGTACCCAGGGTTTGCAACAGCAAGGGTTGTATGAGGGAGATGAGCATGAGCATCAACACAACAACTCTTGGCAGACAGCTGCTGTCCTTTGGTCACCTGGTATGAAAATTCTACCACATCTTGTCTGCTACATGAGTGGGAACTTTGTTGTGGGCATTATTAGGTGAACCACCTGACTGGAAACACAAGCTCAAGGAATGAGTGGAAACTAAAGCAGGAATTTCTAGAAGGATTTGCTGTGATCTGGTGTCAGGTACTTGAAAGCAAGGTGGTCAAAGGAGACCAAAGTATGCTGTGGTCATGGATGAGGATCAGAAGTACATGTATCTGATACATGTACTCCTGCTTCACAGATCTGGATAAGAGGCTGTTTCCAGTGCCACTGCCACAACCAAAGACAACTAGTGTGTATATGGTGCCAATGGTTAGTGGCAGAACCAGAGATGCTCATGGGAATGCCATCAAGTACCTTCGTCAAGCACGTACACTTGCTGCCAACATGACACCTGCACTACTTCCCTTGGTGCAGGTACCCCCCGCCCTTTTCATACCAATCACAGTGATCTGATGATTCTTTGTCCTGTAGGCTTCTGTTGACTATGTATACTGCATCTGCAAGGGATTTACAATCTAGATATACCAATCTCTTCTGCATGATTCTCATTGAAGCTACCTGTTGGAATCTGCAGCTGTTGCTGGCTACAGGGGATGTGAAGGGTGCCATGGAGGAGATTGACAACTTCTGCAAGAATCCTCACCTGCTTCCTCTTAGGTGAAGTCCCTGTTGAAACACCTAGTTCAACTCACCCCTCTATTTTCATCAGATGTTGAATTTTACATCTTTGCAGTTCATATTCTCGTTTTCATTTCCTTGGTTGTCCTGGAGCTCAGTAGACTGGTTGTCAGTCGACTCTGAATTGAATTGTGGTACATTGGTGGTTTAGCATAAAGGGCTTGCTGCTGGAGTCACTGAATTCCAAAGGCACAAGGCAGATATCACAGTGCTATGAAGCTATCCTGCAAATAAACCCATCATCTGCAAATACCCTCCAAGCACTTATTAACTTACATACTACAGGTACACCTTCTATTACAAGAGAGCTACAGATATTTTATGCCTTCAGCTTTGAAATTTACATGAAGTACCTACTAGTTTTGTTCACAGGGTGTCATTTTCCTGGGTGTTTCTTTCTTTGTGATAGGCAAGTACAGAGCAGAACGGCTAGTAGACTGCATATCCAGCCATTTGGACCTAGAACAAGGATCATTGGAAGTGTGGCAGCAACTAGCAAGATGTCTCCTTGTTCTGGAACAACGATCAGGCAAGGAGCCAAGACAAAATTCCAGGCAAAGAAGGGAGGATGTCAACAAGGATGGAGTGAGGACAAGTCATATGCCGGCTTCTTCTACCTTTGAAGCTTGGTGGAATCATACATGGGAGGAGAGAAGAGAATGGTGGGTTCACAAACATTTTGACAGCAGGAGCATTCCAGTGGAGCAGGAGGAGGATGGTATGCAACCCATGATGATTTCTTTTGTGTGTATGTTGCTGGATTTAACAACATTATATACTGGTGTGTTATGTTGTATTTTATAACGCATACTGGTGTGGGATGCTGGGAAATGGTGATGGACAGGTGGCTGGCAACGGATTGTGTACAAAGTTGCATGCTTAATTCACATAATGGGTCCTGGAACTGAATATGAAACACAAGTATGTGCTGCTCTTGATAGGCTTAATGCAGAGAACTTGCTTGCAATAGTTCAACTGCACAGCCGTGTAGTTCATGACAACTTGTCACGAACTAGAGCAAATTTGGGAGATGCCCACATATTGCAATAAGGTACACCCTTTTTTCATGGTAGCCCAGGGAGGAGGAGACCATCCGCAGGTTGCAGGAGAAGGCCACTTTCAGGAATCCCAATGAGTTTTACTACAAGATGATAAACTCCAAGACAGTGGATGGTGTTCATATACCCAAAAGTGGTGGGAAGAAGCACACAGAAGAGAAGCTGATGAAGATGCAAGACATCAGTCATTTGATGTCCAAATGGCAGGCTGAGAAGAAAAAACTGGAGGTTGTGGTCTTCTTTTGTTCTCTCTGTGAAGGTCAAGTATCAAGTATGCAGATCTATTTTGCTGAAGATAGGGAAATAGCTAAAGAGCTTAGGCCATTGGTGGTGAATTACACGCTGGACGATCTGCTTCATTTCCTAGGGTTTCTAAGGTGAAGATGGAGCTGAAGGAGTGCAGCAAGTAGTTGTGAGAACTGGCATGATGATGTCCTTGCAGAAACAGTTGACGACAAAGGGCAGAAAGTGGAAGCTACAGCTGGATGAAATGAGCATACTTGCAGATAAGCCTGTATACAAATGGCAGCAGGAGTGGAAGACTTGATCATCTAGCTTGATTTTGTAGTTTTCCTGTGAGTTCAAGTTTAGCATTTGTACAATACCATCCTCTTTGACAACCTTCATTTGCCTCATTTGCCACAGGTGCTCAAGCAATTTTTTGCTGCGGTAGGTTGGTGGGTGGATAGAATTTGGTGATCAATTGCATTGTACGTATCAAATCAGTACAGGATCAAGAGAGAGAGGGTACAGTTTAGGGATACTCCTTTGCAGTTCTCTGTTGTAAATGCTTATTGAGATAGAGCAACATGTGGATGGCTGTGAACTCATAATTGGTTTTAAAAGGATAAAAGACCTGGTGCCCTTTTTTGTTGTGATGCCATTTTCAAATCTGACATTTCATTTCTGGATTGATGACACTGCCTGCTTTGAAGAGCCCAGAAGTTGCACAGAACACAGAAGATGGACATTGAAGAGGGATTGTAACATGGGAGCCCATGGTAGCAGGTTCCCTAAAGGTCTTGTGAAGTATTGGAAACTGGGAGGTACGTGTTGTAGTACTAGACAATTTTTTAATGTTGTCTAGTAGGGTATCGATTCTTTCATTTCTAAAAAAAATCTGCACGTGGGAAAGGAATCACCCTAGTATAAACTAGTATAGACCTCTGTGGTGCTTTCTGACATCCACCTTTGCCTTCCCATCATCTTGCTTGGACTGACTTGTATGTGGGCCTGATATTCTGGAAGTGTTGTGTTTTCTTGTTGACTGCTGAAGAAGGGAATTGAATCAAAGAGCAGCCAAAACCTAAAGTAAAGTCAAGTCTTGAAGACAACCCATATTGCCAGTTGGTCTGAAACTGTTCCAAGGGTTTTGCTTGCAAGATAGCGTCTTTTGACCGGAGATTCAAGACTTTGACACGAGGACTTTGGGTAAAGACCACATCTATAGAACAACTTTGTGGTTTGGAACTGTGGAAAGTGAAGTGTGGTTTCTGAAAGATTTTGGAACTCCCTTAATCTTTGCATGTAGACTTCTCTTGTAAAATTTCATGACTTCATATCCCAGGTATTTTGTATGAATACAAATTGGGTGCAGAACAGATGTCAATACTCTTTTTGATGGCTCTCCAATGGCTCAATACCATTATTCAATTTTGTTCATGACTAGGATTGTGATGTTGTTGAGAATGCTTCTGCAATGCACTAAAGCCAAGTTGGTGTGTAAGATTAGAGATCAGCATTTCAGAGACATCATTGACTTCCAGCTGCATTGAGTTTGAACGTCCCCAGAATTTGAAGAATCTGAGAGGCTTTTATGTAGACACTTGTACTGATTTGCAGTTCCCTACAATTTCTAATCATCTATGGTTTGGGAGGGTGCAGGAGGGCCAAACCAATGCCCACTATGTAGGTCTTTCTATGCCTTGAAGCTTTTAGATGCTCACTTGCTTGTACAGAGACAAGCTATGATGCATGTCAACTTACCTCACAAGGTTGTTGCTGCCTCAATGAGGACTGACTTGTTTTCTTTATTTGCTCGTCTCTTGAGTGCTAGCCAACATCATAATACAGAGTTTCATGTTGCTTCAAAAATGGAGCAGAAACCCAAGACACAGATGTTTGTACAATGGTTTGTTTGCCCCAAAAATTTTGAGTGGATTAATATACCCACAATCATAATCTGATGAAGTTGGTCGGGGGTGTGGTCATGGTGCTTGGCACTGCTGTTCATGATAAAGGTGCTGTTTTTGATTAAGGTTACCATCTGATACTTTTTGAGCAGCACTCATGAAGGTATGACCAACTGCACTCATTTGTTGAGTTACCTTCAACCTGTTAAGTGTTGTTGTGGAGTATGCCTGGGGGATTTCCATAGATATGTTTTGGGATGTACCAATGTTTTGGGATGTCATTGTTTCAGCATTGGACCACATGCAAATTTGATTTCAAAGTGTTTCAGGTGCAAATGATATAGACTCACTTCATGAAACTTGGAAATTTTGTTGCCCATTTTCATGGTCTGCTATGCAGACTGGCAGTGGTACACTAGAGTTTCCAATTGTTTGCAGATTGATTTCTTTGAATGAATTGCAGGATAGCCAAAAGGACAGATGTTATTGAACACTCTGATTGGGAGGCTGGAACTTCTCCCTCAGATGAAGCACTTGCTGTGCACAAATCCCTGAACGAAAACCATGAAAACTGAAATGGGCCTGCTATCATGTGACTATGACAAAGATTGCAAATGAATAAGATGGTTTCTCTCTGACTGACTTCTTGTTGAGTCTTGTGGTTGACACAGGACCTTTCCACCATGGTCTCAAGTTGCATCTGATTAGGCTAACAACTGTTTTGAGCTATGAATTCACACATGATATAGAAAATCATGAAAGCTCAATGGGTACCCAAGATTATGCAAAGGATTGCAAATGAATGAGTTATGGACAAATCAATTGATGTTTGGATTGTAGATATTGTATGTCATTGTGTGACTTTGACTAGACCTTTGTGCACTTCTATTTAAGCTTCTAACCTCTTGGATATGTGCAGAGAGTAAACATGGAATTTGTTGTGCCAACCACTTCTTGATATTTGGTAAGTCCAACCTACTTTGAACAAATTGGTTGGTGTGCTAGAAAAATCCAAATCCACTTCCTTCTCTCTTTTTTTTTTTGGTTAAACTTGGTTTGGTATGAAGCTTGTGGTAACAAGAAGGTTCAATTTATATGATATGATGTGAACACCTTTTAACCCCTAAACATTAGATAAGCCAGGAATGGCTTCTTTTGGTTTTTTTAAACTGGTTTAGGTGATGGACACTTTAATAATTTTTTCTTTGTTCTGTTTTGGTTGTATGGTATTTTCTAGGAGGTTTCAGATGGTTTCCTAATTGGGCATTGTCACATGGATTCGGGTTAGGTTTTGATCAAATGGTTTGCATTTTGCTCTCCAACTAGTGAACCCAATTGCCCACACTTAGGAATGCACCCTCAAAGGGTGATGAGGATCTCAAGTTGGTAACAAGGGGTTAACTCAAAAAAAACAATTGTTCATGATTGTTCATGATATGACTCCTTTATGAGTTGAACCAAGATTTCCAAACAATAGGATTAGTTTTCCTACCCTTTGAAATTGTTGCTCATTTAAAAAATTCCTTCACAATTACAAGGTTTCATTCTTATTTGAAGAATCATATCTTGGCTTGAATTATTTTTATCAACACCTAATTTGAAGTTCTAGAGTTTTTATTTTCATTTTTGTGATGTAGTTGAATTGGTGATCATCCATGTGATATTTTAGCCAAATTTGACTATAAATAAGATATGAAATTAAAAACATTTAAGCAAACTTCACATTTTTGGCTACATAAAAGAACCCGACAAATCTGGGAATTTCTCAAACAAAACAAAAAGCAATTTTGTAACTAGACAACCAAAAATATTTTTAGCCACTTTGAAAACAAATTTAGCCGGAAAGAAAATCAAGCTTACCTAACATGGTTATTGTGAATGTTATATCAGGGTGCATGTATGAGTGTCATGTTGAAGTCCATTTTGGGCGTTTTTTTTTTTGGCCGGTGAAAATGTGGGTGCAACTTTGGGCAACACTTGCCTAGTCCCAAATGAACTCAATTTGGCTAAATTTTAAAAATCTGATTACCCCTTTGCTTGACTATTGCTGAAATTTCTACAAAAAAAAACTTTTGAATGTGTAACTAAGCTTTCAAATAAAACTAAAATGTGAAGTGTAGAAAGGACTTAAAACTCTTAGGGGTTCAAAACTATTTTTTAGAACTATTTGTTTGACATTTGCCTAATCCTTGTGAACAACCCGTCATAGTTTGTTGTCCATAATGGATCAACCAAAATCACCATCACACAATACTATATTTAAATTTTCATGTATTTCATGCTATTCTTGTGAACAAACATTGAAAAAAGTAGATTATATCAACAAATTATTGCGCTCGAACAAGTTAAATCAATTCTCTCGTTCCCTTATATTCATGTAATGTGTCTAGATATCTAAATTATCTTCATTTCCACTCATTATTCAAACCCATTTTTTCAAAGCTCTATTCACATATCACTTTTCCCCTTCACCTCAACTAAGGCCAAATTATCCACAACTTGTAAGGCTTCATCGAAAACTACCCAAAACCCAAGATGGTGCATGTGTTGTTGCTCTTTAAATTTTCCTTCCATGTGTGAGCACTCCCACCTTCTTTTCCTTCCCCTATGCCAATTACTTTTCACTAGACCTCCCTCGTGCACTTAGTTTCAAAAAAATAGGTCATTCATTAGGCAACAATCACATGTGATTGATTTCAACCAAACAAATTTTGTGGCATGAATCATTCAACAAATCTTGGAAGACCTTATTGATATAAAAACCTTGTTGTCGATATAAAAACCTTGTTTTTTTCCCCTTCATTCATTTAAAAAAATTTCTACTCTTGGGTACAAAGAAAAGGTGGTCAAAAACATGAGTTTTTCACCTTGTCAAATGTCAATGTTTGTTTTCCTTACATATTTGTTCTCTGGTTTTCCTAGTGGCACACACCTTGAGATTTTCTTTGTTTTTTTATATATTGAGAAATGGTTTTCCTTGCCCTCTCCCACTTTTAGTGTGATTGAGAATTGTTGGGCCTCTAGTGCTCATCTCCTTGGCTAACCAAATAAGGTATGTTTACTTTTTGACATTTCAAAAATTTAAGAATATCTATATATATATATATAAAAGCCACCTGGGTATTGTAGTACCTTTACCATTTCGGCATAAATTAAAATATTTTTCGATTTTGCTGAACTTAAAACAATTATTTGTTATTTGTGCCAAAATTGTAATAAAACCAAAATTTCAATTGTCAAGTTTAAACTGCAGACCAAGACCAAGACCAATTTTGAGTCTTGGTCTTGGTCTCCAAGTTTAGAATTTTTTAAAAATCAATCACCTTCGCCTCGATGAGACTCTCATACCAAAATTTCCACATCTATGCTTCTTACACTCAAATTGTGCAAATTCATATTTCCTAGTGTTTTTTTTTCCGAGGCTTAATTTGATACCAACCTTCTATGCTGCAAAAGCAGAATTATGACAAAATATTATTTTATTTTAGTGTGGTGCTGGTTCACATTGTCTTTAAAATTGCCTTGGGAAGGGGTGGATGGGATTTTCTTGAGAATTGGGTGTTCCCCAAAATGCAGTTTATATGTTTACTTCATGTTCTGATCAAGTGCACAATGGTTATTTATTATGTTCCCAATTTGTTCCCCAAGAGTCTGATGATGAATGAGATCACAGACCAAGACATTTGAGAGCTTAGAGGTACATTCAATGGTAAGCAGAGAGGTGATTTTAAGTCCCCCACAAAAGGATTTATGCCCATCATTATGTCATTTATGCATTCAACTCAGATCACATAAAAGTATCTGAACAATTGGCACAAGAGATAATTACTATAGTGCCTGAAGTGTTGCTATGCTCCCATTTATTGTCATGGGCAATGTTTCTTATTACTAACACTTAAAGGAATTAGGACTAAATTCCTTGTATCCTAGAAAAAGAAAAGAAAAGGAAGGGATATTACACTTACTTGTTTTAAGTGTGGGAAGGATCTTATGCTTATAAAGGTGGTGCATTCACACTTGGTTGTTAGGGACTGTAGTGTTGTTAGTCCCTTAACACCATGCTAGTCATTTAGGACTTACACCTACTTACCATGAACATTTTATGTTCAGTTAACATTCACTTGAAACATTAAGCTATCACCCGTTTGACATTGGGTGCCATGTAGGATGCCACCTAGATTTTCATTTAACGCTGGCTTAACATCGAGTGTGAATGCACCATAAGTAGCGTAAGAACCCTCCCCTTTGTATGCCTATATCTATTTAGTTTCATGCTCATGTTCATCGCATGCTTTATGATGGGTAAAGGCCATATGCATATGTAATAGAGATTCCCAAACTGTGAGGTCAAATTTGTCTATTGTCTCATCTTATGTCACTTATTTTGGGATTCAAAATTAAGTTATTACATTTTGTCAAGTATGTTTGGTCAAAGCCTACCAATGCAATGGCTATTCATTTTGGGATGTACCCCTAATGTAAGTATTGCACCCACAAATCTCACTACCTTATGCAATACCCACATTTTCATGAACTTATATTATCGTTTGACGTGCAAAAAATTGGGTTTGAAAGCAAAAATCATTTGACCCCTCATTGCTGAATTTTAAAAAAAAAATCAATTCTGAAAATGCGAAAAATAAAGAATGTGTTCACCCTTGGCCCAACGGCATAAGCTACACTAGTTGGAAAGAAATGAGGAGCAAGCAAACTTAGTGTTTTTTTTGGGGGAAAATTTGATCATTTTCTGGATGAAAAAAATTGTGAAGTTTTTGGATGGGAAATTTTTGGAATTTCTTTTTTTTACTATAAATTCTACTAATTTTTCTATTTTTGGGGGAAAAAAATCTCCAAATTTTCAATATCACAAAAATATCAGGAAAAAGAAAAAAGAAAAAAACCCTTGACTACAATGCAAAAAAGGATTGGATGAAATATCATCTCTCATCCCAACTTCCAAGGGTGCTCAATGGTCATAAACCATGCCTCCTCCTCTCTTGGGAAGCACAATTAGCGTGCCTTAATCAAAGCTCTCAATTAATGAGTTCCAATGATTAAGTATATAATATTTTACACACCCACCTCCTCTAAAAGGCCCACCAACCTAATAGTAGTAGATACCTATCTACCTACCCACGTACCTACCTACCTAATAGTTGTAGATACCTACCTACCAATGAAGTACTATTGTACCCAGCAGGTAGCATGCCCTAATTGCAAATACCAATTGGGTGGTAAGTAATAATAATAAGTATAATCCCAAGTAGTGAATTTCAACCATGCATAATCAATAAATATCATAAGCACTTCTTGGCACTTGCACCATTTGGGATATTGTAAATTCAACTAATTCACTACTTAGGCATCCTTTTGGGAGGAAAAGAATTAGCCTATAGAGTCTAGCTTCTAGAGGTATCTAATTAAGTTAATTTGATTAACATTAGTAGATGCTTTATAAAAAAAAATTTAAAAAAAAGTTTAACTTATGACTTAGTAGATTTTAGTTGCAACTATAATTAATACAATTATTGCCATGAGAGGGTGAGTTATTTTGGGCATCTATTGGGGGAAAATAACAATAAAAAAATCTTCGACCTTCACCACTTTCCCTCACATTGTTGTTTGTGTTTAATCTCCATAGCCAAAAGAGGGTAGAGACATTCTTATGGGCACATAGTCCTCGAGTCAACATGGATGAAATTTTGAGCTTTAACTTTTCTCAATATGAATGATATTATGAGTGTTAACTCTTCTCAACATGGATGACTTTATGGATGAAATTTTGAACCATTAACTTTTCTCAATATGGACAATATCATGAGTGTTAACTCTTCTCAACATGGATGACATTATGGATGAAATTTTGGACCATTAACTTTTCTCAATATGGACAATATCACAAGTGTTAACTCTTCTCAACATGGATGACATTATGGATGAAATTTTGAACCATTAACTTTTCTCAATATGGACAATATCATGAGTGTTATTACAAGTGGTATTAACTAGTGTTGGGAGGCACTTTGATTTGTTGAAATCCTCCGGTTCTTTAATTTTTTGTAGAATAGAAAGAACCCTCAGTGTTGGGATTTTGAAATTTTTCCAAAGAACCGACGGTTCTCAAGAAATGACCCAACAAAGAACTGACCATTATGGGTAGGACCTTTGACCCGGTGCTTTGATTTTTAGAGAACCTCTGATCCAAGGGACAACAACCAAGGTTCTTTGATTTTTTAAAACCATAAATCAAAAGGGTATACATATACCCTACCCTTATCCATGACTTCCGGGTTCCAAAAGGTGTGAACTGAGAACCTCCCAACAACATGGGTTTACTATTAACTCATTTTGGGACCATGGTAACCTCACTTGCACATGATTAACCAGGCCACCCAGTTTATGTAACAAGTTTGGATCCTAGGTGGGAAAAGGGTCTGTCTCTAATCAATGTTAAAATAAATTATGCTTAGAGAAGAAGCCCCTAATACACACACTTAAAGTATACATTGAATCATGGTTTAATGTTTCATTAGGATTGCCATGGCCACTAGCCAAGGCAAGTAAACCTAATTGTAGTTGCATGATTGAGGAGCTTCATAAGCAATTGTCTTTATGACTCAATCTAGGCACTAAGTTTGATTGACCATTGTGGGTATTATTATATTGCCCTAGCCCCCTCTTATGGCCATTCTAGGGTGTTAATTAAGTGGCCTTAAACATGATTTAAGCACACAATGTGATTAGGTTTTTGTTGAGTATCGATTATGTATTAATTCACAATTGCTATCTTCTCTCCACAAAATGAGATAGTGTGATGTATACAATTGTATGACCTCAACTCAAATGGGTTCATATTTATGTTATTGAAGATGGGACTAAATTCTTGCCATAAAATACTAGAAGTTTTTGGCCAAATTGACAACACTTGCTTTGTTCTTTTAATGGACAAAATTTTCCATGTCACCTTCCAAATGTATTAATGCACTCCAACCTTTCTAAAAGTTTATAAACCAATCTACATTTTCTAATACATAAAGGTAATGAAAAATAAGAAAAATATTGAAATTTTTGACAAAATAGGAGCTATGTAAGGACCCATTTTTTTTATCACAACATGGGATCAAAGGTACTAGGCAATTTATTGTTTGATTCAATCTTTTTAAAAGGATCGACCTAGGATTTTTTTTTGAAGAACCAAGAACTAGGAGTCTTGAAATGTGAGGAAGCAAGTTTGTAGTTGAGCTAGAAATTTTTGTTCATATGTATTTATGAATGTTGTCTAGTTATTACTTTTCAAAAGAACCTTTGGTCCCAATTCCAACCTTTTTATAATTTGAAAAACCCTCTAATTTTGGTTTAAGACTTTTTATTTGGTATTGGAGAAGAGGCACAAAATGATTAAAGAAGAAGGCTTGAGCAAACTAGCACCCACTAACACACCATGCAAGATGAATGGTATGTGGACATGAAGCAATTTTTCATTTTAATTCTATCCCATAACTAACCATGTAGGTCAAATTTCATTTCTATCAAAGATAAACAATTACAAAAATAAAAACTAAAGTTGACTTCAAATGTAACAAACATACATGCACTTCAAATGCAACACACAAACACGTTATAACTAATAATTTGATTTTTTGCTAAGAGTTTCGAGAGGACAAACCTAACATTATTTACTTTCCAATCCTATTAAGAAAAAGTCCCATCAAACCCATCCAAATGACCCAATCCCAAAAATGATACGCATTATAAGTAGTATGCAAGGTGTAAATTATCACAATATGCCAATACGTAAGGTGTAAGGTACTATCCCAATATTAATAATATGTAAATTGCAAGGTATCCATCACAATATACAAAATCCAATATGTAAGATGTAAAGTATTTCAATATGAAGATGTAAAGTATCCCAATATCAAATATTCAAAATATTTTTTACATATCTATAACAATATTCCCAAAAGTAGTGAGAATGGCAAGAATAAGAAAATGTTAAACTAAAGGATGGCCATAAACCAAAACACTTATGAAAACATAAAACATTGCCTATTTAAAAAAGTCACAACGAGACACTATTGGTATGAAATAGAAAACCTTATATGAAAATTAAAAACAAAATCATTTATAAATGTACATAAACATATTCTCGTGTTCCAATCTATGCATGTGTCAATGAAGAGCTCAAGATTAATATTCAAGGACTAATATGAACATTTCCTCTCTTCATCTAGCTCCAAAGCTTCTTTTATACCAAAACCATTCCAATTCATTGCAATACGCACATCAACTTTTGCCATATCAAACATTGGTTGGTTAGTCCCACTATCAACCTCAATTTTTCAAATGGCTATAGAATAAGAGAAGCTATAAGAAGAACTAAACTACCATGAATTTATATCAACTCAACACAACTAAAGTATCATAAACCATCGGTTGTTATTTGGAGCATTTAAAAATCCTTCCATTCCATGAAAACAACACCTAATACCTAACATCCTAGGCATTGTGCTAAGCCTGCAATAAGTTGCTACTTCCTAGAAGCAAACCCAACTAGTAAATTAAACTTCATCATACAATAACAAGCTAAATGGTATCCACAAGTTTTAGTCACCCAAAATTAGGAAATAGTAAAATTCCTACTACCATAATCATTAACTTTAAAGTATAAGACTTGTTAACAAATGTTTCAAAGATTTGGGATTTGGCCATTTTTCCAAAATTGTCTTGAGTTTATTGGAAGGTTCAACTATCTTAAGTCTATGGAAAGGTTGGAGGAGTAAAGAAGCAAAAAAAAGATTAGAGAACTAACATAACAACATGGATATATATGCAACATTTCCCATGAAAAAATAAACACTAAAAAAATGGTCAAATTGTTTAGATAACAACTTTTCTTCAAACTTTTGAGTGCGTCAAAAGTACTTTGTTACCTTAGAATTTTTTCTAAATGTGATTTGCTTTGAGAAATAAAATTCTCAAATGGTAGAGAGATTTATGCATCCAACAAAATGATATTATTGATCAAGGTAGGTTAAGAAAAACCAAAACAAACTCTTAACTCTTCTTGCTCACCTAAAAGCAAAACCTCACAATTTATGTTGATTGAATGCAACTAGACACTAGATAAACTTAGTAGAAAATGCATCATATGCACCAACTTGTTTCAATCAATTGCCACCACATGACCCAACATGACCAATGGATTGCTCAAGGTCACCCTCAACATGATGACTCCAACAAAAAAGGATAGCAACCTTGTTATATGTCATCACAAAGTTACAAGTGCTACTCATCATGGAAAAAAAATAGGAATATTTTTTCAACAATGAAACAATCTAAGTACATAGAAGTAATTGCAAATAGAAATAAAAAAACATTAATCCTAAACCCTAAAGTTCCTCCATCTAGGGTTTTTTCCTCTTGTTCTCATTGTGTTCTTATCATGTTCTCAAAGTGTTCCCAGATGCATTCCCCAAGATATTCCCAATAGTACCTTTATCCTATATGGTTTGCCCAAAGTTTAACTCCCTTGTATATAAACTATAATTCAAGGGTGCACATTTGTTTCTATTTTGCAAGGGAGGTCCAAAGAGATGTTTCTATTTGGGCCATGCTTGATGTTCCCAAAAAATTGCTGATGGGCCAATCGATATGGCTCCTTTTTAAATAAATAAAAAGTTGTGGGTGCACACATGATCTAATCAATATGAATCACACTATGTCCCCAATAGATTAACATGGTTCTGGCTATAAATGAAAGTAAAAACAATTTGAAAGAATCCTTCTATATTTTTTGGCTACCTAATTGAAAAATTTGGCGAATTCTTATTATTTTCCTTGCAATCTAGCTACTAAAAAGCCCCCAAAGAGGCCAATAATTCCCCCAAACTTTCCTCAATTTAGGGGGTGAGAATGGTCAGTTTTGGCATAATAAGGCATCAACGCCTAACTGGGTATGAAAGTTTTACAAAGCAAAATAACTGGGACCCAAACTAGTTTTCCCACCAATTTTGGTAGTAAACTGAGTTTCATCCTGTCTTTCCTCTTTCCTGAGCGCCTCCACTGCTGCTGCTGCTATATATATTTTCAATGCTCCTACCTGTACAACTACAATAATTACTCTCGACCCTTCTGCATTAAATTGAATGCTGAGTTTCAGCATTTCACACTGAGATTTAATAAAATTTCCTTACTTTGCGGATACTACTGAAAGAGAGGATAGGCGGTGAAATTTCCTTACTTTGCAGATACCACTGAAAGAGGGGACAGGTGGAGAAATTTCCTTACTTTGTGGATACCACTGAAAGAGGGGATAGGCGGTGAAGGTAGGGCCCAAAGACATGATAAAGACAGGGTGACTTTACGGATAACTCTAATTTATACAATTCTGTAAGTGGCTTTCATCCAAATTGTTCTTTTTACCTTCAAGGCTAACTATGTGGTTGGTTGGTTAGTGTATTTTGTATTTTATATAGTCCAACTACTTTCTTTTTTAAAATTGAAATTTGAAAAATTTAGGGTACCTAAATCAGCTTTGTAGGCAATCATTGCACTCGGTAGTCCTTATGTATGGACAAATGCATTTTAGGTGAAGGATAGCATCGGACCGTTGATACTTGGAACTAATAATTTGTTCTCCTATATTTTCCTCATCTCTAATTTTACAAAACTAATTCAAGAATGAAGTGAGAGAAGCATATTAAAAAACCCATCAATAAGCACTTAGCCCCCCCCACCCCCCCCCTCCCCATTTAGAATCAGGGTATTAACCCAGGTTAACAATGGTGACAAATAGTTTTGAAAATAGAAAAAATTTCATGCACCCAATGAGAAGGCTCAACAAAAACTTTGGGTGGGGGGGGGGGAGAGAAGGATTTTTTGCTTTTCTTTTTGAGTTCCCAATGTGTTTCCATCAAGTTCTCAATGGGTTCCCAAAATGCTCCCCAAGTTCTCAATGGGTTCCCTAAAACATTCCCAATAGCACCTCAGTTTTATCCCATATTGTTTGGTCACAATTCAACTTCTATGTATATGACTTATAAAGGAGGGCCAAGGGGAAGCTGGACTATGCTTTTATTTTGGGGGAGCAAAGTGTATCTAAGCTTCTATGCCTAAAGTGCCTTATGTTCCAAAAACATTGGTGATGGGCCAATCATTGTGGCTCCTTCTACCTACCGATCTAACATTTTTTTGGTGTATCCGATTCTACACCAAAAGAAAGAATTCATGTGTGGAATCGACTAGCATGTTTACTTAACAAATAAATAAATATACAAATGGGGGAACGTATGTTCTCTTCAAAAGCTAGAACTAGATGACACTAGTACCAAGTACCAATCAAGCCTTAGGAAGACTTAGGATTTTGCAAAAGGAAATAGAAATGTATAAATTACCTATATAAATCCAAAGTTTAGGGGAAAAAAATTGACATTCACTTTGTGGACTCAAAGATTTTAAACATTAGACCATAAACCCAATCAAAACAAAGTTCAAAAATCTAAGAGTAATCCTACTTGTATCAAAGAGATTTAATTTGGGTTATCATATGGACCAAGATATATTGTACATATATAATGGTTCATATTTTGAAGAAGACAAAAGTTGTGAACATGGCAAAAT
>Ga0116229_10007424_pt1 | contig 17350 bp, 9 predicted proteins | sample S1TSphgellanicum_3_FD_87313 | JGI IMG/M metagenome (GOLD analysis project Ga0116229, IMG submission 87313) | Host-associated microbial communities from peat moss isolated from Minnesota, USA - S1T2_Fc - Sphagnum magellanicum MG | ecosystem: Host-associated > Plants > Peat moss > Unclassified... | reverse complement strand
TCAAGTTTTGAAGTACCTTATTTTGGCAAGTTTATCGTTCCATTTTTAGTTCCCGGCAATGTTATGGTTCCGATTGTTTAATTAGGGTTGCGATCGCTTAACGTCAGAATGAGCATTACAGCCTCGGTTGCGGCAACATTATGGTTCCAGTCGCGGCAATATTATCCTTCCACTGACACAATAGTTTCCAGACTATCTTGCCCCTGGTGACAGCTTCGCTGACTCTGTTGGCGAATTGCGTTGGCGCAGCCCGCCGCAGGCATCGCCATCCCAAAACCCTTGAAATACCGTAGCCACTCACGCCAGAAATTGCCGCTACATGAATTCGCCAACAGAGTCAGAATATTCGCGAACCACTCTCCCCTTTCCACATCCCGTGAAAAGTCAGGTAATTCTGTGTGCTAGGCGAAAAGCAATTATGGAGTGAAAAGTACCAGTGCTTTCATGTAGAAATTCTAGTTCGATGTCAAAAATGCTATAGCGTACATTTAGCAATAGTTTCCACCTATCTTGCCCCTCATGACAGCTTCGCGCTTATCCACCCCTACAAACGAGAGACATTATTTTCCTGAGCGTCACGAACTTGTGCAATTCTGTACTAAGCTATGGCTCCAAAAATACCTAAAGAGGATCAATTTTTGCTTCTCCCTTCAATTGCCGCCCTAAGATTACCTTGATATTCTGACAAAAGCCTTAAGCCCTCCTCTTTTTCCAAACCGGTCCAATGCATTAATAGTGCCAGCTTTACCCGCTTGCCACTACGTTCTAGTAACTTTCCAGCTGCTTCACGGCTTAAGTCTGTAAGGTCTTGCAGAATTCGCAAAGCGCGATCACGCAACTTGTCATTCGTCACCGCCACATCCACCATGCGATTCCCGTAAACTTTACCTAGCTGAACCATCACACCTGTAGAAAGAATATTTAAAACTAGCTTTGTTGCTGTGCCAGCTTTGAGGCGAGTTGAACCAGCTATCACCTCTGGACCAGTCAACAGACGAATATCAATGTCAGCATCAGAGCTTACTTGCTCTTTTGGGACACAGGCGATAAAAATAGTAGTAGCTCCTCGCTGACGGGCGGCTTGTAATGCACCATGAACAAAGGGTGTTGTGCCGCCAGCGGTAATGCCAACGACGATATCTAGTTGGGTAACTTGTCTTTGAGCGATCGCCTCCTCTCCATCTTGGGCGCAGTCTTCTAAATCTTCCGAACTGCGAACCAGGGCACCAGCACCACCAGCAATAATCCCCTGTACCAACTCTGGGGGAGTACAAAAAGTAGGTGGACATTCAGCAGCATCTAACACTCCTAACCTACCACTTGTTCCCGCACCAATATAAAACAGGCGTCCTCCTTGGCGTAACCGTTCTGCAGTGCGATCAATTGCTTGAGCTAACTGATCTTTCGCCGCAGCAACAGCAGCCACTGCCTTTTCGTCCTCACGATTAAATAGTTCCACTAATTCCACAGAACTGAGTTGGTCTAAATTAAGACTGTGAGGATTCACCTGCTCTGTTAAAAGATGCCCACGCTCCTGCAAATTAGTCATTTGTCAAGTATCCTGTGTTGGTAGTTAGTTGTTGGTTATTCTCAAATTTTTGCTATTGCTAAATATGGGGCATAGGGCATGGGGCATGGGTGACTATTGGTAATTGGTAATTTTTCCCTTCCATTGCCCATTGCCCTATGCCCATTGCCCTATGCCCATTGCCCTATGCCCATATACTCCTAACCTAATTACAGTAAACCTTCTAGTTTACGGCGAATCTGGTCTAATTCAGAATCAGACAATTCCGGTTCTTCCTGCGACTCTGGCTGCGGCTGAGGGGCGTCCTCACCAGTGTGATCTTTCTTAGAGTCTGGTTGCCAGTCAGGTTGTTCAACATTGATTTCTGGAGGAAGCACCAAATCACTGTCCTTTGGGACGATTGTCCAATCATATCCAGTACTTTGACAAAATTGCTTGACTTCCTCAGAATCAATTGCCTCTACTGTAGGCACGGGGAAATCTTGAGCTTCTAGCATCAAAGCAAAGCGCGCGGCATCGTCTTCTGATTCAAACATCAGAATCTTATTGCGATCGCCCTCTCGAACTGTGTGAATCCCTTCATTTTCCGTTCGAGCATTAAAAAGTAACACAAAAACACGCATGGGTGTAATCATTTATCCATAAAAATATTCGGTATGCGGGGAACTCAGTGTCTTCAGACCTGAGTTGCTGACTTTGACTTTATATTTTCCTGATCGCCCCCAGATCATTAGCCATAAAACTTTTGACACGGAATTTAGTATCGTCAGTTATCCTTAAGAGTGGCATAGCCAATGATGTGTCAGTTAATTTCTCAATTATGGCATGATATCGGTGAGTCAGTGGTGAGACGAAATGACCCATTCCAATCCAGACAATCACTCCCATCCCCATGCTAACAACCGACGGTTGTTACTATTGCGTCGCGGCGGCATTGCCTTAGGCGGACTTTTCCTGATTGGACTTGCAGGCGGTGCTTGGCGTTTATGGATTTTTATTCGCAAAGATTTAGTGCCGTTAGCAGACACAAGTCTTACCACCTCACTCAACCGTCCAGTGAAATTGGGGAAAATCAAAGGATTTTCGCTCTCCGGAGTGCAGTTTGGGGCTTCAAGTATTCCAGCAACACCTACAGATCCAGAAAAGGCTACAGTCGATGCAGTGGAGGTGAGATTTGATCCACTACAGCTATTACTTAACCGTAAGTTAAAGCTGGATGTCACTTTAATCAACCCCGATATTTATCTTGAACAGAATCAACAAGGGCGCTGGATTACCACGACCTTAGTGCCACCTGGTAAACAAGGACCAATTCAAACCGAATTGGACAACATTCGGTTCCGCAATGCCAAGGCGGTAGTAGTACCACGTCAGAGGGTTGGGGCTGTGGAGGTGGGGAGAGGGGGAGGAGTAAATATCTCCCCTGCTTCCTCGGCTTCCTTATCCTATCCAGTTACTTTCACACAACTTAATGGGACTGCCCAGTTACTTAACAACTACCAACAGATTAATTTTGACGTGGCAGGGCTACCAGCCAGTGGCGGTAACGTTTCCGTTCAAGGAGATCTACGACCAAAGACATTTGATATGAACTTACAGGTGCAAGCAAAGGATTTTCTTGCCTCTGATGTCACTCATATAATTAAGTTACCACTGAACTTACAGGCGGGTCGAGTACAGAGTGGCTTGAATGTCCAACTTAAATCGTGGAATGCTCAACTACAAACATGGCAAGAAATCTTAGTCGATGGCAACGCTGTTGCGCAAGGGGTTCGACTTCAGATTCCTCGCGTACCACAACCATTTCTTAATTCCCAAGCAAACCTACGGTTTCAGGGAACTAAGGTTCAAATAGATAGTGCCACTACTAACTACGGCAAAATCCCCTTGGTCGCTAACGGCACTATCGACACTAAAGCTGGCTTAAATTTGGTAGCACGTGTTAATGCTGTGAGTCTGAAGGATGCTCAGGAAACTCTTAAGCTTAAATTTCCAGTGCCTGTAAGCGGGGAAGCTAAAGCCGACTTGAAGGTTGTTGGTTCAACCACTCAGCCGATTCTCTTAGGTACAGTTGCCTCTACCAAGCCTGCCACAGTTGATAAAATTGGTGTGAGTAGCTTCCGCAGTAATTTTGATTTTTATACTGCTGGCACAACAATTAACCTCAAAGACATTCAAGCCAGACCAACAGTAGGCGGTGAAGTGACAGGTGCGGGTTCGGTCAAACTTACTCAAATTCCTCAGCTAGATTTTAATTTCACAGCAAAGAATGTTCCAGGGGATGGGATTGCCTCCCTTTACAACATTAAAACCCCGTTTAAAATTGGTAACGTTGCAGCCACGGCTCGAGTCACAGGACCTACTAGCAACTCCCAGACGTTGGTAAAATTGCAGGCGCCAAGCGCAACTTACCCGACAAATGGCGATCTGACGATCCTCGTCCCCCAAAATCAAGGCATCTTGTTCCGTAATGTTGCTTTCAATGTTGCTGGTGGTACGCTGCGGGGTTCTGGCAGTTGGGTAAACCAGCGTTGGCAAGCAGTCGCTGATGCTTCTCAAATACAGGTGGAGCGCTTTGTCAACCCAAGTCAACTGCAAAATGTTTCTCTCAATGACGCACGGTTCAACGGTCGTTTCATCCTGTCAGGAACCGCTGCACCATTCAAAGTTGCTACGATTCGACCTGAGAATGCCAGACTTCAAGTTGCTGGTGGCACAATAGCAGTTACTAACCTCCAACTTGAAGACCAAAGCTTTGCTGCCCAGTTTGTAGCAAATGCTATACGACCAAGGCTGTTGCTGAAACAAGCCCCTTCACTGTTAACCGGACCAGTGGCTGGTACGTTTCAAGTCGCCGGTAACACCAATGCTTTGAGTCTTAACACTCTGCGTGGCACTGGCAAAGCTAGCTTAGTCATTGGTGGTGGTACAGTGACAGCCTCTAAGATCCAACTTGCTAATGGTCGTTATCAAGCACAAGTTCAAGCAAATGATTTAAGCGTACAACAATTAGCAGCGCAAGTACCACCACAAGCTCAAGGAAGGTTAAATGGTCAGTTCAACGTTGCAGGTTCCGTAGAATCCGTCCAACCACAAACCATCCAAGCGACTGGTCAAGCGCGGCTGAATGTTGCAGGTGGTACAGTGTCTGCCTCCAAGATTCAATTGGCTAATGGTCGCTACCAAGCTGTGGTTAATGCTTCAGGTGTAGAGTTAAATCGGTTCTCACAGCAGTTGCAAGGTCAGTTCGGTGGTAAGTTGCAAGTTGCTGGTAATGTAGAGCAGCAAAATCCCGCATATCTTCTACAGAATTTGCGTGCTAATGGTCAGGTGGATTTCTCTCAAGGACTTGCCGGTCTCCAGCAACCACTAACGGCTGTAATCAGCTGGGATGGAGAAAAGCTCATTGTTCAGCGAGCAACTGCCCCAGATTTAAATGCTCATGGTTATATAGCAGCGAAAATTACAGGGACGAGACCGGAAATTACTGATATCAACCTCGACGTCCAAGCCCGAAATTACAATTTACAAAAGTTGCCTATTCAGATCCCTAGCGCAGTAGCTTTAGCAGGTCAAGCTGATTTTAGCGGCCAAATCAGGGGCAAATTGCCATTGCCGAATGTACAAGGGCAACTCAAGTTGCGAGACTTGGTGGTGAATAAACTGGCCTTTGAGCCACTGTTAAGTGGACCAGTCCAGTCAGTACAGGGTCAAGGTGCGAGTGTGGATCTGACAGGTACACGAGACCGGATTGCCGCCAGCCTAAATGCAGCCAATCGCCCCAACTCTTTTACTGTGAAGTGGAAAGATGCACTGGCTACTGGTCAAGCTCAAGGGGATAATTTGGCAGTCAATATAGACAACTTCCCTCTGTCGGTATTAAATCTGACTCCACCTCCCAGTACTCACCTCGGTGCTGGTACTGTTGCTGGGGTGTTTAGTGGAAGATTGCAAGTTAATGAGAAGACGTTTGCAGCGTCAGGGGATGTGGCGATCGCACAACCACGAATTGGTCGGCTTAAAGGCGATCGCGCTACTGCTCAATTCCGCTACGACAATGGAACAGCAAAGATCACAAGTAGCGAATTTGATAAAGGTAGCAGTCGCTATGCCCTAGCAGCTACTTTAACCCAAACGTCTAAAGGTCCTCGAGTCCAAGCCCAAGTTAACGTCACTCAAGGACAAATCCAAGATGTCTTCACAGTACTACAGTTGTTTGACATGCAAGATTTCCAACGTGGGATGGCAGCACCAACTTACGGTACTGCTGCCAATCTCACCACTACGCCAGTGGGGTTGCCAAGTCAACCATTATATACCCAACTGGAACGCTTTGCCGAAATTGAAGCACTACTAACAGCAGAGCAACGACAGCAGCATAATGCTTCTTTCATCCCTAATTTGGCTGATTTAACTGGGACTTTCAACGCTGCAATCTCCGTAGATACCGCCTCAGCCAATGGACTGGCAGCGAATTTTAATGTGAACGGGCAAAACTTTGTCTGGGGTAGAGAGAATGAGCCAGATCGTCTTTATAAAGCGCCCCAAATTATTGCCCAAGGAAACTTTGAAAACGGTGTGCTGACGTTGCTACCTCTGCGGATTGAGTCAAGCATAGGGCTAATAGGTTTTACAGGTAGCATCGGCAGCACGGAACAATCTGGTCAGTTACGGGTTAGTAATTTCCCCATCCAGGTGCTGAATAACTTTGTCAAACTACCAGTGGGTGTGACAGGTAATCTCAATGCTACAGCAGCCTTAGCAGGTAAGATTAAAAACCCGCAGGCAAGAGGCGAATTGCAAATCACAAATGCAACTTTGAATCAGAAGCCATTAGAGTCAGCTACTGCAAGTTTCAGCTACAACGATGGGCGTTTGAACTTTGGCAGTAATGTCTTAGTTTCTAGTTCAGAACCTCTTACCATCACTGGCAGCATTCCCTACAAGTTGCCTTTTGCGACCGTTGCACCAACCAGCAATGATATTAATCTAGACGTAAACGTCAAAAATCAAGGATTGGCATTATTAAACCTGTTGACTAACCAAGTAGCGTTTGAAAATGGTCAGGGACAAGTAAACCTCACAGTGCGTGGAACAAGCGAGCAGCCTCAGGTCGCAGGAATTGCTACTGTCAATAATGCTACCTTTACTGCTCAGGCTTTGCCAGGAAAACTGACAGATGTTGCAGCAAATGTGCAGTTTAATCTTGATCGGATAAACGTAGAAAATTTCCAGGGTAACTTTAACAAGGGTCAAATAGTGGCTCAAGGAAACATTCCCATCTTTGATGACCAGCAAGCACCATTAGCCAATCCCCTCACCGTTAACTTTAACAAGTTAGCAATAAACCTGAAGACACTCTACAAAGGAGGCGTAAGCGGTAACTTGCAAATTACTGGTTCTGCCCTCAACCCGGCAATTGGCGGTCAATTGCTGTTGGCAAATGGTCAGGTGTTACTACCTACATCTACTGATACTACTAATTCGGCGGGCTCTGGTGTCAACATTGCACCTACCCTAAAACAGGACAAGCAGAACGAGCCTGAGACTGGAAACCCAATGCCGCAGTTGAACAATCTCCAGCTCACCTTGGGCAAGGACGTAGCAGTCACCCTTCCACCTATTATCAGTTTCCAAGCTACTGGTACTCTAGATGTCAACGGGCCGTTAACTGCCCCCGTCCCAGAGGGAACTATCGGGCTACGCAAAGGAGGGATAAATTTGTTTGCTACCCAGTTTAACCTTGCTCGTGGCTATCAACAAACAGCAACGTTTAGCGCCAATGAACCTCGCGACCCTGAGTTGAATGTTCATTTAACTGCCAATGTACTGGATTCGGGAACCACGCAGGTGACGAACTCACCCACATCGTCTGAAATCAACGATCCAATTATTACGAGTTTTGAACCTGTAAGCACTATTCGTGTTGACGCACAAGTCAATGGTCTAGCCAGTCAACTGAACGACAATCTAGTACTGACAAGTTCTCCGTCACGCAGCAATACGGAAATTGTTGCCCTGCTTGGAGGTAGCTTTATCCAAACGTTGGGACGTGGCAGCAACAGTCCGATCGGACTTGCCAGCCTAGCAGGTTCAGCTCTCAACATTCAACAAACTTTTAGCCAGATTGGTAATGCCCTTGGCTTGAGCGAATTCCGAATATTTCCTACCTTCACCACCGACACCGCAAATTCCAAGAGACATACGACGGCAGGAACTACTGGGACGAATTCTGTGTTAGATGTGGCAGCAGAAGCTGGGATTAATCTTTCTCACGGTTTTAATGCCTCTTTGATTAAAGTATTGACAACAGACCAACCCCTCCAAGTTGGGATTAGCTATCGGCTTAACCCCAACATTCGTGTACGGACTTCTACAGATTTTACTGAAGACAGTAATGCACAAATTGAATATGAAACGAGGTTTTAATCAGAATACAGGAGTCAGAATTGTTCAACAATCGGGAAATAACAGGAGTACTTCTCGGCATGAAGACAGATACCAAACCCTGATAAATTCTGACTCACTCTCCCCACTCCCCACTCCCCACTCCTTTCAATGCCGACCAATCCTTACGCTTGGATAGAAGAATCTCTGGCTACAATTCATCGGGCTGATTGGTATCGCTCAGTACAAACAATCCACAGTCTCCCTGATGCCACAGTCCTTTTGGAAGGACAAGAAGTGATTAATTTTGCCAGCAATGATTACTTAGGATTGGCTGGTGATCAGCGCTTGATTGCAGCAGTAACTGATGCTGTCCAGGAGTATGGTACAGGTAGCACTGGTTCTAGATTACTCAGTGGCCATCGACAATTACACAGAGATTTAGAGGTGGCGATCGCATCCCTGAAACAAACAGAGGATGTGGTAGTATTCAGTTCAGGCTATCTTGCGAATTTGGGTGCGATCGCTGCTCTAGTAGGCAAGCGCGATTTAATTTTATCTGACCAGTACAATCATTCCAGCCTAAAAAACGGAGCAATCCTGAGTGGTGCAACCGTCATTGAATACCCTCACTGTGATGTTGCAATGCTCCTTACCCAGTTGCGTCAGCAACGGCAAGACTATCGACGCTGTTTGATTGTAACCGATAGCGTCTTCAGTATGGATGGTGATTTGTGTCCATTACCAGCATTGTTGGAACTAGCCGAAGAATTTAGCTGTATGCTGCTCATTGATGAAGCTCATGCCACTGGAGTACTGGGAAAAACTGGTGCTGGATCTGTGGAACATTTCGGGTGTGCAGGAAGACAGCTCATTCAAATTGGTACTTTGAGTAAAGCTTTGGGTAGTTTAGGTGGATATGTAGCAGGGAGTACAGCCCTAATTGACTTTTTGCGGAATCGCGCCCCAACTTGGATTTACACCACTGCGCTTTCACCAGCAGACGCAGCAGCGGCGTTAGCAGCGATCAACATAGTGCAGCAAGAACCTCAACGCCGTATTCAGTTGTGGCGGAATGTAAATTACTTGAAACAGTTGCTGCAACAACAGCTACCCTACCTCAAATTACTACCGTCTGAATCACCTATCCTCTGCTTTCAATTGCCAAATGCAGCGGATGCGCTGAAAGTTGGACAGCAACTCAGATGTGCTGGCATTTTTGCCCCAGCAATCCGTCCACCTACTGTCACCACAAGTCGGATACGGTTATCTGTGATGGCAACTCATGAAGGGGCGCATATTGAGAAGTTGGTAGAGGCACTGAACTCCATTACTTAACACTCTTTCTTTTTACTTTTTACTTTTCACTTTTGCCTTCTTCGGTGATTTTTAGCTGCTGCTAGCCACAATGGGAATAGAAATGATAAATTCTGTGCCTTCTTGTGGGGTTGAGTTTACCTCAATTTTCCCCTGATGTTTTTCCACCACAATTTGATGAGTGATCGCTAATCCTAAACCCGTCCCTTTCCTCACTTCTTTAGTAGTAAATAAATGGTCAAAAATGCGAAATTTCACTTCATCGCTCATCCCCATGCCATTATCTTGAATCCGGATGATGGCAAATTTTTCGGTAGCATCAATTTCTGTTCTAATAGAAATGCAATTAGGTAAGGATTGAATTTGTTGATAGCTCTTGTCTCGATTGGATTCTTCAAGCGAATCAATAGCATTAGCCAAAATGTTCATAAACACTTGATTCAGTTGTCCGGCATAGCATTCTATCAAAGGCAGTTCACCGTAATTTTTCACTACTTTAATTTCTGGACGATTTTTATTGGCTTTGAGGCGGTGTTTGAGAATCAAAATAGTGCTATCGATTCCATCGTGTAAGTTAAAGGCAATCGGGCGATCGCTATCAGCACGGGAAAAAATTCTCATACTCGTACTAATTGCCTCAATTCGCTTCACACCTTCCCGCATTGAGGCAATTAAATCGGGTAAATCTGTGCGAATATATTCTAGGTTTATTACCTTAAGGCCAGCTTGAAGTGCTAAACTAGGACTTGGCAACTCTTGCTCATATAAATCCAGCAAGCTAAATAGGTCTTGTATGTACTCTAAAGCTGGTTGAAGATTCCCTTCTATAAAACAAACTGGGTTATTGATTTCGTGACAGATACCTGCTACTAATTTCCCGATAATCGACGTTTTTTCTTGTTGGATAATGTACAATTGAGTCTGTTGAATTTGGTAAGTTTGTTGCTCAATAATTTTGAGGTCGCGATAGGAACGCAGTGCCGAAATAATGGTAGTGAGTAATTTTTGGCGTGTCAATTCTACCTTGAGTTTATAGTCATTGATGTCGTACTTGAGAATTACGGATTCTTCCGGTGCATCCCCTGGTTGTCCCGTGCGAAGAATAATCCGCACTAACCGATTTTGCAATTCTTCACGAATGTACTGGACTACTTGTAATCCAGCATCATTGCTTTCCATTACTACATCCAATAATACAAAAGCAATATCGAGGTTTTCAGCTATCAATTGTTTAGCAGTTTTACCAGAGTATGCCGAAATAATATTCAACCCTTTGCCTTCAAAAGTAAAATCCTTTAAAGCAATGTGAGTGGCGCGGTGAATTGCGGGTTCATCATCAACAATTAACACTTTCCAATTCGTTGGAGAATTAGGGATATCTTTTGCGGCTGCAACGGCTTCGGAGTCATCTAAGAAGAGCATTTCATCATCTTCAGTAAACATAAAGATATCGTCTGAACTCGCGGCAGGGATATTAAATGAACTAGACATGAACTAGAGACTCCGAGGTAATTTGATTGTAAATAGAGTACCCTGACCGACTTGACTTTCAACATTGATCGCACCACCCAGTTTTTGAGTGACAAGATTATAGACAATGTGCAAGCCGAGTCCACTACCGCCGCGATCGCGTGCAGTGGTAAAAAATGGCTCAAAAATTTTCCCCATGACTTCAGGGGGAATCCCGCAACCATCATCGCTGTATACTAAGGTAAGATCCTCCTCTGTTTGACTGATGTGAATCGCAAGCTGACCGGGTTTTCCTGTGGGATATGCATGAATCAGGGAATTATTCAACAAATTAACTAACAGTTGCGCAACTGCCCCTGGATAAGTTAAGATTTCAATAGTTTTATCCCCCATCACCGTGAGGCTATGTCTAGCTTGTCGCAATTTTGGACTCAAGCTGGTGAGAATTTCTTCAACATAAGATTTAAGGGCAATTTGGCGCTGTTCTAAGTTAGTTTGATCGACCGCAACTTGCTTGAAACTTTGGATCAAATCCCCAGCTCGTTGCAAGTGAGTTAGCATTAAGTTTGAACAGTCTTCTGCTGTATCTAAGTAGCTAGTCAATACAGATTTCTTCAGTTGTCCCTGAGCAATGGCATCTCGGAAAATTTTGGTTTCTGCTGCTAGGGTAGAAGCAAGAGTAATGCCAATGCCAACGGGGGTATTAATTTCATGGGCGACACCAGCTACCAATCCTCCCAAGGCTGCCATTTTTTCGGATTCGACGAGTTTTTTCTGAGCAGATTTGAGGTCATTCAGTGCTTGCGAAAGTTCGCGGGTGCGCTCTATAACTTTAGATTCTAAAGTGTTGTAAAGGGTGGCGTTTTCCAGAGAAATGGCAGCTTGAGCGCAGAGTAAGTTGAGAATTTCTAGGCGATCGCTAGTGAAGGCAAGACTTGTGAGCGAATTTTCTAAATATAATAGACCAATGAGTTGCCCTTGCTTGAGAATTGGCGTACACAGCAAGCTTTGGGGAGAATGGTGAGTGAAATAGGGATCGGCGGCAAAGATGTGAGGAATTTCAGCGCTAGCAATGGTAACTTCTAAAGTCCGTGCGACGTAGTGAACAATGGATATGGGTAGGTCAAAGCAACTATCTAAAGGTTGGACTTCAAAGGGATGTACCTGAGAGTTGACATATTGGGAAACTACTGCTAAGATGCCTTCTTGATTAAGGATTAGTCTACCCTTATCGGCTCCAGCATTTGAGACTACCGCCTGCATAACTTGCTCTACCAATCGTTCCAGATGAATTTCACTGGTAAAGGATTGGGAAATTTTCATGATGGTGTCTAGGTCGAGTAGCTTAGAAATGTTGCTACTAGAATGAGAAACCGTGCCTTAAATGGTAGTCAAGGTTTCTTTGAGGTAGGGGTGAGCAGCAGATTGTAAGATGGGGGTAAGCAGTTGAAAATAGCGTTTTTCTAAGTCAATAATTTTGGCTTTCGCACCCCAACGGGCATAGCAGTAGTATGCTTCTTGCATATATGTTCGGGCAATTTTTTCTTTACCCCAGTTGAGATAAAATTTAGCAGCAAGTTCGTTAGCTAAAGCTTCTTCTTGAATGTATTCGTTGGCTTTAGCTCCTGATATGGCGCGATCGTACAATTCTATTGCTTTGGTAAAGTTTGCCAACACCCGACATTTTTCAGCTTCTACTAGATCGTACTTGTGTTGGAAGTTAACTGGCATCAACTGAGCGCGTTTCGATAAATGGCGTTGATTGACAATCACCCGCTTGAGTAGTTGTTTTTTGAGGCGATCGCCACTTTGGTGATAGGCTGCCAGTCGGGTGAGAGCATCAACCATCCAAGTTTGGGTAATTGGGTAACAGCCAGTCTCAGAATATTCGTATGGTAACTGAGCATCGGCATAGCTTAAAGCGTTAGGGATATCTTCAAAAAAATAGGCTAAGAAAGTTTTTAAGCTATAAAAGGTTGCTAGTGTGGAGACTTCACCACGCTCTTGCCACAGAGATATTAATCCCATCTCATCGCCACCAGTCCCCAGTAGGTTGAATGGTTCTGTGGATGTTTCCCGCAAATTGCAGACAGTTTGATGATAGGTAGCTAACAATTGTTGACTTAATTCATCCTTGGATTGTGCAACGATGCCTGCGACAGTTGACATTTTCGCTTCCAGTTCATCTAAAGGAATACCTAAATAAAACCTGATGGCAACGGACAAATATGCGCCCAGTCCCATAGATGTCAGATTACCGCTGTCTATTGCTGCTTTGATACTATCTTCGATTACAGGCAAACTGGAGTGCAAATCTTCTCGCCAGGGTTGAGAGAACCAAGGGGTGAGTGCTTTAACCTTCGCCGTAATTGATAAGTTGGTAAAGCGATCGGTGAGAATAATTGCCAGTTTTCCCATGCGATAACTTTGTTTCAAGTCTCCCAAACTGGATAGGATCAAGCCGTAAGTACCATAAAAACTAGCCGCCCAAGGGGTGCTACCATAACGCAATGTCAGTTGTACGCCAACCGTAGCTAAAACCACCATCAATTCTTGGGAACAGAAGTAAGCTGGGATGAGCAAGATATCTAAAATCTGCAATGAGGCTGTTTTTTCAGGGGCGGCGATCTCTGGTAAAGCTAGCAGCCTTTCGTTAGATTTACCCCACAAGGCGATTTTAGTTTTCACTAATTCTTGTAAGAGAATCAATCGATTGGGTTTGGGAGATAATTTCAGTCCGAATTGTTGCAAAATTTCTAAGCCACGAGTGATCGCCTCTTGATATTGCTTTTGGATGGTATGAAATTGGATGATTGTCTCATAGGTTTTCACGCGATCGAGAACTATCTGAGCGCGATCTAACACCAATTGCACCAGCGCGGGTACTACCTCAAAGTCTCCGTTGAGGAAGGCAGCTTCAGCTAAAGTTTCAGAAAGTGCTAACGTGAGATGATATTGCCTTTCCCAGCCTGCTGTTCCCAGCAATTGAGTACCCATTTGAGCATAGTTAAAAGCAGCAGCATAGGCAGTTGAAGCTCTCGCTTTCTCGGCAGCACGAAGATTGAGTTGAGCCACCATTTCTCGTTCGGATTGATCCTGGAGTAGGGCAATGGCAATATTAAAATGATTGACAATCTCAAATAGCCTTTCTGACTGCTGTTGGGCTGGGGTATTTGCCAACAGTAACCGTCCAATTTTTAAGTGAGTATGTTGTTTCCGCTCTTCTGGAATCAGAGAATAGGCAGCTTGTTGAACTCGGTCATGCAAAAATTTATAATTGACAATCTGCGAATCTTGTTCTATATCGTGGTTTTCTTTGCCAAGATAAAACTTGTAAATTTCACTCGTAGGTAAAATCAATCCTTCCTGCAACGCTTTCCAAAAATAAGTTGCTGTTTCTATCTCCGATTGTTGCGAAACAATTGCCAAAGTTGTCAAATCAAACTGATTACCAATACAAGCTGCTAACTTTAAAAGTGACTGAGTCACTTGCGGTAGCTTTTGCAATTGCAACGCCATAAACTCCACGACGTTATTGGAGAGTGCTAACGCCCTAACTTCACTAATATCGCACTGCCAATTTCCCCCATTTCTGTCAAATTTAATGAATCCATCTTCATAGAGTGCCTTGATAAACTGCGTGCTAAAAAATGGATTACCCTGAGTTTTTTGATACACCAGTTGAGTTAATAGTTGTGCAATTTCTGATGAACAACTCAGCGTATCTGCCACCAGTTGATTTAAGCTAGAGTTACTCAGAGGGGCGAGGGTAATGATATTGATTGTGGCTTGGGTTTTTCTAATTTCTTCTAAACTTAACATCAAAGGATGGGCGGCTGAGACTTCATTATCTCGATAAGCACCAACTAATAATAAATATCCCCCGGCTGATTCATTCATCAGCAACTGCATCAACTTCAAGGAGGCTGAATCAGCCCATTGCAAATCATCTAAAAATATCACTAAGGGATGTTCCTTAGTTGTGAATACCTGGACAAACTTCTGGAATAATAAATTAAACCGATTTTGGGCAGAATTTCCTGATAGTTCTATTGCTGGTGTTTGTTGACAAATAATTCTTTCTAATTCGGGAATGACTTCAATAATTACCTGTCCATTTTCCCCAACAGTCTCTAAGATTTTACTTTTCCATACTTGGATGTGAGCATCACTTTCTGTTAATAATTGCCCCATTAAATCCCGGAAGGCTTGCACAAATGCACTAAAGGGAATATTGCGATTAAATTGGTCATATTTCCCTTTAATAAAATAACCCCGTTGCTTAACAATGGGTTTATGGACTTCATTAACTACAACAGTTTTACCAATACCTGAAAACCCTGCTACTAGCATCATTTCGGTTTTCCCCTGACTGACGCGCTCAAATGCTTGCAGTAGGGTTTTTACTTCGGCTTCTCGTCCATAGAGTTTATCAGGAATTATAAATCTGTCGCATACATCCCGTTGTGCAATTGGGAAACTTTCAATTTCGCCCGTTTCCTTCAGTTGAACCAAGCATTTTTCTAAATCATACTTTAGTCCTAATACACCCTGATAGCGGTCTTCAGCATTTTTTGCCATCAATTTACTGACAATTGCTGATAGTACAGATGGAATTTCTGAATTAATTTTATGCACTAAAGGCGGTGCTTTCGCAATATGACAATGTACCAACTCCATCGCATCTTCTGACTGAAATGGTAATTTTCCAGTCAGTAATTCGTAAAAAGTCACACCCAAAGAATAGAAATCTGTGCGATAGTCAATCCCCCGATTCATCCGTCCGGTTTGCTCTGGGGAAATATAAGCTAATGTCCCCTCTAACACATTAGGACTGATTAAAGTTTGAGTTTCTCGTGGTAGTAGAGATGCAATACTAAAGTCAATTAATTTAACCTGTTTTATTTCTGGGTTAATTAAAATATTAGCGGGTTTAATGTCTTTATGAATAATCCGATGGCGAATGAGAATATCTAAGGTGTCACACAGAGATATAGCTAGGAGCAAAAATTCTTGATAAGACTTTACATGTAATGTTTCTAGCTTGGTAAAATCCTTGAGGGGAATCCCCCCAAAATCTTCCATCACCAACGCATAGCCATTCTGATAGGGTTCGAGGCTGTAGGTTTGGATGATTCCAGGTAGATTGAGATTTTTGGCGATGGTGTACTGATTGCGAAACTTCACCAGTTCGCTGAAACTGGGATAAGGATTTTTCAGCAGTTTAATCACTACAGGTAGTTAAGTCAATCTCGCGAACTGCTCGATGAACCAGGGTTCTGGGACCGTTGTACAGTTCTTCGCTGACTTGATATCCGGGAATGTTAACTTGGGTGCTAACCATGCTGCTAAATCTGTGAGACTTCCAAGTTTAGTATTCCCAGATATACAGTTGGTGCAACAACAGCAACCCAACCTAAAATTGCTATAATGCCATGAAATCGTGGCATACACAAGAAAAAGATGAATGAAAAATTGGAATTTCAATAACAACCAGCAATAATGTTTGGATTTATTGTGTTAAGGATATTGTACTGGAGGTAGACATGGAAACAATGAAGTTGCGATCTCATATTGGGGCAGATGGTATATTGCTTCTCCAGACACCCACTGATTTAAAAGATACTCTTGTTGAAGTGGTGGTGGTTGTGCAGCCTTTACCTAATGCAGAAGTTGCAGCATCAAAAGAACCCCAAGCCCAATATAACGCTTGGGGAAAGCCCACGACTAAAAAATCGATTCGGGAAACAATTACCAGAATGCGACAACTGCAGCGAGAAGTTGCGTTAGATCAAACGTCAATCCGCTCCATGATAGAAGAGGGGCGAAGATTTTAATGTAGTTTGTTTTGGATTGTTCTGTAGCGATTAGCTGGTGCTTAGTGGATGAAAATAATGATTATGCTAATGCGATACTAATAATGATGCCGGATTGTGAAGCATTTGTACCAGGAATTTGGTCGTTAGAAATAGCTAATGTCTTGCTGGTGGCTGAAAGACGTAACCGCCAGATCCAGCAGCAATCTGAGCAGGCTATTGCCTTGTTACAGTCACTGTTAATTCAGGTTGATTCGGCTACAAATGCAAATGCATTGGGTGCAACCCTGGCGCTAGGGCGACAGGAAGGTTTAGCTGCTTATGACGTGGCTTACAGTATCAAAGCAGAAAGCCCACAAAGATGAGGGTGTTCTAAATCTAGAACACCCTCATCTGTCCTTCAGGTGTGGGATGAATACGACGCGGCTTCAGCCGCAGTCAAAACTTTATCTTGTTTTTTGGTTGGCGATATACTTCTTAATCGTTTCAGATGAAGCAGACGCTCGTTCGCGTTAGCGAAGAAGGAGCGTCAGCGTCTCCCCTTGGGAGAAGACTCGCTACCGCTGACGCGGGAGTACCCGCTAACGCTTCGCTATCGCTAACGGTATCTCCAGCCGTACCACAGAAATAACTTCTTGTCCACATAGAAGGTAACTTTAAAGGTAACTTTAATAGGTGCGGAAATAGGTGCGGAAACTCTTGTCTTAGAATTCTAGAAGTATATCCCTTCAAACGAAACATTATTTGATCGGGGGCAAGTGTAGGTGGGCAACTTAAAAATAAATGTACGTGGTCTTCCATGATTTCAAGGGCTAGGATTTCACAATCTAGC
>Ga0116229_10007423_pt1 | contig 17351 bp, 13 predicted proteins | sample S1TSphgellanicum_3_FD_87313 | JGI IMG/M metagenome (GOLD analysis project Ga0116229, IMG submission 87313) | Host-associated microbial communities from peat moss isolated from Minnesota, USA - S1T2_Fc - Sphagnum magellanicum MG | ecosystem: Host-associated > Plants > Peat moss > Unclassified... | reverse complement strand
GATCCAAAAAAGCTCAAACAAAGGAGATATGACCAAAAAACCAGATTTGGCACAGAGTCTTCAAAAGCTCATAACTCTCACAAAACATATCCTTTTCTTTTGAAAATTTGAGAATAGAAGCGTTTTATAGTCTTCTACAATCCCTCCAGGTTTCACTTCAAGATCTTTTCACAATAGATCTAGATCTAGGTTTAAAGATTTGACTTCCGCAACTTTGATATGTTGATCTCCTCTCACCTCTTTTTTTTTCTTTTCTTTCTCTTCACTTCTTTCCTTTCCCTTTTTCTTTTGCACTTGACAAACTCCTATGATATTACTAGAGACTCTCAAGCTCTAGTTCTAGAGACTTTCTAGCTCTAGATCTCTTTCAACTTTCTCCCCAAACAACCTAAGCTCTGATACCATGTTAACAAATAGGAGATCTACTCAAGTGCAAACATAAATCTTTATTGAAAGGAAACTACAACATAATGTTCATAACACAAAACACAACATCAAGAACTCTCCAAGGTTCTTGTCACATGAAATACACAAACTTGTGTAATGAAGGAAAGAGAACCAAACCATCAACACCAAGGTATTTAACTAAAAGACCAAACCACAAATAACCAAATTAAAATAAGTAACGAAAGTAATTCAACCTTGTGAAAGTAACCTAGTTACTTTCCTATTCCAGTAATTAATGAAACCTAACTAGTTGAGCTTGAATTCTCAACAAGGGCTTGCACCCAAATGTCATTTTGTCCTTAGGAGTCCCAAAATTCCCCAAATTGGGACTCTTGCGACTTTGGAGGCCCATAACTTTTTATGCAAACCTCTGATTGAAATGAAGTTTCAAGAAAAGTTGTAGCCCTTGTCAAGAACTTTCCAACGATATATGGCATGCCACCTGCACAAAAGTAAGTCAAGGCGATTCCTGACTTTTAGTGGTCAAGAATCAAATTGGCACTTTGACTTTTAGCCTTTTTTTTGGCCATAACTTATGTTGTAATGTCCAAATGAGTTATGCAAGCACATTTTAGACATCTAAGTCTCAAGAAATTTTCAATAGTATATAACCTCTTCAATCTAATGAATTTTAACCCTTGCAATTTCCTTTTGAATATTCGAAAATCCATTGGAACTCCAATTCCCAAAGTGGGAGCCCACTTGGGAGTGTGTGGGTTCATTCCCTCACACTTTCCTACACTCCCAATAACATGAAATGTGACTCTCGGGTTTCATTCTTGGCCTGCACCTTTGCAAGCCCTTACCTTGGTCGTGACCCCAAGGCTAGGGTTGTAACACTTATGAATCTGTGTATGCCCATGGCTCGTCCATGCATCATAAAAGCTCCAACTACACACTAACCAACTTATTGTTTAGTTTGTGCAAGTCTATGTGAATAATTAACCCACTTGTCATTCATCATAGTCCCCATCCTAGAGCTCCAATGCACCCCTCTACCCTCAAAGTGTTACAAGTCAAAGAGCATACCCCAACTCCTTTTTCTATCATTATTTTACCTTTAGGCGCATAGTTGTGTCGATCAAGGAGTTTGGGGGTATGTCCGATTTGTCATTAAGTGTGATGTTTGACTCAGCCTAGTCTCCCCTCAAGCCTTCATCTTGATTATTTAACATGATTGGCAATGGCCAAAACATAAAGATAACCCAAATTGTTTTAAGGTCCAAGCACTTTCTACCAAATATATTGCACCAATTGTCAAAAGATAATTTAAGTTGTAGACACCAAAAAAAAAATCAATTTGCATTTTCAAACCCTTTATATACAAAAGGTGGCAATTAAAATGGATTTATGTTACCATTGAATGGCCGAAATGAGTTGAGGTCATTCAAGTTACCTAATGGTGGCCAAAATCAATTTTCATTGCGATTAGATGGCCAAAATGAATTGGGGACATTCCAACTACCTAATGGTAATTGAAATTAATTTGAGTCAACTTGAAGTTGGTTTACAGTTCAAGATAGTGATTGAAATAGGTTCAATCGCCACCAAGTTCCATTAGGTGACAAAAAAAAACCAAACTTATTTTGGTCACCATCTAATGACCTGCAATGACATCAAATGGCAACTAAATCATTTCAATTGCCTTGTGATCAAGGCCAATTGTTTAGGACTTGGGGCCCAAATCTTAGCCTTTTAGGCAATTGATGGCAATTGAAATTAGTTCAGGCCCACATCTGCATCATTTCAAAACTCAAGTGGGTGGGTCCATTATAAAACCCACATTTGGGTTATTATCGATACTTTCTTTTCTGACATGTGAAGATTATGTTTGCTTATAGCAATTGGTGCCATGCACATTGTAGAAAATGGATCCTTTTGGAATGTGATAAAATTCACAATGCCATTTATGAAAACAATTATGTGTTGAACTTCATTGTTGAGGAATGTATTGTTATGTTTAAAAGAACTAGGAAATACAATATCAAATCCTTTGGCTTAAAGTTGGAATATAAGACAAGTATGGAAGATATTTATTGGAAGGTATTTGGGATAGCTTCTGTTACTAATAATGAAATGCCAACATGGAATGTGCGTGGCTTCACTACCCAATCAAAGAGCATTGAAATAAATTGGGCTAAAGCAGCTAAATCTACTACAAAGTAAAAAACGTGTGCAAGGATGAAGTAAATGGCATTGGGCGACTAATTATAATTTAAAAAGATGAAACAGTAAACATATCAAATAATGGTGTGGGTATGCTTCTTAGTTTATAGGTTGGACAATCACAAGTGCCAACATCAAAACCAAGTTTGGATGATGGCTTTTGTGTTACTCTTAAAATTGACATGGGGCAATCATCCTATATGACGAGTAAGTGCCCTAATGGAGTGTGACCTAAGGAGATCCAAAAATTTAATGAGCTCCTAGAGTTAAAGAAAGAATTGTGTATTATGTGTATGTCCAAGATTAGGTCACTAAAAGTTGATGAAACCACTACATCCAATAAATTATTGGGCATCAAATTCAACTTTGATGACAAGAAGAAAGAAATGGAAGAAACTCAGATAGAAGTAAGAGAAGCTGAGCAAGTCCTAGCAAAAGCCCAATAACAAGGACTACATTTCAGTGATGTTGTATCCCATCCAATGTCCTTATTCCTCAATTGTAGCTTGGAACCAATTACACAAGGGCTATGTGGAATTAGATGGTTGTTACATTGTGGAAGCATTTTTAGTTGAATAGTTGGGGGTGCCTATATATATTACATGCATTAACATGAAATTTGTGGCACTAAAATAGATGTGGGATTGTTGAATATGTGTTAGGAGCAAAGATTGGAAGTCAAGCAAATGATTTTAGAGGACAAGGTTAAACAAGCCACCATGATAGAAGTGGCATACAATGATGCACAAATGGAGGTCATCAACCTCCATAATAGCAAATTCGGAATTCACAAGCTTGGAAAAGGAGGAGGCAACAATCTCATAAAAATTACTGCAAATGCAAAAAGGTGGAGACATGTCACTGTGGCCTAAACCTATTATACATCTTGATGGGCCCTAAGTTGACAATCCCAATATGATTATCATCAACAAATGTGGTATATGTGGACAATGGTATCATTGTTTTGACATTGCTATGACTAATTGCCTACATACTTACCACCCAACATGTCTTGGGGAGCACCTAAAAACCAACAACAAATGCAAGGTTTGTAATCAAAGACTACACCCTAAATGGTGGTCTAGTTGGGGCTTCAAAGACCTTGATCAAGACCTAACTTTACTAGCACAAGAAATGGGTCTAAAAGAATAACAAGTTTTGTTACTAAATGAATTGAAAGAAATTGCAAGGTGCATGAATCGTTAGGTTAGCATTTGATTTATGACAACAATTTACATGCATGATGGTGAAGCCATGTGACTATATCATTTTGAATTAAATGTTGCAAACTATGTTTCTTTTGATTTAATCAATGTTAATTGATTGATTGTAGAAGAAGAAATAAAAATAGAGCATAGGTTGACTGGACTTGGATCAACTTCAAATGAAGAAAGAAGGTTCACTATTGTGGGCACCATTTCAAGCAAACTAATCGGCAATACTTATGATAAGGAACATAGTCCTTGTAGTATAACACTGTCATGCCCAATGCCACACTTGCAATAACTTTCTACAATGTCTACAAAACACTACACACCTAATGACACCATGGACCTTCTTAACAAGTTTGCTTCACTGGTCCAAGTTGAAAAGGATGTGGTAGACCTGAATGAACAAGGAAACAAGTATGTCAAAAACTTGGTTACAAACCACATCTCATGTTCCGTTCTTGGGAATGAGGCTTGAGTTCCTTTTACAACAACTAAACATAATGCTGATAAATTACTTTGCATGTATATCCAAGTGTTATTTTGTAGTTTGGTTTTCTTATGGGGTTGTTTTGTAGGTTATGTCAATTTTCATAATAGTTTCAAGGACTTAATTGGACAACTGTGAACATGATGTTCTAGAACCTATCTAATATGTGACAATTCTAAGTTCAACCCATGGAAAACAACCCAACAAAACAAATTCTTTGGTAGTTGTCCAAGGTAAATTAATTGCACCTTAACTATGTTGTTGCAATGATTGATGTTTAATTCCATATGCTTGATGTGGGCTTTTATGTTCAAGACCAATGTGTAAACAAAAATCACGTGACATTTAAAAGAAAATCTTCTATATGTACAAGTTAGTTCAAGTGTCTATGTGTGTGATACAATTCAAAAATCAAAGGATAAGAAGTAACTACCTACTTGCCTAAAATGGTGGGCTTATAACAAATATTTTACATGGTAACCAACAACATGTAGTTTTATTTATCACTAAACATTTTAATGTAATGTTGGCTTGCCAAAATCTACCCCGAGTGTATGTACAATTAGGTGGTACCACTAGGAATGTCACACCCTCTTTTTCCTTGAAGAGGTTGGATTCATGACTAATTCCTGATTTTGTATTATGATATTTTGTTGTTTTGTTTATATTTCTACATGGTGCACCTCATGAATATTCTAATGGTGCATATTAGTCATCATTTGGACAAGCCTTGATGTTCTTACAAAGTTCCTAAACCAAATATTTCAAGAAAGTCATTTTTTGGCGAAGAAAACAAAGGAACCTAGTAGGAACCCTTGAAGACTTCATTTAATTATTATTTCATTTTTTAAGATGCCCAAGGAATTTTTCTTGGGAAGGGGAATGTTAATAATGTAAACAAATGCATATTGAATTTTTGGGTGGGAAATTAACTGTTAGGAAAAATACACTTATACTTGGGCCATTTGAATCAAGAATAATATTTTAATTTTTTTTGTTCCATTTTGATTGCCCCTCCTACGGCATACCAAATACAATATGTTTAAAGTTTAATTTGATGAAAATAATAAATCTTGGGTATTACAAGGACTATTTTTTAAAATGGCATTCCTTGAACCCATGTGTATTAGGAACACATTTCCTAATACCCATCTTCTTGCACATAGTGGATGTGGTTTAATCATGACCATCTATTTTAAGATCCACATAATTAACACCGTTGATTCTAATGGAGTTGGGTTCCTACACCTTTTTGGGTTAGGTCAGTGGATCCAAAGAAGATGGTGGCTATGGTGGTCAAAGTTCTACCCAAGGGTGATTTTTGTTGTCAAACTCTTGGAAGCACAATGTGGCAAGTCTTTGCATGTATCGTGATGTTCAAAGAACAATGTTTGTTCAAAGATGAATGATAGTGTTTCAAAGTTAAGCTTGATTTCCATTACTTGCTTTGTAACCTTTTGCAATAATCCTAGTTGCAAAGTTTTAGATATTTCTTCATAACTTCATATTTTAGAATCAAACTTGTTAAGTTTCATAACTTTTGTTTGAATGGATTAGGGTTACAATTTCTTCTTCATTGATCTTGCACGAAGTTATAATGTGATCCATGAATACCATTTCAAAGGTTCATTCAGTTCGACATTTTTGCTTTTGATGTTTTTTTATTATTATTGCAATTTGTTGTGAGCAACATTGAATCTTGAACAAAGCTAGAATGGGTTGCATCTATGTTTATCATTAGTTTACTTTCCTTCGCCACATGTTTGCCATCCTTTTTTATTGTTCAAGGTGAGTATCTAGTCCCATCACCTCACATTTTTTCAATGTCTCAAACCCTATTCAATGACAATTAGGGTTTTTTCATTTGTAGAATGACATTGCCTACACATAAATTATAATCCATAGTGGCATGAGAAATAGCAGGTCATTCATTTACTAACAATAATGAGAATGAATGTTTCATCTTGTAAGCTTTTACTTATTATGAAATATAGTGGGTGATGCCCTTGTTTATAGGATGTATGCATTACTTGGAAGATAAACTACAACTGGTTCTTAAGTTTTTGGTCTATGCAGCAAGAAATGGGTAATTTGGCATGGTTGGCATAAGGTCAAATGAAGCCACTACACCTATCAAGAGTATGTCAAGCTAGACTTATGAACATGGAGCCTACTGGCATTAAGGTACAACATTGAAATACAGTGAACTACTTGCTAAAAGTATGTCAAATGGAAACTTGTGAACATGGAGCCTACTTGACACACTCCCAAGTCCTTGGTTAGTCCCAAGTTGGGACTAACTTGTTCAAGTTGCGGAATTGGGAAAGACTCGGGGCACGCTCCCAGCTTCCAACACTAAAGGGGGTAGAGGGGCGTGCTGAAAGCTCCGGGATTAGACTAGGAAGAGGGACAAGTTATTTAGTTATTCGGTCCTACATCCAAATCCAACCAACAAGTTGGTTAGAATTCATTATGCACCCTTTTAGTGTTGGGACTAACCATGGGCAACCTTGGACTCACTTGACTCACCATGGCCCGGACTCAGGGGAAGCCACCACCTTCCTTCATATAGTATTCTCTGCGTCTCGCCGCCGCACTTGCATCCAAATGGCACTTTTTCTCGGGACTCCCAAAGTGGAGTTTCGAAACTGTCCCAATTTTGACTCCCGGGACTTTGTGCATTCATAACTTCTCGCCCCGAGCTCCGATTGGGACGAGGTCTTTGAGAGCTTTCCAATGGTGTGTTGCACTTCACCTGCATGCACCGGGATTGGGTCGATTCCCGATTTTTAGTGGTTGAGAGTCAAATTGCTAGTTTGATTCTCGGCCTTTCTTTTGACCATAACTTATGCTGTAGACGTCCAAATGGCTCATGCGAGGCCATTTTGGACATCTACACTTCAAGACCTTTCCAACGACATACAGAACACCTTAATGCAAGGTGTTTTGATCCCTGCAATCGCACTTTAAGTTTCTGGGAGTCCCGGAGGACTCCCAAGTCCCATTTTCGAGAGTGTGAATGGCGACCTCGCACTTCCCTCAAAGTGGGGTTGCGACACTACTAGCATTAAAGTACAACATTGAAGTATAGTGAACTACTTGCTAAAAGTATGTCAAATGGAGACTTGTGAACATGGAGCCTATTAGCATTGAAGTATAACATTGAGGTATAGGAACTACTTGCCAAGATATGTCAAGTGGAGACTTGTGAACATGGAGCCTATTGGCATTGAGGTATAGTGAACTACTTGCCAAGAGTATGTCAAGTGCAGACTTGTGAACATGGAACCACTACTAGAAATTTTGTCTTTTGCAACTTGTATTATGCAACTAAAAAATGTCGCATGCAACTACACATGTTACATGCAACTCCAAAATAGTTGCATGTGAGATTTTTTAGTTGCATAAGACAAGTTGCAAAAGACAAAATTTCTAGTAGTGAACCTACAAGCATTGAAATATAGTGAACTACTTTCATTGAGGTACAATGAATTAGTTTCACCATAACAACAACATTAAAACCATTTTTCAACATAATAACAACAAGGTGCAACTTCATACATCTTTCAAGAAACTTGTTTTTTGGTATGCTGCCATAGGTAAAATTTCATAAATTTTCCTACTACATTAAAGGGAACACTTGAATAATGGATGTCATTGGTGCATTACCATCCACGATATTTATATTAGTGTGTTTCTCATTACAGATATGCCATAAGATAGATTTGGAACCTTTACATTATGATGTTCAAGGTTTTTGCAACAAGTGGTGCAATCCTAATACTTGGCATGAAAAATCTTTTGCTTGATTGTGTTAACTTTCAATGCAAGTTTTGTCTATGATATTTACACCTCTGTGAATCACAAATTACATTGTGAGATATGAATGGACTGTATTAATTGTTCAAGTGTCTAATTTAAATATCTCATTTCTTTGGTTACAACATCAAATTAACAATTGTTTTTCCAACACATGGACATGTGGGCAAGGATTGTTTCAACCTACAAATAAATTACTAGATGGTTAAGGTTCCAATTACATGAAGGAACTTCTAAGAAACACATGCAGCTAAGGTTCAATGATTTTTAGTTTTGTAATTTACAAAATGTTTCAAAATGTAACTATATTAAAGTGCACCCCTTATGTGCACCATTTGCAAAAATCTAGAACACTTTAGTTGTTTTGTCTAACACTCACATATTGACATTTTAAAGTAACATGACAATTGAACGAAACCATTTAATTATATTGAAGTCACGAATGTTTTTTTCCATACTAAGCCCATTGAAAGTGAAGGATTATGTATGGAAATTACGGTTGCAATTGTATGAAGTTTCAATTTTGTCACCAATGTCAATTCTATCCCATTTTAAATTTCTAATATCTTCCATATATTATATAATTGACTATTGTTTACTTCCTAGAATGTACTGTATAGAACTACCATAGGGTCAAACATTCAGTATGTCATTTGAAAGTGGGACTGTTTCCCATATTCACAAAGTGATATACACATGGTGCACACTACAAATGGATCACAAGATGGTGAAGCCGCTCATACACATTTGGAACGAAAAGTAGCTAAAAAATTAGCCTAGAATGAAAGGCAAAGGAGGTGTACACAACGACAAAGAGATGTTGTGTGTAATGCTCTGGCTATTGTTGCTGAACCAATCTAGGAGACAAACACTATTAACCTAGAAAGGTCAACTTTAAGATCTATAGAAAAAATTACAATGGAATGGTTCCATCAAACTTCAAAGAAAGGTTTGGAATACCAACAGATTCTACTTCCAAAGATTTTGAAGAACCTCATCTAGCATGATGTAATGCCAACTTTATGTTAGTTGGAAGATGCACAAAACACATTGAACAACTTATCAAGAAGATGGTAGCACATTAAAGGTTGTCATTCAAAAAATGACCAATGTGTTTGAAATGTTGTCATTCCAATGGTGGCAGTTGATTCCATTCCCAACATACGACAAACCAATTTACTCACAGGCATCCACCATAGGAATTTCAAATGGGGATGGAAAGGAGACTATGTTTTGAATCCCACATGGATATTGCCCTTTGGGCTTTCTCTGACAAAGTTAAGAGAAAAGATTTTTATCCTTTGATGTCAAAGAGTTGGTTGTCTAGTATTGGACCAAAAGAACTCATGTTAACCCCAACATGAAGGATGTCATAAAGAGGTGACTAGTTCTAAAGTCTTTGGAATCACATGTTACCCACCTTCTTTTGGAATCTCATGTATGTTCCTTTCTTCTTAGTAAGAGTGTGTATGCTCTAGGATTGGTGATTCCAATTTCTAAGACCATTATACTTCAAATTTGTTGAAAGTTCCATGAAACCCTTCTTAGATTTGTTGTAAATTCCTAATGTTATTGACTTTTCTTGACTAGTTTTTATTTTCAAATATGTGTCTAGGTGTCAAAGGACATTTGCATGAATTGTTCTTAATCTAGAATGTGATAAGGAAGATGTTTATTCAGAATTCCTTGTGGTTATTTGCAATCACATTTTTCGTGAACCATTTTCCTTTATGTTTCATTTCTAGGAATGGTTCCTTAGCTAAGGTGTGATAAGGAAAATGCAAATTCCTTATGGTTACTTCCAATCACACCTTTCCTAAACCACTTTCCTTTTTGTTTCATTTCTAGGAATGGTTCTTTAGCTAAGGTGTGATAAGGAAAATGCAAATTCCTTATGGTTACTTCCAATCACACCTTTCCTAAACCACTTTCCTTTTTGTTTCATTTCTAGGAATGGTTCCTTAGCTAAGGTGTGATAAGGAAAATGCAAATTCCTTATGGTTACTTCCAATCACACCTTTCCTAAACCACTTTCCTTTTTGTTTCATTTTTAGGAATGGTTCCTTAGCTAAAATGTGATTAAAAAAATGTAGGTTCCTTACGATTACTTGCAATCACACCTTTCTTGAACGACCTTCCTTAAATTTGTTTCATTTCTAGGAATGGTAGGATGTGATAAGGAATTCAAATTCCTTATGGTTACTTCTAAGGCAATCATTTCCTTCATAACTTTCCAATATAATTCATTCATAGGAATTGTTCCTTATTTCGGATTAGCCAAGGAAGGTGCCTATTCCTAATTATGGGTACTTTCCTCGCCATTTTTCTTTGTTAATTCAAAAATTCCTTGCATTCCTACATCAAATGGTGTTCATGCAAATTAGTTGTTTTGTTTTTTTTATTTACTAATGTGTTTTTTGTTGTCCATGATCTTTTTTTTGCAAAATCTAAATTTTGGATCAATGCTTAAATAGGTTTAATATAAATAATTTCAAGCCTAATTATGTGTGTGGTGTTTCTGGGCTTGTAATTTATATTTTACACACATTTCATGGAGCAAAACTTTAATGTGCACATTAGCTATGATCTTTTGAAAGGTTCAAGCCATGGTTTGTGAAAACATTAGAAGAAATCTTGTCCTTTGTAATTAGTCAACAAATGGCTATGTCCTCAATAACTATATAAATGATTGCAATCACAAAAAATAACTTGATTTCCAACATGTAGGTAATTGTCGTCAAATGTACAACTTAAATACAACTCATGGATGTGATAACATTGATGAACTTTATTCATTATGTTTTTGTTGACCATTTTTCATCCATTTTGATTACAGTTGGTTCATTAAATATTTAAAAAGATGACATGGAAATTCCGGATGTCACATATCCATAAATGTGACAAAATTGATTGGATATTAATTGTACTATACATGGTGTGGAATATTTGTTTGACTCGTAAATACTAAGTTGTAATTTTATGTTATGTAAGGGTTTTGTAGGTAATACTAACCACTATCACACATGAGCATCACTACGTGGCATGGAATTATGTCTACAAAATGACTTTTGATTTAATAATGGATATTTGTGGGGACCCACTATATTTTGTGACATGTCATCACTTTTGTGTGACATGGCTTTATGTCTACAAAATGACTTTGGGTTATTCTTTGTATGCATACTTGTGGGGCCCATAGGATTTTATGACATGGATTTGCATTATAATACTGCATGCTTATATGATAGCCAAATGACACTAGAACATGACAATTTTACTTTCATCCTAATAACATAGGAAAGATTATTAAATGTTTTGTTTCTATTTTGAAATGGATTAAGATAGGAGCCTTCACTTGGAAATTGATATAAATCCAATAACATTGATTTCCTTGTGACAGTTTGACATAAAATCTACTTAATCTAGTATACTAAATTGATACTCAATTTTATTAGGGGTTTTTAATAAAAAGATTAACATTTCAAAAAAAATTCTACCAAAATTTTAAAAAGGTGACTAATGAACATAATCCAACAATACAAAAATGTGCAAAATTCAAAATCATTCCATTTAATACATATTCCAAATAAAATGCTAGAGTATGAAGCTAAACATTATCATCTCAAAATTTGGCACATGCTAAAAAATGATCTTGGTTTGATAATTCAATGGCTCCTATTAAGGAAACATTATTTGGTGGTGGAGAAACTATGATTGGAACACTTAAACCATTTGTTTCTAAAGTTGTCATAATGAACACATCTTTTATGCCAAACATTTCTCTCCTAGAATGAGCCTCCTTCCTTAACACAACCTTCCAACATGGCCTCTTAATGTCATCAGAAAAAAACATTTGGGTTACTTGAGAAGGGATAATAAATGGTTCAAACATGATTAGCAACTTGTGGCGAAAGTTAATAGTGAGGAATCCAACTTCATCTCAAACATAAGTTGGATTACCTCGATTGTCTTTTCATTTCACCCATTCACACCTAAAAAGGTTGATAAGGGTATGCACTAAATCGTAATCCAGCCTAAGAATATCTTTCAAAATGCTAACATAATGCATAGAAACATTTGTCACATCATTAGTTGGTTGGTCAAATATTGAAGCAATATGAGAAGGTCTCTAACATAAATGCACCCCATCTATATTTTTAGGGTGTCCTAGATCAATTGGTGCCCCATGCACAATATCTTTCACCCACTTGATGAAAGAGGGCGTGTTAGCATTGAAAACTTGTTCCAATTTCCACTTCCTACACTAATAACAAAGTCCATATATTAGTGGGTTATCATATGGTATTTCAAGAAACTGAAATTTCAAAAAAACTTTTGAACACTTAATAAAAATCAAATCATGTTCAAGCTCAAAAAAAAAGGTTTGTAACTTTGTGCTTACTCCATCCAAGGTGTCATAATTGATATGTTGGTTAATACATATTGGTGGGCTAGGTCCCTTAAGGTTGGATTCATCACAAATTTGGTCCCAACACCTTCTACCACCTCACTAACATCACCTTCTTTCCTCATCTGCATCCCATACACATCGTTGCACAACTTCAAAGCTTTGTAGATATTCAATGACAAAACCAAAACATTCATCACAAATGTAACCTTCGACCATGGATGCCTTAAATCTTGCCATATTCTACACATACGTCTTCAATGTTCTCATGTACCATTCCATTGGGTACATCCACCTACTAACAACAAGTCCACATAAATCTATTTCGTAAACAAGATGATACAATAGCTATTTCATAATGTTGGAAAATGAGGGGGGGAAATTCATCTCCACCAAAGCTAGGGTGATTGCAACATTAGTTTGAACTAATTCAAACTCACTTGGATTCCAAATCTTGGAGCATATTCTCTTAAAGTTTTTGAAAACTCTCTTCACTACCATGCAAAGTCCTAGCACTAAAAGGCTTTTCAATGCAAGTGGCAATATTTGTTGCATTAGAATATGGTAACCATGCAACATTAACCCCCCAAAAATTTTCCTCCTTATACATTTTGCCATATTTGAAACATGTCCCAATGGGGTTTTCAATTTCTCAATGGTTGTGGCAAAAGAATCAAACTCAATCGTGCTCAAAACAAATCCAATAGCAGGTTTCAACATCTTCCCACCTCTTCTTAGGTTTGTTGTTAACCACAATTGTGGTTTAATGCCTTTTCCTTGCAAATCATGTCAAACTTTCACATCATCCTTTTCTCCAGTTATTGTTTTCAAGACGTTTTTAACAAAATTTTGCTCATAGTGCATAACATCCAATGTATTTCAAATCAAAAGGTCCTATGGTAATTAAACACAATACCCACACAATTATTAATTTAGCTACCTTAAACTAGTGCACACAATCTTTTTTGCAAATGGTAATATTTGCTACATTTGTGTTTTTGTTGTGTTTGATAAATTCCAATGTTTATGATAGTTAATAACTATTCTATAACTAAAACTAGCATATATGCATGTAAAAAACCATACATTGACTATCTCATGACTAACATTAGGGCTGCTTTGGATTAAAATGACTAATTTTTTACTAACATATTATTATGTTTGGACTTGATTAGTCATTAACTTGTGTTTTCATTTTAATCTAGTGGACTAAAATTCTAGGACCCAAATGTCCAACAGAATTGGTGCATATCACACTTCACAAAAGAGGTCGAAATCCAAAACAACAAAGGTTATGCATCAACTCAAACAATTCATGTCTTGTGATTTTCAAAATCAAGGAAACTACAATTTGTTTATTATTTAACCCAATTTTAAAGAATATGGTTTTAGTTGTGCTTACATGCTAATATGAAAGATCATGTAATGTAGATTGTCGTTTCACACCATGTTGTTTTGAAAGGTCCCCAATACCACCTTCCTTGTTGCCAATGCTTCTCCAAGTTTGGTATTCATGCGCTCGATTCAATTACTTTTTTGCAATGACAACCTTAGGTTCCATGCATGTCTCCAACTACCCAATAAAATTATCTTTCATTCCTTCATATCTATATGGGTGCCCATTTGGCAACCATCTTTGTGTTTGTGTATAAACCATCTTCCTTAATTCAATAAAATGTTCCCCCCTAAAGTCTAGGCCACGTATGGGACACACAACAAATCCTTGGTGTGTACCATAGCAACTACACCATATCCAGGAAAATCATGGATTGTCCATAACATAATACCCCTTAAAGAAAATGACCTGGAGCGCCCAAGGGTTTCCACACATCATAGGCAACAACTCCAAGCCATAGTTCTTGAAGCTCTTTGATTAGGAGTTGCATATAAATATCAAAAAAAATATGTCACAAAATCTTTCCTTGGAATTAGTAATGCAAACAAAATGAAAAATGTCTTAGTGGTCAACCAAGGAGGTATGTTGTAATTTAACAACATCACATGTTAAGTGGACCATGTGGTCTGTTATAGTTAATGGGTTCACACCATCAGTAGCTAGAGCAAGATGGACAATTCTAGGACTTGAAGCAAAATCTAGAAATTTTTCATGAACATGTTTCCAAGCTTTTGAATCACATGGCTATCTCATGTGATGTTGTTAAATTACAACTTACCTCCTTGGTTGACCATCAACACTACTATTTTGTGAATGCCATTCCATTAGCTCAAAAAGAACTAGTGTCCTATACATTCTTTGAAGTCTAGGGATTATTGGATATGACCTAAACCCCATCACCACCATTAAGGTTAACTTCATTCCTTCTAGGATCTCCTAACCCATCAGCAATTTGAAAAGCCTTTTCAATAATCTAGGTAGCTTTGTCTTCCAATGTGACTAGTTCATCTTGTCATTGGAATGCATCAGCTACCATGGCCTGCATATTTGTCCTTGAATCAAGTCCTTGGTAGGCTTTTGAATAGGTTTTTAAAAATCCTCTTCCCATTCCTCATTTGATGAGTTTCTATCACCTAGGCCTCTCCAAATTCTATGAAAGGGATCCTTTCCAATCAATAATAGATGTATCTTAATAGTATATTGTAAGGCACATACAAACCATCCTTTGCATTGTTACAAGGACAAGGAAATGAAGTTAGCCCATATAATATGGCCTTCTTTTTCTCCCTTTTCCACAACCTATTATCCCTATGTTTGTGCCTTGATAAATGCCAAAAGGGCAATCTTTGAGGGTCCATACTTGACATGGTCAATAGTTCAACCTTGCAAGCAAAGCCCACAACCACAAGTGTCATCCAACAACCCATATATATTTCATTCTTCTTCTTACCCTTCTAACATGTAGAATTTTGAATCAACATAAGTATTTAACTAATAGACCCAATATTTGAAATTTTTTCTCTTTAATCAAAATATGAACTTGAATGTCTTACCTTATTTCATCTAATCACTTTAAAGCAACAAAATTCAACAACTACTAGTTCATGGTAGCTTCTTGATCAAATGCATTAGAATTATACATTAAAGCCCATTATGTTTTTTTGATCTCTTCTAGAGTTTCTCTATCAATTGTTGTACACAACACCATTCCAAACAAAGCCCATATTTTGAACTTGTGTCAAGTCTTTCCAGGCTTTGTTACATGAACATAAAGTAAATAGATAAACAACTTGATCCTCCAAGGGTGTCATGCTCATATGCATGGCCTCATACATGACAGTCGATTACATGCATGCCAATCATGCCTTTTAGGGTTAATGTACGTTCTTAGGTTACTATATGTTATTAGGTGTTTTAGGGTTATGGCTTATTTAGGGTTTCAACTTGTGGCAGTTGTATAAAAGGCCAAGCTCTTCCTTTCTTTTGTTAATTTTTCTAGAATTCCTTTGTCAAGAGAGTTCCCTCCATAGTCAGACTGGATTTTTAGATGTTCATGGTAGCTATTACACGACCACCGTTACATACACTACATTTTCTTTCCTTCTTTGCAATTTAATTCTAGAAAAATTATTGTCTGTTGCTTAATGTTGAAAGCAGTAGATTTCTCTTGGCTTTGAGTTCTCAGGTTTCTTTTACTGCTGGTGTTATTGTTGTTGTCGGTGTTGTTGTTGTCGTTGTCGTTGTTGCTGCCATGAAGACCAGCAAGTTTGAAAGCTCCCCATGAGCCCTCATTTGTTGCATCTCCGGAGAATAACTCATGATTAGTGGACTAACTCCATCATCAGATGTTTACTAGAAGCTATTGTTGAAAGAAGAAGGATTTGCCAAACATAAGTCCATTGATGCTGCAACACCAAGAAAAGAAGCTATTGCTTCATGGCATGATCTCATCATCCCACTTGTAACGGCAGGGTTAGATCGAGACGTTGCTGTTGCTGTTATTACAACAAATGTTAGACCTCTGATCATGTGGCCGTTTCCAAAGATTGAAACCGTGCACACATTCGTGTGGGCTGCGAGTTAGGAACACTAATTACCCATCATTGCAAGATGAAGTTGGCTGCTACTATTGATTGAAACTAGAGCTTGGGTGACTAATTTAAAGAAACAAATCAGATTCCACTCTTCTATGATAAGCTTTTCCACATCTATAATCTTTGCCACTTCAAGAGCAAAGGCGAGCACCGAGGAAACATGTCGCAACCCCACTTTGGCCAAGTGTGGGGGTGAAGCCCAACACTTGGAAAAGTTAGAGGTTTGGAGTCCTCCGGGACTCCCGAATGTTCAGAGCTCGACAGCAAGGCCCAAAACACCTTGCATTGGGGTGTTCTTGGTGTCATTGGAAAGGTATTGAAACGTAGATATCGAAAATGGCCTCGTATTGGCAATTCGGACATCTGCAACCCAAGTTATGGGCAAAAGAAGGGCCGGGAGTCAAACTGGCAGTTTGACTTCCGACCACTAAAAGTCGGGAATCGACCTCTTCCCGACGTCCGAATTGAGAGTGCGACACGGCGTTGAAAAGCTCTTGATGAGAGCTACAACTTTGATTTAGGACTCGTCCCGATCCGAGTTCGGGGCGAGGAGCTACAGCCGTTCAAAGTTCCGGGAGTCCAGCCGGGACACTTTCGGGACTCCATTTCGGGACTCCATTTCGGGAGTCCCAACAAAATGTGCCATTCGAATGTAGCCTCCGTGACCAGACGCAGAGAATACTATATGGGGGAAGGTGGTGGCTTCCCCCGAATCCGGGTTGTGGTGAGTCTTGTGTGTCCAAGTGCCCGTGGCAAGTCCCAACACCCAAAGGGGTCCCGGAATGTGAACTAACCACGTGGGTGGTTTGTTTTGATGCAGATT